>JABAOF010002465.1_pt1 | contig 12930 bp, 11 predicted proteins | sample 7062171 | NCBI WGS metagenome assembly JABAOF01 (sample SAMN14538628, study PRJNA623070) | marine sediment metagenome | biome: marine biome [ENVO:00000428]; feature: marine pelagic biome [ENVO:01000023]; material: deep marine sediment [ENVO:00002113] | place: India: Gulf of Khambhat ...
TCTTGTTTAACTCCAAGCCTGGCGTTTGGGTTGGAAGAAGTGGGTTGGCTCCGGCTCCAATGGCAACAACAACCAAATCACATTCCAGGGTATGCTCAGAACCCTGGATGGGGATCGGACGTCGTTCCATGCCCGTCACCCATCCATCGTCGCTTCCGAAAAAGCGGGTAGGGGTGGTGAGCAGGTGAAATTCAACGCCTTCCTCTTCGGCGTGATGGATCTCCTCAATTCGAGCCGGCATCTCCGTTCTTGAGCGTCTGTAGACGATTCGAACTCTATCCGCCCCCAAGCGGAGCGCCGTTCTCGCCGAATCCATGGACACATTTCCTGCCCCAAGCACACAGACGTCCTTGCCCCGGGCGATCGGAGTGTCGTATTCGGGAAAGAGATAGGCCTTCATCAGGTTCGATCGGGTGAGGTATTCATTGGCTGAATAAATGCCGCAGAGGTTTTCCCCTGGAATATTCATGAACATGGGCAATCCTGCACCGAGGCCCAAGAAGATCGCGTCGAACCCCCTTTCGAAAAGGCCGTCAACTGTTTCGATTCGCCCGATCACCGAATTGCATTCCACCTTGACGCCGAGCTGCTCCAGATAGTTGACCTCTGCTTCCACAATGGCTTTTGGGAGGCGGAATTCTGGAATCCCGTAAATCAGAACGCCCCCGGGTTTGTGAAGGGCCTCAAACACCGTCACCTCATGACCTTTGAGGATCAGATCTCCGGCCACGGTGAGACCCGCGGGGCCAGAGCCGACGACTGCGACTTTCTTACCTGTTGGGGCAGGCTTTTCCGGAAGAATCATCTCGCCCTTGGTTCGTTCCCAATCTGCCGCAAAGCGCTCGAGTCTGCCAATAGCCACGGGTTCGTCCTTCTTTCCGAGGATACATACTAATTCGCATTGATCCTCCTGAGGGCAGACCCGTCCACAAATCGCGGGGAGCGCATTCGTCTCCTTTATCTTCCTGGCCGCACCATCATAATCGCCATCCAGAATGAGACCGAGAAAAGCCGGGATATCAATTTCCACGGGGCATCCAGCGACACACTTCGGTTTCTTGCACTGAAGACACCTCGCAGCTTCCAGTTTTGCCAGATCCGGCGGATAGCCAAATGGAACCTCGTCGAAGTTTTCCCTCCGAACCTCGGGATCCTGTTCGGGCATCTTCTGTCTAGGAATTTTTTCCTTTTTGGGTTTTTCTTCCGCCATCTTCAATCTCCGAGATCTATCTCCTTATCGAACCCGCTTTCAACTTGAATCGATGAGATATGGGAAAACTAGGAAAACCCCGTATCATTTTGGAGAGACCTGCCCCATGAATCTCTCCATAGCCATTTTCTCCTCGGTCAGGTAAGCCGCCTGCCGCTTCGTGAGTTCCTCGAAGTCGACAGCGTGACCATCGAATTCGGGTCCGTCCACACAGCAAAACCGGGTCACCCCTCCGACGGACACCCGACAGGCTCCACACATTCCGGTGGCATCGACCATGATCGGGTTAAGGCTAACAATCGTTCTAACTCGGTATGTTTTGGTAAGTTTACACAGGAACTTCATCATCGGAACGGGTCCGATACCCACCACAAGCTTCACGCTCTTATCCTGGTCGAGGATCTCTTTGAGTACGTCGGTGACAAATCCGTGATGCCCATAACTCCCGTCATCAGTGCACACACGCAAATCATGGCTCGCGGCCTTCATCTCGCTTTCTAGGATCAGGAGGTCTTTCGTGCGAGCCCCGATAATGGCGATGACATGGTTCCCCGCTCTTTTATAGGCTCTGGTGATCGGGTGCATCACAGCCACTCCAGTTCCTCCGCCGACACAGATCACCGTCCCGAGGTTCTCAAGGTGCGTTGGTTTGCCGAGTGGCCCGATCACGTCCAAGATCGAGTCACCCACCTCGAATGTCCGGAGGAGCGCCGTTGATTTGCCCACAACCTGAAAGATGATTGTAATTGTCCCCTTCTCGCTGTCCGTGTCAGCCATGGTTAAAGGGATTCGTTCGCCTGTCTCGTTGGCTCGAATCACAACAAATTGACCTGGTTCGGCCTTTGCCGCTATTCTCGGCGCCTCGACCACGAATTCACAGACGGTCGCTTCGGCCATTTCTCTTTTGGCGAGAATCTTGTACAAGGCTGAGCCTCCTATCTGATAAATTTTTCACAAGCTCCTTCTTTCTCTTATCACAAAACCCCAATTCGATCAACTGATCAGGTTCTGGAGTTTCTCTATTTTTGGGGGAGCCTGCTGTCTCTGAGCGATCTCGCCTGCGGCGGGATGGGGATGTAACATAGGTCCAAGGATAAAGGTCCAAGGATAAAGGACAAAGCTCTCTTCTGAGTCTCTCTTCTTGCTCCTTTTGCCTTTTTCCTTTGTCCTGCGAGAGCAGAATTGGCGAATTCCGATAAGGGTCGCCGCGTGAACCTAGAGCGAAGGGATAGGAGGCTCCCGCTTGGGAATTCCGAATTCATCAAAGAAATCTTTAACTTGTGAGACATGGCCTTCGCGAAATGGGGGAACTCCTCATTAGGTTCTGGAGTTTCCGGACTTTTTCGATCCACCCTAAAGGCCAGTGGCCCAAATCCCTTTGAGCGTTCGTTCGAGGAAGATGGATTCTGCCAATTCCCGAATTAGATTGCCAGGCTGATGACTTGTGACATCACACGAGCGACTTTTGGTCTGCATTATTCCCGAATCCTGAAGATTCGTGAATAATTCGAGCTAGGGGAAACTTCAAGGTACGCTGAGGGGGTTGAGGAGTCAGCTTTTTTGACTGATCCGATTCATGGCAGCGAGGAGAAAACCCAATGCGATGAAGGCTCCAGGTGGCAAGACCATCACCAAGAGGGGCAGAAAAGATTCACCCATAATTGGAACAGAGAAAAGGGTTCCGTTGCCGAGAAGCTCTCGAATGCTCCCGAGGACAGCGAGGGAGAGGGTAAAGCCAATTCCCATTCCCAAACCATCGGCGAAAGCCAGGAGTATGGGGTTTTTCGACGCAAACGCTTCAGCCCGACCGAGGATGACACAGTTCACGACGATCAGCGGGATGAAGAGCCCAAGGGTTTTGTGCAGCTGGAAAAAGAAACCCGCCATCACCAGATCGACAATGGTGACAAAAGACGCAATGACGACAATGAATGCCGGAAGCCGGACACGGGCGGGAATGGCCTTTCTGATCAGGGAGACAACGAGATTGGAGCAGAGAAGAACAAAGGTCGTGGCAAACCCCATGGCAATTCCGTTGATGGCAGACGTTGTGACCGCGAGCGCGGGACACATACCGAGGACCAGCCGAAAAATCGGATTCTCCTTCCAGAGTCCTTTAAGAAACTCTCCGGTGAGGCTCATCGGTTTTCCTCGGAGTTGAGTTCTCAGTCTTCAGGCCTCAGCGCGGATAACCGAACCCTGACGCCTGACAACTGAATCCTACAGCTTGTCTATCCTTCCGAAATCTTCTGCCGATTTTCTTGATAGATTTCCAACCCCATGTTAATAGCTTTGACCACGGCACGGGGTGAAATCGTTGCCCCTGTGATCTGGTCTATGTCCCCGCCCTCTTTTCGTAGAGCCCATTTGGTGTTCTCCAAACTTCTTCCGACAAACTGCCGCCGGAACGACAGGTCGGTGATTTTACTTCCGAGGCCTGGAGTTTCCAGATGACCCAGAATCTCTACCCCCAGAATCGTTCCCTGCGGGTTAACACCAAGCATGACTTCAATTTTCCCGCCATAACCCTCACGGGACTCGACAACAAAAGCAAGGCCAGCCAATTCGCCGTCAGAACGGCCTCGAAAAAAAGTGACTTCCCGAGATTCGCCCGTAGGCGTCTCAGTATATGACAGGGAAATGGCGTCCTTATCGGGCTCATTGTCAATATTCGGGAGAACCGCCCGAATCGCTCTCAGAACCTCAAGCCGCTTCTGATACGCAATGGGGTCTTTGGTTAGCTGGTATACCTGAGATAGGGCAAGGGCTGCCACAAAGCAGGTTGTCGTCAAAACCAGCATGAGCTTTAGAATCTCTCTCACGGTTCAGCCACTCCGAAGCATCTGCGAAAAGATCACGCTTCGTCGCCCACAGGTTTCCTTACCAATTTGTAAGCAGAGGTCGATCAAATCGAAGAGAACGAGCCGAGGTCTTATTCTCCGCTGGGTCCACCCCACCCAAAAGGTTTCGGTTCCGTAAAGCGATCGATAAGCGGTGTCGCCGCATTCATGAGCAATATGGAGAAAGAGACCCCCTCTGGGTAGCCTCCAAAGACTCGAATAATCGATGTGATGATACCGCATCCAACGCCGAAAACGATCATACCTCTTTTGGTCACGGGGCTTGTGACCAGATCTGTCGCCATATAGATGGCGCCGAGAAAAAGCCCCCCGGTAAAAAGATGGAAAAAAGGGTTGATGAATCGCTGAGCATTTAACATCCACAGAAGCGCAGTCCCGAAGAAGACCGTTCCCAGAAAGGCAAGGGGGATATGCCATGAAATGACCTTCCGCGCCAAGAGATACACCCCCCCGAGCGCTAAAGCGATAACCGATACCTCACCGATACATCCTCCGATGTTGCCGATGACCGGATCGATCAGCCGGCCCATGGTGAATCCCTCAAGACTTCCCCTGAGCATCAAGTGGGTTTTTAACTCACCTAAAGGGGTGGCCGTGGTCACCACATCGGCGGTGCCGAAAAAAGAGGTCTTGGGCACCCACCAGGTGGTCATCTGGACGGGAAATGAAATCAACAGAATGACTCTGGCGACAAGAACGGGATTAAATGGGTTATGCCCCAGCCCCCCGTATATCTGCTTGCCTAAAACAATCGCAACTCCTGCCCCGAGGAAGGCCATCCACCATGGTGAACCTGGCGGAAGGTTCAGAGCCATGAGAAGGCCAGTCACGAATGCACTCCAATCGCTGAGCGTGATTTCTCTTCCCAGCGCCTTCTGACATAAAGCCTCGATGGCCACAGCCGACCCGGTACAAATCAAAACGACCAGGAGGGCATGAATACCGAAGAGATAAACTCCCATCACGGTTGCCGGCAGGAGGGCGATGACAACCGATCTCATGATCTTCGGGACAGACTCTTCGGTGAGGAGATGGGGAGAAGATGAGAGAATGAACTGTTGGTCAGCCATAATCATCTCGCTGTGACTTTGTTTTGCGGCAGGGCGCTGGTCTCCTTTCAATTGAAACTTGTGTGAGGGATCGCTTGAAGAATCCGAAATTCAAATATCCCACCTGAGGCGGGAAAAAGAATCCTCATGTCCCGCCGCGATGAAGATATTCTGTGCGATAAGGTTGTTCTTTCACCCGTTGCCAGGACGAATTACGCAGCCATGGGTCTCTTCTCTTTGTCCTTCTGAGCCAAAACCTCTGCCTTGGCATACCGTATCAGATGGACTAGGGGGATTCGGGACGGACACGCAAAAGCACACGAACCACATTCGATGCAGTCGAGAACGTAATAGTCCTTGGCCTGATCAAAAAGACCTCGTGTCGCGAGGAGGCCAAGTACGTTTGGCATGAGGTTCATGGGGCAGACGCTGACGCAGGTTCCGCATCGAATGCAATCACGGGGTTTTTCGAGTGGGACCTCAGAAGTCGGTAGCACGAGTATGCCCGAGGTTCCCTTGATCACAGGGACGTCGGTTGTGTACTGATTGACGCCCATCATTGGTCCCCCGAAGATCAGCTTTCCTGGTTTTTCAGCAAAGCCGCCGCATGCCTCCAGAAGAACGCCCACCGGGGTTCCAATCCTGACCCGGAGATTCTTGGGTTCATGGATGCCCTCACCGGTCACGGTCACCACTCTCTCGATGAGCGGGATTCCGAGGCGGATGGCCTGATAAACAGCCGCAGCAGTCCCAGCATTCTGGACCAGAACCCCAACATCCATTGGGAGTCCTCCGGAGGAGGGGACGTCTCGGTCCACTAGGCTCTTGATCAGCTGCTTTTCAGCGCCCTGTGGGTATTTCACATGGAGCGGCATGACTCTGACATGTGGTTCATTCTCTAAAAACCTGCCGATCTCTCGAATCGCTTCAGGGTTGTTGATTTCGATGGCAATGAGGACCTTTTGAATGCCGAGAATAGCGGCCATGACTCTCATACCACGAATCACACTCTCCGGCTCTTCGACCATCAGTCGGAAGTCTGCCGTCAGGTATGGCTCGCACTCGGCTCCGTTGATGATCAGTGTGTCGATCTTCCTCCCCTCTGGAGGGCTCAGTTTGACATGGGTGGGAAAGGCGGCTCCGCCCATTCCCACGATCCCCTTTTCCCGGATGATGGTCCTGAGGTCATGAGGGGGGAGGGAGAGGAAATCCTCCCGACCATGAATATCATCCGCCCACGCATCCATCCCATCCGATTCGATCTCAATCGCAGGCAAAGATCTCCCGAGGGGATGAGGGAAATCGCTGATCTTGACGACCTTGCCAGACGTCGGCGCATGAATTGGTGCGGAGACGAATCCCCGTGCCTCTCCAATCTTCTGACCTTTTTTGACAGGATCACCCGGGGATACAATGGGATCGCAAGGAGCTCCGACGTGCTGGGACAAGGGTACGATGAGACGCTGTGGCACCGGCAGGACTTCAATGGCCTTATCCCTCGAAAGATGTTTTCTGTCCTGGGGATGAACGCCTCCCCTGAAATTTCGAATTCTGGACATGGTTCTGAGATCCCTCAACTGTCTATGAATGTTGGTTCACCATGGTGACGGCATGGACCGGACAAACTGCGCAACAGATCTCGCAACCGATACATCGGTCCTCATCAACAAAATGGGTCTTTCCGGGTTCACCGGAAATGGCATCAACAGGGCAGACCGCCTCACAGACGGCATGTCCGGCACACTGCTCCGGATCGATACGCGATTTTTGGGGTCTCTGGATCAGGCTCGTGATATTCTGAGTCGGGCACTGGTCAACGCACAACCCGCATTCCTCACAGCGGTCATAATCCATGACCGCTAGGCCATCATCCAGGGAAAGGGCTTCGTAAGGACAGATCCGGACGCAGGCCTCGCAGCTGATACAACCGACACTGCAGAGCTTTTTGACCTCTGATCCCTTATCGTGCGAGTGGCAACGGACGTGGACTCTCAATCCTCGAGGAGCTAATCGGAGGACCTCTTTGGGACAATTCTCGACGCAGATTCCGCATCCGGTGCACCTCTCCTCATCGATGAGAGGAAGGCCACTTTCCTCCATGCGAATGGCTCCAAAAGGACACACCCGCTCACATGTGCCCAATCCGAGACAACCGTATGAACAGCCTTTGCCTCCACCAGCGACGATCGTGGCGGCTTTGCAGTCCGCAACTCCTCGATACTCAAATCTTGATGAGGCCTCATATTTGCCACCTTTGCAGAGAAGCACCGCAACCTGGTTTTCCATTGGAGAAGCCTCGGCCCCGATGATTTCAGCAATGCGCCGGGCCGTTTTTTCCCCTCCGGGCACGCATGCATTCACCGATGCTGCCCCCTCGACGACGGCCCTCGCATATACGGCACAATTGGCCATTCCGCAAACACCGCAGTTGATACCTGGCAAAGCCTGTTCCACCCGCTCGATCAGCGGGTTTTGCTGAACAGCGAACTTCCTGGCAGCCAAACCCAGACCGAGGCTTGCTAAGAGCCCAATTCCACTCAGGGTGAGCACAGCTTCAAGCATTTCTTAACACTCCGCGACTCACTGGAACGACTTCCCCCCTGTTTCTATCTGACCAGACCGGAGAATCCCATGAAAGCGAGAGAAAGAAGGCCAGCCGTGATCAAGGCGATTGGGGTGCCTTTAAAGGCGGTTGGGACATCGGCTAGGGCGATCCGCTCTCTGAGTCCAGAGAAGAGGAGCAGGGCGAGTGCAAACCCAACGGATGCGCCGAAACCAAAGAACATCGTGTGTAGAAAACCGTGTTCTTTTTGGATGTTGAGAATGGAAACCCCCAATACGGCACAGTTTGTCGTAATCAAGGGAAGGTAAATGCCCAAGGCCTGATAGAGTAACGGACTGACTTTCTGCATCGCGATCTCAACCAATTGCACCAGTGCTCCAATGACCAAAATAAACGCGATCGTTTGGAGATATTCGATGCCAAAAGGCTCCAGAAAAGCGTTATGAACCACCCAAGTCACCACCGATGCAACGGTCATGACGAATATCACGGCGAACCCCATTCCAAGGGCCGTCTCGGTGTGCCTGGAAACGCCGAGGAAGGGGCAGATTCCAAGAAATCTTGCCAAGACGAAATTGTTCACGAGGATGACACCGATAAGAAGAACGATCAAATCCATAGAAACTCCGATGCGATAAGCTTAGGAACTCCCTCCTAAAACCTAGCATGGCTTCATGGTTGAACTCAATCGACCTCGGTAAAGCTTGGTACAGCAATCCGAAAGGGGTGTCAAGTGTGAAAAATAACTGGAATTTCCTCAGAAAACGCACAATGGATTACGTAACCAGTTGAGATTTTTATGATAATCTGATTCGGACTGAGGCCAACCCCCTTTTCGCTTTTCCAAAGGTTTTTTGATAAATCTAAGGCTCGCTTCAGGCGCCTTCAAAACTCTCCGCCTGAGGCGGATCAGACAGTTGAAGGCGCTGATCTTGCGCTTCGCCTAAGGTTTATGAGCAAAAAACATTTGCAGGAACGCTCAAAGGGGTCTGGGCTATCTGCTTATAAGATGGATCAAAAAAGCCAGGAAACTCCGGTGAGTTGTCAGTGGAGTTTCCTGAGTTTTCGAAGCGAGACGTTTGTATTCTTATGATGTTTCGCCAGAATTTCGAATCGTTATGTGGAACCCTCATATCCCTTCGCTCCCAAACTCACGCGGTGACCCAATTGGGATTCGCCGGCGGGGAATTCCTGCCCCTTCCGCGCTCTAAAGGCGCGGTTTTCCTTTTCCTGCTCAGCCTCAAGTGGTCCCCACCGCTTCCGCAACGTCGCTCAGGGACATGAGGGTCCACAAAACTGAGGAAACTCCAGAGTTGTCAGTCTTGACAAGGAAAAGACAAAAGGATAGCCTCGGTGCGGCAAAAGGGGCGATCATTTGTATTAAGGGGGTAAGGATGGCGAAGGTCGGAATTGTTCGGGACGAACGCTACCTTCTCCACGATATGGGCCATCACCCTGAGTCTCCAGACCGTCTTAGGGTTATTTACAAAACGCTCGGTGAGAAGGAGATGGAGGGGCAATTCCTGGAAATTCCTCCGCGAGCTGCAACCAGAGAGGAGATCGGGGCTGTTCATGAACCTTCCTATGTGGATCGAGTCGCTGGGACAGCCGGGAAACCTTACGTACGCCTTGACCCGGATACATCCACTTGTCCCAACTCATATGAGGCAGCAGTCTGGGCGGTGGGAGGGCTTCTCGAAGCGATCGATGCCGTCGTAGGCCGGAAGATCGATCGTGCCTTTGCCCTGGTGAGGCCTCCAGGTCACCATGCGGAAAAGGCGAGAGCCATGGGTTTTTGTCTATTCAACAATGTTGCGATTGCTGCAAGGCACGCCCAGAGCCGACACGGTTTTGATCGGATTCTCATCGTAGACTGGGACTTGCACCATGGTAACGGAACTCAAAATGCCTTCTACGATGAAAGTGACGTTCTCTATTTCTCCACCCACCAGTATCCTTTTTATCCTGGAACGGGCGCAGCCAACGAAATCGGACAGGGAAGGGGCGCGGGGTATACCGTCAACCTCCCCCTAAGCACCGGTTGCGGTGACTCTGAATACGGTAACATCTTCAATCATGTCCTCAAACCGATCGCCCTTGAATACCAACCCCAACTCATCCTGGTTTCCGCTGGATTTGACATCCACCACAGGGATCCCCTGGGGAGTATGAGAGTGACAGCGAACGGGTTCGCTCGCCTTATGAACATTCTGAAGGGTATCGCGAGCTCAACGTGCTCGGGCAGGATTGCCGTCACACTTGAGGGAGGATACGATCTGACCGCTCTAAGTGAGTCAGTCAGGGCGGTCTTGCTTGAAATGAAAGACGATAACGACTGGATAGATGGAGAGAAGTGCCAGAGCCAGGAGAATAATGATTACAAGATCATCGAGAGGGGGATCGACAGAATTCGCGAAATACTGAGCAGCCACTGGAAGTGTTTCTGACTTCTCGTGCCCTCACTCCCCCTCTCCTTTTATGTGGGACTCCCCGATCAAGAACCGGAGTTCACCCTCTCTCTGAGCTCTTTCCCGACTTTGAAAAAGGGAAGCTTTTTCGGCGGAACCGAGACGACATCGCCGGTTTTCGGGTTTCTTCCCCTGTAACCGCCGTAGTTTCGAATCACGAAACTCCCAAAGCCTCTGATCTCAATTCGTTCGCCACGAACCAGAGAGTCCCTCATGCCATCAAAGATGGTGTCAACAATGACTTTGGCCACTTTCTGAGTGAGATTCGTCTTCTCAGCCAATTGAAGGGTCAGCTCAGCCTTGTTCATACGTACCTCCTCTCATAAATGTATTCAATTATTGCAATATCCATCAAAGATTCCCTTGAATATATTCAACCGCGTTTCGGAAAAAAGCTACCCCTGCTCCCTCCTCGTCGAGTCTCTCCCTGGTCCATCGAGGGTGATTTGTGACATGAGTGTAAGCTTCTGGATGGGGCATCATGCCCATGAGCCTACCTGTCTCATCACAGATCGCCGCGACAGCTTCAACTGAACCATTCGGGTTTAGGGGGTACCTCATGCTGGGCTCTCGAAAATCTCGGTCCGAATACTGAGCAACGACCAACCTTCTCTCTTTCAACTTTTCCAGCGTGCCATCATTCCCGGGGAGAAACTTCCCCTCCCCATGCCTCACCGGTAGATAGACACCCTCGAGACCACGCGTAAAAATGCAAGGACTCTCTTGATTGAATTTGAGGTAGACCCATCGGTCCTCGAACCGTCCTGAATCATTGAACGTCAGTGTGACTTGTTGCGTTTCATAGTCGCCATCAAACCCGGGCAGCATACCAGACTTAACCATGAGTTGGAACCCGTTACATACGCCCAAGACCAGTTTTCCTTGTCTGATGAATCGAAGAATCTGATCATAGAGCCTCTCGCCGGTCCTCTTTACCTGCGTAAAGCGGAGGCGATTCGCCCCTGCTCTCGCCGCACCGAGGTCATCACCGTTGAGGAACCCTCCGGGCAAGTTGAGGAATTGATAATCGTCCAGACGCTTCTCACCATGGATCAACTCGCTCATGTGGACAATGTCGACGACGTCGGCACCGGCCAGCCGACAGGCGTGAGCCATCTCTCGCTCGCAATTGATCCCGTAACCGGTGATCACGATACACCGAACAGTCCGACCCATAGGCGTTTTGAGTTGTTTGAATTGCCTGGGGAAGTCCTTCAGGTAACCTTCAGGCCGATTTGTTCAAGTCGCTGAATAATCCCAGCAAGCTCGCTTTCAAAACCCACCTTGTTACGATGGGCGTTCCCTCCGAGAAGCACCTCCCTAGGCTTCCCATTCTTGGTCGAGATATGGACCCAGAGTCGACGGTGGGGTACAAAAAAAGCCATAACCGTGCCAAAAATCAGCAAGATACACCCAATCCAGACCACCCAGACGCCGGGATCCTTGGCCACCTGAAGAACCGTGAACTCCCGAATGAGGACGTCTTTGAGGGTAAATACCAAACGCCCCCCTCTCTTCTCATCAAAATCGGGGAATTTCCTGAACAACCAGATTCGACGTGGGGGTTCGTCCCTCGAAAAGAGGGCCATCTGAACCCCCTCGCCAAAGGTGTGAACCTCCGGGAAATAACCGAGCATTTGCAAAGCCGACCGGTCGCCAGGAATTCTCACTCGCTGTCCTTGCCGAATCTGCACTTCGTAGGAGGCATCGCCTTCCCTCTCGCTCACCTGAAGAAAAACCTCCGCCTCCTGACCATATGAGGATTGATAAAACTTTAAACCTCCGTGCGTCATCGGATGGTTGACCCGAATTTTTTCACGACGCACCTCCCGATCATTTTCCAGGATAGTGACACTGCTTGTATATTCACTCACAAATTGCTCGGGACCACCAGTATCATAGTAGGATATATCGAACTCATCACATCGAACCTGGTAACCCAATGGATAACCCACGTACCGACCATTTTTCCGCAGGGAAACCTGATCGACGGTCTCGCCCTCTATAATTCTGACGACGCCCTTGAAACCGAACACCGACCCGGCCATTCCCCCAATCAAGATGATGATAATGCTGAGATGGGCAACATAGACCCCGAAACGTCCATACCGTCCCTTTTCAAAATAGAAGAGAAGACGGTCAGATCCTTCAAATCGTTTGGGTTCGCCGAGAAAGTGTCGGATATTTTTCTGAATCTCCTCTCCCAGCCCCTTCCCTGCCTTGGTAGCCCGGAGGTTCCTTGTAAAGGGCTGAGCCTGAATGCTCTTGGGGGTTAAATCGATCCTCGGATGAAAGATCTGTCGCCAGAGTATAGGAAACCGTTCGAGGGAACAGAAAACCAAATTGAGAACGAGCAGAGCCAGAATGGCCAGGAACCACCATGAATGATACATATCGAAAAGGCCAAAGAAATCCAGGACCCTTGTGAGATTGGGACCATATTCAGCAAGATATTGCTCGGGCGTCCCATTCTGTAAAATGATTGTGCCCAACACCGAAGTGGCTGCCAGTAGGATGAGGAGAAAGATCGTCAGCCTTAGGGAGGAAAAGAGGTTCCAAACGATACCACTCAATCCATCCGACTTGCGTTGTTTCAAAATAACCCTCTAGCTAAGGATTTAGCGCGGGGAAAATCCCACCCCGTGACTTGAAAATTGTTGAAATTTTTAACATACTCCGATTTTGGTGTCAACCTAAAAAGGTCTGGAGTTTCCTGAGTTTTCAGAACAAGAAATTTATAACCTTCTGATGTTTCACGACAATTTTGAATGTTTTGATT
>JABAOF010002678.1_pt2 | contig 12930 bp, 25 predicted proteins | sample 7062171 | NCBI WGS metagenome assembly JABAOF01 (sample SAMN14538628, study PRJNA623070) | marine sediment metagenome | biome: marine biome [ENVO:00000428]; feature: marine pelagic biome [ENVO:01000023]; material: deep marine sediment [ENVO:00002113] | place: India: Gulf of Khambhat ...
GTTATTTCTGGTAGAAAAGATATTCACTAATTTCTCTCTTATTTTTTTATTTCAACAAGAGCAAAAATTATTCTAATATTTAATTATCTCTTATAGGTTTGTAAAAGGATCATGTAAAATTTGGAGGAGTTATTGTATTCAAAGAAAATTAATTATTATTCTGATAGGTTTAACAGTAATTTGCATTGTTATTGTTATAGCCTGGGCATATTTCGATAACGATGAAGAATTGTATAAAGTAATTATTCCTTTTTTAAGCCTTGATGATTTTAGCCTTGAAGATGAATATTCCAACCAATCAATGTTTAATGTTTATATCCTTGATCAGTTTCCTGGTGAAATAAGAGGAGCTACATCAGCAGATTTTAATAATGATGAATATATTGACTTTGCAGCTGTCTGTTTACATAATTATTCCAGTATCTATATTTTCTATAATATGGGAAACCTTGAGTTTATGCAAGAACAGGTGTATATTTTTGAAAATGATATTAATGATTTGATTTCAGGTGATTACGACAATGATGGGGATATTGATTTAATTTTTACATCGGGTGAAAACAAAATGGTTAATAACACACCATTTAGGATTAATGGTACAGTTAATATTCTATTTAATGATGGTAATAATAATTTTGGAAATAGATGTTTAATTGCAAAAAGAAGTACAGGGATTATTAGAGATACAGAGGGTAGGATTAACCCAAGGTTTACCTCTTATGATTATGATATGGACGGAGATCTTGATCTTCTTGTTGGTGACAATAGCGGTAAAGTTGAGTTTTATGTGAATAACGGAAAGGGAAATTTTACATCCCAAGGTGTTATCCATGATTTCGGTTCTTTCAGTTGGGGTCTTGCTTCTGCTGATTTTGATGGTGATGGTGATGGTGATTTCGTTGTTGCATCAACTGAAAAAGAGGATAAAACCAAGGGTCATATTTATTTAAAATATAATCAAATTATGGATTCGGGAAACTTTATTTGTTTTAAATCTGGATCTGGAGAGATTATCGCTGATAACTCTTTTTATTTTGCAGTAGGAAGTTTATCAACTTTGGATTATCATAACGATGGGGATACAGATATTCTAGTAGGTACTTCTATACTTCTTTATCTTTTGATTAAAGATGGAGAGAACTATGTTCCCTTTGTTGTTGGGCATACAGATGAAGGAGAAACAGGTTGGGAAATATTGCAGAGGGTGGGTTTTGCAGTTGCAGATTATAATAATGACGGTTGGGATGATTTTATTTTTGGGGCAGGTCGAGGTGAGGTGAGGTTGTTTATCAATAATTATTTAGATTATAATATTTAATTATTATAAAATTGTTTTTAGTTTTTATAGCAATCCATTATATCGATTTTTAATATAAAAAAATTTTTTAGACTATTATGAAATTCAAGTGACTGTTATTTAATTAATGTATTAATTTTCCCACTTTTTATACATACATATTACTACTATTTTACCGTTATATATAAAATAAAACGTTCCATAGAATAATTACCAAAAAATGTTTTTGGTGGGAGGTGAAAAAAGTGAGGAAAACAACAGTAGTTATGTTTATAACACTGATGATGCTTGCGACATTATTGCCTATGACTGCTATGACAACAAAGGCAGATATTTATAGAAGAGTTAATCTAAAAGTCAATCAAGCAGGTATATATTGGCGTCACGGCCCTTGTGATTATGAGTTTAAGTATCAGATTAGAAACACTGGACCTGACGATATGGTGGATGAAGATTTTTATGATCAGGCTTTTTTTAAAGAAAGCGGCGAATGGTGTCCGATTCCTAGTTCGATAATATGGCACTATGATTATGATCTCGGTGCAAGCGAAAATAGCATTTTTTATTACTGGAGAGCAGATACACCTTATGGATGGACCTGGTGGTGTCAATGCACAGATGAAGGTGACCATGTTGAAGAACAAAACGAAGATGATAACTGCTTACTGAAATTGAGTCTCTTTGTCTAGATAAAATATCAACCAATTTCTCTCTTTTTTATACAGCTGATAGTATTAATCTACCAAACTTTTTAAACCAAAACTGTGGGAAGGGAATCTAGGATGAACTAAATTTTTCTACCTTCCTCTGGTTCTAGATTCCCTTCAACTTTTTATCTTATAAAACAATGTAATTTTTTAATGTTTTAATTTACTACATTTATTAAATATATCATCTTCGATAGGAAACTCAAAATTACTCTGATCTGTATACATTATCATAGTATATTATTTCTTTATTTCCTCTTCAATAAAAAATGCAAAAACCTCTGAATAACTAAAATAATCGCCAACTATAAAATAAAATGAAAAGAATAGAAAGAAAAACACTTCCCGTTATACGGTTTAACCCAAGAAAAAGAAAAAAACCTATACCATATAATTTCCGAGTTGAAAAAATCATAAAAGAGAAAACCAAAGGAAAAGTATGCCTGAATAAAAAACAGCTTTTAAAATATTATAGAAAAAGAATAGAAATCGAACATTCAATTTCAACAATCAAATCACTAGGCTTAGAACATCCAGAAATAATAGGATACGAGGCAGTAAAGACACATACTTTTCTGATACTTATCTACCGATTAGCAATAGGTATTTATAAGTATATAGAAAATCCAGATTCTAACCTACGAGAAATCAAAATTGAATTAATAAACAGGCTAAAATTATTTAAATAAACATAATGAGGTGTAAAAAAATTTTAATAGTATCTATTTAAATTTTATATTTAATCTTGCTTTTTCCCTATTAAAATACTTTTGAAAATTATATTCCTCTAACAAATAATTCAATTTTTCTATAACCATCTTATATTTTGATAGCTCTCTTATATCATTTTCGTCTTTCCATATCTTACTGTTAATATAATCTCTATCTGCTAAAGATATACTTTGATGTTTCAAATCATATTTTCTATCGCAAAGAGCTTTAATTTTGTATATTATTAATAAGTCTTTTTGTGGGATTTGTATGTTTACATCATTTTCTATCTCCCAGTTATTGTAATATTTGATAGTCAATTCCCACGGGATCTCAATATTTTTATTCTCATGTAAGATATTTTTATCAGAAAATGAGCAGGCATCCAACATTATTTTTTCTCTGCCTCTTTTTGTTATCATCTCTTTATGAAAGCTCTTTGAAAATAATCCTTCGGATTTGTAACCCATTACATCGTAATATGGAATTAAGACCCTATCAATTCTTATTCTATCTGGAAAAACAATATCTATATCTCGTGAACCAAGTGATTTAGCATAAAAATATACTGCCCAACCTCCTATTACAATAGGATAATATCCATATTTATCATTTATCCATTTCGTTAAATTAATTAACTCTTTAAAAGATGCTTCAGTAACTTCATTGTAATACCATTTATTCAAATTTAATACCCCATAGTTCCTCAAATAAATCCTTAGCTACATATGTCTTACCATCACAGGTCATATCAATAACTGTTCTTAATTTTGATGTAACACCCTTAATTGTATCCTTTTCCAAATCCATATCAGGTTGGTATATCTCCAGATCAATTATTCCTCCAGTGTATGGTTTAAATTTATTTTTTATTAAATCTGGTTTTTTATGATATATACAAATACGATTACTTCTGTAGTAGCCAGAATATTTATTCAAAGCAGTGTCAAGACATAAAATTACACCTTTAGGAAGATTGTTTAAGATATTTTCTTTTTCTGCTCTGAGAGGAATTCGATATATTAGTAAATCTTTCATGTTTCTAAATAAAGAAAATAGTGATATTATTCCAGCAGGGTCGACTATATAATATTTATTTTTTCCTTTCTCTACAAATTTTCTCGATAGTAACCAATTTACTACCTTGTGAACCTGTCCTTTTGAGCATTCTGTGCTCTTGTGAATTTCGACTTGCTTAAATTCTTTTGTTAGAAGAATATATCGTATTATTTTATATGTTGAATTTGAAGTTATATTCATAAAAACATAATATGTTCACTATTTAATGAACTTTTCGCTTTTTAATGAATAAATTTATTTATTAAAAGCAGGGTTAAGGTGATTCGTCGTCGCTATTTCTTAAGTGAACGCCTAGATCTGAATTCATTCTTGGTTTGATAAAATTTAATAGTTTCATTCATAAATAAAATTAAAATGCAAAATAATAAATCTGCCATCTAATTTTCAACAAAATTTTCATGTTTATTTCGAACTTTCATTTATTACTTTTCTTAGCCATTCTAATGCGTTTTTATCCCAGAACCGGCCATATCTTTCCCAGTAATTGTATGCTTCATCCCAGTCGCCAACAGATATGTATCCTGGCATTTTACTTTGTGGTTTTTTATGTGATTTTTTTAACAACTCTTTTACTATCTTTGGTGATTTTTTTACGACTTTATTGACAGCTTTATATGCTTGTCCTTGTTTTCCCAGTTTAAATAATATCAATGGATATCCATAACTTAAACCAGCAAGAAAATCATCTGGATATTTTTTACATAGTTCTTCAGCTTTTTTTAGCTCATTTTGTTCTAAATAGATTATAATTAGGATTTCTCTTATTCCTTGATTATCATTTGGATTGAATGAAAGTAATTCCTCAAACATACTCTTTCCTTTGACAATATCACCATCTTGAAGAATTCTTTTAGCAAGTCCATCTAGACACCTAAGAAATGGCCTGTTCTCTAACCACCCCCACTCCAAGTGATCTCCAGATTCAAACTCTTTAGGAAAAGCATTCTTTCCAATTTCAACTCCTTTATTCCATAATTGTCGTGCATCTTCAGACTTCCCCGTCCCATCAAGAATAATTGCAAGATGATGTAGGGCGTCGATATGTAATGGTGCTTTGTGAATAACATCACGAAATAATTTCTCAGCCTGAGAAATTGACCCTTTCTCAAGTAGTTCGCAACCTCTATCAAAATCATCGTATACTGGATCTAATTCTAATGGTTCGACAAACATCCACTCATGATTACCTACAAATTTTAATTTCCAATGCTTGTCCCCTTTTCTATGTTTATTTTTATTAGAATCGATAAGAAAATTAACCATATTAGCAATTGAAAATTCAGAAAGATTATTTTCTTTAATTTTTTGAGATGTATTTTTCTTATTTTGATTATTTTTATTTTCTATATTCTTGATTTTATTGCCCATAATCTAACCCCATCCTATTATATTATGGAATATGTTTTCTAATTATTAAATTTAAGCAATTCCTAATGCTTTATAATTTAATCAGTTATTCTTAACTATTTTAAGTCCAATACATTAAAAAATAATAAAAATACTACTTAATTTTTTAATATATTCCTCCTTATTTGTTAAAATCATAATTATTGTATTTTTATAAAAATATTTTCTAAACAATTTAATCATATTAAATAAGAAGAAATTATTTTATTATTTTATAATTATTATATTTTTAATCCCCGCATCGGGATTCGGTCGTAGTTTGGTACCATTTTTCAATTTTCTTATCTGTTGAAAAAAATTCTAATGAGGCTAGATTAAACCAAATCATTTATTTTTCTTACCATATATCAATGAATACATTTCGTTAGTATTTATTATTTGAACTTTTGATTGCTGTTTTAATTTTTTGTCATCGGACCAAATAACACTATCAGAAAAAGCAAGAGCACATGCTATAAATGTAACATCATTAGGATCAATTTCTTTAATGATTTCAAATGCTTCACCTCTATAATGTAATAATACCTCATTTGGAATGATTATTACCTTTCTAAGCAAGAGTCTTAATAAATCTTCAAAATCTTTTGATTTCATTTTTGATTTTGTTAAAAGTTCATTTTTATATCTTTCCATTTCCTCAAATATATAAGATGGAAATAAAAATTGATCATCATAGTCTAAGATTATTCTTCTGGTTATTGAATCTTTTATTAATGCTGAGAAAAGAATATTTGAATCAATTACAATTTTCAACTAAGAAACCTCTTACTTGCGGATGATTTAATCTTTTTATTAAATTCTTCCACATCTTTTTCTGTAAGTTTGCTTTTTTGAGCCAATTTTTCAGCTAAGGCTAGCATTTCGATTTTTTCAATTATTGCTTTTCTAGCCACTTCACTCCATTTTACTTCAGAAAAATACTTCATTTTTTTATGAATGCTATCCGGGACTGATAGAGTAATATTTGCCATAACTACCACTATAAATAAATATGTGATATCACATATTTATAATTTTTCGTAAAATAACATTTTTTATATTTTTCACGCCCGCATCGGGATTCGAGCGCCTAAATGACGTCACATTTTGATGTTTTATATCTGTTGAACACTTACTAATTTTGTAAAGCTTCGAATCGATCTATATAAAAATTTGAGACGAGATTTAAATACACTTTTACCGGTAAAAAATAGATTTCTCCTATACGCTTGTAAAATAATATTTTATCTAATATAATGCTTAGGTTTACATGTATAAAACAAATCCCGCCCCAGAGTTTATTCAAAGTAAAACATTTATATGGTAAGATGCAATCTGATAATTGGATTACAGCCAAACACAATCAAATGTGTCTAAAAGGAGGTAAAATATTATGCCAGAAGAAGAAACCGCCAAAGAAAAAAGAAGAACTGATGAAAACGTGATATATGTTGGAAATAAACCGCCAATGAGCTATGTGCTTGCAGTAGTAACACAATTCAATACTAGTGGTTCAGATGAAGTTATAATAAAAGCTAGAGGCAGAGCGATAAGTAGAGCAGTAGATACTGCGGAAATTGTGAGAAACAGGTTTGTCACAGATGCAACTATAAAAGATATTAAAATTGGTACTGAGAGTATCATCAATGAGGAGGAAGGCAGAACCTCTAATGTATCTTCAATGGAAATAACCTTAACAATTAAAAAGAAGGGCAAATAGGTAAAAGACTGAGCTTATAAGAGGATGTTTATATCTAGTTTTTCTGCAATCTCTTTATAGCGATTTCGAATAGTAACCTCTGTTACACCTGCAATATCTGCTACTTCACGTTGTGTCCTTCGCTCACCACAAAGGACTGATGCAATATAGAGCGATGCTGCTGCTATACCAATTGGGCCACGTCCACTAGTAAGTTCTCGGTTTGCAGCTTCTTTCAATATCTCCAAAGTCTTTGCATGTACATCAGCGCTGAGTTTTAATTCACTGCAGAACCTTGAAATATAATCTTCTGGTGAAGTAGGCATTAATTTTAATCCTAATTCACGGGCGATATATCTATAGGTCCTTCCGATCTCTTTTCTAGATATATGTGATGTGTTACTTATTTCATCAAGCGTACGTGGCACATTACATTGCCTGCATGCAGCATATAATGAAGCGGCAGTAACACCTTCGATGCTTCTCCCCCGTACCAATTTCTTCAGTGCTGCTTTTCTATAAATCATCGCTGCTGTTTCTCTCACTGCTCTTGGAAGACTCATGCTTGATGCAAGTCTATCAAGCCCTGAAAGAGCATTTGCTAAGCTTCTCTCTGCAGCATCACTGATTCTTACTCTTCTCTGCCATTTACGTAGACGATACAATTGTGCTCTCCTTCTGGTAGGGATAGATTTTCCATAGGAATCACGATTCTTCCAATCAATCGTGGTGCTAAGACCCTTATCATGCATTGTATAGGTCATAGGTGCTCCAGTGCGGGCTCTTTTCTCGCGTTGTTCACTATCAAACGCTCGCCATTCAGGGCCATGATCTATAAAATCTTCATCGATAACTAGTCCGCAATCCTCACAAACCAACTCTGCTCTGGAATAATCCTTAGTTAGATGTGTACTACCACATCCTGGACATTTAGTAATTTCTTCTATTTTCTGTTTTTCTTTTTTAACCAAACAAATCAAATCCCAGATGTTCTTTAGCCTATCATTTGAGTATTATAAATATTCATATGTAAGGGGTTTTTCAGGATTTTCTAAAGGAAAAGAATATCTATCAGTTTTACAACTGGCTTTTTTCATACAAATCCTAATGTATAAATTTATAATTAGTTTTTATTTCATATTTTTTCTCAGTTTTCAACTAGTAGTTACCCCCAAACATTAATATAATAAAAAAATCATTTAAGTCAAAGAGAATCAAATTTTTGAAATTGGTTTTGATAATTTGGTTTTTCAGGACGTAGAAAAAAATGGTATGGATATGTCCAAAATGCAATTTCGGTAATGTGGATTTCCAAAAAAAATGTATACATTGAGGTAGACGTAAACCAAAAGAAAAAGATATTTTAGTTAAATAATCATTTAGTTTTTTATTTTGCATCTTCCCTCCTAGAACTAAATTCAATATTTTGAGGGGATTGATTTTTTTACCATCCCATCCCAACGATAGAGCATCGTTTTGTTTAAGATGAAATCAGTCCAGCGACACTAGGTTTTGTGACATATGTTGTAATAAAATAGCATGAGGAATCCTTAAATACTAATCTTTAATCTACCTGATTTAAAGTTCTAATTGAACGAAAAGGAAAATTGTTAAAATGTATGAAGAAAAAAGAGAAATGCACAAAGTAACTTGTGCAGATTGTGGAAAGGAAACAGAAGTTCCTTTCAAGCCAGATGGTAGCAGGCCTGTCTATTGTAAGGAATGTTATCAGAAACGGAAAAGATTTTAGATAAAATTTTTAGAATTACCTAGATTTTATCAATCTTATTTTTAATATCTTTCTTTTCTTAATTCCTTAAAATATTATTACACTTCGAGGGTTATAGATTTTTATAGAACTAACTGTTATGAAATTGTGGTTAGGCGCAGGAGAGAAAATGGGCAGGGTTGGAACGAAATATAAACAAGTTATCGAGTTATTTGATGAAAAAACAGGGGAAGTAGTAAGAGTAATCCGTTTCCGTAATCCAATAGAATTTAACGAATTTTTAAAAGATTTCAATGCAATGAGATACCCGGGTTATAATTGGAGATATATAGATAAAGGAAAAAGAAGATAGATAATGTAAACAGATTATTCTTATAGCATCTTACCTTATTTGTAAATGAAATCTATGAAAAACTATCTATCTGATTTTTTCCTGTTAGAAACTATTTAATTTTACAAAAGGTTATGAAATTTAAAATCGAGAGAGGTGAAACAAATGAAATCCCCTATGATATCTATTACTAGAGAACATCAAGAAAATAATATAACACCAAGATTGCATTCAGGGCAGGTAAACCACAGGATAAACCTTAGTTAAAAAATAGAAAGAAGAGGATTTGAATAATGAAACCAGATGATATGCCATATGATAGAGCCAGTATAATATTTTCTCCTGATGGAAGATTGTTTCAGGTTGAATATGCCCGTGAAGCAGTGAAAAGAGGAACAACAACAGTTGGAATGAAATTCAAAGATGGTGTAGTACTAATTATTGATAAACGTATAAGTTCTCATTTGGTAGAGCCAGGGTCAATTGAGAAGATTTTTCAGATAGATGAGCACATTGGATGTGCAACATCAGGTCTTGTAGCAGATGCAAGAGCACTGGTAGATAGAGCTCGTATTGATGCTCAGATAAACGAGATCACATATAGCGAGAAGATTCCAGTAAAGACACTTGTAAAATATATTTGTGATTTCAAACAAGCATATACACAATATGGTGGTGTAAGACCATTTGGTGTTGTTCTTCTTATAGCTGGTGTTGATGAAACCGGACCGCAGCTTTTTGCTACAGATCCTTCTGGTGCTTTCATGGAGTATAAAGCAGGAAGTGAAGGAGTGGGACGTAGTGAAACTATGACATATTTCGAAAAAAATTATAGAGAAAATATGACATTAGAAGAAGCTATAGACATGGGGATAAAAGCTATTCATAAAGGATCTGAAGGTAAACTGACTCCTGATGCTATTGAAATAGCAGTAGTTGATATTACAGAAAAATTCCGTAGATTATCCCTTGATGAATCAAAAGAATATGTTAAAAAAGCACTTGGATAAAAAAAACAATTTTGTAGCGAGAACTGCTTTTGTATTTTCTGGTTAATCACTCTTTTTGTATTTAGAAGGTTTTATTTTTTCAAGGAGATAATCTATCCATGCATCTCTAACACTTGGTATAGTCTCATTTTCAATCAACTTTAATATCTCCATTTGTTCTTTTGTAATCGCCAGTTTTTTAAGGACCGAAAGACTAATTCTAGTATCGTCTTCTTTTTTAACTGGAGATGGCTTTGAACGAAATAGGCTCCTTACCCTAAATTTTGTCTTTTTTGTGTCATGTTTCATTACGATACCTCTTCTTTTGAGTTTTTTGAGTTGCTAAAATTCTTGTAATATAACCTGCAACACGATTCCGCAGTATATTACTATCGAAATCAGCTAATTCTGCTGCCTTCTTTTTATTATGCTGAAAATCATTAGCAACAAATCTATCTGGATACATATTGATAAGTTTTTTGGCTATACGTTTTATGTAAGTTGGTCTTATATTTCCCATTTTTGTCACCATCTACTGTAAAAGAAAAGAAGATACTCTAGTGAAGCAGCCCCAAAGAAGAAAGCTCTTTTGATAACTTCTCCACTGCTTTTGATACATCTTCAGTGCTTCTAGCACCAGTACAAACTATCTTACCAGAAGAAAAGAGCAACATAGCTACCTTAGGTTCTTTTATATGGTAAACCAGTCCTGGGAACTGCTCAGGCTCATAATCCACATTTTCCAAACCCAGACCCGGGGCTACTTCAGTAAGATTAAGCTCGCCTCCTAAGTCAGCCGTAGCTACTATATTCTGAACAATTATCTTAAGATCTATATGAACTTCTATACCTAGCTTTTTGAGTCTATCTGCAATAATATCTACTGTTTTACGCACGTCTTCAACGTTCTTCGCACCAGTGCAGTTAGCCGCTCCGCTTCTAAACAATAATGTAGCTGTTTTCGGGTCACTTATCCTATAAACCAGTCCCGGGAACTGTTCTGGTTCATATTCCGCTTCTTCTAACGATTGTGCTATCATATCTAAGTCTAACTGTTCTGCGAATGTGGTAGATGCTACGATATTTTCCACTTTTATTTCTATAATACAGTATCACTTCCAGATAAGTACTGTTAATAATTTATTGAGTAAGCTGAATAAACAATTACTTTATAATATTACTTACTTCTGTAGTAATATCATCATTTCAACATTCTTACTTTAATTCATGATATTGATCTTTATTTGAGAAAAGGTTATAGTTTAGATAATAGATGACGATGGAGAAATAATATATGTTGTTTTCAAAAACTTGTCCCATTTGTAAAAGGAGGGTAAAAAAGTCAGAATTGAGAGAGGCTGGAACAGCTACAGGAAGAAGAATCACATGTTGTATAAATTGTGCTAAATATTTTACATTGCTATCGGAGAAAAGATAATTAGATGGAAGATAAGATTAAGATTTAATGGGGTTTATAAGGCGATAAGTTATTTGGAAAGTTAAGGGAAAAAAAATGACAATATTTGGATGGATTAAAAAGAAAGATAAGCCAAAAAAAATTCCAAAACACATTGCTAAAAAGAAATCTCGGAAGAAGAGAGATTAAAAATGGTAAAACATACGAAGAAAGAAAAGATGGTTGATAGGGATAAATATGTCTTTCCTTTTGATGATTCTGAACTTATAAGTAGAAAAATTTTGAATTTCCTATTAAAGAAGATTTATTTGACAAATGGGTAGACGAAGGACGAGTTAGAGAAATAACATGTGATGAAACATTGGTATATGCTCTATTGCCTTGACGGGGTTGGTTTTTTAAAGAAAGAGCTGTTATGAAATTTAATTTCGAGAGAGGGGGGAAATAAATTAAATGTCCGCTGTGTAAAAAAGAATTTGAAAGAGCCGAATTAAATGTATGGGGTAAAAGGTTTTGTCCATATTGTTCTTACGATTTAAGTTTGGAGGAATAACATGAAATGTCCTATGGTATATATTTCTAGAGAACCTCAAGATTGTATAGAAGATAAATGCTATTTTTGGGATTTGGACCATGGTAAATGCAAATGGATGTAGACTAAATGAAAAAAACGGGCTTGTAAAGAGTGTGGATATCCGTTGGCACAACATGGAAGATTTAAATACATATATTACTGCAACAATATCCTTTGTAAGTTCTATAAGACATTTGTGACAAGAAAGGGATGATAAAAATGAATGGTGATAAAAAATTTAAGGAAATCTATGATAAATTTGGTGGCAGTTATGGCAAATTAATTGAAGAACATATTAAGGTGCTTAATGAGTTAGAAAAATGTCGTCAGTTGCTTGATGAACTAACAAGCAAGAAATAAAAGAGATAAAAATGAAATGCAAAGAATGTGGTTGGGAGATGGATTACGGAGCGCGTTCTTTTCAAGAACAAATCAGAGAGATTTGAGGAGAACAAGATAGAAAGGGATATTGGATGTGTTTCAATTGCGGTTTTAAAAAGGGGAGGATAGGAGATATAAATGGTAGGAATAAGAAGAAAGAAACCGTATCCTGAAGAATGTGTTTTGATACAGATAACTGGAGAATCCAAACCTTGCATCGAGGATAAATGTTATCAGTGGGATTCAGAGCAGAACAAATGTAAATTGCTAGTAGTGGAATAAAAATATGAAAACATTAGGTTACGAAATTGTAGGTCTGAGGGAGGAAACATGGCTAAATGTAAGAGATACGGTAAGAAATTAACTTTTCGAAACAATTATGGAGATATAAATAGGGAGTGTTATGATAAAAGACTCAGAGAAGAAAAAGGAAAATAAATAATGTGGTTATTTACGAACAAAATGAAAGGAAAAAGTCGAACAGAAAAAACTGTTAAAGAACTGATACTGAAAGATAATGAACTATTACAAATAACAACAGCAGTTGAAGGACCGCTGGGATATGAGAATTCTAAAAATTACAGACTTTCAGTAAGTCCCGACGGAGGATTAATTATTGAAAAAATGAC
>JABAOF010000774.1_pt4 | contig 12926 bp, 9 predicted proteins | sample 7062171 | NCBI WGS metagenome assembly JABAOF01 (sample SAMN14538628, study PRJNA623070) | marine sediment metagenome | biome: marine biome [ENVO:00000428]; feature: marine pelagic biome [ENVO:01000023]; material: deep marine sediment [ENVO:00002113] | place: India: Gulf of Khambhat ...
ACGATGCATAACACGGTAAAAGCTGCAGCCCGATGCCAATCCCTGAAAAACAACCTGAACACAAGTAGTAAGACAACAGCGGCTACCACAGCCAAAACAAGAGATCGATAGGCTTGAGAGGCAGGGATTTGTTGGATATTTTCGGCAAGCAGAGCCAACACGGGGAAAATCGCAAAGAGCACTGTGTGGAGAAGTGAAAGCCGTTCCCCGATTATCCCAAACCTAGTTTTCAGCATTGAACCCATTTCCACACTCGATTTGTCTATATCTGTCATATGGTCTCACCATCATGGTATTAAAGCTCTTTTCCACACTCTTGCGGATGTGTACTTGCCCCGGTGCCTTACCACGTCAGAACATGCTGCTATTGCACAATAGCGGACACATCGATGAATTGGTATGGATCTCTGGGAGAACTGAAGTAGTTTCGATCCTCCTGATACTCATGCTCGATATTGAATACACATGAGAATAAAACTGCAAACGAGTTGACTGGCGTGATCGTCGGGTAAAGGGAATCCATACAAGAATCGGGGAGAAGGTAAGCACTCAGGATCGACATTCGTTCGACCAAAGCTTGCTCACTCGGATTATCCCAGTCTAAACCGATACCCGGACCATGGTCCGCCTGCAGGAGGATGATGGGTGGTACTTCCGACTCCGCCAGAATGGTTTCTATCGTCTCGACCATCTTCTTTGTGATGAATTCGGTTTGATCTCGATACAACGTGATCTCACTCTTCTGGGATCCCTCTGATCCTACATCGCCTGCCAAAGTGAAGGCCTTGCTGCTCGCTAGTAACTCTCCATTCGGACCAAAGACATACGGGCCGTGAGGTGAAATAATATGTACAAACACAAATTTTGGACCGGAGATTCTTGGCATCTGCGCAAGATAATCAAATTGCGTCAAGATGTAGTAATGACGCGCCACGAAAGGCGCTTCGAAATCTATGAGCAGACTGCTCCCGCTTATAGTACCCATGTCGATGAGCGCAAGCAGTGCCGTTGTTCGAATATACATGGACTCAAATGGATTGATGGCACCGGACTCCCTGAGACGTACGACATCAGTCCCCTGTGGTTGCAAGTAATGGTCTGCATTCACGAATTCCGATGCCTTCCACCCACTTTCGACGGCCACGGTCTTGTAGCCAAGGGTCTCTAGGAGAGTGCGCGTTCTGCTATGCAGCATTAAGCCACGTAACATACTCGGGTAGTCCTTGCGCTCCCTGCCCGCAAAGTCGCCAAGGAGATGTTGCATATTAAGAGAGGATGCCAGAGAAAGCCCGGTGAGGGTGTAATTGCTTGTGGCTTTTTCGGCGACGAAAAAGTCCCGAGCGCGTAGAAAGGAAAGCAAGGAACTGTTATCGTAACCATACACTTCACGGAGGACATCTGAGCGAACGTAACCATCAAGAATGATGTAATAAACATCCGGGAAGGAGTCCGCCGTAATACCCGATCCCGAACTCGTCGCAGGAAGGGTGTCGAGCTCAAACGTGCGACGGTTCGAAGACCGAACCTCATAATCAACAAGGCTATAAATCGGGTAGACCAACAAGAACAAGGAGACTACGAGAAGACCCTCAGAAATCGATCGAGGATTGCGGATCTTCTTGATTATCAACCAAGCACCGCTGAGTAAGATTGTCAAGGTCAGTGGCAATAGAAGGCGGTGGCGGCCCACCAAGACTCCAGCGATGCGAGCCGATTTCAGCACCTCATAGACATGGCCATACGAAGAAAAAAGAACGATGCACAACGCCGAAAAAATCGCCGCCTTATGCCAATCGCGAAAAAGAACTCGGAACAATACAAGGGAGCCAACAGCTCCTACAACAGCGATGGAAGCCGAACGGTATGCAGAAGAAATTAGCGTCTCTTGAATGTTTTCGGCGAGAAAAGCAAGCACGGGAAAGAGTGCAAACAGGATAGGATAAACCAGTGTGAGACGCGCTGTAACAAGCCTTTCACCGCGGTCGAGACCACGATTCCCATTCCTTTCATGAACCATCACATCAGGTGCCATAGGGCGAAGATCCTCGAATACACCAATCTTTAAACAGGGAAATTATAAAGCCTAACTTCCACCCCCTCCAGAAGGACCCGTTCTATGGGGGTCTTAGACCACACGAGGGGATGGCCTCACCGGTTTCGCTCGTATGAAATTTCAACGTAAGAATAGCAGTTCTCCAATTCCCGGCTGAGATTTTCCAATTACAGCTCGGATGACCTGCACGAGAGGCTTGCGTGAAAAGATGGAATCCTCACCCGATCCAACGATGTGATTATTGCGCAGAGCCGTAATCCCGATCCTGGGAAATACCCCGCATGCTCGTTAAATTTGCCACTAAGGAGAATTTTCACAAACTGCGAAGCACCTTAGGCCGGATTTGCCGCCAGGCATCATTCTCTGTCGCCATCTCGAAGGCTCGTCCTATGCGCAATAATTTAGCCTCCGAGAAGTCGGGACCCAGGAATTGAATTCCAATCGGCAATCCACTCGAATCAATGCCCGCTGGAACGGAGAGACCAGGTATTCCCGCGTGGTTCGCCGGGACTGTCAGCAAGTCGGCGTATTGCATGAGCACTGAATCCCCATACACTGCACCGATCTTGAACGCCGTTGTTGGCGTCGTCGCCGCCAAGAGACAATCGAGGCGATACTCGCCCTGCGGGTCAAAAACAGTCTCAAAATCGTTGCGTATCAACGTGCGAACCCGCAGCGCCTTCTCGTAATACCCTTTTTCATATTGCTCCGCCGAAACATACATCCCCATCAGGATCCGCAATTTAGGTTGCGGTCCAAAGCCGCGGCCGCGGCTTGCTCGATAGAGCTCACGAAGATCGGCGACCTCCCTCGCGTGGCGAAATCCGTACTTCACGCCATCATAGCGGTGCAGATTGGACGCCGCTTCCACGCGTGAGACGACGAAATAAACGGGAACACCGTAACGCGTATTCGGTAGCGGCACATCCTCGACGATCTCCGCCCCCGCCGAGGATAATACGTCCGCCGCACGGCGCACGGTCTCGGCGACCTCCTGCGTGATCGCTTGCTCTCTCAATTCACCGCTTTCGGGGTCCGGGTACTTGAGCTGGAAGTAATCAGGAGAGAGACCGATGCGCAACCCTTTGACTCCCGCCTCGATGCCATCAAGGTAATCGGGGATCGGCTCCGTTGCCGCGGTGGCATCGTGCGCATCTTCTCCTGCGATCACACCGAGTGCCAGCGCTGAGTCCGTGACATTCCGGGTCAGCGGCCCGGGACAATCCAGCGAGGAGGCAAAAGCGATCAAACCGTATCGAGATACCCGTCCATAAGTTGGTTTCAAACCGACTACGCCGCAAAAGGCCGCAGGCTGACGGATCGAGCCTGCTGTGTCGGTGCCAAGTGAGAGTGTGGCCTCGCCGGCCGCGACCGCTGCGGCGCTTCCACCCGAGGAGCCACCCGGAACATGAGCTGGATCCCATGGATTACCTGGCGGAGGAAGAAAAGCCGATGACTCGTTTGACGAACCGAACGTGAACTCATCCAGGTTGACCTTGCCGATGGTAACTGATCCGGCCGCCTCGAGCCTGGCCGCAGGCGTGGCACTGTAGGGTGCAACAAAGGTCTCTAGGATCCTCGAACCTGCTGTCGAGGGCGTGTCCTTGACGCAGAATATATCTTTGATCGCCAGGGGAACCCCCGCCAGCGGTCCGGGATCCTCACCCTGAGCCAGTGCGCGATCGACCGCCTCGGCCTGAGCTCGCGCCCGTTCCTCGGTCACGGTGATATAGGCGTGAATTTTCTCCAAGTCGGCTGGATCGGTTTCATACGGCGTCGTCGTTGGGGAGCGACCTTCCACTGCGGCGATGCGTGCCAGCGTGGATTCCAGAATCTCCAGCGCAGATATCTCTCCGCCCTTCACCCGACGGACCATTTCGTGGGCTGGAAGATCGCAAAGCTCCGCGCTCATTCCAATTCCTCATGTGGAATATCGGGTACAACGATGTATCGCCCATCAACTTCAGGGGCTTGTTGCAAGATATCGTCCGCTTCCTTGGATAGCTCGATCGCATCTTCGCGTAACGGGAGACGGATCGCGTTGGTGTACGGCACACCGTGGGAAGTAATCGGCACCTGTTCATCGACTTCGATCGCCTCAAGCTCACGGATGACTTTGAGTTGACCGTTCAACTCAGACCGTAAGTACTCGGCTTCGTCTGCATCCAATTCGAAGGCCGCTAATTTCACCAGGTGCTCAAAGATGTCCAAGCTGATCTCGGTCGTTCCGGTGGCGTTTGATTCTGAAGGCAAAACTTCCTCCGCAGTCAAGATGCGATCATTTTACCTGCTGGAGGAGGCATGGTCAAAGGGCGCATGCTATAATCGCCCCTATAGAAACAGCTCTCAACCTGAGAGGGTCAGGTCGGGGATATTGGGCAGCTTGCTTGCGCAAATGTACCCAACACATACGTCTTATTTAACCCTGGAAATTTCAATCCTCTATTGTCGCATCCACGCCTGAAGCGCCTGCCATTCATCCCGATCGAAGAGAACACCCCTCCACATGCGCCGATCCAAAGCCGCGGTGAACGGACCGAGTAACATCCAGAGAGACGTACACTGAGCAGCTAACCTCAGTCTCTGCCGCACTCATTCTATGGAACAACTCGAATAAAAAATCCACCCTTGGGCTAGAATTTGTGAGCTTGAAAGCAATATGCACACCTGTCCGGGTAGTCTAAAACATCACAAGAGATTTATCAGCACTGCGACGGCATATCAGTCCGATAGCCCATAACGGAAACTCAAAAACGTAGCGATGCGGATATACTCAGCCCTCATGCAACTCCCCGAAGCGGAAGATCGATTTCACCACCAAGAGAGAGCCGCTGCCCGAAAAGGTGGCATTCAACCTGATCAATGCGTGTGCTGTGCCACCTACTACGTCGAGCGCAGATTCATGTATATTCCCCACTTGCGATGCAATCCAGGACAATTCTCAGAGCCCATCCGGCGAAGTGTTCACTCGGGAAAATGGTACCTTGTATTTTACTCACAACTTTGAGATAATTTGTCCCAATATTGCACAGGCAGATACATCATAGCCGCCTCACACGCTTCTGCCATGTTGCGTAGGCTTCTCAAGGGACCAATTAACAAATCATCAACACGCCTCCCAATCCTTCAAAGCGCGGGGAGGCGTTCATACTTATACATTTCTCTCCGACCTACCGGGAAGATGAGGTAGGGTATGCGCCTGCACCCCAGCGCTGCTTTCCGATGAGGCTTGTGGGAAACAGGGAAGGATGATGAGCAAACACAATTACAATCCGATGCAATTGAGAGGTAGCTTGCCTCCGCAGCCATCCACAAAACGGTTCGCATTCAACCACACCGGATACGAGCCTATGGAAGAGACTTCGTCGATCGAGCGTCGAGATTTCCTCAAGTGCCTCGGTGCCGCTTCGGCTGCTGCGGTGCTGGCGTCCTGTACGCCGAGAACAACTGCTGTCGGTCCCCACGGCGTCGGACGCGTCCAACTGGTCTACCAGGACTGGCGCACCGACTGGTTCCCCGCCATGGCTCAGCACATGCTCGAAATCTTCCACGAGGCCAATCCCAACATCCGTGTGTTTTACACCCCCGACCCGGCCAACCTCTATGAGCGCATGCTCGCAGATTTTCAATCCGGGAGTGCACCGGATGTGCTCGCAGGCTGCTGCGACTTCTTCCCGAGCTGGGCACAGCAGGGCTACCTGCTCGATCTGCGCCCCTTCGCCGAAGCCGATCTGGACCGCGAGACGCTGAGTGACTGGGACACGGCCCAGGTCCAGGCTTTCTTCACCAAAGACGGCACCCAGTTCGCGCTTCCCAAGTACCACGGGGCGCTGGCGCTGTACTACAACAAGGACCTTTTCGACGCTCATGGCGTTCCTTACCCGGACGGGGGATGGAATCACGACGATTATCTCGAAGCCATGAAGCGCCTCACCCACGATCGCGACGGCGACGGCAAGATCGATCAGTGGGGGAGCATGCTGGATATCAGCTGGGAGCGCATCCAGGTACACGTCAACGGTTGGGGAGGACACTTCGTCGACCCGCAGGATGCCTCACGGAGCTGGATGGCCCGCCCCGAAGCTCTGAACGCCATGCGTTGGATCTTCGACCGAATGTGGGAAGACCACTTCATGGCGAGTTTACTCGACGTTCACAACCTCGAAACCCGGCAGGCCTTCATCCAGGGTTATGTCGCCATGGTCGAGGACGGTTCATGGGCACTGAAGGACATCCTTGAGCGAGCCGACTTCCGCATCGGCGTCGCCCCCTTCCCAGCCGGACCCAGCCGCAAGGTTACGCTGGCGACGACGGATGGCTTCGGGATCTACGCCGGAACACGATACCCTGAAGCCGCCTGGGAGCTGCTGAAGTTTCTGGTGAGCAAAGAGTACGGGCGGGCAATGGCGCAAGCGCATTTTCTCCAGCCCGCACGCATCTCATTGATCGAAGAATGGATCACGTTCATTCAAAGCGAGTACCCGAAACAAACGCAGGATCTCGACCTGCAGGCGTTTGCCGAAGGTCATATTGAGGGCTACTCCGTGGTGGCGGAGATCTTCGATAACATGGCGGAGGCACGGCGATTGGCAAAGGCTGCCTGGCAGCGGATATTCACCTTAGGCCGCGACACTGTGGATGACATGGTCGCGGTGTCAGCTAGGATCGAACTAGCGCAGAACGCCAATCATTAGGAGGAACCATGGCTTCACGTTCATGGTGGGAACGCTGGTATAGAAACATACCATTTTGGATACTGCTCGTCGTGATGTCGGTTGTGGCGCTTGTGGCCGTGTACACCTACACGGCTTACCGGCGCGCCGCTATCGATCTCATCCTCGAGCGCAATCAGCAACTCGCTGTGCTTTCCGCCGCTCGCCTGCATGAAGAACTATCAAATTTCGCCAATTCATTGGAAATCCTGGCGAAAACCAACGAGATGTCGGATGGCAACGAACACAATCAGAGCGAGGCGCTCTCGTCGGCCTCACCCCGTCTGGCGGTGTTCGACGGCGGCGTCGTCCTGCTCGACGAGCGAGGTGCTGTGACCGCGACAGAGCCCAAGCGCGTCGACATTCTGGGCCAGGATTGGTCAAATCGAGCCTATTTCCAAGCTGTACTCGCTGATGCCCAAATTTTCATATCGAATTCATTGATGGACGGTGTGGATGACTCTCTGGTCATCGCCGTAAGCGTTCCAATCCACGGAGGACAGGAAGAGTTTGAGGGTGCGCTGGTGGGCATGTTTCGTCTTGGAGAACCCGCCCTCAGCGCGTTTTATGCCAGCATCGTACGGCTCAGGCTGGGACAGAGCGGGGGCACGTACGTCGTCGATAGCACCGGCCGCATACTCTATGATTCCGAATCCGATCGCGTGGGGCGGTTTGTCACCACGGAACAGTTACCGCTCGTCGCCTCCGGAAAAGGTGCGAGTGTCGAGCTCACCAAGGACTTCCAGGGGCGTGACATCGTCGCCGCCCGCGCACCAGTCCCCAACACATCGTGGATGCTGATCATCGAAGACGATTGGACCATCCTGACCCGTTCACCGCGCCTGTACAGTAGCATTCTGCTGCTATCGTTCGCAATCGCGCTCGCACTCCCTCCACTAAGTTTGGTGATTCTTAGCCGGCAGAGGCGCTTTCCACTCCTGGATCCGAACCTGCCCTCACACGGAGATTTCATCGCCCGGGAAATCCACCGGGAACTGCACCGCAAGGTTTTGCCCACAATTCCAGGATGGACACTCTCCCAACGTTGTAAACCCGGCAAAATCGGTGGTCGCGATTTTTTCGACGCCTGCATTCTCCTCGACGGTCGCCTCATGCTCTCTATGGGTCGTGTCGAAGCAGAGGGCATTCAAGCGGGCCTCGCACTCGCCTCGACACGGTCCGCATTGAGAGTCGCAACCTTGCAGGGACTAGAACCTTGTCAGGCACTACAACAATGCAATCGCGTGCTTTGTGCTGAATATTCTCAGCCCATCGACGTTCGCTGCCTGTACCTCCTTTTAGATCCTTCCAGCGGGAACGTGGAATACAGCGGTGCAGGCTTTGCGCGACCCTATTTCTACGGCAAAGACCGGCACCAGGAAACTCAGCGGCCCGGTACGCCCATGGGTCTCACCACAGAGCTGTATTGCGAAACGAGAGAAAGCAGGCTGGATAAAGGCGAAGGTCTTGTCCTGTTGAGCGATTTCATGTTGGAAGCCAGGAACAAGCTTGGCGAGAACTTCGGCGAGACCTATCTGGCAAGCATCATGAGGGATCATCAAAGAAGCGCAGAGGCGCTCACAAACGCCATTTTTTCAGCTTTCAAAAGCTTCTATTCAGATGGTCGCGCACCGACGGATGATGCCAACATCATAGTCCTGATGCGGAATGCTCATGAACCATTGGAATCCGCGTAGCGCGTTGGGGATATACGGTCATGCAGCGCAAAGCAGAAACCCTTGAACGTTTGAATCGTTACACTACACTACTGGCCTTCGCGCTGGGCGGGCTCATTACCATCCTGGCGCCCATACTCGCCCTGTCATGGAGGAATCAGCCATTCCCGGGGTTCATGCTCGAACACACGCTTGTCCTGAATGATCGAACGGGTCAAGACTGGAGCGGGCGTTCAGCCGGGCTCCGATATCCCTACCTTGTTACACGAATTGCCGGTGTTCCTGTCTCCACTTCCGCGGAGTTCAATCAAATCCTATCGACACACACGGCAGGAGACGAAGTTAATATCCTCACAAGATTACCGGACGGTAGAATCGAGTTTTTCCCCTCGATCCAGCTTAAAGAGTTTTCCAACCGCGATTTATTCCAAATGTTCTGGTTGCCATACCTGGTAGGTATTGCATATCTTTGTATCGGGATATGGATCTACCTCGCTCGTGGAAAAACTCGACCAGGTCGGGCGCTGTCCTTCTTCTGTGCATCCGTTGCAGTGACAACCGGCCTGCTTTTCGATGTGCTCACAACTCATGCATTCACAATGATATGGATCACGGCAGTTTCGCTCCTCGGGGGTACGCTCATCAGCTTGGCGCTTCGTTTTCCGGTTGAGTGGAAAGCTGTCTATCAACGACCCTGGCTGTTGGCGGTGCCTTATGTTCTTTCTTTAGGACTTGCCATTTGGGGTTCGATCTCACTATGGATGGGCGATGATCCCTGGATGTACCTATCAGCACGTGCGGTAAGTTACCGTTACATCGCAGCAGCTACACTGTTCTTTTTCGGGCTGATGTTCTACCGTGCTCGAAGCAGTAAGGACACCGTGACTCGACGCCAGGCTCGCTTGGTCCTGCTGGGCAGTGTACTCGCTTTCCTACCCATACTGTTCTGGTTGATCACCCCCCTCTTCGGCGTCCACCTTCCCTTCCGAAGCGCAACTTTCCTGCCGGGGTTGCTGCTCTTTCCACTTTCCGTCGGACTGGCCATCATTCGCTACCGATTGCTGGAGATCGACTCGTTCGTTAACCGCGCCATCGCCTACGGCCTCCTGACTGCAATCCTGGCCGGAATATTCAGCGCAGTTGAAGGTCTCTCCCAAAGATTGTTCATTCTTTTCACAGGGGAGAAGAGCGACGCGGCTATCGTCATGACGACGTTGGTCATTGCCTCCGCTTTCAACCCCATGCGCTCATGGGTAAATTCATGGCTGGTTCGGAATTACAGGGGGATGTCTACAAGCGTAATCAAAGGCTTTGGTGATGAAGTTCGTTTCTTTATTCAGATGAATGATGTCAGCTTGCTCGCCAAGCGTTTCCTTGAAGAAACTATGGATGCGCTCACTGTGGAGTCCGGGGCGGTCGTCCTCTTCGACGAGCATCAAGCAAAGATCGCCCACACACATGGTCCATGGCGAGGTCATGCATTTGCGAGCATACCATTGGAATGCGAGGGTGAACGCTATGGTGTCGTTCTCCTTGGGCCTCGCAAGCGAGGCCGGGCTTACCGATATCATGAAATCGAAGAGCTGTACCGGGTGGCGACGCAGGTGGCGCACGCCATCCAAATCGCTCGAGGACTGCATGCCCGTAAGGAAAGCAATCAACCCGTCGTGAATTAGGCTAGCGGGTAGTTCTGCCCCCGCTCCAACCCATTGCATTCGGTTAGGATGTTAATGTCTTGAAAACGGGGTAAAACACACGCCCTCATGTGACCCAACACTCTATGAACAGGACGCAACCGAGTTGGGGAGGGTAACGGTCGGTTCGTTCCACCCTCAAATCATCTCCATCCCTATCCATGGCTCTCAAGACAAACCAGGATTGAAGAACTCAAAGCATGTACAAAAGCGTCACCACAAGATACGAGACCACCAGCCATAGAGGAAACTCAAGAAGATGCTACGAGTTCCTACCTTCTGATAGATTGCGTTAGGCGTCTCCATTTCGAATCTCCTTTCACTAGTACCTGCTGGAGGAGGCATGGTCAAAGGCTCATGCTATAATCGCGCCTATCAGTCCATGTGATCATGGGAGGTCCTAATGACCACGTCCGAAACCTTGCATCAAGGCCCCAATCTGAAACTCTCCCCCGAGCACGAGATGATCCGACAGGCCGCTCGCGATTTCGCACAGAATGAGATTGCACCCGTCGCGGCCGAGTTCGACGAGAGTGGCGCATTTCCCGTTGAGACCATCCAGAAAATGGGTGAGATGGGATTTATGGGCATAGAAGTCCCCGAGGAATTTGGCGGCGCAGGATTGGACACGATGTCCTATGTCCTTGCCCTCGAAGAGATTTCCAGGGCAGACGCTGCGCACGGCACAATCATGTCGGTGAACAACTCACTCTTCTGTTACGGCATCCTACGCTTCGGTACGCAAGCCCAGAAAGAGAAATTCCTCAAGCCTGTGGCTTCCGGCGAGGCAGTCGGCGCTTACTCTCTCACAGAGCCAATGTCTGGGTCCGATGCGGCGACGATGCGCTCGCGCGCGACGCGCGAAGGTGACGTATACATGCTCAACGGACGTAAGTCATGGGTCAGTAGCGCACCGAAAGCCGATTTCATCCTCGTTTTCTTGATGACCGATCCGGATGCGGGACATAAAGGCATCACAGCCTTTCTCACCGAGCCAGGTGAACCCGGCTTCAGCCTGGGAAAGCCCGAACCTAAATTGGGAATCCGAGCCTCTGCAACCAGCGAGATTCTGTACGAGAACTATCGTTGCCCGGTCGAGAATCGCCTGGGAGACGAAGGCGAGGGTTTCAAAATCGCGATGGCCGTACTCGATGCCGGCCGCATCGGTATCGCCGCACAAGCGCTGGGCATCGCGGTAGCCGCCTACGAAGCCAGCGTTGAATACGCCGGAGAACGTGAAGCTTTCGGCAGGAAAATCGGTCAATTTCAAGGCATCTCCTTCAAGTTGGCCGACATGAAAACCCGCATCGAGGCCAGCCGCTTGCTGATCTATCAGGCCGCTTTGGCCAAGCAACGCGCCAAAGATAGCGATGAACGATATACGCTAGAAGCCTCCATGGCCAAGCTCTTCGCATCCGAAACGTCGATGTTTTGTGCTCACTGTGCAGTGCAGATCCATGCCGGGATGGGATACTCCAAGGAACTACCCGTGGAACGCTACTTCCGAGATGCCAAGATCACGGAGATCTACGAAGGTACGAGCGAAATCCAGCGCATGGTCATCGCCAGGCACGAATTAGGGCTACGCTAAACGCGCAACGCCCTCTGCGCATAGGTTTTTCTCACATCACTGTTGACTTAAGGGGATTCGTTAATCTTGACGGTTCTTGGTCTTGGAGAAGACCCACCCTCCGCTGATTAAAATACCCACAAAAAGCAAAACAAGACCGAGCTTTACATCCCACGGCCGATATCGGAACCCATACGTGTGTGCGCCGGCTGGAGCAGAGACTGTAAGCCAATTTCCCGACTCGAATTCAACCTCTTCACCATCGATCTCTGCACGCCAGCCTGACCATTGATTTTCTTTCACCACGAGCACCCCGCGCTGGCTCGTGTCGCAGAACACATTCACATCCCCTCCGACACCTTCGCCAACACATGCCGTTCTGGTTCCATCAGGGTGTTCGACAGCAGCGTACTCGTAACCCTCCGTGGCGACGTGGATGTTTGCTCCTTCCACAACGGTCAGTTCCGTCATCCCTGCCGGTGGACCATGATGGTTAGCTTCGAGGTAGGGCTCCGGGAGAGGCCGTTCCTTCCAATGCCACGTCCGGAAAAAATCTACGCTCAATTTCAAATCCACCGACATTGCCGGCGTCACAAAGAAATGCTCGCCAAAGGGGACGTTCACCCATTGTAGGTCATCTGTCTTCATCGCAGTCACCACACGATTGACGTACGGATCGAGCTTGACTGTGACCAGCCACTGGCTGTTAAATTCCTTGGCTTGGTTTACAGCCATCGCCAGCGGGACCACCAGAACCACCCGCGGGTCTACTTTAAAGCCAATTGTGTCGTTCGATCCCCTATCGAGGCTGAATTGGAACCGTGTGTTCCAGGCATCGAACAATCGATCCAGGCCAATTGCCGCCAAACCTAATATCGGGGGTACCGCAAGACTGCTGATGAACGAGGTATAGCGTACCCCGGCGAGCAAATTGGAGAGTGTTTCAATCTTGATCACCTTAACCAGCCACTCCAGGGGGCCGGCACTCGAGGTCCACAATGCCAGTACCGCGGCGACGCCGAGGAAGCGCACTACACGCCGCTCGTAATTATCCTTCCCTCGAAACAAGGCATAAACGGCCAGCAACACCGGAATCCAGCCGATGAAATTAGCAAAATGGGCCGGCCAATTCGGCTTTCCGAGCACCTCGCTCATGTAGTAGGTGATATCTCGGATCACTAGATTGAACGGTGTGTACATAAACGGCTGTGCGCTGCTGAA
>JABAOF010003257.1_pt4 | contig 12922 bp, 12 predicted proteins | sample 7062171 | NCBI WGS metagenome assembly JABAOF01 (sample SAMN14538628, study PRJNA623070) | marine sediment metagenome | biome: marine biome [ENVO:00000428]; feature: marine pelagic biome [ENVO:01000023]; material: deep marine sediment [ENVO:00002113] | place: India: Gulf of Khambhat ...
CCCTGGCCACTTCCAAGAGTCCCTTTTCTCTGATGGCCGGAATAGGCATCGTCATAGCGGACATGACGATTGGAGTCGCAAGTTCCACGCCTAAGATCTGACACCCCGTTGTGGCTTCGACGGCATCAATGCATTGCTGTCGAAAAGTGTAACGATCCAGAACTCGGCGGTCGTGAGTCAGACTGAATTCGGTTTCGACACCATCCAACAAGAATCCAATATCTCTCTGCCTCAGCAGATCCTCGCCTTTTCGATAGAGATCTGTTAACTCCATTTGAATCTGTCCTTTCCCGAGTGTTTTGGCGATCCCCCCAATTTCATCTGGTGAAGGATCTCAGGTAAAGGAAACACTGGTCCCGTCTTTTCTTCATCATTTACGGTGACGAGGTGGACGCATCGGACTATCAAATCTCGGACAGGACACATTGTCCAGTCTCTGTGGCCGATGACCAACGTTTGTCCAAAGAACCTTCACCGCGACCAGCGCTGCAATTCAATGATGTTCCCCTCAGGGTCTGTGACATAGACGAAAGTTATCCTGCCCGCTTCTGGAATCTCAACGGAGACGATCTCGCCGATGGATCTCCCACCTGCCTCGAGAACTTTGTCTCGTGCACCTTCAATGTCTTCAACCGCAAAAGCAATGTGGGCAAACCCTGGCCGATTGAGGCCGGTTTTCGGACGTTTCCTTTGGTGGTTGTACTGAAATACCTCGAGAGACGGTCCCTCGTCACCATAGCCTGGGAGTCGAAGGTGGCGGCCATGGATTTCGGCCCCGTGCACGCCTGTCGCTTTTTCCAGCCACGCTCCGGAAAGATCTCTCTCCGGAGGGATTCGGACACATCCAAAGACTGTCTCGTAGAACTCAGCTAGCATCTTCCAGTTCTTTGCGATGAGGTTGGTGTGGACGAATCTTGCGTTAATAGTCATATCTTCTCCATCGAAAACCGACGGCACCAAGACTCCGTATCTAACCCCCCCCTTGAAGAGTCAATCACGACGCGTATCAGGTGTCTGGTGTCGCAAGAGGGGTTTCTCCTTCTAGGCCTTCAATGCCCCGTCAAAATCCTCGATGATGTCGTCAGTTGCTTCTATGCCAACGGAAACCCGGATTAAGCCGTCTGAGATCCCCAGTCTCTTCCTTTCCTTGGCAGATAGCCCAGAATGAGAAGTCGTGGCCGGTCGAGTAACGAGTGTCTCGATGCCGCCGAGACTGGGGGCTATGATCGGCAAGGTCGTCCTTTGGATAAAACGCTCTGCCCCATCAACTCCCTCTTCCGTTTCGAAACTCAACATGCCGCTAAAACCGTCAAACAATTCGCAGGCACGCTGGTAAGCGGGATGACTTTCGAGGCCTGGGTAGTTGACCTTTTTTATTGCACTGTGGCCCTCCAGATATCTTGCGATCTTGCGAGCACTGTCATTCTGATATTCGACCCGAACTGCCAGTGTTTTCATGCCGCGGTGAAGCAAGAAACAGGCATGGGGATCGAGTGACCCGCCCAGGTGGTTGAGCTTGTGTCTGATCTTTTCGATCAGATCGGTGCGACCGATGACGGCCCCAGCGACTATATCAGTGTGGCCGTTGAGGTATTTTGTGCCGCTATGGAGCGAGAGGTCAAAGCCCCATTCAGCAGGCCGGAAATTGATGGGGCTCGAAAAGGTATTGTCGATCAGTGAAATGAGGCCATGGCTTTTGGCAAATTCGACTACAGCCTCAAGATCAGCGACTTGCAGGAGCGGGTTGGTCAAGGTTTCACAATAGATTGCTTTCGTATTCGGTCGTAGCTTGTGTTTCCAGGAATCCGGATCGGCACCGTCTATGAAATCGAAATCGATCCCAAAACTGAGAAAGTCTTTGGTAATCAAATCGTGTGACCCACCATAGAGACAATCCTGTGCAAGCACGTGGTCCCCTGCGGAGAGGATGGTCAGAAGAGTCGTCGAGATTGCCGCCATGCCGCTTGCGGTCACAAGCGCAGCCTCAGCGTTCTCTATAGACGCCAGCTTTTGATGAAGGGCGATATGGTTTGGTGTGTTATTCAAGCGGATGTACTTTAGATCATGATAACTCGTCTGGCCGGCATACTCATAGGTAGAAGACTGAAAGATCGGCATGCTGACTGCCCCGTTGATAAGCGGTTCAGGCTCACCAGCGTGGATGAGTTTCGTTTCAAGGCGGTCGTAAACTTTTCTCATGGGTAGTTCCTCCTCGCCCTCCACTATATGCCGAATCGGTGATCTTCTCAACCTTATACTCACCGGAGGTTTCGGCCTATTTCGATCGATATAAGCTCTCGGTGGCCAGCTCTTTTGGACCGTTCCTTGACATGTTTTTACTCGTAAACCTTAGGCGAGTCCCACCAGGAGAGGGATTCGATCTCGCCCTTGACAGAAGAGTTCTGGACACGAAGTGGCGTGTCAACGTCCATTGCCTAGAGGGAGCCCTAGATTTATCAAAAACCCTTGGGAAGAGCGAAGTGGCCGGGGCCGGGCTTCCTGATTTTAGCGGATCCAACAGTTATATCGATTAGCGCTCGGCCCACCTGACGACGTGGTCGATCCAGATGGACTCTGGTGAGTAGAAAAGCCCGTGTCCCTTACGGGTATGAAGAACGATCTTCTGCGTTGTCGATCTCGGAGCCATCTCGAAGGCTTCTCGGCATATTCCTGATACCCGGTCGTCTGTATCATAGATAGTGAGGATCCGACCTCGGAGTGATGAGGCACGTTTCTTTAGGAATGTCTCATATCCTCGCCTGAATTGTGTTCCCTTTTTTCCGCAACGGGCCATGACCACAAAGTTGACATCGTCCTCTTCCATGATACTGGCGACAAGCAGAGCCATGTGGCCCCCTTTAGAGTGACCGATAACTGTGATATGCCCGGGGGACAATCCCCGATTCAACAGAAGCCGGACCTGACCTGCGACGTTGTTTGCGTATCGGCCGATTGGGACCCTAATGAGTCGAGCTTCGCTGATCACAACAATACCCCTTTCCAAAAAAGCATTGACAACCCGGTCATACTCATAGAGCCCGTGCAGTGGGTGGGTCTGGTTCAACCCATTCATCTCAATCCAACTTCCGTGCATGTAGAAGAGGTATTTCTTTGTTGGATCAACACTGTGAGGAACGGCCGTGTAAGTTTCTCCTTTTGGGAAACCAGCTCGGCCATTCGACATAGAAAACGGCACCCATACGGTAAGGGCCAGAATCACGATTGTTCTCTTCCACATTGTCTGGGTCCTCCCTATGGCAGAGCCTTAGTTTCTGATGGCAAACAAAACCCAGGCCGCGGGCGATGCCTCGACCCTCTTGTTTATCGGCAATTGGAGGAATCGAATAAACAGAAAACAGAGGGCATTTCAAGTGAGAATCCCGAGTGTCGAGAAACCAGTTTTTCCTAGCTGACAGCTCTGGGGACGGTGGCGGGACGTCTCCGTCGCCGCTGAAATAGGGATGTCACGCCTGAAACGGGTGGTTGCGATATGGTAGAATTATAGTAGCACCAAGCGGAAGGGCCCCCCCAGCATTCTGCCTGATTGGCCGTCCATACTAGGGATCATCGCTTTCCTTCACACGCTAAAGGTCAAGGATACCATTCGTGTTTTGGAGCGGCGAGGGCCTTTGGTTGCCAGTTCGCGAGAATTCTCAGGAAAGGAGAGCTCATGATCATTGAAAAAGGTCTCTACGCCTATCCCTGGCAGAATTCCTTCGAAAACAATTGCAATAGTTATGTTCTTGGAGATGACAAGGCTGTGCTCATCGATGTTGGTCACAGGCGGCATGTCGACCATCTCCTTCGGGGAATGGAGGGGGATGGCGTTTCTCTGGATTCCATCGATTTGATCATTACCACCCACTGTCATCCGGATCACCATGAGGCAGTCCAATCTTTCCTGGACGGTCGGATCAAAGCGACCTACCATCGAGAGGAGGAGCGTTACCTCCACGAAGAAGGGGGGATGTTGTATCAAATGATGGGAATTCCGATCCCTTCCGTTCCAGTCGAGTTTTACCTTCAGGAGGGAAACCTCGAGGTCGACAAGACGCGCTATCAAGTCATCCATACGCCAGGTCATTCCAAGGGGGCTGTTTGCATCTATTGGCCAGATCGAAAGGCGCTTGTGACGGGGGATCTAGTCTTTTTCAGAGGTGTGGGAAGAACAGATTTCCCTGGGGGAGACGGAAAGCTGTTAATCCAAAGCATCGAGAAAGTGAGAAGGCTCGACGTGGAGATTCTCCTTCCAGGCCACGGGGACTTGGTTTTCGGGAAAGAACAGATTCGAGAGAATTTCGAGTTTATCGAGGAGAATTACTATACCCTCCTGTAGCATAAGACATTCCCTCCCGGTTCCTATCGTTTCGAGTTGACATTCAAAACGGGGATGACCAATAGCTTTTTCGTTTGTAAATTCAGATGATTGAAGCCCATTCTTTCAAGGGAAAAAATTTGGCCGAGGTGTATGGGCCAAACTGTATTCACTTCCACAGCTATCCCATCTATACCAAAGCGGAGAGGGAGCAATACAGAAGCCACCCCCTGTACTATTTCTACCATCGAGGCTATTTGGCACGAGATGCGGGGTCTTCGAGAATCCTTCCGGTTTCGGGAGGAAAAGATCATCTTGTCATTCTCCCTAAGACTTCGGAATCACGCCTTCTTTTCGATTATTACAAGGATGTGTACGGGACAAGGTACACAGGAGATTTTACGAATGTGAGATTCTTTGAGGGGGAGCATGGATACATCGAACTTCTAAAAAGGGTGCAGATGGATACGGTTCCACGAGGGGATCCATTCAGAATCGTCGTCTTACACCCTTATCTTCCACATCACATCGACCCGATGTCTCTCTACGTCGATTCCAACGTCCTTGCCTTTCTGAACAAGAAAATCAACCTGAGCAAATTAAGCTCCAAGGCGCCCAAAAGGGTCGCCATTCTTAGAGAGGATTTTGAGAAGGCTTTTTTTGAGAAACCGTTGTTCTTTCCATGCGTCGTAAAGGGGAACACGGGGTGCAGTGGAAGTAGTGTATTCATGGTGAGTTCGATAGCAGAACTCCTCAAGGCGCAGGGCACTTTGAGAGAGAGAGGGTCGAGAAGAATTGTTATTGAGGAGTACTGTGACCATGATGAGAGTTTGAACGTCCAGTTTTGTGTCTCCGACAAAGGAGAAATCTTTTTCCTCCACCTCTCACAGCAGAGGGTGAAGAAAAGTGGGACTTATCTGGGAAATCTTGTGGACCTGAAACTCGATCACAGATCGGTTCCGAAAAGAATCCTTGAGACCGGGGTTGAAGTGTGTAAGAAAGCTCGTAAACTGGGTTGGTATGGCTTGGTGGGAATCGATATCCTGCACCGCAGAAAGGATGACAGGGTGCGGGTGGTTGATCTGAATTTTCGGTGGAATGGATCCTCAACCCTATTACTCTTACGGAGAAGAATACGGAGGAACACGGGGGAACGATATGTGATGGGAGTCAGTCTCTACCCCAAGATTCCACAGGTCCGAACTTTTGACGATGCACTCCACGATCTCAAAAGAGAACTCGGCAGATACCTTTTTGTCGTCGGTGCTGCAAACAGGTCGAATCGATCGGCGAGGTATCGATTTCTGCTTTATGCTGGAATCACAGGGGATTCAACCGAGGAGATCAATGAGAGAATTGCTCTGCTGGGGGAGCGATACAATATCGTATAGCCCAAAAAGATCATGAGGCGTGACCGTGGCCGTCCTTACCGGGGAGAATCCCCATCACCTGCTGTGATGGCACGGGCAATTTTCTGACGTAGCGTCTGGAGTTTCGCAGCGTTCTTCTTTTTGAGATCCTCGAGAAAATCCAGCCATTGAGTACTTCCTTCGACGTTGACATCCACGGCGTTTCCTGAGATTCCCGACTTCCCGAGCGATTCCATGATTTTGCGCTCAACTTTGCTGGCCTGCTCCTCGTAAGCCTTTTTCTCTTCCTCGGCTAGGTTGGCGAGGGATTTCCGGAAAGTGTCACTTTTCTTTAGGCCGAGTTCCTCGAGTCCCTTCCAGATTCTCTCAGAAGGGTCGGAAGGATCAAGAGCCTCGAGGAAGACCTCCACGAGGCTTTCTTTGAGAAGAGGGGTGTCTTTCCCGCCCCTTTTTACTTCCGCTGCGACACTCATCGTCCTGTTAGGGTGTCGGGTGAAGCGCAGGAAGATATCTCTCGCCTTTGCGAGGATCTCCTCCCTTTTGAAGCGCTCTCTATCCTCCGAAGAAACCTCTACGGCTTTGGCTTTTTCCATGGCAATTTCCAAGGTGCTTTTGATCTCTCCCATCAGGTCTCCTCGGTAATTGGAGTAAGGTCCTCCTCGTGTTATCTGTGCACCACGGGGCCGCACAGGCCACAGCGGATTCCCGATTTTTTGTTTATCACGGGATTTTGATGGACAAAAAAGAACTGCCTTTGGGGCGAAAGCCGCTATTACCCGATAGATTTGATGCATTTCTTTTGCCGCTGTCTCACGACAAACGGAAAGAATACATCTCCCCCTTCTCGGTGGCTCTCTAGTAATAACATGCTGTTGTCAAAGACGTATGGTTTTGAAATCGGCTCCTTTACGGTGCGGTGTTTTGGTTTCTCTTCTCCCTGGGTGTTTTTCTTCCAAAAAGGCTTTTGACCCTGTTTTTCATGGTTTCGAGAAAACCGGCCGTTTCAAAAAGCATGGACTCCCCCCGCTTCTTCAACAAAACCCGCTGTCCGATCTTGAACCGGTCCTTCTCCAGGTATTTCGGGTACCGGGCGAGCACCATCCTTCCCCCCTCAAGGCCGACCAGACCTAAGGTGTGAGGGGGAGAGAATCCCTCAGGTGTGGCGTAGAGTGTCGTGTACGTCTCAAGGATTCCCGAATCGTCCAATGTGCCCGGTGTTCCGTCGGAAGTTCCGACCTGGATGACCGGCTTGTACTCAGGCTGCCATCCAGTCGTCAAAACCCGGTGTCTGTCGCTCTTCTCGAGAATCGTGACCACGTTGTTATTTGCCAGTGCACCAGCACTCTGAGCCAAGCCCACATCGGCCCACTTGATCTGTCTTTTCCCTTCCACCTCTCCGAGCATCATCATGGCGATCTCTACGATCTGGGCCAGGCCGGAAGCCCCGGCCGGATGCCCACGAGCGAGGAGCCCTCCGGATGGATTGATCGGAAGACGACCATCCAGGGCTGTTGTACCGTCTTCGACAGCCCGCCATCCTTGTCCAGATTCGAAAAATCCCAGATCTTCCGTGCCGATGATCTCGAAGATGCTGAAAGCGTCGTGAACCTCGGCGAATTGAATATCCCTCGGGTTAAGTTGTGCCATAGCGTAAGCCTTAAGCGCTGATGCCCGTGTGGAACTAAAAGAGGTAATAGAAGCCCGGTGCCTCAAGGCCATCGTGTCTGTCGCATGACCCATGCCTGATACCCTGATCGGCGTCTTCTCACAGGTTAGAACAACGGCTGCAGCCCCGTCAGCGTTGGGAGAACAGTCAAAGAGTCTAAGGGGAGTGGCAATAAGTCGACCCCTCTCATATACCTCCTTGGTTATCGTCCTTTTGGCTCGAGCATATGGGTTGAGCGTGCCGTTTGCACTGTTTTTTTCGACAACTCGGGCAAGAACCTTTCTGAGACGTTTGTCTGACAGGCCAAACTCCTTTTGGTACCTGTGAGCGATCATCCCAGCGAGAGCCGACATGGTGGCTCCGTATCGTCGCTCCTCTCGATCGATCACTTCAGTCAGAATTCGGGCGGTTGTCGTCTTCGGCAGATGGCTCATCTTTTCTCCGGCAACGACCAAGACATTCTTCATGTAACCCGACGCCACGGCGTAAAAGGCGGATTCGAACACGGCCGCTCCCGTGGAGCAGGCTGTTTCAACGCGAGAAGACGCGACTCCAGATAACCCCATGTAATCAGCGAGGAGAGCGGCAAAATTTCCGTCTCCAACAAACTCCTCAACGTTCATTGCACCGATGTAGATTGAATCGACGGGGAGGTGATGAGCAGATTGGATTGCCTTTTTGCCAGCCTCGGCCATGAGTTCCTGGAGGGATTTGGTCGATTTCTTGAAGGAACTCATACCGACACCGGCTATATGGACATCACAAGACACTGCCGGTCCTTCCTTATACGCTTCTTTGTGGCCCTATCCGCCGCCTTTAATGGTAAGGTGGGGCGGCCTTTTTTTCAAGCTTCCTTCTGGGTGCGGTTCCTCGTTCCGCCTCGTGAATGCCGACTTCGGTCTTCTCACAGTGCCAGCAGGGACCGTGCCGTTTCTGATCAACAGGGGGCGCAGAACCGAGGCTATGAGATGTCAGAGGGGCATATTTGCGTGCTTTTTTGCCGGCATCCGTTCTGTTTTGTTTTTGAGAGACTCGAGTGCTCTGATCAACTTCGGCCGCGTCTCTTCCGGAATGATAATCTCGTCGATATAACCTTTTTCGGCTGTTCGATAGGGATTCAGAAAAGCGCGGCGATATTCCTCGATCATCTCTTTTTCTTTTTTTTCGGAATTTGCTGCCTCCTTGATCTCCTTTCGGAAGATGATTCTGGCTGCGCCTTCCGCACCCATTACGGCAATTTCGCCCGTCGGATAGGCGTAGTTGATGTCACCCCACAGGTGTTTGCTCGACATGACGATGTAAGCTCCTCCGTAAGCCTTCCGTGTGATCACGGTTATTTTGGGGACAACGGCCTCGCAGTAAGCGAAAATCAACTTGGCCCCATGTTTGATGATCCCCCCGTGTTCCTGCTGGGTTCCCGGAAAGAATCCTGGGACGTCACAAAAGGTGATGAGGGGGATGTTGAAACAGTCACAGAAGCGAACAAACCGTGCTCCCTTGATAGAGGCGAGGATATCTAGAGAGCCTGCCAGCCAGTTTGGCTGGTTGGCCACGATCCCGACCGGCATGCCATTGAGGCGAGCAAAACCAACCACGATATTTCGGGCGTGTCTCCCTTGAACCTCATAGAAATAATGATGGTCTACAACTGATTGGACAATCTGCTTAATGTCGTAGGGTTTTGCAGGATTCTCTGGCACTATCTTATTGAGGGCACGATCGATGCGTTCTGGATCGTCGCCGGATGCTTTGATCGGTGGTTTTTCCCTACAGTTAGATGGAAAGAAAGCCAAAAGTTCTCGGATTAGCCCAAGAACCTCTTCGTCGTTTTTCCCAGAAAAATGGGCTACCCCACTCTTTGTGTTATGAGCCGAAGATCCGCCGAGTTCCTCGGGGGTCACATCCTCGTGAATGACGGCCTTCACAACCTCTGGTCCGGTGATGAACATATAACTGGTTTTTTCCACCATGAAGATAAAATCCGTCAGGGCAGGAGAGTAGACTGCGCCCCCGGCTGTGGGGCCCATAATAGCCGTGATCTGGGGTATAACGCCGGAGCACAGAACATTACGCATGAAAATATTGCCATATCCGGCTAAACTGCCGACTCCTTCCTGAATACGGGCACCACCTGAATCGTTCAACGCAATAAGAGGGGCTCCATTTTTTCGGGCTAAGTCCATCACTTTGCAGATCTTATTGGCCTGCGTTAGGCTCAGAGAGCCTCCCATGACCGTGAAATCTTGCGCATACACATAGACTAAGCGGCCATCGATCTGACCATACCCAGCCACCACGCCGTCACCTGGAAATCGGTTTTTATCGAGCCCGAACTCGGTGCTTTCATGAAGGACGAATTTGTCGAACTCTTCGAAAGTGCCGTCGTCGAGGAAACGAGTAATCCGCTCCATGGCTGTTAACTTTCCCTTTTTACGCTGGGCCTCTATTCGTTTTTGTCCTCCCCCCAATTCGGCAGCAGCTCTCTTTTCGCGTAAGGCTTTGATCCTGTCATTGGCCATAGGGTCCTCCAATCCTTTAACCTGACGGCCGAAGCTCTAGGATGGTTGGTCGGGAGAGATGTGCGTTCTGGATGTACAGGAGTTCCTCGCCAGCTCCCTTCGGATTTGTTCAGGGCATGTGCTTCGGGTCGCAAGCCCCACAGAATTGGCAGATAGGTAGGCTCAAAGTTCTTGGCCCATTTCTCTGAAAAGAAGAACTAGGCCAGACGCTCGGCCCTATGCGGGCACGTTTCAAGCCACAGATCTGAAGACGCGTCTGCTTTAAATTGGCCCCTTACCAACTTAACGCAAGCCTTCTCTTTAGTCGTCGCGCGCGCTGTGAGAGACAGTGAGGCGCCTCAGGTTGTGAAAACCGAGGTGTCTTATTTTTCGAGATAGTCCAGGGTCCATTCGAGTCCCCGCCCCTTTAATTTCTTGGGTGTGGGGATCCCTTCTTTGGACCATCCCCTGAGTTGATAGTATTCTGAAAGCATGAGTCCCAAGTTAGGCACCACGCCTGCAGCTTTACCGTCAGGTTTCGGTTCGGCCAACATCCTGGGGGAGAGGGTATCGTCTTTTCGACTAACGCCCAATCGAACGTTGTACATCCGTTTAAGGTCGAATATCTTGTCTCCAAGGCCGAGCAGCCTGTCCTGATTCATCTTCCATCCTGTTACCTTCTCCAACCACTGGGAGATCATCTTCGGACCTGCCTGACCGATGAAGAGAAACTTGCACAGGCCGAGAGGGTTGAAGACGCTCATATAGTTTTGCAAATCAAAGCACAATTTGGCCTTCCCCTCGGAGACGTGTGGATCGAGAGGTTCGGTATACCCCATGTCAGCCAGAGGAATTCCACGACCAATAAAATAGGTTAGGGCTTCCAGATGACATCCACCCCGGTTTGCAGTTGCGTAGTTGACAGCCATGGAGGTGAAAGCCCGGGGATCATGATAGGCGATCTCCATGCCCTTGGCATCAACTACGTACTCCGGGGCAAGTCCCCCCAGTTTCTGAGCCGCTCTACGGGTCCCTTCGGCAAGAATATCACCGAGACCTCTTCGCTGACCGATGAGATCGACGAGATTCAGAATGGCCTCGGCACTACCCCAGACGATCTCAAGGCCCCCAGTGTCTGCTTTCGTGATGATCCCGTTTTCATAGGCCTCCATGGCAAAAGCAACGGCTGCGCTTGTGGAAATTGTATCGAGACCGTACCGATTGCACTTGTCGTTGGCTGCCGCGATTACCTCCCAATTGTCATTAAGACAGTTCGCCCCAAACCCTGCAACAGTCTCATATTCTGGCTGATGCCCGGAAATCCCACCGTATGGACCCGCTGTGATCTCAATTGTCTTAGCACACCGGATCGGGCACGCGTGACAGGTGTGATGAGACTCCATGTATTTGGGCAAGTTGGTTTGACCAGCGATTCTGTTCGCCTCTTCCTTGTAACTGCCCAATTGCCAGTTCTTTATTGGAAGATCCCCCGTGAACTCCACGGCTTCGACACCGCCAGGAGTTCCATAGGCAGTCAGCCCGGCAGCCCCTTTCTTGATGACAGCCACATCATCCTTGAGGAGTCGGTGGAGTCCATCTTTGTCCTTGAGTTCGATTCTCTTCTTTCCATGAGTCACGATCGCTTTGAGATTCTTTGAGCCCATAATCGATCCGACCCCACCTCGACCTGATGCTCTGGCCATTTTCCCCTCGTAGGTAACCGAGGCGAATCGAACCATCTTTTCTCCAGCAGGACCAATAGCTGCCACCTTGGCCTTGCTATTGGTTTCCTGACGCAGAATCTCATCCGTCTCAAAGGCGTCCTTCCCCCAAATATGCGTGGCGTCCCGGAGTTCAACCCCGTTGTCAGAGACCCAGAGGTAAACTGGCTTCTCAGAGTGGTTCCTCACGATGATGCCGTCAAAGCCGGCGAAACGGAGATTGGCTCCCCAATAACCGCCAGCTGTCGATTCGTTCCAGATTCCGGTGAGTGGAGACCTTGCGCAGACAACAGTCCGGCAGGCGCACGGAACGACTGTGCCTGTCAATAGACCAGTCATGAAAGTCAATGTGTTTTCAGGAGCCAAGGGATCGACTGTCGGATCGAGCTCCTCATAGAGGATTTTTGCCGCCAGCCCACTTCCACCAAGGTATTCCTGATATTCTTCCTCTGAGACCAACCTGTCCTTAATCTTACCCGTCTTAAGATCCACGTCGAGCAGTTTTCCCCAAAAACCGTAGGCCATTATCTATCCTTTCTCTCCATTTTTCTGTTACATCTAAGTATACTCGAAGTGTCGACAGCAAATGAATAACAATAAAACAAAACACTGGTTTCAAGAAACAACCAGAATCTTACCAACCCCTACATAGTGCGACCGTATGGGTGCGGTCGCCCTGAAAACTCGGATTGATCAGTCTGAGAAAAACTAGGCAATTCGTGTATCTTCTACCAATTAGCTTCGAGTGTCAAGGCGTTCCTTGGAATGTTATTGTTACCAGGTCAATGGTGAGTCTAGACAGTGGGGGGATATTGTCCGTCGTAGGCGAAGAGTCTAAGGGGTCGAATCCCGTCTCGTGGCGAGAAGCGGTAGAAGGGCTCAGAAGTCTCGTATGGGGGAAAACGAACATTCGTAAGTGACGACCTATGAGGTCAATCTCACTACGGTGCGCGCGCTTTTGCGTGTCCTCTGAACCGCCCTGAGTATGATCAAAGGCTCTCCTCCGCGAAGAGTTGATCGAATCCCGTAATGCTTGCCTCCAGGTCCTCTTCACGGGCGGGCTCAAGAGCGAAGAGGGGTCTGTTTTTCACAAATCGACGGACGAGCCGAGAGAGTTCAGGAAAGTCGATATTCCCCTTTCCGAGTGGAAGATGGCCGTCTGTATGGCTGTCATTATCATGGAGGTGAATTTCTACAATGTGAGATGCCATGGTTGTCATCCATTTTTTCATGGGCGTATCGCCAAACACATTGAGATGGCCGACATCGAAACAGTGCCCAAGATGAGGAGATCCAGTATCTTCCAATAGTGACAGAATGGTTGCTGGCTCTTTTTCGAAAACGTTTTCTAC
>JABAOF010015956.1_pt1 | contig 12917 bp, 10 predicted proteins | sample 7062171 | NCBI WGS metagenome assembly JABAOF01 (sample SAMN14538628, study PRJNA623070) | marine sediment metagenome | biome: marine biome [ENVO:00000428]; feature: marine pelagic biome [ENVO:01000023]; material: deep marine sediment [ENVO:00002113] | place: India: Gulf of Khambhat ...
GGGCTTGATTCATCAAGCCCACATTTTAAAAGTGATAGCGAAACGGGAATGCGATGAGAGAAATTGTATCGTTACAGTGTCCTGAGTGCAAAAGGAGGAACTATTCCACTACACGGAACAAAAAGACACAAAAAGAAAAGATTGAGCTGAAAAAATATTGCAAGTTCTGCCAGAAACACACTCTTCATAAGGAAATAAGATAAAGATAGATTGAGAGGAGCAGGAAAAAGTTAATTAAATTATTGAAGCTGAGTCGGTGAGGTGAATGGATTTTTAAGGAGGCGCTAAAGAGAGAGGTGAGTAGCTCAACTGGTTAGAGCGTCGGTCTCCAAAACCGAAGGTTGCGGGTTCGAGTCCTGCCTCACCTGCCATAACAATACAGACTTAAACTTAAAGGAAGATATCGAAACATCGCAAAAGTGTTATTTATTAGTGTTTGGGATAAAGATTAGAGAATGAATAAAAAAGCAAAATGGTATAAGCGCCTTATTTCCTTTTTGAAAGATGTTAGGGCTGAGTTAAAAAAAGTGACCTGGCCTTCAAGAAATGAGGTTTACAGCACGACTATAGTCGTTATTATTGCTACTGTTTTTTTTGGATTATATCTCTATTTTATGGACCTTATTTTTTCTTGGGTTCTTAATCAAATAAGAGGATTATTTGGCTAGATTGAGTGAGAAAATGAGTAAAAACTGGTATGTCGTTCATACTTATTCTGGATTTGAAAAGTTTGTGGCTGAGTCTATTCGCCAGAGGTGCATTGAGCTGAGCATAGAGGACCAGATTGGCCAGATCATTATCCCCACTGAAGGTGTTGTTGAAATAAAAGGAGGGAAAAAGGTAGTTTCTACAAAAAGGTCTTATCCAGGTTATATCTTGATCGAAATGTCGATGACAGATGAAAACTGGCACATAATACGCGAGACGCCAAAAGTAACTGGATTTGTGGGATCAGGGAAGAGGCCTTCGCCCTTAAGCAAAGAAGAAGTCAGCCAGATAGTAGAACATATGGAGACAACCTCTGAAAAACCGAAACCAAAGCACTCTTTTGAAAAAGGAGAGGCTGTCCGCATCATCGACGGGCCTTTTTTCAATTTTAACGGCATAGTTGAAGAAGTGAATAATGAAAGAAACACTTTAAAAGTATTGGTTACAATTTTCGGCAGATCTACTCCAGTAGAGTTAGAATTCTTGCAAGTGGAGAAGATGTAGGAGGAAGCATGTCAAAAGAGATCGTAGCGAAAATCAAGCTGCAGATAGAAGCGGGCCAGGCAAGCCCAGCTCCACCTGTGGGTCCAGCGCTTGGTCAACATAACGTAAACATTATGGACTTTGTCCGCCAATTCAATGAAAAGACAAGCAAGATGGAAGAGGGAACGATTATTCCAGTCGTTATAAGCGTCTTTAAGGATAGAAGTTTCAATTTCGTCATGAAAACTCCTCCCGCTTCTTATCTTCTGAAGAAAGCTGCTGGGATAGCCAAAGGATCTGGAACACCAAACAAAGAAAAAGTTGGTAAAGTTACTGAAAAACAGATTGAGGAGATAGCAAAAGTTAAGATGCCTGATTTGAATGCTTACAGCTTGGAGGCCGCAAAAAAAATTGTCGAAGGCACGGCAAAGAACATGGGATTGGAGATTATCAGTGGCTAAAAGAGGAAAAAAATATATTAAAGCAAGGGAATTATTAAAGGAAAAAGAAGAATATTCCCTGGAAGAAGCTGTAAGTCTTATTAAGAAACTCAGCTTTGTCAATTTTGATGAATCTGTGGACCTTTCCCTTCGTTTAGGCGTAGATCCAAAACATTCTGATCAGATGGTGAGAGGAACGGTTGCCCTGCCCCATGGCACAGGGAAAACCAAGAAGATATGTGTGATTGCTTCTGGAGAAAAAATTAAAGAGGCCGAGGAAGCGGGAGCCGATTATGCTGGAGCAGAAGAAATTATTGAAAAGATATCTAAAGGTTGGATTGATTTTGATGCTGTTATTGCCACTCCTGACGTGATGAGAAGTGTAGGAAAATTAGGCCGTGTTCTGGGGACAAAAGGACTCATGCCCAACCCGAAGTCTGGAACGGTGACTTTTGATATCAAGAAAGCTGTAGAGGAAATCAAGACTGGAAGGGTGGAATTCAGAGTGGATAAGACAGCTATTATTCATTCCCAGGTGGGCAGGGTATCTTTCTCTGAGTCGAAACTTGTGGATAATATCAAATCCTTTATCCAGGCTGTTATTCAGGCAAAGCCGCCTGCTGCAAAAGGAAAATATGTAAGAAGCGTTCATCTTTCGTCAACCATGGGCCCATCAATCAAGCTTTCTGAGGGAGTCTTAGAGACATAGGAGAGAAAAGGTGAAAAGGGAGCATAAAGAAAAACAGGTCAAAGAGTTGACTGATTCTTTTGAGAAGCACGACTCTTTTTATTTGGTCGATTTTATAAAAATGTCCGTTGCCCAGGCTGTTGAGCTGAGAAGGATTTTTAGGGATAACTCTTACTCCTTTAGGGTTGTTAAGAATCGCCTTGCCCTGAGAGCTTTAAAAGAGGACTTCCCTGAAGATTTGAAAACATGCTTCCAGGGTTCTACAGCTATTGCTTTCGCATCTCAAAATCCTGTGGGTTTAGCTCGTTTAATAAAGGATTTTTCAGACCAAAACAAGGTTTTGTCGGTTAAGGCGGGCATGCTGGAAGGACAATTTATCTCTTCCGAGAAATTCGCTGAAGTTGCTTCTCTGAGCTCTCGGGAGGAACTAATAGCCAAAATTGGCAATTTAATGGCATTACCATTAATAAGGTTATTATGGACTTGGCAGACCCCACTAAATAGTCTAGGCAGGTTGTTGAGTCAATTAAAAACAAAAAAATAAGGTTGGAGGTAAAAATGCCTAAAGCACAAACAAAAGAAGCTAGTGAGACAGCAAAGGAAAAACAAGAGAAAACAAAATTAACAGAGGGCAGTGAAACACCAAAGGAAAAAGAGAAAACACAAGTAACAGAAGCCAGTGAGACACCAAAAGTAAAGCAGGAGAAAACAAAATTAACAAAGGAGCAGTTTTTCGGCCATTTGGATAACTTAACAGTTTTGGAACTAGCGGATTATATCAAAGAATTTGAAGAAAGGTATGGAGTAAGCGCTATAGCAGCTGCTGCACCTATGGCAGCTCCAGGTGCTGGTGCTCCCCAAGGTGAGGCTAAAGCTGAAGAAGAGAAAGCAGAATTTACTGTAATCTTGAAGAGTGTGGGTGACAAAAAAATTAATGTTATCAAAACTGTAAGAGAAGTTACAAGTCTGGGTTTGAAAGAAGCCAAAGATTTAGTTGATAACGCTCCCAAGCCTGTGAAAGAGGGCGTTTCCAAAGAAGAGGCAGAAGAGATAAAAGCAAAATTTGAAGCAGAAGGAGCTGGGATAGAATTGCAGTAAACCGAAATATGGATTTTATGAAAATCAAAAAATATATCATTTAAAAGCTTTTCTGAGAGAAGGAATATGAGCAATAAAACCGAAAACGTTTATCGAGAAAGAGTAGATTTCTCGAAGCTTAAAACGGCCTTTCCTATGCCTGATCTGCTGGCAATCCAGAAAGAATCCTATGCAGAGTTTCTCCAGATGGAGTTATTGCCTGAGGAAAGAAAAGACAATGGATTGCAAGCTGCGTTTAAGGATTCCTTTCCGGTTTCTGACTTTAAAGAGACTACTCAGTTGGATTTTATTAGCTATTCTATAGGAGACTGGGAATGTAAATGCGGACGTCTAAAAGGAGTAGACAATTCTCGAGGTCGTTGCAATGGATGCGGAACGCTTCTCCCGGCAGATGCAGAGCTTACTGAAAAGGAGATTTGTCCCTATTGCGGCGCAATGAAAAAAATAGAAGTTCCCCTCTGTGATCACTGTGGAGATAGAGTTGGCTTGAAGATGAAATACAGCCCTACGGAATGTATACAAAAAGGATATACCTATGCTGTTCCACTTAGGTTGAAAGTAAGATTGATCTCCTGGGATAAAGATCCTGCAACTAAGGCAAAAAGGTTGAAGCATATCAAGGAACAGGAAGTCTATTTTGGTGAGATTCCTTTAATGACGGAAAAAGGGACTTTTATTTTTAATGGCATAGAAAGAGTTGTTGTCAGTCAGCTCCAGAGATCCCCAGGAGTCTTTTTCAGGCAAGGAGAGGGAAAAGGATTTTATGTTGGGAAAATCATTCCTTACAGAGGAGCGTGGGTAGAGTTCGAATATGACAGCAAAAATGTCCTGTATGTCCGCCTGGATCGAAAAAAGAAGTTCGTAGTATCAGTGTTTTTAAGAGCCTTAGGGTTTGGATCAGATGAGGCAATTCTTCGTCTTTTCTACCAGACCTATAAAATATTCCCAGAAGGAGGAAAGCTATTTTGGGAGGTTAGCGAGAATCTGATAGGCAGGACAGTTGGAGATAACGTTATTGATCCAAAGACAAAGAAAAGCCTGATTCAAAGCAGAGGAAAGATCAGCAAAGAGCAGTACGAAAAGCTGAAAGAGCGTAAAATAAAGAAAATCGCTTTGCTCAAAAAGGAGTTTAATGGAGCGTTTTTGCTTTTACCCATAAAAGACTTGGTTAAAGCAAAGGAAGAAATCAGCGAATCTCAACTTGAGGAATTAAAAAATCTAAAGGAGCCGTTTGAAATATTTTTTCCAGAAAAGGAAAAATTCGGCGATATCATTGTTAACACATTGAAAAAAGATTCAAATACAGATACAAATCAGGCTCTGGCTGAGATCTATAGAAAGCTGAGGCCTGGTGAACCTCACACGATGGAAAGCGCGCACAATTTGTTCACAAACCTGTTCTTCAATCCCCAGAAGTACAATTTTTCTAGAATCGGCCGTCTTAAGATGAATATCAAACTTGGCCTGGATCATTCGTTAGAGGAGAAAACGTTATCTCCCTTAGATTTTGTTGAGGTGATCAAATACCTGCTTCGTCTGCGTAGCGGGGAAGGGAGTTTGGATGATATTGATCATTTAGGAAATCGCCGTGTTCGTTCTGTAGGAGAACTTGTGGAGAATGCTTTTCGGATTGGATTGACTCGCATGGAAAGAACCATAAAAGAAAAAATGACTGTGGCCTCAGATTTGGCCTCGGCTATGCCTCAAGACCTTATCAATTCCAAGCCTGTTATTGCTGCTTTGAAAGAATTTTATGGAAGTTCTCAGCTTTCTCAATTTATGGATCAGATAAACAGTCTAGCAGAAGTCACTCATAAGAGAAGATTGAGTGCTCTGGGGCCAGGAGGATTGAGTCGAGAAAGAGCAGGTTTTGAAGTGAGAGATATTCAGTCCTCTCACTATGGCCGGATCTGTCCTATTGAAACTCCAGAGGGACCAAATATTGGCCTGATTTCCTCTTTGAGTTGTTATGCCCGGGTGAATGACTTTGGTTTTGTCGAAACCCCTTACCGGAAAGTTAAAAATGGGAAAATAGTGGACTATGTGAAAATTCTTCATCCTGGAGTGAGTTCTCATAAAGTCGGAGATATTGTCGAGAAGGATAAGCTTCTAAGAGAAGTAGGGAAGGTAGAAGGGGGAAAGAGTAGACAATTGCCCGTAGTAGAGCCTTGCTGTTTTTACTTGACAGCCTGGGAAGAGGAACAATTTAACGTCGCCCAAGCCAATGCGCCGGTTGATGAGAAAGGAAATTTTGTCAACGAACTTATAAGTGCAAGACAAGCAGGTAATTTTAAACTTATTCCACGCGACCAGATAGACTATATCGATGTTTCTCCCAAGCAGCTCGTTTCCCTTTCTGCTTCTTTGATCCCCTTTTTAGAACACGATGACGCTAACCGTGCCCTTATGGGATCAAACATGCAGAGACAAGCTGTTCCTCTCCTCAGGCCAGTAGCGCCTTATGTTGGCACAGGGATGGAACGCCTTGTAGCTCAAGGGTCAAAAGATGTCATAACCTGTAAGCGGGCTGGAGTTGTTGAGTTTGTTGATGCGGAAAGAATTCTGGTTCGTGTGGATGAAAAGGAAGAAGCTAAGGAATACGACTTAGGAACAGACCTTTATCTGCTAATAAAATTCCTGAGGACAAACCAGAATACGTGCGTCAATCATCGACCTATTGTCAGAAAAGGAGATAGAGTCATAAAGGGTCAAATCCTTGCGGATAGTTCCTGCACAGATAAGGGCGAATTAGCCCTTGGTCGCAATATTTTGTGCGCGTTTATGCCTTGGAGAGGCTACAACTTTGAAGATGCCATCATTGTCAGTGAGAAATTAATTAAAGAAGATATCTTCACTTCTGTTCATATTGTCGAAGAGACCATAGAAGCCCGGGATACGAAATTAGGTCCAGAAGAAATAACCCGTGATATTCCCAATGTTCCCGAAGAGCTTCTTAGTAATTTAAATGAAAATGGGATAGTGAGAATAGGAGCTCTCGTAAAGTCTGGAGATATATTAGTCGGGAAAGTTGCGCCTAAAGGAGAAACCCAGTTATCACCTGAAGAAAAGCTTCTTAAAGCAATATTTGGGGAGAAAGCTCTGGATGTCAAAGACGCTTCTCTCTATTGCTCTCCGGGGATAGAGGGAACAGTCATCGATGTGAGAATTTTCTCAAGACGGGGTATCGAGAAGGGAGTTCGAGCTAAAGCTATCGAAAAAGAAGAAGTAGCTAAAATGAAGAGAAACTTGGATGATGAAATAAGCATTCTCGAGGGAGAGAGATTAAGGAAGATGAAAGCTGTCATCAAGGGAGAAAAGCTTGAGAAGGATTTGACGGTTGGGGATGCTGTCTTGAAGAAGGGAGGAATATTAGACGAAAAGACGTTGAATAAATTGGAACCCGAAATCATCCCTAAATTGAAACTCAAAGCGAATCCAGAGCGCGACAAGAAAATAAGAGATATTGATAAAAAGGTTAAGCGCCAGATTGAAGCTCTCAAATCGATATTTAAAGAAAAGGTTGATAGCCTTAAAAAGGGTGATGAGTTAGCTCCGGGTGTGATTCAAGCCATTAAAGTTTACATAGCAATGAAAAGGAAGCTTTCTGTCGGGGACAAAGTCTCTGGTCGTCATGGAAATAAAGGAATCATCGCCAAAATAGTCCCTGAAGAAGATATGCCTCGCCTGCCAGAGGGAACGCCTGTGGATATTGTCTTAAATCCCCTAGGAGTGCCATCAAGAATGAATGTTGGGCAGATATTAGAAGCTCATCTTGGATGGGCCGCTAAAGAGCTCGGCCTTTGGATTTCCACCCCAGTATTTGATGGAATCTCTGAGAAGGAAATAAAGGACCTTCTTGAAAAAGCAAACTTGCCCAAGTCAGGAAAGGTTCCCCTTTATGATGGGATAACGGGTGAATTGTTAGACCATGAAGTAACCATAGGTTATATCTACATCATGAAGCTTTATCATCTTGTCGATGATAAAATTCATGCTCGCTCGACCGGCCCCTATTCTCTGATTACCCAACAGCCATTAGGAGGGAAAGCTCAATTCGGCGGGCAGCGTTTTGGAGAGATGGAAGTTTGGGCCTTAGAAGCTTATGGGGCGGCTTATACGCTTCAGGAACTTTTAACAGCTAAGTCAGATGATGTGGAAGGAAGAGCGAAGATATATGAGGCTATTGTCAAAGGAGATCTGGACTTTACTCCGGGGCTTCCAGAATCCGTGAATGTTCTCATTCGAGAGTTGCAGAGCCTCTGTCTAAATGTAGAACTGGAGAAAGAAGAAGAGAAAGAAGAAATATTGCCCTGGGGAATTGATGTCCCCCAAATCCTTAAAGGAGAAGAATAATGGAAGCTAGACAGTCTATTGGAGGAAAGCCTAGAATCGATTTTGACCGAGTTAGAATCAGTATTGCTTCTCCCGAAAAAATTAAAAGTTGGTCATGGGGAGAGGTGACCAAGCCAGAAACAATAAACTACAGGACTTTCAAGCCAGAGAAGGACGGGCTTTTTTGTGCAAAGATTTTTGGCCCTATAAATGACTATGAATGCCTCTGCGGAAAATACAAGAGGATGAAATACAGAGGTATTATTTGCGAGAGGTGCGGAGTTGAGGTCACAAAATCAAAAGTTCGTCGAGAGCGAATGGGCCATATTCAATTAGCCTCTCCAGTGGCCCATATCTGGTTTTTTAAGGGGACGCCATCTCGAATCGGCCTTGTGCTAGACCTTTCCATTAAAGATTTAGAGAAAGTCCTTTACTTTGAATCCCATATTGTGATTGATCCTGGAGATACGCCGCTAAAAGAAAACCAGCTTCTTACTGAAGAGGAGTATAAGGATGCCCGGGAGAAATACGGAGACAATTTTGAGGTTTCTTTAGGAGCTGAAGCTGTTAAGGAGCTGCTTGATAGAATAAACATAAACAAAGAAGCAGAGCGCTTAAGGAAGCTCATGAAAAAAGATGCTTCCCAGCAGAGAAAGCTTCGATATGCTAAGAGATTAAGGGTTTTTAAAGCTCTCAAAAAGTCAGGGAATCGTCCTGAATGGATGATTCTTGATATAATCCCTGTAATCCCTCCTGATCTGAGGCCCTTAGTCCGGTTAGATGGGGGGCGTTTTGCCACTTCTGATTTGAATGATCTTTACAGAAGGGTTATAAATCGAAACAACCGCTTGAAAAAACTGATCGAGCTAAGAGCACCAGAACTAATCATTCGCAACGAGAAGAGAATGCTTCAAGAAGCAGTAGACGCACTCTTTGATAACGGCAAGAGAGGTAGAGTTCATCTTGGAGCAAATCGGAGACCCTTAAAATCTTTAAGCGAAGCTTTAAGAGGAAAGCAGGGAAGATTTCGCCAGAATCTTCTTGGGAAGCGAGTCGATTACTCCGGAAGGTCTGTTATCGTTGTCGGGCCAGAATTAAAGCTGAATCATTGTGGGCTGCCTAAAAAGATGGCGCTGGAATTATTTAAACCTTTCATTTTCCATAAATTAGAAAAAGAGGGATTAGTTCCGAGTGTGAAGGTTGCCAGAGAATGGCACGAGCAAGAAAGGCCTGAAGTATGGGACTATTTGGAAGAGGTGGTTAAAGAGCATCCCATTCTGTTGAATCGAGCCCCCACTCTTCATAGGTTGGGAATCCAAGCGTTTGAACCAATTTTGGTGGAAGGAAAAGCTATCCAGATTCATCCTTTAGTCTGTGCCGCATTTAATGCTGATTTTGACGGAGATCAGATGGCTGTTCACATCCCTCTTTCTGTTGAAGCCCAGGTTGAGGCTCAAACATTGATGCTGTCGACGCAAAATATTCTATCGCCGGCTCATGGAAGACCTCTTGCCATCCCTAGCCAGGATATGGTTCTAGGCTGTTATTATCTGACTTTAGAAAAAAAAGGAACAAAAGGAGAAGGACGCATTTTTGCTTGTGAAGATGATGCTTTATTAGCTCTTGAAAATAAAGAGGTTAGCCTTCATGCGCGGATAAAGTTGCGCTTTAACGGCTCCTTAATGAATTTGTCTACTTATTATGATGATCAGGCTGTTCTGATCTGTCCTATTACTGAAATAAGTAATGAGCTTATCGAGACAACTCCCGGAAGGATAATATTCAACAGCGTTCTTCCAGAGAAAATCCCTTTTATCAACGGCATGCTGAAGAAGAAGGGTTTGGAGAGTTTAGTTTTTTACACATATTTGAAAGAAGGTCTTGATTCTACGATTGATATGCTGGACAAGATGAAGGAATTAGGTTTCAATCATGCGACATCTGCAGGTTTTTCTCTTGGGATAGACGATCTTATCATTCCACGAGAAAAATCTGAATTAGTGGAGAAGGCACAGAAGGATGTGCAAAGGATCGAGAGTCTCTATAGGGATGGCACTATTTCGGCTGGGGAAAGGTTTAATCGTGTAGTGGAAATATGGGGATCTGTTACTGACAAAGTTTCCAATGCGATGATCGAGAAAATGCGAAAAACAAGCTATGAAGGGAAGGATTTAAATTCTCTGTTTGTTATGGCTGATTCTGGATCAAGAGGTAATAAACAACAGATTCGCCAGCTTGCCGGGATGAGAGGTCTGATGAGTAAACCTTCAGGTGAGATTATCGAAACTCCGATTGTTTCAAATTTGCGAGAGGGGCTTAACGTTCTGCAGTATTTTATATCCACTCATGGAGCACGTAAGGGTTTGGCTGATACAGCTTTAAAGACTGCGAATTCTGGTTATTTAACCCGAAAACTGGTGGATGTTTCCCAGGAAGTTATTATTGATGAGCATGATTGCGGCACTCTGAAAGGGATAAATGTCACCGCCATCGTCGAGAATGGAGAGCTTATTGAGCCCTTTGTGGATAGAATTGTTGGGAGGATCTCCTTAGAGAAAGTTCTGCATCCTGATACAAATGAGACGATCGTGGATATGAACGAAGAGATTACCGAGGAGATTGCACAGAATTTTCAAGAGCTGGGTATAGAAAAGGTGAAAATCCGTTCTCTTTTGACCTGTGAATCAAAGAAAGGCGTGTGTAGACTTTGCTACGGTCGAAACATGTCAACTGGTTCACTCGTCGAACTCGGAGAAGCAGCAGGGATCATCGCCGCTCAATCTATCGGAGAGCCAGGTACCCAGTTAACTATGCGAACATTTCATATCGGCGGAGTTGCGATGAGAGGAGCTGAGAGGTCCAAACTTGAAGCAAAAAATGATGGAGTTATCAGATTCAATAACCTTAAATCCGTAATCAATAAGGAAGAATCTTTAGTCGTTGTAAACAGAAACGCCAACATAGCCATACTTGACCACCGAGGAAGAGAGATCGAACATTATCAAGTTCCCTACGGAGCCAAGGTGTTAGTGAGTGACGGAGAAGAGGTAAAGGCCCGGGACGAGTTTGCTGAGTGGGACCCTTTTAGCACGTTCATTCTGACTGAGGAGACAGGAGTTGTGCGCTTCCATGATGTAGCTCTCGGAGTTACCATGGAAGAGATACAGGATGAGTTTACAGGATTAGTCAGCAGGGTTATCACTGAGCCGAAAGATGAAAAAATGCAGCCTCGTATCGAAATCATAGCTACGAAAAAGAAAGATGAAAAAGACAGACCTATAGTGCTCAGAAAATATTTCCTTCCCTCCGGGGCAAACTTGGAGGTTAAGGACGAGGATAAAGTATATGCGGGAGATGTTCTGGCAAAGATACCCCGAGAAGTAGCTCGAACCAAGGATATTACCGGAGGTTTGCCTCGAGCAGAGGAGCTTTTTGAAGCCAGAAGGCCCAAGCAGCCTGCAGTTATTTCTGAGATAGATGGGATGGTGGAATATAGAGGTCTTGTGAGAGGCCAAAGGAAACTGGTCGTCAAGAACGAGCGAATTGGAGAAAAGGAATACTTCATCCCCAAGGGAGCCCATTTGAGTGGAGCTGAGGGAGAGAGGGTTAAAGCAGGAACACCCCTGATGGATGGTCCTGTGAATCCTCATGATATCTTGAAAGTTCTTGGAGAGAAGGAGCTGGCGGAATATCTTTTGCGCGAGATTCAGGCAGTTTATAGGCTCCAGGGAGTGGCGATCAATGATAAACATATTGAAATCATCATCCGCCAGATGTTGCGGTGGGTAAAGGTTGAGGAAGTCGGAGATACAGAGTTGTTAGTTGACGAACAGGTAGATAAATTTGTCTTCCAGGAGGAGAACGAAAAAGTTGTAAAAAAGGGCGGGAAGCCAGCAAAAGCCAGGCCTCTCCTTCTGGGAATTACAAAAAGTGCATTAAGCACAGATAGTTTCATTTCCGCGGCTTCCTTTCAAGAGACGACCCGAGTGCTCACAGAGGCAAGCTTGTACGGTAAAGTGGACCATCTGAGGCGATTAAAAGAGAACATTATTATGGGAAGGCTTATCCCAGCTGGAACAGGCTACAGATTTTATCGAAATGTTGAATTGAAAGCAGAGAAAGAAGAGGAAGTTAAGAAGGAAATAGACCTTCAAATTCAAGGTAAGATTTCGACGTAACTTCCTCAAAAACCTTGACATAGCGGCCTGTTTCTGCTATTATCGCCAAGTTCGTTCCGAGGGATTTTCGCCTTCGGAATGAGCAAAATTAACTCAATTTACAGGAGTACGTTTATTGCCAACTGCTAATCAATTGATAAGAAAAGGCAGGATGCCAAAGAAGTATAAGAGCAAATCTCCAGCTTTGGAGAGGTGCCCCCAAAAGAGAGGTGTGTGTACTCGAGTTTTTACGACAACGCCAAAAAAGCCTAATTCAGCTATGAGAAAGGTGGCTCGAATTAGACTAACCAATAATATAGAGGTAACAGGTTATATACCAGGAATAGGCCATAATCTTCAAGAACATTCTATAGTCATTATACGAGGAGGACGAGTTAAAGATTTACCTGGAGTTCGTTACCATGTGATTCGTGGATCTCTGGATTGCGAAGGAGTGGAGGACCGGATGAGAGGAAGGTCCAAATACGGAAGTAAAAGGCCTAAAGAAAAGAGGGTTTCTGAATAAAGGAGTCAGGCATGCCCCGAAGAGGAACGGTAAAGAAGAGAAAACCTCAGCCAGACCATTTTTATAACAGTACACTTATATCCATATTCGTGAATACTATACTAAAGAAAGGAAAAAAGAACTTAGCTCAAAAAATAGTTTATACAGCCATGGAGAGAGTGAAACAGAACTCCAAGGAAGATCCCCTTAAAATGTTCGAGAAAGCTGTGGAGAATGTGAGGCCCGTGCTAGAGACAAAGTCAAGAAGAGTAGGAGGAGCGACTTATCAGGTACCGATAGAAGTACCTTTAAACCGTTCCACCTCATTGGCGGTAAGATGGTTGATCAGATATGCGCGAGATAGAGCCGGGAAAAGCATGGTAGAAAAGCTTTCAGCTGAGATCATAGATGCTGTGAACAATCGGGGTGGAGCGGTCAAGAAAAAAGAAGATATCCATAAAATGGCTGAAGCAAATAGAGCTTTTGCTCATTATAGATGGTAGTCT
>JABAOF010004891.1_pt2 | contig 12913 bp, 14 predicted proteins | sample 7062171 | NCBI WGS metagenome assembly JABAOF01 (sample SAMN14538628, study PRJNA623070) | marine sediment metagenome | biome: marine biome [ENVO:00000428]; feature: marine pelagic biome [ENVO:01000023]; material: deep marine sediment [ENVO:00002113] | place: India: Gulf of Khambhat ...
AGAACACTTTAGCTTATGGGTGAGGTCAAGGTCGTGCTGAATCGAATTCCCTGGGACGGAAGCGTTCATCTCGATTTCCAACCTTGATTTTTGCCCGGAGCCTTAGGGTGTCGTGTCCCACCTTGAGTCCACCAATCCATTATTCCGTTGATCCGATATTCCATAGGGAAATCAAGAAAGTCTTGGCTGAGGGAGGCTTCAAAAAAAAAGCGTGCCCTGATAATATGGGGGTAGGAGTGGCTGTGAACGGGAGTCGTCGATGGATAAGGTGAAGATCAGAGGTTGGACTGGGGGCGATCTTGGACAGATTGTGGACCTCTGGCTGGAACTGGCGCACTATGTGAGACCCATGGACGGGTTCTATCAGCTTTCACCCGAGGCGGCGAAACGGTATGAAGCCTATCTGCGTCGGGCCTATGGCGACCAGAAATGTGCTGTTTTTGTTGCCGATTCGGAGAACGGCTTAGTTGGATTTGCCATGGGCCGCATCAACGAGAGTCCCTCGGTTGTGGTTCCGAAGCGTGTGGGTTACATCGAAAATATTTTCGTTAAGGCGGGAAGACGAAATTCGGGAATCGGAAAGGCCCTGTGTGATGAGCTCCTGGCCTGGTTTAGAAGTCGTGATATTGGACATGTGGAGCTTTTCTACCAGGTCGAAAATAAGGAGGCCGCCGATTTTTGGATTAAGATGGGATTCAAAACCTGGCTGGCCAAAGCGTACAGGACAATCTGACGGTTTTTGCCGGTCATCCTTGATAAACCCATGAAACTCCTTATAATGAGGGTGGTCTCGGTCCGCTGGAGGGATAAAGGGAGGGGTGAGGTGCGAACAGGAAGTGGGCCCACAGGAGGGAGGCGACGGATATGATCGTCAGCATTAACCCGAAGAACCCGCAGAGGCGGCTCATTGAAAGGGTTGTCGGAGCGCTTCAGACGGGTGAGCTGATTGGCTATCCGACGGATACGATCTATGGGATTGGATGTGACCTGTTTAACAAGGAGGCGATTGAGAAGATCTATCGACTGAAAAAACATGACCGGAAAAAACCTTTGAGCTTTATCTGTTCCGGTCTGACCGACATCAGTCAGTATGCCCAGGTATCGAACTACGCCTACAAAACGATGAGAAGGCTGTTACCCGGGCCGTACACTTTCATTCTCGAGGCAACCAAACTCGTGCCCAAGATCGCTATGACCAAGCAAAAGACGGTGGGAATTCGGGTTCCAGACAATCGAATCTGCCTCAGCATGGTCGAATTGCTGGGCCATCCGATCATCAGCACGAGTGTGTACAAGGCAAATGAGGAGCTGTATAGCGACCCGGCTGAAATTGAGGAGAGGTTCGGTAAGCAGCTCAAACTGGTTATTGATGGAGGAATTATCGTCGCAGAGCACTCAAGTGTTATCGACCTAACGAACGAAGAACCACGGGTGCTTCGCAAGGGCAAGGGAGACGTCAGCCTGTTCGAGTCAATGGAGAAAGGTTGAGGCAGAATGGAATGATCATAGACGGTCACACCCATGTATTTCCGCAACAGGTCCTTCAAAATCGAGGGCGCTTCTGTCAGAAGGATCCAGCCTTTCGGAAGATCTACGGGAACGGAAAGGCGCAGATGATTGGTCCTGAACCCTTGGTTGCCGAGATGGAGGATGCGGGAGTCGATATGGCGGTGGTTTGCGGCTTCCCATGGCAAAGCCATGACTTATGCCTCATGGGAAACGATGCGATCCTCGATGCTGTCGAACGGTTTCCGGACCGTTTGATCGGCTTTGGTTCGGTCTGTCTGGATGATCCTGAAAGGGCCATGGAGGAGATCGATCGGTTTGTGGCCTCGGGCCTCCGGGGAGTTGGTGAGATGGGCTTTTATACGCGTGGGATGACGTCTAAAGACATTGAACTGATGAAGCCCATCGGTCAAGCGATCAGCAACCTCGGCATTCCCCTCCTTTTTCATGTCACTGAGACCGTTGGGCATTCTTATCCAGGTAAGGGAGACACAGACCTGAGAGAGATATACCGGCTCGTCTCTTCCTTCAACGACCTGACGATTATCCTCGCCCATTGGGGTGGGGGACTGATTTTTTATGAGATGATGCCCTCTGTCGCCCAGTTGACTCAACGAGTCTACTACGATACAGCGGCAAGTCCCTTTCTCTATCGGCAGGATATCTACCATGTGGCCCACCAGATTGTCGGTCCCGAACGAATTCTATTTGGGAGTGACTACCCATTGATCAAACAGGAGCGCTATCTCAACGAAATCATGGATGCGGGTCTTGGTGAAGGCCCGGTGACGAGGATTTTGGGCGAGAATATGAGAAGCCTCCTGGGTCTTTGATCGCATCGGGTTGGCCAGATCTCGCATGGGACGAATGTGTCGGTGACTGAGGAAGATGTTCCATTTCCGCCAGAGTTTGAAATATTGGGTTCGCCACCAGGAGGGGGCAAAACACTGGAAAATTGTGAGTTGAAATGGATCAAAGATTTTGTTGGTACCTTGGCGAGGGATGCAGGCGAGATTCAGCGAAGGCACCTCAGCGGGTCCAAGCAAGTAAAGTACAAGGGGCCTGTCGATTTGGTGACCCAGGTGGACAACATGTGCGAACAAGTCATCATTCGCCGTATTCTGGAGCGTTTTCCCGAGCATCATATCGTGGCAGAGGAGGGCGTTCGCAACCCTCAGCCAGGGAGCCCCTTCAAATGGTATGTGGACCCTCTCGATGGAACGACGAACTATGTTCATGGTTATCCATGTTTCAGTGTCTCTATCGGCTTCGAGGTGAATGGGCAATTGGTGCTGGGAGTGGTCTACGATCCCATGGGAGATGAGTTTTTCCATGCGATTAAGGGCGATGGTGCATTCCTGAATGGTCGGAGGATATCTGTCTCCGAAACGCGAGACCTTGACCATAGTCTTCTCGCAACGGGTTTTCCCTACGATATCCGGGAGAGTCAGGAAAACAACATTGACAACTTCGCCAACTTCTCGCTGGCCTCACAGGGAGTGCGTCGAGATGGCTCGGCCGCACTGGATCTATGCTATGTCGCCATGGGACGATTTGACGGTTTTTGGGAACTCAAACTCCGCCCATGGGATCTTGCGGCGGGGATTGTGATGGTGACGGAGGCAGGGGGAAGGGTAAGCGATTTCAGTGATGGAACCTTCAGGCTGGATTCTGGGGAAGTCATTGCCACCAATGGGTTGATTCATGGACAAATGGTTTCAATCCTCGGGGGACACAAAATAGAAAGGTAGGCCTGACCGTGACACCGAGGGAGGGTGTAGGCGATCTCTTTCATGCTAAGCCCAGTCGGGATTTGCATGAGACAGTCCCGTTGGCGGAACGTGTTCGACCGAAAACGCTTCGTGAATTCGTGGGACAAGAGCATCTCCTGGGGAAAGGAAAGGTTCTGAGGGAAACGACTGAAAAGGGCGAGATTTTTTCGATGATACTCTGGGGCCCCCCGGGAACCGGAAAAACCACAATTGCCCGGATCATGGCCAAAGCCTCTGATTGCCATTTCGTCAACTTCAGTGCCGTGCTTTCGGGTGTGAAAGAGATTCGGGAAGTCGTTGGAGAAGCGAGTCGGCAGCAGAAATACTACGGACGGAAGACAGTCCTGTTCATCGACGAAATCCACCGTTTTAACAAAGCACAGCAGGACGCCTTCCTCCCGCATGTGGAAAAGGGGACGGTGATTCTCGTTGGGGCGACTACGGAGAACCCTTCTTTTGAGCTGATTGCTCCGCTCCTGTCCCGTACCCGGGTATTTGTGTTGAAGCCTCTGGCAAAAGCCGCCATCCTGAAAATTCTCAGGCGGGCCGTCTCCAGTCGGGACGGCGGGCTGACCGAATCGAATGTAGAAGTATCAGACGAAGTTCTTGAGAGTCTGGCAGTTTTTGCACATGGGGATGCCCGGGTGGCGCTCAATGCCCTCGAACTTGCCGCTTCGATGACAACGCCAGATGCCACCCATATACGACGGCTTACGCCTAAAGTCCTGAGAGAGGTGCTGGGGAGAAGATCTCCTGTTTATGACAAGGCAGGGGAAGAACACTACAATCTTATTTCTGCCTTTCACAAAAGCCTTCGGGGAGGAGACCCGGACGCGGCACTCTATTGGTTAGGGCGAATGCTCGAGGCAGGGGAAGACCCGCTATACATTGCCCGGAGAATGGTGCGATTCGCCTCAGAGGACGTGGGAAACGCTGACCCTCGTGCCCTTCAGATCGCCGTGGCCGCCACTGAGGCTTTTCGGTTTCTCGGCTCGCCAGAGGGTGACTTGGCATTGGCTCACGCTGCCATTTATCTGGCCTCTGCCCCAAAAAGCAATGCCGTGTACGTGGCTTACGGAAAAATGATGCAGGAGGTGCGCGAAAAGGAAGCCCTCCCTGTTCCACTTCATTTGAGAAATGCGCCGACCCAGCTCATGAAAAAACTCGGCTACGGGAAGGAGTACAAGTATCCGCATGATTATCCGGGCTACTTTGTGGAAGAGGACTATTTACCTGAGAATCTCTTAGGCAGAGTATACTACCACCCGAAAGAGAGTGGTCTTGAGTTGGAGATCGGAAGAAGACTCTCCAAATGGTGGAAGCGTCGGAGGAAAAAGAGACGGAATGAATCCAAGGCTTGAACGGTCAGGATCAGCCAGTAGATGAGGCTATCGACGCCAACCGCATGATCGGATTCTGATCGAGGAACTGATGGCTAACACCTGATGAGCGAAGGGCAGGAAGGAAGCGTCTCCCAGGTGCGGACGAAAAAGATATTCCTCTATATCGTTCAGGAGATCTCCACCCCGTTGGGCATGGGCCTGACAGTTTTCACCTTTATCCTCCTCATTGGAAGGATTTTCAAACTGTCGGACCTTGTCATCAACAAAGGGGTCCACCTTTTCGACGTCCTGAAGCTCTTTGTCTATATTCTTCCGAATTTCCTCATCTTCACCATTCCCATGGCTTTTCTGCTTGGTGTTCTGCTGGCCTTCGGAAGGTTGTCAAGTGATTATGAGCTTACAGCAATGAAGGCTTCGGGGATTAGTCTGTTCCAACTCATGCCTCCGGTCATTACTGTTTCCCTTCTCTGTTACATTGTGGCCGCATTCATGGCCATCTACGCCCTTCCCTGGGGAAGCCGAAGTTTCAGAAATACCCTTTACCAAATTGCTCGAACCAAAGCCCACGTTGAATTCAAGCCTCGTGTCTTCAATGACAGCTTCAGCGGGCTCGTCTTTTATGCGGAGGGAATGAACCCGCGGGGGGACAGGATGGAAGGGGTTCTGATTCAAGATGAGAGAGACAGGGAGAAAAGCCAGGTTATCCTGTCCAGGGTCGCCCAGTTAGCCTCTGATCCCGAGCGGGGGGAGGTGATCCTGGTATTGAAAGACGGGAGTATCCACATAAAGGATGAGGGGAGAGGCTTCTATCGGAAGATTGATTTTGATTACTACCACATGAGAATCGACATCGAGGAGTCTCTCGGAGGAGGCAGAAGGATCCGGACAAAGGACAGCGAGAAATCGATTGGAGAATTGAAAGAGGAGATTGAGCAAAAAAAGGCTCACGGAGAGGATTATATCCACGAACAGGTGGTCGTCCATGAGAAATATGCCATCCCCTTTGCCTGCATCGTTTTTGGACTCCTGGGGATTCCACTTGGGGCTCTCCCACCGAGATCGGGTCGATCTTACAGTCTCGTTAAGAGTCTTGCGATCATTATGGCTTATTACATCCTAATGACTGCGATGGAGGTTCTTGCTGAGCGGGGTATGCTGCCACCATGGCTAGCAACCTGGATTCCCAATGTATTCTTCCTGTTGGTGGGAATGTACCTTCTCATCCTCAGGGGCTTTGAGAAGCGCTCCAAGCTTGCCGTATGGTTGGACTGGTTCATGGTTTTGATCAGGGCCCGGGTGAGGATGGGTACGTGATTCTTCGGCGAGATCGATTGACCGGCTTGACAATGTAGGCCCTTTTTGATAGTTTTCTTCGGATGCTTTAACCCTTTAAAATTATTCTCTTTTAAAATCCTGATGCCGACCCCCAGGGATTAACATCATGGCAATATCGAGGCGGTGTGTTCCCCTAGCATCTCCAGGGCCGCAGCGGTTCAAGCCATTTTATCAAATCCGTTTCGTTGTTCTCTTCCTACTGGCCTGCCTATTAAGTGTTTCTCAAGGCCCTTACCTCGGCGGTGAGGAACGGCCACTCGACGTCCATGTTCCTGAGGTTGTCTTTTTCGGTAAGGACTCATCCCATTTCCTGGAGGCGAGAGACATTCCCCTCCCCACCCTGACCGCCCAGGGCGTGAAGGAGGAGCCGAAGGTCGACTTCAAGGTTCTGGAGAGGATCGAAAAAGGAGAGAAGGGGGTTCCCGCTGCGAAGGCACCCGGGTGTGCTTACTCAAGCGCCGTCACAACCTCCGTGGCCCGGGTCATCCAAGGGGCTAAGGCAGATTATAGACGGGGTATGAAGCGCTATCTCTCCATGGATTTTGAGGGCGCCATTGAATCCCTCTCAAAGGTTGTCGAAGCATACCCCGATAGCGAGCTGGGTGGTTATAGTTACTACTATATGGGCGAATCGTTCTATCATTTGGGCATGGTCGATGAGGCTCTCTCTCGGTTCCGGTCCGTTGTTGAAGCGTATCCAAACCACCGGCTACTCGATTGGGCTCAATACTCCATGGGATGGATTTTCATGGAGAAGGAGGATCTCCAAAGGGCTTTGTTGCACTTTCAACTGATCGCCAGAGGTCAAAAAGAGAGCCAACTTACGCCAGCTGCTCTCTTCTGGGAAGGGGAGATCCTGGGGAGGCTCGAGAAAAGAGAGGAAGCGATTGCATCGAAGCGTCGCTTTTTGGCGAGATACCCGGATCATTTTAGGGTTCCGGAGGCGCTCTTTTCCCTNNGAGATACCCGAATCATTTTCGGGCCCCGGAGGCGCTCTTTTCGCTGGCTGGCCATTTATTCCGCACACATCAATTCCGAGAAGCGGCTGAGATTTTCAGGGAATTTGTGGAGAGGTATCCCTCTCATTCCCTCAATGATGCTGCCCGATATGGTCTCGGGCAGAGTCTCATCCAGGAAAGAAGATATGATGACGGTATCGCCGTCCTGAAGGATGCCCTGAAGCGATACCCCAACACTGCACTGACGGGTTCTTTCTTTCTCGGTCTCATTAGAGGTTATCTTGGAAAAGATGAGAGCGAACTCGCCTTGGAGACTTACGAGGAGCTTATCGCCCGTTTTCCCCATTTTGAATGGACCGACAATGCCCTTTTTGACATCGGTTACTATTTTCTCATGAGGGGGGAGTATGCAAAATCAAGAGAGATATATCAAAATCTTCTCAAATTTCATCCTGGAAGCGACCTCAAGACCCTTGTTTATTTCAACTTGGGGGAGGTTTTCTACAGCCTCGGTCAATACGAAGCGGCCATCGACTCCTATCGCCTTGCCCAGAGAGTAAGTGGAGGTGATTCCGTTTCTGAGGAAGCGCTGTTCAAGCTCGGAATTTGTTTCTATCAGCAGAGAGACTATACAAGGGCCATCGAATCCTGGGAGGTCATGCTCTCTGATTTTCCGGATTCGACAAGATGGGAGGAGGCGGTCTACTGGATGGGCGAGGCGTTCCTCCAGAATCGAAACCCGAAACGGGCGACATCCCTTTTCAAAGGTCTTGAAGAGAATCCAGAAATCCACCCACGGGTTCTCAATAGCCTCGGCCGCTATTATTTCGAGGGAGGGGAATGGAATCTTGCGATTCGATATTTTCTTGATCTCCTGGAAAGGTATCCCGGCCATCATCTCACGACTGACGCTTATCTGAGGCTCGGTGAGGCCTTCTATAACCGGAGAGACAACGCGATGGCGCTCCACTACCTCAACGAGTTGGTCATGAGCGAGCAGACCCAGAACTTGGATCAGGCCTTTTTCATTATGGGACGGATCTATTATAAGGAGGGGAAGTTCGATCTCGCCATCGATCAATTCTCGAAGATCATGATTCAATCCCCTGAGAGTCCCATGGTTGATGAATCCCAGTATTGGATCGCTTGGTCCTATTACAGAATGGGTATGTATGAGACGGCCATTGAGGAATTCACCCGGGTGATGGAGGATCCTTCGTCGCCCGACCACGCCTCACAGGCGCTTCTGAGAATTGGAGACTGCTACTATAATCTTGGGTCCTACATGGAGGCAACGCTCACATATCTTCAGGTTATTCGGGAATTTCCCTTGTCCAAAGAAGCTCCAGAGGCCGAGTATGGGATTCTTCTGGCCTTTGAAAGGCAGGGAAGATATGAGAACTTTGTCGAAAGAGCCAAGAGTTTTTTCTCCGAGTATCCTGCTCATCCGTTGGGGGCAAATATTCTGTTTAGACTTGCCCAGTATTACCTCGATACCGACATGGTCGGGGATGCCATTGCCACCTATCGGGAACTGCTCCTGAATCACCCGCGGAGCGATTTGGCCGATGATGCACAGTTCAAGATTGGCGAGATCTCTTACGAGTTAGAGGACTTCGAAGAGGCCATCCAAGCGTTCGGTCTCGTTGTGAAACAGTATCCGAGGAGTAACTACCTGGCGGATGCTTATTTCGAGATCGCCCAGAGCTATTTCGCTCTGGAGGACTATCGAAGAGCTCTGCAGGGATATGAGCGCGTGGCTGGGGGGTATCCGGAGAGTTATCTGGCGGCAAAGGCACACCTCAGGGCAGCTGACTGCCTCGAAAGACTCAATCGGACGGATATGGCCGAGCAGAAGCTAGAAGAGCTCATGAAGAACTACCCGGACGACCCCGTTCGATTTCGGGGGGGCCTGAAGTTGGGGTTGATTCTCCTCGAGGGCAAGCGATATGCTGAGGCTGTTGAAGCTCTGAGAGAGGCAACAAAGTCGGGAGATCCCGAATTGGCGAGCTTGGCCCAGCTAAAGATTGGCGAGGCCTATCGAGAAATGGGTGACAGTAGCACGGCGATGGTGGAACTGATGAAGGCGATCTATCTCTACCCCAGTCAGCCAAAACAGGTCGATGCGGCGCTATTTCAGGTAGGGGAGATCTACATGGAACAGAACAAGTGGGCCAATGCGAAGCAGATCTATCTAAGAGTCATCGAGACATCCCGGTCCGAATCCGCAAGGCAAAAGGCCCAAAGCATGCTGACCGAGATCGATCGAAGAACCGGAAACCAATAGGAGGGAGCGATGTACGAGATTATCTTGAAGGGTGGATGGGTCATGATTCCGATTGCCTTATGTTCGGTCGTGGGCCTGGCGATTTTCTTGGAGCGGATGTGGAGCCTGAGGAAAAGCAAGGTGATCCCAAAGGAATTCCTGATAGAGGTCGAGGACTTGATTCGGAGGGAGAAGATTCCTGAAGCCATCACACGATGTCGAACGGATGAATCGTCCATGGCCAATATTATTCTGGCGGGCATCCGCCACTTTGGCAAGAGAAGGGAAATTATCAAAGAGAGTATCCAGGAAGTGGGAAGGAAGGAAGCCTCCGTTTTGGAGCGATATATTAACGTGATCGGAACAATTGCCGTTATATGTCCACTTCTCGGTCTCTTAGGAACGGTGGCTGGAATGATTAAAGCCTTTAACGTGATCACCGTTCGAGGGGTTGGGAATCCTGGTGATCTGGCCGGAGGAATATCAGAGGCTTTAGTCACGACGGCTGCGGGACTCATCGTCGCCATTCCCACGTATGTCGTTTATCGTTACTTGGCCGATAAGGCGGACGCCTTAATCATGGAGATGGAAGAGAATTCAATCCGCGTGGCTGATCTTCTGAAAGAGAGATAGGAAGTAGGGAGGACGAAATGCAATTCAAGAAAACGAGACGTGCGGACCCAAGAATGGACATTACTCCCCTCATTGATGTGGTCCTGCTTCTTGTTATTTTCTTCATGCTGACCACGACCTTTATTGGCGCTCCCGCCATTAAAGTCAAACTGCCTACCTCCTCGGCCAAGGAGATTTCAAAGGAACGGAAAGAGGTCAAAGTCACTATTACCAAAGACGGGAAGATCTATGCGGACCAGACAATGGGTGGGACCAGAGATCCGATCAGCTTGAAGGAACTTGAAAAATTGCTCAACAAAGTCGCCCGGGAGAATCGGGATACCATGGTCATCGTTCGAGCCGATGAGGACACGACCCATGGAAACGTCGTGGCGGTCATGGACGTCGCGAAGAATTCTGGCTTGAACAAACTGGCCATTGCAACAAAACCCGGAAAACGGGAGAAATAGCCATAGGGATTCGGAAAAGATATCGAAAAGGGTTCTTTCCCTTTATCCTCTGCTCAATTGCCATTCATGTCTTACTGGCAATGGCGCTCCCCGGTTTCCTGGGGGAGGATTCGGGAATCATTCCTATCGAGCTCCTGACCTCCCGGGAGCTTCTTTTGGAAATCTTTCCCGAGAGATCGGCCGAAATGGCACCCTGGGTAAGGGAGAGGAAGGAAGAACCGGTTTCGCAAGAAGCCCTGATCGACGAATCGTTTTTGAGACGAAAAATAGCTGAATTGAGTCTCGGAGAGAGCCTGAAGGTTCCTGCTCCCAACATTCTGTTGCCGCCGGCGCAGGATGCGCTGTCGGAGGAAGAGAGGATACAGCGGTTTTTGACCTCTCCTTTCTATGAGGGGGTTGCCAGTGCTTTCCAGGAGAGTGTGAGACCTCGGGAGAGTTACAGGGGCACACCGAGTTCAATTGATGCTTCACCTGGGACACTTAAGGAGCAGAAGGTCGAGGTTGACCCAGCGAGCGAACTGGTTATCACCAGACTGAAGTCGGCCAAGAGGGAAAAGCCCGTAGAAGGTCGGCAAGAGGGAAACCTCGGGATTGAAGGACCCATTGCCCGAAGACAGTTAACCTATGTTCCAGCGGTACCGCGGGTGAAAGCGACCATTGAGACTGAGTTCGAGATGAAGTTCTGGGTCCGCCCGAATGGGACGGTGGACCGGGTTATTCCCTTGAAGCGGGCGGGGGACGTTGAACTGGAGAGAGTGGCCGCAAACTATTTGCGAGAATGGCGGTTCGAGGCGATTCCGGAAAATGAGCTTCAGGCAAATGAATGGGGGACCGTCATCATCAAGTTCAGGCTCGAGTGAACCTTACGAGTGGGCTGATGGGCGAATGAGTCCAAGCCGGGTTGGCGGGTGAAGCGATGAGGAGGAAGAAGAAGGTCCTGTTCTTATCTCTTGCCTTGGTTGTTGCGATGGCGATCGTGACCATCTTCGGTGAGAATGGACTTCTCCATCTGTACAAGTTAAGGCGGGAATTGAAGAAATTGACCACGACCAATGAATCCCTGCGACTTGAAAATGAGGCTCTGCTTGAAGAGATAGAATACCTGAAGAATCACGAGGGGTATCTCGAATTGCAAGCCCACAGGCAGGGGCTGGTTAAAGATGGAGAGATCGTTTTCCAGTTCAAGGAAGACGAGTGAATGGTCTGCCTCCGAAATTCGTTCTCGCTTCTTTTGCGCATTGCCGATCAATCGATAGGAAGCGAGTGCCTGTCCAGGACCCTGATTCTCACATCGTGTCGAATTCCCCACCTCATGCTTGGATCTTTCAGAAGGCTCGGCCCCTTCGGAGGACTTGGTGAGGGCCTGCGGATAGAAAAGGGCAGGATCGTTCAAGATATCCGCACAATGGGATGGAGAAGAGGGAACACAAAAGGATTTTTGTCGTCTCAAGGAGCAAGGACGAAGATGGAGTGGTTGAGCCATGAAGTATGAGGGAGCGATCTACAGACCACCGAGCGAGGCCGGAAGCCTCATTCTTCAAGCCACCGTTGGCTGCTCTCATAACCGCTGTACTTTCTGTGGCTCATACAAAGACAAACGGTTCCGGATCAGGACATTTGATGAAATCAGAGAAGACATCGACGAGGCGAGTTCCTGGGGAGTCGAGACCCGTCGAGTCTTTCTTGCCGACGGAGATGCGCTTATTACGCCACAGAGGCGACTCCTTGAAATCCTCTCCTATGCAAGACAGAGACTCAAGGGGTTGCGGCGTGTCGGAATCTACGGAAACACACGATCGATTCTCAGGAAGAGCGTTCAGGATTTGATAGCATTGAGAGAGGCAGGCCTCGGCATTATCTACTTCGGGGTCGAATCGGGGAACCGGAGTATCCTTGAGAGGATCAAAAAAGGAGCGACCTATGAGGAGATGGTTGCCGCCGGGAGGCGGGTAAAGGAAGCCGAGATTTCAATTTCTGTTACGGTTTTACTTGGTATCGGAGGTAGAGGGTTGAGTCATCCGCATGCCATGGATACGGGAAGGATTCTCAGTGAGATCGATCCAGATTTTGTTGGTGCCCTCACCCTGATGTTATTACCAGGGACCCTCCTAGAGCGAGAGATGGCCTCAGGAGCTTTTGAACTTCCTGATCCTTTTGCCCTATTGGAAGAACTGGGTATCATGATTGCACACTGTGAATTGGGCAACTGCCTTTTTACCTCGAATCATGCGTCAAACTACCTTCCCCTGAAGATCAGCATGCCGCGGGAAAAAGAGAAGGCCCTCCAGACAATTCAACAGGTCCTAACCTCACGAAATCGTTCATTACTTCGGGCGGAGTCGCTTCGAACTTTGTGATCGAATGGGGGAACACTGGCGGAGAAATATTCGGCGAGATCCGGAACTTCTCGCGCCGACCCTCGGCCACCCTCAAAAAAGGGCTGAGTAAAAGATAGGGATGGAGATCGTCATCGAATGCGCGCTTACTTAAGCTATCTCGTTTTGAGAGTGATCTCTGGCTTGCTCAACCTCCTGCCTCTGGAATGGGCACTCTGGTTCGGTCGATCCCTTGGCAGAATGGCTTACAGGGTCGTAAGGGATCGTCGAAGGCTTGCCCTCGAGAATCTCGAGATCGCCTTTGGTCAGGAGAA
>JABAOF010013564.1_pt5 | contig 12911 bp, 10 predicted proteins | sample 7062171 | NCBI WGS metagenome assembly JABAOF01 (sample SAMN14538628, study PRJNA623070) | marine sediment metagenome | biome: marine biome [ENVO:00000428]; feature: marine pelagic biome [ENVO:01000023]; material: deep marine sediment [ENVO:00002113] | place: India: Gulf of Khambhat ...
AAGAGCGATCTCCTTGCTACCAAGGGCCAGCAGCCAGCAAACGAAGCTCGCTAAGAAGAGCCCGCGCCTGCGCCCTGCCAAGGTTGCTCTGCGAGCGGCCAGGTAGCAACCGAAGGAAAGCAGCGAAAAGAGGGTCGCGAGCGAGGTCATGCGCTGGACGACATAGGTTACGGCTTGGATGTTCAAAGGGTGAAGGAGGAACAGAGCGGCAGCCGACAGAGCGGCAACCTTTATTCGATTGGGCTCCTCCGCCTCGTCCTTTCCCTCTCGCGCAAGTAGAGAGGAAACCCAGACGAGGGCGAGGCCGCAGGCCAGGTGAATGAAGATGTNNTACCCTTTCGGCTGCTTTCCCCATAGCAGATGGTTGAGGGCGATGCTAAGGTTTGCAACCGGTCTTGCGGGCATTGCCCCATGAGCAATCGCTCTCTTCAAGCCGACCCAGGACAGTTCCGTCCAATGAAGCGAAGTGGCATCGAGAATGTTTCCCTTGTCGTCGAAGTAAAAGCCGGCCTCCAGCGCCGGCAAGTAGGCCAGGATTGTAGCAGCCAAGACGGCTAATACCAGAACCGCCAGCAAAGAATTTTTTTGTTCCAGCAACCAACGCATGGATCTCCTCCTTACCGTCTCACTCAAGACCCCGCCCGGGAGCCCCTCTAGACGCTTTTTCCCTGCCACGCCCTTCTTGCCCTCCTCACATTCGGTATCATACGGAATCTCGAGCGATTCACATTTTTCTGGCCGCCTTGTATTTAACCATTCGGCCCCTTTACCACCTCTTCGGTTGTCATCAGCATACTGCCTACCATCACTTCAATGCCGATCCCGTTTCTCAAGGTGGATAGTGGATTCCTATCTTTTGGCCCGTGTTAACTTCCCGACGATAAACTCCGTTACGTCAATCTTCTCTGAGAGCAGCCGCGCGACTCTTGATCTGAAGCCAGGGGTTTTTTTCATGTCGGAGGCGAGGATCTCCTCTGCTTTGGCAATGGCCTTTTCCCCCTCCCAGGGACGGCAGTTAAAGCACAGGCCGTAGCGCTCTTCCTGCTCATCTGTGTAGCCCCTTCCGACCACATCCAGGTAGATGGCTGGCGTTCCCAGGATCGCGCTCTCCGAGGCCATGGTGGCGCTCTCACCAATGAACAAGCTGGCAAAGGCCAGCAGGTGGTGGATCTTCTCCGGGGACAAGGCCAGGCGGAGGCGCTCAAATTCCTCGGGGAGTGGAGACTCGGACGTAATGTAAACCCGCCCGTATCTTTCTAGCGTTTTGACCAGCATTCTCTTGTCCTCAAAAGACAGACCCCTGGCTTTCACATCGTGGAGAGCCTTCCAGGAGACGAACCGCACTACGGTATAGGCCTCATGAGGGTTGATACCGCTTTCGGACAAAACCTCGGGGGCGGGGGAAAACCGGCGGGGGTGGAGGTACGCGAGCTCATGGTAGCCTGAGTAAGTGACGTGCCGGCCGAGGACTTTCCCCTTGTAGCACTCCGGGGTTATCACTTCGGTTGCAAAAGGATACGACAGGAGGTTTGAGATGGTGGCGGGCTCGGTATCGTAAAAAATGAGGTTCCGCGTCCGGGTGAGAAAACCAACCTGAGCGGTGGAAATGCCCCCGATGCTCGCCATGACGTGCGGTTTCTCCCGCATGACGGTCCTGAAAAGTCTGGCATTCCTCGAGATCAGCTCGCCGACGAGCCGTGCTTTGGATGTTGCCTCCTTGCTGATGCAGAGGTAGGGAATCTCGTAGAGATCCATGAGTCTCAAGGTCAGGTCTTTGTCCCGGACAGTCACGAGAATCGTGTGACCCTCTTTTCCAAGGGTATCTATGGCAATCCTGAAAAAATGAACATGCGCCGGATGGAGGATGTCGAAAAGTACTTTCAAGGCAAGTTATCCTTACTCACGCGGCTAAGGCCCCAGAATGAATTGTGCCTAGTCCTCTGTCAAAAAACTGATTTGTTAGTTTTCTATTTTATTCATATTCTTTATTCCCCTTAATAGGACGTAACTCTCGATGAAGGGTTTTAGAATTCCATGACCCAATATGGAAGACATTAGATGCTGAAGCTTCCCGAATAAAGACGGATTCCGGAACCGCAGGGTGAGAAAAACCCTCTTAGTAATCCTGAAGTCTAATGTCGATATCCAGGTCTGCAGGTCTTTGTCGTTTATTAATTTTTCGCTCGGTGAAAAGCCGGTGGTGGGGAACAGGCGCCGCAACGGCGATNNGGCGATTTCCGATAAGCAACCAGTTTTCTCTGCGGATGGTGTGTGTTTAGCTCTACAATTCCCAATATGCCGCCAGGACACAGAACACGCGCAATCTCCCGCAGGGCAACCGCGGGGGTTGGCATGTGATGTAACGCTGCGACGCAAACTGCATAATCAAATAGGTTGTCCGCAAACGGGAGTTTAATTCCGCTTCCCTGTACAGGAATTATCCCGCGGGAAATATTCAACAAGGTCAGAGAAATATCGAGGCCCACCGTGATTCTGTTTTCTAAAAACTTCCCAAAAGTCCCTGAGCCACACGCAAAATCTAGTCCAAATGACCCTTTTGGAATATTTAACTCTCTGACTATTTGGCGGTATGAATCATCAGAAAAGGCATGAAAACCTCCTTCAGAATTGGACCGGTCTTCTTTTTCCCAGAAATTTCTTTCAGCTGCTTCAGTGTTGGCCAGGTTCTCCAGCGCGAATAGGGGAATACCGTTGGCAACAGGATAATTTGACAGGCAATTTATGCAGTAAAGACCTTCTGCTCTCTTGACGAGTTTATTGCTACACTTCGGGCAGATAAACCAGTCGAGGGAAAATCCATACTGCTTCGAGGGTGATCGATACCTTCTCATCATAAATGCTTCCTCCTACTATGTTACTTTATGGTCATCTATTTGATCTCCCCATCTGATTACAATTACCGATATTCCAGCCAGCAGGTATTGAATGGCTCTGAGGACTAGATAAGTAGCTAGAACGATAGCCTTTGACAGCCCTTCCTGGCTGAAGAGGTAGACGGCACTCCACTCAACGGTTCCGATACCGCCAACTGATATTGGAATGTATCCGATCAGTGTGCTCATTATGGGTATGGTTCCAGCAGCTCTAAGCGGAATCCGGTTATTGAAGGCCATAAACGCTGACCAATAGCATGCCGTGACGAGACACCATTTCCCGAAAGTGATAGAAAAGTTAAGGAGGATGAGAGGCCACCTCTTACCGAAGGACAGTAGGTGATTCTGGAACTCAATGATGCTGTTGTATAAACGTAGCAAATATCCGTCCCTTGGCTGTCTCGTTAAACGAAAAGTCATGAAGAACAAGAGTGTAAACAAGGCTAGCCCAATCGGGACAAGCCAAACGAGCCATCCCGAAAAGGAAAAAACATAGTAGCTAGTGCCGATAGAGGCTATGAAACTGAGGAATATCAAAGTGAGACCTTTGTCTAAAGCGTATGCCGCGCCACTCCGAGAAATCTGAACCCCCGTGCGCTTGAGAAATAGAACTTGGCTTGCGTCCCCTAGTTGTCCCGGTAAAATGAGCCCCATCGCCCAGCTAGAGATGAAAATTCTTATGAAGGTCTTGAACTTGATAGGGCTTAAAACTCTTAGCAGCAGCCATACGTTAATTCCTCCAATAATCACAAGAAGATAGGATAAGAGGATTACTGTAATAGTCCAGCCGGCCTTTATCTCTCCAATAAGTCGCACGATCTCCAGGGGGCCCGCGACGATAAAGAGGGTTAAGAGAAGCCCACCAGCGAGTAGTAAGCGCCACCTGAGTTTTATGACTACACCTCCTTTCTTGTGATTATAAGTCAGAAATTATCGCCACCAGGCTCTGACATGTCCCAACCACTGCTTGCTCCGATCGTCTCGAGAATCGTATCTATTTCTGCGGCTATTTGTCCGCCTGCATGATCACTCTCATCTTCAGTTTTAGAGTTAGAGAAGGTCTTGTCTCCTGACTCCAAGACGAGATCATCAATTCCGATGACCCTACCGGATTGCAGGGACCGCCACGCCGCCTGGGCCACGAGAGTGGCAGCTAGACCATCCTCAACAGTCCCCAAGGGCTCCTCCTTCCCCAAAAGAACTCCGATGAAGTTCACCAGCACCTGGGCGTGACCCATGCGGACCTTCCCCTTGGACTTCCAGCTCTTGGCGGACAGAACCTCCGCCTTAGAGTAATCCTCCAGCCTTAGCACTGATCCTCCGGTGAAGACCTCAAGCCGTTCGCGGGGAAAGCGGACGTGGCCGAGATCAGTGTAGATAAGATTGCCGATCGAGCCGTCGGTATAGCGGATCTGGACAGCGAAGTCACAACACTGGAACAGCTTCTGCTCACCTGTCAGCAGTGCAGTGGCAATGACGGTTTGTGGCTCAGATCCCGAGAAGAGGTTAAGAATGTCGAAGAAGTGATCGCTCTCTCCCAGCAAACGGCCGCCCCCCTCGGTCTCGTTCAGGGTCCAGTGGTCGGCGGGCAAGCGCCTTATGCTTACCGTATACTGCGCCATTACCCCACCAGAGGCCGGGCGTGAGTGGAGAAGACGCCGGGTCAGAGGTGCGTAGCGGCGGTTGTGGCCGACGATGAGGTGAAGCCCCTTCTCACGGGCCAGCTCCGCAACCCTGAGGGCATCAACCACTGTCATGGCCATGGGCTTCTCCACCATTACGTGCTTCCCCGCCTTCAGGGCGCTGGCTGCCAGGGCAGCATGGAGGTGATGTCGGGTGGCGATGACCACCGCGTCCACATCGGGGTCGCCTAGCACCTCTTCGATGCTGGTGGTGATGTAGGCCGCCCTGTACTTCTCGGCCATCGGTTTGGTGTTTATGCCGGAGGAGGCAGCGATGGCGTGGATCTTCGCCCCCTTTACCCCCTTCGTCTCCGGGAGGAGCACGCTCCGGGTGAAGTTCCCGCAGCCGATGAAGCCGACCCTGACCGTGTCCCCCTTGGCGGTCTGAATGGAGGTGGGCTGGATGGGAACCCGGACATCGCGAGTCGCTTTCTCCTCGGTGGCCTCATAGGAGAGCAGAGAGGCCATAGATTTCCCCTGATAGATTGCGTCGTAGGCCTCCTGGGCCTTCTCTACCGGGAAGACGGCGGAGATCATCGGCTTGACCTTGACCCTGGTGGCGACCACCTGCTCCATGAACGCCTCCATGTTCCGCTTGGCGTCCCACCGGACGTACTGGGCTGGGTACTCGATGTAGCCGCTCTCCCAGTCGGGGTCCATGGGTCCGGGCCCGTAGGCGCGGGAAAATACGAAATCCAGCTCCCGTCTGAAGAAGGAAATGCGCTCCAGTTCCATGGGGACGATCCCCAGTACGGTAACCCGGCCCTGCAGGCGGCACATCTTCAGAGCGTTGTTGGCAATGCTCTTGTCCTTCCCTGAGGCGCAGATGAGCACCCTGTCCACTCCCGCCCCGCCGGTGAGCTCCAGGACCCTGGACACCGGATCCTCGGACGTGGGGTCAACGGTCTGGGATATGCCGAGCTCGCGCGCGAGATCTCTTCGCCAACCCGAGGGTTCCATGCCGATGCAGTGGGCCCCGGCCGCTTGGGCCAGTTGGAAGGCCAGCTGGCCCATAAGACCAAGGCCGATGACGGCCACCCTGTGGCCCAGTTCGATCCCGGCCCTGCGCACCCCTTGAAGGGCGATGGCCCCCACAGTGGCGAAGGCCGCCTCTTTCAGGTCAAGATCCGACGCGATCCTCACCGCCTGGTTACGGCTCGCCTTCACGATCTCGGCGTGGCCCTGGCCGCAGTAGGCCACCTCGTCCCCAGCCGAGATATCCTTGACCTCGGATCCCGTCTCCAGGACCACGCCGGCTCCGCTGTTGCCGATGAGCCGGTAGGCGATGAGCTCGTCGTGGACCCGGTCCAGGGTCCCAGTGATACCCCCGGAGGCCAGGATGTTCTTTGCCGTCTGGCGCATCCAGGGGTCCTGCAGGGTCTGCTTGACCAGTTCGGGAAAGGTCTTGTTTAGGGTGGACATCTCCGTGCCGGAGCTTATCACCGAGTAGCGGACGTCAATCAGAACGTCTCTGCTTCCCATTTGTGGCACAGGAACCTCTTCGACCTTGATCCTGCCTTTTCTGTCGATAACCCGTCTGATGACCTGCTTCATGATGTAAATCCTTTTAGCTCCTGTGAGTTGTTCAGTCTCTCATTCTCATTGCCGGCTGGTTTGGTTGCGATGACATAGACCCCTGCGCCCAGTTCGCTGGGTTTTGCGTTCCTAGCGAACCAGCCAATCAGGTTGAGGAAAGGGAAGGCGAGGGCGTAGAGCCACTTGTTTTTCTTCTTCCCTCTGGAAATCATGTAGCCGATGTTATTGACGAAAGTTTCGAGGAACCCGAAAGTATGGTCGCAATCGACCACGGTAAATCCGGCTTTCTGGACCTTATCCGAAATCTCCTCCGGAAGGTAGCCGGGCCTGACATGGGTTGGAACATCGAAGTTCAGGCTCTTTTTGAAGGCGGGATATCTCCTGTATCTTGCCGGGACGTGAAGCAACAAAGTGCCTTCGGGTGCTAGAGCTCGGTGGAGTACTCTTAGAGCATTCTTGTCATCCTCGATATGTTCCAGGATGTCGATGCAGACGATCAGGTCGAACCTGTTCTCATAAGGAAGATGCCTGATGTCAGCGACTTCGAAGTGCGCGTTGCCAACCCCAGCCCTTCTAGCAATCTCCCTACTGGCATCGATCTCGACTTGGTCCATGTCCACACCGGTAACGGCAGCGTCTGGGTAGAAGTCGGCCAGAAGAAAAGTGATCACCCCCTGACCGCTGCCGGCATCAAGGATGTTACCTGGTTGCACGTCCCTGGGCAGCAGTCGAAGGACATTCCTCGTCCGGATTCTCAGGCCCACTACGGGGACGCCGAAGAGGGCAATGTATGCTCTCTCTAGAAGAGAGTAACCCGGGTGGAAGCGCTGCTCCTGTCCAATCAATCTCAAGCTTTCCATGATTTGCCATTGTTTGCGGGGGAGATAAGCCTACTGTTTATTCCTTTATGGCTTCGATCATTGCGTGCCAGCCGATGATCTTCCCTAATGATCTGTGGACAAAAGTCGGAGTAATCTTATTGATTATCCCCCACCCGGTGCCAAAGAGGTAATCGATATTGATTTCGACTTTGTAATAAATGTCGAATATCTCTCTGATCTCCCTCTTGGTATAAGCCCTTTCCACCGGGCATCTATCTTTCTTCGAACCGTCAAAGGGTACACCGGTGATCCAATGGACGAGGTAGTTCAGTGATGGGCGGTAGTACAACATGACGTATGCCCTGCCGTTCTTTTTTAGCACCCTGTAGGTTTCTAGTATGGCTCGCTTAGTATCCGGCGTGTGGTGGAGGACACCGAAGGAATAAACGACCTCGAACTCCTCGTCATTGAAAGGAAGGTTCTCCGCATCGGCCGTTCTAAGATCAGCCTCCAGCCCGTACATCTCGAAACGTTTTTTCGCCAGCTTTATCCCAGCTTCGGTCAGATCCACCCCTGTTACATTGATTCCCTTCCTAGCCAGCTGTAGCAGATCGGTACCCATACCACAGCCCACTTCTAGCAGCCTGCTGTTTTCACTACACACCGACCTGATTTTTTCGAGAAGGGGAGGGATATGATAATGATATCTGTAGCGTATAGCTTCCACTTCCTCAAAAAATTCCCGAGTCCCTTTTTCGGTTTGAGGAAGGTCTGCCTGACAAACGTTTCGATTCCAGAAATCCCGAACCTCCCCTTTGCCTCCTTCGGGGGATTTGTACAACATGATCAATTCTCCTGTGTTTCGCTTGATATTTTCAAAACTAGAAGGCTCAAAGCATAGCTCATCCACCCCTGGCACCAGCGCATAAGAGTCAATTTCTTAGTGTAGAACTTCCGCCTCTGGTAGTAAAAACGGCCTTCCCTTTCGTTCCACATATCTTCCAATGCTGCTGCTGCTACTCTGCCTGCCAGGTCAAGTTCCCCGGCTGTCGTGAACGTGATGACCCCCTGGGAGTATCCGTGGATGTCATAGGGGAACTCTTTGTCGTTCATCCAGCGGGGTCGCCATTCAGGGGTGAAAAGGTTTTCGTTGTAGTACTTCAGACCAGAGCGATACGCGTCTTCGAAGCAGTGTCCGCCGGCGTAGTTCATGTAGTCGAGAATGGCGTCCAAAATCTCTCCGGTATGGTAGTTGTCGTGGGTGATGTGGCTGTCCACGGGTGGGTGAGTGTAATACCACGCCCCGTATTGCGTCTGCTTGTCCACTACCCAGTTGACTAGTTTTGAGGCTTCTTCTATCAGATCCTGCCTCCCGGTATGCTTCCCCACCATGGCGCACAGGGCGCCGCATAGAGCCGACACGTCCATGACCGCCATGGAGATGTCCGGCACCGGGACGTAGCTCAGGCACTTCATAGTTTCGTCTTCATAAAGGACTTTGGGTTCGTTGAGGAGGAAGTCCACCGTTTTTTCTACAGCATCTAGGTATTTTTTGTTCCCAAGGATTTCATAGGCGTCGATGAATGCTCGTCCCACGAAGTAGGTTACCACCCGGTTCGGGAATCCGGCTGGCGCGAAGAAGCCGAGATCCTGCCAGGGGTAGCCGTAACCCCACGAGAGGCCAGAAAAGCCCTGGGACGGGTTCTCCAGAAGCCAGTGCAGCAGCGATTCCGCTTCACGCCGGAAGGTCTCGTCACCGTTCACCCTGTACAGGTTCAGATACGAACGTGCGAACAGCGCGATACCCTTGGGGTTCCGAACCTTCTTCACTCCCAACAGCAGACGGATATTTACTGGAAAACGCATCACCCCCTGGATGAAAAGAATTCTCAGCCACCTGTTGTTCAGAGACAGAGCCCTGAGCACGGGGCTGTTGAGGCCATCGTGCTTGTTGTACCCCGTGTAGTTCTGGGCTCTTGCCCAGGCAAGGGCGCGAACGCAAACCCGCTGCACCTTCTGTTGGAATTCATCGTTCATAGCACTCATCTGGGTGCTTCTTCCTGATGAAAAGGTCCTCCCAGACCTTCACCCCCAAGATCAGCCACAGGAGGAAGTAGTGCCACCTCATCCACCGGTGGGGAGGGTGGTCAAGGATTTTTCGTATGAACCGATAATTGAATGTGCCCTGTTCATTAATGAATTCTTCTGTAAGTTCTCTCTCCGCAATGTCCCTCAAATCTTTCTGGAACTGGTAGAAGGAGTCGAAGGTAAATCCCCATTTGGGCTTTTTCAAGGTATGTTCTGGGAGAATTTGCTTCATGGATTCTTTCAGGACCACCTTGAGATCGTTACCTACGAATTTTACGTTGGCAGGAATAGAGAAGGCGAACTCCACCAGGTCCTTGTCAAGGAAGGGGACCCGCACCTCCAGGGAATTGGCCATGGAGGTCTTGTCCTCGTTGACTAGAAAGTCGTCTACCATCTTATAGGCGAACTCAGCCCGGAGGATCTCTTCCCGGGTGTCGCTGAATCTACTCTCAAATAGAGGGGTAAAAAAGGGCTCCACCTCCCTCTCGATCATTTTGCGGGCTTTGGGGGTATAGATGGAGCTGAAGAGGCGTCTATCGTGCTCCCACATGTTCCGGAGAATGAGGTAGGCTCTCTCGGGAACACCCATGGAGAAAGCAAAGTCCAGAACTCTTTTTGCTAAGTCAAACCTCATTGATCCCAGGTGCCCCACCAGAAAAGAGAGAAAGTTCCTTGCCGGCCACAAAATAGCGGTATTCGTACCTCTTCCAAGAAGACGGTGCCAGGGCAGAGTAGGGCGGACGTAGTCGAAGATTCGGTATCCCCCGAAAAGCTCATCACCACCCAACCCTGAGAGGGCCACCTTCACGTGCTGCGATGCGAAGCGCGAAAGGAGGTAAAGTTGGATGGCGTTTTCCTTGGGCTCCTCCACATGCCAGGTCACTTTGGGGAAGACCGACAGGGCGTCGAAATTAATGGTGGTCTCGTGGTGGTCAGTGCCAAAGGCTTCCGCCACAATGCGAGAGTCATTGAGCTCATCGGTGGGCTCATTAAAACCCAGGGAGTAGGTCTTAACCTTGTCCTTGCCCGCCATTGAAGCCATGCCTACCAGGGAACTGGAGTCAATACCACCGGAAAGGTAAAGTCCCAGGGACACGTCGCTAACAAGCTGCTTTTTTACCGCTTTGGCCAGGAGATGGCGGGTTTGCTCAAGGCAGTCCTCGGGGGACCGGATTGACGGGTCGGGCTCAGCCGTCATTTCCCAGTAACGCGTTTCCCTGATTGAGCCGTCTTGCCATACCAGGACCGACCCGGGCGGGAGCTTTCTGATGCCGGAAAACAGGGTCTTCCGGCCGGGGATAAACCGGATGTTGAGGAGAAAGTGGAGGGCTTCAAGGTCAAGGGAAGCTTTGATGCCTTCCGCCAGGAGCAGGGCTTTGACCTCGGATGCGAAGGCGATTCGTTGGCCACTTCTCCAAAGGTAAAGGGGTTTAATCCCCACCGGGTCTCTGGCCAAGATCAGTTTTCTCCTACTGGTATCCCACAGGGCGATGGCGAACATCCCGTCTAAGTAAAGTGGGAAATCCTCGCCGTACTCTTCATAAAGATGGGGGATTACCTCGGAATCGGTTCTGCTGCGGAATCTGTGCCCCCTGGAAATCAGATCTGTTCTGAGTTCCCGGAAGTTATAAATCTCCCCATTCTGGACGGCTACGACGCGGCCATCTTCGGAGTAAACTGGCTGGCGGCCCCCCTCAACGTCGATTATGCTGAGCCGGCGGTTGGCTAGGAAGAGTTCTGGGCTGCGACTCTCATAGTAGCCCTCTTCGTCTGGACCCCTGTGGACCATAGTCCGGGCCATACGCCTTACCATGTCTGAGCTGCCGAAGCCGGCTGTTCCGCAGATTCCACACAATAGGATATTCTCCCAAGGAGATAATAGTCACCTGTTAAAGGGACGATTAGACTTCTGGTTTTTTCCATAATTTCATCGTATGTCCGAAACTCCCCCTTTTTTTCAGGGCACTGTATTCTTTTCGATCCAAAATCAGCGGCCTGATCTTCCTATGTATGTAACGCTCAGTCTTCATGATAACGTCGTTAAGCTGCTCCCTATTGATGTCACCGATGAGGATCACGTCGATAATCCCGGTATCCATTCCCCTAGCGTAATCCCCGGTCAGGTAAACTTCCTCCAGATTGCCCAGCCGCTCAATCACCGAATTGGCCAGCTGGTCGATACCGGTGATCTTGCGGACCATGGAGGAAAGCTCCGGGAAAAGGGGGTGCTTTATGTTGGCCCTGTAATAGACGTTTCTCCCGTCTTTCTCGGACACGAGAATCTTGTTTTTCGTGAGGTTGTTGAGCTCCATTCTGACGGAATTGGTGGAGACTTGGAATTCGGTTGCAAGCTGCCTGAGATATGCCTTTGTTGCAGGGTTCAGGAAGAGCTTCACGAGGAGGCTGACTTTTGTCTTGGATGATATGACGCCTTCAAGCATATTTCGTTTAAATTAGCTAGAGTTTTTTTGAGTAGTTTTTTTACTCATAATTATCACAAAACTTTCCGTTTGTTAAGACCCTCAACCGGAGCCGGGGCGGGAGTGCTTCTTCATCCACTCCTTGATCTCCGCAATCCGTGGGTCGGAAAGGCAGTGGCGAGGAATGTCACGTATCCGATCAACTGCACCTTCGGGGTCACCAAGGGTCCGCATGATCGTCAGCGCCTCAAGGTGCGGCTCGCAGTAGGCGGGAGATAGCTGGATGGCCCGATCGAGGTAGATCAGCGCTTCAACCGGCTCCCCCATCTCGTGCAAGATGCTGCCCAGGTTGTTGAGCACCTCGATCGAGTTCGGGTCTGCCAAATAGGCATGGCGGAAATAATGGAGAGCGGCGACCTTGTCGCCCAACATGTAAGAAGCAATGCCGAGGTTATCGTAGATCACCGCAGGCTGTTTAGCCGGCAAAGCAGCAGCCTTGGTGAGCTGTTCAATCGCCTCGCGCCACCGTTTTTGTTTCATGTAGGCAGTGCCGAGGCCCCCGCGCGCTTCGGCCGAGTTCGGCGAGATGGCAACTGCGTTGCGCCAGAGGCGTTCCTCCGACGCCCAGTCGTACGAGAGCTTCCAGCCGCGAAGCAGTACAAGGATGAGCATAGCAGTGCCGATGCCAACAATGGCTCGTCTGCCTCGGTGACCCCTAACCCACCCCGAAAGTGACCAGGCGGAGGCCAAGGCAACACCGAGGGCGAGCCCAGCCAGCGGCAGGTACATCCGGTTCTCATTGACGACAAGGTTGAGCTTGATGAAGAGGTAAGGCGCGAAGGGAAATGAAAAGAGAAAGAGCGCGAGTCCGATGAGGCGATTCCGGCCTTGCACCAGGAGATACGCTGACAGGGCCAGGCCTGCGGCAAACAGAGCGCCCGCAACCCAAGCGGAAAGCGCGGGGTGGCTGGAAGGGTGCAATTCCCTCAGTATTGCGAGATTCCGTGGGAAAACCGCGAGCTCGAGGTAGACCCAGAGGGCGCGAAGGCTTTGCTGGGTATACCCCGTTGCCGCTCCGGCGGAAGCACTAGAGACGGCCGCCTGTATTTTTGGGAGGTACACCGGAATCGAAAGTACGAAGATCAAATACGCTGCAACTGGAAAGCACGGCAGGGCCAGCCGTGAAATCCGTTTTCGCAGAGGCGTAACGCCTAAGGGATCTACAGCCAAATCCACCCCGACAAGCAGGGGCGCTGCGAGGATTCCAGTCTCCTTAGAGCAGAGGGCGATTCCAACGAAAAGCAGGGTTACGATGTTCAAGGCGACCTTACGCCGCGGGGAGAACGAGGGGTCGAGAGAACAAACGTGAGAAGCCATCGCCGCGGCGAGCCCGATGAAAGCAAGCGATTCCGAACGGCTCGAGATGTAGTGCACCACCTGGCCAGCAGCAGGGTGTACGCCAAAAAGCAT
>JABAOF010029523.1_pt3 | contig 12907 bp, 14 predicted proteins | sample 7062171 | NCBI WGS metagenome assembly JABAOF01 (sample SAMN14538628, study PRJNA623070) | marine sediment metagenome | biome: marine biome [ENVO:00000428]; feature: marine pelagic biome [ENVO:01000023]; material: deep marine sediment [ENVO:00002113] | place: India: Gulf of Khambhat ...
ATGGTCGCTTCATTCATCCCCAAAGACCTCTTTATTCGCGGAAAAAAAGACTCTCACTTTAAAAAAATCTTGATCAATTCCTCCAAGGAAAGGGCTTTCTATTCCTCATTATCAGATATGGAAATAGAGAGCAGAGGATCTAAGCAAGTATGTAATGGATGAAATGATATCTGACGAAAAAAATAAAGATCCAACCCGAAATTCAATGAACTCATCATGACCTAAAGAAAAATCACCTTGAGAATCATCTCTAAAGGCTATTTACTTGTCTCTTTATCTCCAGAAAAATTATTCCGGTGCTAAAAATCTAATTCTAAATGAAATCGAAAGCTTCAAATTTGACCAGCATGGATGAATTTACTCAGAGTCAAAAAGCAAAACTGAGCTTCAACGTACTTTTTGTTAGCAAAGATTTCTCTCTGTACGACGCGATTAAAAAATCTGCAATGGCTAGCCAGTGGAACTTCTTATTTGCCCGAGCAGAAGAGGACATTCTTTCCGCTGTTAAAAGACATCGCGTTCACGTTGTCATTGCAGAGATAAAGAAAAACAAAAAAAGAGCAAATCTTTTTCTCAAACGATTGAAGAACTTCGATTCTCTCTTGGAAGTGATCTTTGTAGGAGAACCGCTTCCTTCCGAGCAAGTGATGGATCTGATCAATCTAGGAGCTTCGGATTTTCTGGCTAGGCCTTTCGAGCTGATGACGTTGGAGAAGACATTAAAAAAGATTATCAAGAAAAGAAAATTAAGAAGAGAAACCTTTCATCTAGAACGGGAGCTGGAAAAAAAATTTATCTTTCATGGAATGATCGGCAAAGGGCCTTACATGCTTGAAGTTTTCTCACTCATCGAGAAAATATCGAAATATTTCAAGAGCGTACTGATTACAGGTGAGACCGGAACAGGAAAAGAAATGGCGGCCAGAGCCATCCATGATCTCAGCATGAACAAAAATAGAAAATTTATCATCTGCGATTGTGTTTCTATTCCTGATAGTCTCTTTGAATCCGAGCTTTTCGGCTATACAAAAGGAGCCTTTACAGGCGCAGACAGAAACAAAAAAGGTCTTTTTGAAGAAGCTGATGGAGGAATCATNNCCTCAACCAATCCAGGCCAAACTCCTAAGAGTTTTGGAAAATCGTCAGTTCAGGCCGCTAGGTTCGAACGAAAATAGAAAGGTCGATGTGAGAATCATTGCCGCAACCAGTCGAAATTTGAGAGAGGGCATAAAATCTGGCAATTTCCGGGAAGATCTCTTTCACCGTCTCAACAAAGTTGAAATTCATCTACCCCCTTTAAGAGAACGTAGTGAAGACATTCCTCCTCTCGTCAGACATATGCTCGAACGCTACAGCGCTCAATTCGGCAAGCCACTGAAAGGAGTTTCTAGGCAAGTCCAGAAATTATTCCAACAGTACAGATGGCCGGGGAATGTGAGAGAATTGGAAAATGTCCTGGAAAGGGCTTCGATGCTTTGTAGAAAGGATTTTATCGATATTGAAGATTTGCCAAAATATCTGCAAGACTATGTCCCTTCAAACGATCAAATTCCTTTCGTCGAAAAGGCACGTCTTTCCACCTTAAATGAATTGGAAAAAGAATACATCCTTTATCTCTTGAAAAAAACAAATAATAATCTTAGAAAAACAGCCAAGATTCTGAATGTCTCCCGGACCACTTTATACAACAAAATAAGAAAATACAGCATAGAACATTAATTTTTCTACTTTACCAAGATTATCCCCCCTAAAAAAGAAAAAGGCCTTAGACATCTTTTTCTTAAAAGAAACAAATATACATCATTCAGGGAAAAGTTGCCTTCCCCCCTTTCCCCTTGATCTATTTTGCAGAAATAGCGTATCCCTTTTTTTCTTTTGCAGATATTATTTGTGGAAAAATAACCTTTATCTTTTAATATCCCATTTTTGCCCTTTTTTTTGTTCATTTTCTGAACAATTTCGTATCTTTTTTATTAAATTATTTATTATTAAATATTTAGAATAAAATTAAGATATCTATGTTCACTTTTTAAACATTATATGACTTTCTGTGTAAAATCTTTTTCAATTGTAATCCTTTTAATTACAATAACTTAAGAAATATTAAGCATTTTGGCATCTTTCTTGCCAATAATTAAATAGGTCTTGCTTCTGATGAGATCTAATTTAGGTTTAGGAGGAATGAAGTGACAAAAGGAAGATACTTTCTGCATTTTAAAACATTTTGCTTAGCCATGGCCATATTTCTCTTTCTTTTCCAGCCTATGATGGGAAAAGAAAATGCTGCCGATAATGATTTGAATTCACCCCCAAAAATTATTGATCAAGAACATTCTGTACCCGAATATTTTGTTCCCTTGGAGATAGAACCTTCTCTTAATGCAGAATTGATCCAATTGATCAAAAAAACCACTCTTCCGAAAGATCAATTAGATCTGAATTCCATAAAATTTGAATCCACTCCCGCCTCCCTCGCCCACGTACAGAAGATGGTCAAATACAGCCGGATAGAAAATTCTCTTTACACGACTTCCTTGATCACCATGACGGCTCTGAATGTGGCAGATTACTTTTCCACATTAAAAGCTCTAAAATACGATGGACTGAGAGAAGCCAATCCCATCATGAAGCCCTTCACAAAAAACGCTGTTCTTTTTACAGCAGTTAAGCTTGGGTTGACAGCCTATAATTTTCAATTTATGAGAAAGCTATACAAGAAAGACAAAAGATTGGCCTGGGCTGTTTGTCTTATCACAAATTTTGCCATGACATACATCGTGATCAACAATTTCAAGATGATTCGTCAAGCTCAGGCTATGTGAAGATAAAAAAAGAGATGATTGCCTTTGAACTTCCACCAAAAATGGCGAGGAAGATTATGATAAGAACAAAATATCTCTACTATTATCTGACGATTGACAAGAAAAATCCTTCCATGGATAATCTTCCTAACCTTGATGATTTAAAAAAGGATTATATCCGCTATCTTCTCAAATTAACAGATTATAATGTCAAAGAAACGGCACAAATACTCAATATTTCACTAACAGCTCTTTATAAAAAATTAGACAGATACAACTTCAGACATTAAAAATTCTTCATATTATTATAATCCTTCCTTCCCTCCCTCCTTCCCAAAAACTGAAAGCCAAAATCACATTTCTTTTAGTCTTCTGCAGCGAGTTCCGCAGCCGCCAGGAAGAACGAAGAAGGAATGGCGTGAAAAATCTGAAAGGAGCGAGGCCATACCCAAAGACTCTTTGCCATGACCTGAAAAACATATCCTTTGTCATGGAAATAAAGATGCTTGCGGGATCAACTTTTTTATTTGAAAAATATGCTTTTTATTATAAAATCCAGAATTCGATCAAAATGTGCTACTCTCGTGCAAAATTGACATTAAGCGCTATAAAGTTAACAAAATAAATCCATTTTAATACATCTAGAAAAGGAGTCATCCATGAATCGTTTAATCAAACATTTAACACTTTTTTTATTCAATATCTTTCTTTGTATGTTTCTACTCGTTCCTTTTCTTGCTGGGAAACAAGAAATAGACAAGGAGTACAGCCAGAAGATACTCGAATACACCACAGAAAAATTCTTCCTCACCGAACTCGTTGATCATCTCCCTGCATCTGAGACTGTCCCCAGCCCAAAAAAAATCCTAGGGCATGTCATTGGAATTCCTAATATTCTGCATTANNTTAACCTTTTCGATGGGCCTGAGTGATGAAGGGAAGGAAATGATCACCGCTGTTGTCTCAGACGAAAAAAACATCCAAAGACTGGATAGGATTAAAGAAATACTCACTCTCTTGGCAGATCCGAGGAAGATAAAGGATTCAGAGATAGAAGGATTATTAAGCGAAGGATTACCTATCTATTGGATCACAGGTGCGTTGCATTCCCGTGAGTCAGGAGCTCCCGAAATGCTGATGGAGCTCGTTTATCGTTTGGCTGTCGATGAGACAGATTTCTTCCAGGCGATCAGAAAAAATCTTCTTGTTCTGGTAACCCCAGTCCTTGAAGTCGACGGGAGAGACCGTTATGTCGACACTTATCGCTACAAAAAGAATCACAAAGACAAAAAAACCCTACCCCTCGTTTATTGGGGAAATTATGTCGCCCATGACAATAATCGTGACAGTATCGGGCTTGCCCTCAAGCTGACAGAGAACATCCTCAAGACTTACTTTGAGTGGCATCCGACAATCATGCATGACCTACACGAATCCCTTCCTTATCTTTACACCTCGACAGGGAAGGGACCTTATAATGCTTGGCTTGATCCGATCACTTTCAACGAGTGGCAGGAGCTAGCCTATGTGGAAATTTCTGAAATGACCAATCAAGGAGTTCCTGGAGTTTGGACCTACGGATTTTTTGACGGTTGGGCTCCGAGCTACGCTGATTTTATAGCCATGTTTCATAATTCGACAGGCCGTTTCTATGAAACTTTTGGAGGGACTGGTGCAGACACTCTGCTCCGCAGCGCAAGACGCCGATCCCAACGGGCCTGGTATATGCCTAATCCTCCTTTCCCCGCTGTCAAGTGGTCTATACGCAACAATATCAACCTCCAGCAGAGTGCTTTACTCTATGCCCTGAAACATGTGGCTGATAACCATACAAAATTTCTAAAAAATTTCTATTTGAAGAGCAAGCGCTCTGTAGCTAAGGCAACAACAGAAGGTCCAGCGGCTTGGGTGATCCCAGCCGGAGGAAAACGCCCTCTAGCAACGGCTGAACTTGTTAACCTCCTGCGGAAACATAGAGCTGAAGTCCACAGAGCTAAGGAGGATTTCACCATCGAGAAGGAAAAATACCTCGCTGGCAGCCACATCATTCGCATGGATCAGCCTTACAGTCGGTGCGTGGATATGCTTCTTGACACTCAGTATTACAATCCCAAGGATCCTCGGCCTTACGATGATACAGGATGGACACTGGGTGCCCTTCACAATGTGAAAACCGTACGGATTATGGACCAGGAAGTGCTGGATGTTCCCATGATTCTTATCCAAGAAGACATTAAGGTCCAAGGAAAGGTTATACCTCCAGAGAAAGCGGCGGTTTTTCTGGTTAATCACACCGCGGAAAACGCTTTGATGAAATTTCGCTTCGCCCTCAAGGATATCAAAATGTTAGCTTCTGAAAATAGCTTCACTGCAGCCAAAAAAAAATTCAATGCCGGAACATTCATCATTCCTGTCAAAGGCAATCCTCCTGACATGCCAAAGCGTCTTAAAGAAGTGATTGAAGATCTCGGGCTCACAGCCCATGGGGCAAGTTCGATGCCTAAGGTCAAAACCCATGAGCTTGCTGTCCCCCGAATCGCTATTCTTCACACTTGGCTTTTTACTCAGAACGAAGGGTGGTATCGCTTGACATTTGAAAAACTGGGAATTCCTTACTCCTATCTTTCAGTCCACGATATAAGAGACACTCAAGACCTGAAAAGCAAATATGATGTGATCATCTTCCCTCCTGTCACGTTTGGAAAAGCCCAGAGAATAGTCAACGGGATCAGAGGAGATTCTCCGATACCATGGAAAAAATCCGAGGAATACCCCCATTTGGGAGGACCGGACTCTCGTGATGACATCCGAGGAGGAATGGGATTGGAAGGGCTCCTCAACCTAAAAAGATTTATCGAAAAAGGAGGTCTCTTTATTGCCATCACAAATTCCGTTCATCTTCCTTTAGAATACGGAATGGTAGAGAGCGTAGCGGTCATAAAACCTGAAAACCTCAAGACCGCGGGCTCAGTGCTTCAAGCACGAATCAGAGACCGTCTGAGCCCGATAGCCTACGGCTATGATCAAACTCTAGGTGTTTACTTCAACAGAGCTCCTGTTTTGGAGACTGGAATAAAAGCAGTCACTGGAGGCCTAGAAGTAGAAGATTTATTCGGCGAAGCACCGAAAGAAAGGGCTAGTGGCCGAGGCAGTCTGAAAGATCCTGATGTGATTCAAGGTCGACCCCATAAGCCGCCCAAGATAAAAGGAGCCGGCACAGGAATCCCTCCCGAATATCGCGATATGATGAAACTTTATATGCCGCCCGATCTCGCAGAAATGAGGGTTATTCTTCGCTTTGATCAAAAAGAAAAACTCCTGATAAGCGGTATGCTGGCCGGAGGAGAGGAGCTTCAAAATCGGGCCGCTGTAGTCGATGTTCCCTTAGGAGAAGGACACATCCTTCTCTTTGCTATCAATCCTATGTGGCGTTATGAAACTCACGGAAGTTTCTTTTTATTGTTTAACGCCGCTTTAAATTATGATAATCTTGAGGCTGGACGGCCGAAAGCAGCATCCAAGAAAGGAAAGTAAAAAAATGAAGAGGAGGAAAGAATGAAAAAAATCTTTTCAATCAGTCTTTTGAGTCTTTTGCTTTTAAGCTGGATGTCTTCTCCAGGACTCTGTCAAAAAGCCACCGACATCCTGGAGAAAATGATCGAAGCTCAGGGCGGAAGGAAGCTCCTGGAAAGCATAAAGGATGCTACCTTCACTGGTACTATGGAGATGATTCAGATGGGCTTGAGCGGAGTGGCCACCATGTACCAGAAAGATCCTAACAAAATTCGTTATGATGGAGAAGTGATGGGCATGGTCTTTACCCAAGCTTTCGACGGTCAAACAGCTTGGACAACCAATCCTCAGACCGGAACGAGTGAGGAAATGCCTGAAAATATGGCAGAATACTTCAAAAGAGAAGCCCTCGGTGATGAAACCCTGCTTAACCCAAAAAAATATGGTGTCACCTATAACTTGAAAGAGAAGGAAAAGATCGAAAACAAGGATTATCATGTTCTGGAACAGATATTCCCGGATGGCTACAAAGTCACTATGTATATCGACACTCAAACCTATCTTACCTACAAGACAAAAGCCATGATGTTGAACCAAATGGGCGTTGAAGTCGAAGGAGAAACTATCCTGTCAGATTACAAGAAAGTCGAGGGGATAATGGTGCCTCATACAATCACCACATATCAAGATGGCGAAGAATACATGAAAATAACCATCACGGAGGGAAGTTTCAATTCCGGCTTGGAAGATTCCTTGTTCAAGATGAGTGAATAGATCTGAACAAAGTCTTGTGATTATTTAAAATATTATCTTAGGCCTGGAGGAAAGAAAATGAAAAAGGCCACAATCCTCATCTGTACTTTTCTTCTCCTTTTGGCGGCGAGTTGTGCTGTGAATCCTGTCACAGGAAGGCGTGAGCTAAGTTTGATATCAGAGAAACAAGAGATCGCTTTAGGAGAGCAAACAGATAAGGAAATTCGCAGCCAGTACGGAATCTATGACGATCCTTCTCTGAATCAGTATGTGAAGAGGCTAGGGATGGTACTGGCCCCCCACACCCATCGTCCTCATCTCACCTATTATTTTTCTGTGCTGGATACTCCTGTGGTTAATGCTTTTGCCGTGCCAGGAGGTTATGTCTACGTCACCCGAGGAATTCTAGCCATGATGAATTCAGAGGCAGAATTGGCGGCGGTCTTAAGCCATGAGCTCGGCCATATCAACGCCCGCCACAGTGTGAGAAGAATGAGCAAACTGCTTCTCGTCCAGCTTGGACTCGGTGTGGGTGGAGCTTTAAGCGAGACTTTTGCTAAGATCTCAGGCGTTGCCAGTGTTGGCATACAACTCCTCTTTCTAAAATATAGCCGAGATGACGAAAGAGAGGCCGATGCTTTAGGAGTGGAATATTCCCGAAAAGGCAAATTCAATCCTGGAGAGATGGTTGCTTTTTTTGATTCGCTGCAAAAACTAGGAGATCTCTCAAAAGGAGCCAGTCTTCCTGGCTTTCTCTCCACTCATCCTTTGACCACTGAGCGCATCCAGAATGTGAAAGCGATGCTTCAAGAGGAGGATAGCCAGCTCCGTATCCAGAAAAACCCTTATCTGAAGAGCATAAATAATATGGTCTTTGGAGAGGATCCCAGACAGGGTTATGTCGAAAAAAACAAGTTTTACCATCCACAATTGCGTTTTTTCTTCACCTTCCCCGAAGATTGGACGGTAAAAAATACGCCGTCTCAGGTTGTTTTGGTCTCCAAAGATGGAAATGGAGCTCTCGTGCTTCAAGCAGAAAAAAGTTCGGAAAAGCTATCTCTCTATGCTCAGAAAAAAACAGCCAACATTGAAGGAAAACAATTTATCAGAGAACAGGATCTAACCATCAACAACTTTTCTGCTTACCAACAGCTCTTTGACGTCCTTCGTCAAGATAAAGAAGATCTCAGGCTCGAGCTGTCATGTATCAGAAAAGGATCCTATATATTTTCCTTTACAGCTTTGAGCACTACAAGTAATTTCAATAAATTCGATAGCCAGTTTCGCTCTACTGTGGGCTCCTTCGAAGAACTAAGAGATAAAGCCTATCTTGACCGCAAGCCTAAAAGATTGAAATTGATTCAAGCTAATGGCCGGGAAACCCTCAGGCAGATATTCATGAAAGCCGGTATGGATGAGGATCTTTTTCCTAAGATAGCCATCATGAATGGCATGGAACTCGATAAAACTCCCGAACGCAACCTCTTGCTGAAAATAATACAATAAAAAAAATAGTGGGGACGTTCCCCAAAGTACCACCCTGCAAACTGCAAATATCAAAGCACACCGCCAGATAGTAGGATGATGAACGATGTATCTTTTTAGGTACGATTGCGCGCAAGCCGAAGCATGCCAATAAGTATCCTTCTTTATTGATTCGGCTTTTGCTGTGAAGGTACCGTTAAGCTTGAGGATGACACCTAGCGACACACCCTTTTTGTACTAAGGGTGGTACCTTGGGGAACGTCCCCTTTACATTTCAACTTCTTCGAGTACTTTATAGGCAAGTTTGAGAGCCCGCAAGCCTTCATCGCCGCTCACTTTTCTTGTTTTCTTCTCCCTGATGCATCTGAAAAAGTTCTTAAGCTCTTTTTTGAGGGGCTCTTCTTTTGTTATTTTCAGGGTCTTGATATCAGTCCGACGCCCGTTCAGGGGGAATATCTTGACTTCTTGGTCGATGTAATCGATGGAATAGTAAGAGGCAGGTTCGAATATGCGTAGCTTTCTCACCTTACCTTGATGGACACGGCTGGCTGTGAGGGTGGCCACACACCCGGATTTAAATTCCAGCCGGGCGTTGGCAATGTCAATCTTTTCTGAAAGCACGTGGATTCCTGAAGATTTGATGACATTGATTTCATCCTTGACCAAAGCCATGATGATATCTAAGTCATGAATCATAAGATCGAGGACCACATCGATATCTAAAGAACGCGCTGAGAAGGAACCCAGTCTCTGCACTTCGATAAATTTGGGCTCTGATATCATACTTTCTGCCGCTTCCACAGCAGGATTAAACCTCTCTAAATGCCCGACCTGGAGGATCAATCCATTCTTCGTCGCCATAGACACGAGTTCTTCGCCCTGTTCTACCGTTTCGGTGATGGGCTTCTCGACCAAGATAGACTTTCCCTCCTTCAATAATTTCATGGATATCGAAAAATGCTCAGAAGTAGGAGTAGCCACAATGGCTGCATCGACCTCATCCAGCATTTTCTCATAATCTTGGTAGTATTGAACCCCATGACGATTGCCTATCTCCACGGCTTTTCTGAAATTGATATCCGCCACTCCTTTAAGCTCTGCCTCTTCCAAATAGGACAATATCCTGGCATGCTGCATCCCCAGGTATCCCACGCCAATGATACCAACTCTGACCTTATCCATTACCATACTTCCTAAAATATTATGATTTTTTAGCTAGGATCGAAATCTTATGAGTGTTAGCTAAGGAGACAGCCTCTTCTCTTTGAAAAAAAGGCATTTTCTGTGCCTCAAAGCAGAGAGCCTTCCCCCTGGCTTCCACCAAGCTCTTCACCGTCTGGAGTCCTACTGCAGGCAAGTCGATCCTGAAATCCTGATGAGACCGCGTCAATTTAACAACCACTGTCCCTTCACCTGCCAATTGCCCTCCTCTTTTAATGGCTTCATCGGTTCCTTCCATCCCCTCAAGGGCCACTACAGCTTTATCCTTGATAATCACTGTCTGACCGATATCCAGATCAGCAATTTTTTTGGCAATATCCCATCCAAAAGCCACATCCTCCTCGATCTCGGCAGTGGGCTTTGTATTGGTCAGAACGCCTTCCTCGCAAACCTGAGAAGAAAGGAAAATCATCGGATTCTTGATCTCAATGCCCTCTTTCGCCATGTGATTGATGATGGCTTCTAACAGTGCCATAGGTGTTTTGCTCATCCCTTGGATCTCAAAAGGCAAAGAATCTGCTCCTAATATGGCTTTTTTGTAAATGACCCGCTGGTCAACCTTTCCGGCAAACATAGCCTCTTGGACTCCTGAATTTTTAAGATAAGATATTATCTTCGAAATCTCATCCACATCGAACCACTTAAAGTCGTGGGTCCTATCCTTAAGTCTAGAATCTGCTTCTTCTCTGATGGCAGCTACGATGCATCTATATCCACTTCTCTGAGCCTCCTTGAGAATCAGAAATGGAAATTCTCCTGAGCCGGCGATTAATCCAAGCTGATTTCCCATTTTTCACTAGATTTTTTGATGATGCCCCTTTTGGAAGATTGGATAAAATCAATGATCTCATCTCTGTCATCTCCAGGCTCAAAGTTCTTCTCTAGATGCGCTACTGCTTGAGAGGTGTTCATCTCTGAATAGAAGATAATTTTATACATCTCTTTTAGTTCTCTAATCCTTTCTCTAGAAAAACCTTTTCTTCTCAGCAATACAACATTTATCCCATAAAGAAGAACTGGTCTTCCCCCTGCCACTCGGCAGAACGGAAGAACATCTTGAGTGATAACGGAAAAGCCTCCCACAAAGGCATATTTTCCGATGCGACAGAACTGATGCACTCCACTGAAAGCTGAAACATAGGCATAATCATCGACTTTAGAATGACCTCCCAAGGTGGCACCATTTGCAAATGTGGTTTCGTTTCCCACAATACAGTCATGGGCTATATGGGAGTAGGCCATGAAATAATTCTTATCCCCGATGATTGTCTCTCCCCCCCCTTTTATGGTTCCCCGATTGACAGTGATGAATTCTCGGAAGATATTTTTATCCCCGATCCTTACAATGGTCTCTTCTTCTTGATAGGTAACATCCTGAGGTTCGGTTCCTATACATGAATAAGGAGAGAAAAAGCATCCTTCACCGATCTCCGTGTTGCCTCTGATGAAAACATTGGCCTCGATTCTGGTATCCTTGCCAATTTTAACCCTTTCCCCTATAAAAGAATAAGGGCCTATTTCAACTCCTTTATCAAGCTGGGCTTTGGGATGAACAATGGCGGTTGAGTGGACAAAAGTTTTACTCTCACTCATTCAGTTCCTCGAGATCTAAAACAGAGGCCATTATCTCGCTTTCTGCAGCTATCTCTTCTCCCACAAATGCTTTTCCCCTTATCTGGCAGATTCTGTTTTTGACCCTCAAAAGATCCACTTCTAATCTGATTTGATCCCCAGGAACGACCGGCTTTCTGAATTTGGCTTTATCTATTTTGCTCAGAAAAACAATCTTTTTGGAGGGATCTGGAATAGAATGATAAAGAAGAATACCACCTGCCTGAGCAATGGCTTCAAGAACCAAAACCCCGGGCATCACTTTTCGCTCTGGGAAATGTCCCTGAAAAAAGGACTCGTTGTAGGTGACATTCTTGATGGCCACAATGGACTGGCCTTTCTCTATTTCTAAGACTTTATCAACTAATAAAAAAGGGTAACGGTGGGGAAGGAAATCAAGGATTTTTTCGATATCAAACAATTCTTTACTTTGCTGCGGCTTTTGAGGCGTCATATCTTCTGATCACTTCTGTTGTCAGGTCTATAACCGGATTAAAATAAATGGCACCACTATTAGCCAGATCTAAAATAATATCGAGGTTCTTTTCCTTCCCTATCTGTTCGATGATGGGGATGAGCTCACCCTGGACCTTATTGAAAAGCCTGAGCTGCAGATCCTGCAACTCCCTCAGCGAATCCTCAGCAAAACGCTTTCTTTCCGTCCTTTTTTTCTCTATATCTGATGACAGCTGAAGTATGGCCTCATTCGTCAACGTCAGCCTTTGTGTGTTAAGCTTTGTCTCTAATTTGCGGATTTCCTCATCCATAGCGCCCAGTCTATTCTGATTGCTCTTTCTTTTATCTTCGAGCTGGGCAATGGCCCTCTTCCCCTCGGATGATTTCTCCAACACTTGTTGGGAATTGACCACGCCCATCTTAATCTGCTGAGCAGAACTCAAAGAGAACAATGCTCCGATAAAGAGGACAAGTGTTAGGATTGTGCCACTGCTTCTTCTCCACATCATAAGCCTCCTTTTTTTGATTCGAAAATTGTGTTTAATCTAAAACGTGGTTCCAATCGCGAAACGAAAGGCGAAATTAGGATCATCAGCCCTTATTTTCGGTGTATTATAGGAAAAAATCAACCTAAAGGGCACACGCAAAGCAGGCACGAATATTCTCATCTCCAACCCTTTGGACGTATAAAGGTTGCTCAAGCTGAGCTTCTGGTCGGAGGTAAAGGCATTCCCCGCATCAAAGAAAAATATGGCGTACAAGGGACCGCCCACAGGAATGATATACTCAGCGTTGAGCACAAGGGATTTATCACCACCGATATTGGCTCCCAGCTCACTTCGTGGTCCGATCGTATAAATATCGTACCCTCTTATGGATCTTTCACCCCCAAGATAAAACTTTTCCCAGATGGGGACTTTTGAATCTCCTAAAGTCTTAATAAACTGGTATTCGGCATGGAACCCGATCACATGATTTTTTACTAGAGGATGATAGAAAGTCCATTCGAATCGGGGCTTGATCATGCCTATGTCTCCTCCTAAAAAAGAGCCTGCAAATTTGCAAGA
>JABAOF010002031.1_pt5 | contig 12902 bp, 14 predicted proteins | sample 7062171 | NCBI WGS metagenome assembly JABAOF01 (sample SAMN14538628, study PRJNA623070) | marine sediment metagenome | biome: marine biome [ENVO:00000428]; feature: marine pelagic biome [ENVO:01000023]; material: deep marine sediment [ENVO:00002113] | place: India: Gulf of Khambhat ...
GGGGAATACCTCAAGAAAGAGGGTTTTTACAATGATTCATTCATATCCATTCCATTGAAGAGCAACGGCGATGTTATCGGGGTTCTGAGCTTTTCCAACAAGAGAGGGGGAGGGAAATTCAGCGAGGAGGACATCGAAAAAATCGACCCCATGGTCTCCAGCGTTGCCCATGTCCTGGAGGGAGGCCTGCAGTTCAAAAGGAGCCTCAGGTCCTTCGGCGAGATATCGGTTTCCGCCATGTCCAAGGCCTTCGAAGTGAAATATCCCTTCTTCAGAAATCACTCCAGTGAGGTCGCAAGTCTCTGTGTCGAACTTGGGAAGAAGATCGGTCTTGATGCGAAACAGATCGAGCAGCTTCGAACCGCGGGGCTGGTACATGACGTCGGCATGATATGCGTTCCCTCGCTGATAATGAACAAGAAGGAGACCCTGGAAGAGAGCGAAAAGCACTTTGTGAGGAAACACCCTTACATCGGGTGGAAAATGCTCGAAAGCGTCCCTGAGTTTGACGATATACGCAGTATCGTTCTGTATCACCACGAGAGAGCCGATGGAAGCGGGTATCCCTTCGGGCTCAAAGCCAATGAGATACCCATACAGGCAGCCGTGCTCGCAATAGCGGAGTTTTTTGCCTCGGTAACTTCCCCCCGGCCTTTCAGGGATGCAAAGTCCACGGAAGAGGCGGTAAAGCTCCTGCGGGAATCTGAAGGCAGCTACTTTGAAAACCATCTCGTGGAGAACCTGATCACGCTGGTTCAGTAGAGCGGGGGCCGAATCGGGGGCTTTTTTCTTTCATCTATCGAGACAGGATATTTCACAACATTTCCGATCTTTCAGATTCTTTGCGCTATAATTGAAACATAATTCTTTGCCCGCATATCTAAGAGAAAAATTCATTTCCTGAAAATGGAAAGGAAGAACATCGGGCATTCGACGCAAGGTGAAGACACCGGGATCAACAAGGTGAGCTCCAGAAAGAAATCAAAATACCGGCTGTGACGATGAAGATCAAGAAAAGCTCCGGAAAACTGGTTTTAAGCCCCAAGTTTTTGCACCATCTGTTCGGCAATTCCAGAATGATCGCCCGAAAGCTAGAGTTTGACTACGTAAAGCAGGCGCTGACGATTACGCGGGGCAAATTGAAAGGAAAAAAGAATACCGTCCCTTTCTCCAGCATCAGGAAGGTCTATCACAGAATTTATGGCCAGGAGGACAACTTCATCGTCGATCAAAGAGGCAACAACAGCGGCGGGCAGTCTTCTCTGTCTATAGTTTTTCTCGATATCACAGACATGCCCAATGAAACGATTTACATGGAGAGCTACGAGAGGGCCGGCAAGGCCACGAAAGAGGCAAGGCAGATTATTTCGAGAATACAGGGGATAGTCGATGAGATCGCCCACTTTATCTGGAAACCCGTGGTTATCGAATGCAAGGAGATCGGTTTCTTCGTTGACATGGAAAAGAGGCTGATGCTCTTTCGCGGGCAATCTATTCCCCTGAGCAATATATGGCTGGTCCAGACCGTAGAGACGGACAGGGGTTACTATGCTGTCGAGGTTTATACGAGCGCCGGAGACGCGTACCTTACTGCCGAAGGTCTCGATAAAACCATCCACATATCCGATACGGTCAAGCTGGTAACTGATCGGGCAGGCCTCTCTTTCCAGCTGGTGCGCAACAGGGACAACCACTATCCCTTCGGCGACCTGCCATATCAGGAAAAATTCGACGCCCCGAACAAAAAAGATAAGGCCCGCATGCTCGTGAAAAGGTTGCTGACGGACGGGAAGGAGAAGGGTAATGGAAAGGTACTGGAAGCAAAGGGAGGTTGAACGGGTTTTCCAGAACAGCATATTTTCCGTCTATCACAAAAAGTATCACCTCCATCCGCGAGACGCGGAGGGAACCTTCGCAACCATCGATACGTGCGACTGGGTCAACGTCATTCCCGTTACCGATGATGGGGACATCATCCTCATAAAACAGTTCCGTCACGGAATCGAAGGGACGACGGTCGAGATACCCGGCGGCGGGATAGACGCTGGTGATGGTGGCCCGCTCGCCGCGGCGAAAAGGGAACTGGAAGAGGAAACGGGGTTCAGGGCCCGAAGATGGGATCATCTGGGCTGCGTAACCCCAAACCCCGCAATACTCAACAATTACTGCCACACCTATCTGGCGAGAGGCCTGGAGGGTGGCGGCAAGAAATCAGCTGATCAAATGGAGTACATAGAAGTATTTCAGGCCAGCTCTTCCGATGTAAAAAAAATGCTCCTGGATGGCACGATATCTCATGCCCTCGTCCTCGCGGCATTCGGCCACTACTTTCTCCGCGGATACGAACTCTGATATCACAACTTTTCTTTCACAAACTTCACAATCCCCCGTCCCAAGCACAGGTCTAAAACCGAACCATCCTGTAACCAGGAGACATGATCTGTGTTTCATGGTTTAGAAGGAAAAAGGTGTGAATGCGCATGTTATCAACTTTAAACGATATCCTGAATTTGTATGAAAGCCATTTCGTCGAACAGGAAAACGAAAAGGAGAAATAAGATGGCAAGACATCTGATCATATTCCTTCTTGTTCTGGTCATGTTTTTTCCAGGGCCCGCAATCGGAGACACGGGAAAGGAGCTTTTTTATTCCGGAACTGATGCGGTACTCCGGGTTCGGGAGGCGAGGGGCACAGCGCTGTTCAATGCGGGTTCTGAAAGGCGATGGGAAGATGTGTACGAAAATATGCCGTTGACTGATGGATACGGTATTTTCACGGGAGAAAGTGGGTTTGTCGATGTGGAGGTCGATTCGGAGACGTTTATTCGTATGGCAGAGGGCACGGAAATATACCTGAGCTCGGTTCGCGATGGACGGGTGATAATCAGATACGTGGAGGGCAGCATCTATGTGAGCCGGCTCTCTGATGGGGTTCAGGGGCACATTATTTTTGAACTCGGTATCCATGGCACGATTCGTTTTTCCGGTCAGGGAGCGTTGAGGATCGACGAAGAGCCAGGCGGAGCAGTAACGGTGGCGGTCAGAGAAGGAAGCGGTACCATCGTGACCCGGGAAGAAGAATTTCTTGTCCTTGAGGGGGGGATGGCGCGCTTTGGTAACGTCCTGGAGCTTGCCAGGGCATTTGAAAAAGATTCCTGGGATGACTTCAACGAGAAGAGGGACAACGAGGTGCTGGCCTATGCCGGAGGGAGGTACATCGAGGATTATGTTCCCGGGAGACACGATGTCGACCGCCATGGAGAATGGGTTGATGTGCCCGTGTATGGAAGGGCCTGGCGGCCCTATGTGGTGGCCTCCGGATGGTCCCCCTTCTTCTACGGAAGGTGGGTGTTCCTCTCCCCTTTCGGATGGACCTGGATTTCCTATGAACCGTGGGGGTGGATAACGTACCACTACGGCAGCTGGGTAACGACCACCCGGTACGGGTGGGTGTGGGTCCCTTCGGTGAACTACAGGGTCTGGTATCCTGCGAGGGCAAGGATTATAGTGGAAAGGGAGAGCGTTCGGTGGGTTCCCCTGCGCCCCGGTGAGCGGTTCGACACAAACCATTCGGTCTGGCATGACAGAAATTACGAGAGGACCATAAACAGGAGAACAACTTTTTCAAAACCGGTTGTGGTCAAAAAAAGGGACCTTTTCGTCGTCAAGGCTTACGCCCCCATTCTGCATGGCAAGGATAAGAGAAAACTGCTCGGCCGGGAAAGGAAGGATGACAGCAGGGCGATCCGGGGGAGAAGGAACAGAAAGTTTGTTGGCCAGGGAATAGGTGAAGATACACGGAGAAATAGAGGTGATTTAAGGAGGCCGATAGGGGTTTCGAGGGCCATGAAAGTCAAGGTGAGGCAGGAAACAGGCTTCGTGAGAGCAAAGGAGGTCAGGCGGGATAAAGTCGGAATGAATGTTTTTGGCAAGCCGGTATTCCGGGGACAGGAAGCCGAGAAGAAGACAAAAAGGGAAAAGAATGTATCGAACCGTAGAGTGGGGAAAAAGGAGAGAGGGATGCCCGGCCGTAGCGAAAATAGTGTTGTAAAAACACGGAAGGGCCCCCGCGATCGTGCTGGGCATTCGGGTAGCCGTAAAATGAGGGATATACGCGTTAAGGGGGGCAAAAAAGAGCCCTCATTTAAAAGTTTGCGAATGGCGCGGGACAGATGAGGTTGAAAACTGAACCATGATACGGGTCTGGACATATGCAGGTTATCGTGATGATGAAAGACCGGTTAAGTTCGAATTGAACGGGGTGGAGCACGAGATAGCTTCTATACTGGATCGGTGGTACGGCCAGGACGCGGATTTTTTCAAAGTGAGGACGCAGGCGGGCAGGATATATATCCTGCGTCACGACAGGTTCGATGGAATCTGGGATATCGAGTCGGTGGTCAATTGATGAGACGGCGGGGAACAGGGAAAACCGCCAGTCCGGTTAGTCGCCGGGCAGCTCACGCAATGGGTTAGGGAACAGGATCTACTGAACGGAGCTTTTTCCCGATGGCTCGGGAGCCTCTTTGATTTCCCCGTGGGTTTTTTCGTACTTGTTCACGTTGTCCACGAGAGCCCTGATGATCCTTTTTAAGTGACCGGGGCTCGTTATTATTCTCGAGGTGACGATTCCTTCAGGGGGAAACGTGTTGAGAAAATCGATGACAAACTCCTCTCTCGTGTGGGTAACGACCATGGAATTCGAATAAACGCCCTTTAGTATGTCGTCGGTTATCTTGATGTTCAGGCCCGGCTTTTTCTTTTCCATACGATCCTCCTCAGATCAGAGTATGTTGGCCTTCGTCGTTGCTCCCCGAAAAAACGGTCGCGGCGTCCTCCCCGACGGGCATACCGGGTGAGAAAAGAAAGAGAAATTTATCGTTCGATGTAGAGAGCGAGTGTTCCGGCTTTGTTCCATTTTTCATAGATGAGTTTAAATGGCGCCCGCAAATATTCAGAGTATCCGTTATGAAAAACGAGTGACTCCCTGCCGGTGTCATAACCGACGGCAACTATGTACCGGGGAGACGCTATTCTATCGCCGAGATCGAGAAAGAGTATGACGGGATTACCTTCCGAAACGGCTTTGAGGATGTCACAGAGAGTGCTCTTTTCCACTCGCGCGGAGGGAAAGAAGCGCAGGGCAAACTGCGCCATCCCGTTTAGGTGGACCTCCCCGATCGTTTTTCCCGTCAGTCCGGCCGTGGTTTTTTCAAGGGAGATATTTTTTCCGTGGTAATTGAGGACCATGGTCAAGGCCGCTGGCGCCGAACCGAAAGCTGCCTGAAAAAGGGGCTTGACTTCCAAAGATACGGTAGGGGGAATTTCCCTTTCGCAATCTTTAATATCCACGTTTACGTGAGAGCACGGGGAAGATAGCGCAATCAGCGACACAAGCAATAGGAGTGAAAAATTCCTGATATGCCATCCCTCAAATAGCAATCGATCGTTGTCACTTCTAACAGAGTTAATGTTAATTGATTATTGCGGATAGAGCGGGGCGGGTCAAGGGGAAAGGGTGGTTTTGCCTACTCCCATATCAGGATGGGGAAATCCCCCGGGCTTGACTTGGTTGGCTGTTTGCCCTATGAAATGAATGTGGCAGCTAGCGCTGTTTTTCGGTTGTCTCTTTCTTGTCAGCCGGAGAAAGGGGTAACCCTTAAATACGGGGAGGTGGTAGCATGAAAAGTTACAGGAAGGAATTATGGTTCAACGTGCCGTCCCGCCGCGCCTTCGTCAACATAACCGGGCAGGTCGATGAGTGCATCCGCGAAAGCGGGGTCAAAGAGGGTTTCTGCCTCGTAAACGCCATGCACATAACAGCCAGTGTATTCATCAACGACGATGAGTCGGGGCTCCACTTCGATTTTGAAAAATGGCTCGAAGGGCTCGCTCCCCACGAACCGATATCCCGCTACCGGCATAATCTTACCGGGGAGGATAACGGCGATGCCCATCTGAAAAGGACCATCATGGGGAGGGAAGTGGTCGTTGCAATTACCGGTGGGAAGCTCGATTTCGGGCCGTGGGAGCAGATCTTCTACGGCGAGTTCGATGGCGGGAGGAGGAAGAGGGCGCTGGTAAAGATCATAGGAGACTAGGAGCTAAAAGATCTTTTCGCGAACGGCTCTCGTTCGCGCCCTCTGCGATTGAAGTGCTTACAGCTGCTGCCGTGTCTACCCCGCAACAAGCGGGCAGATATATAATGTGATAAATGAGAAATAATACTATAAATATCTAATAAAAAAGATAAAATCGGTTTTTAATTTTTATCTTCTTTTCCCGCCCCCTCGAGGGCCTTTACTCGCTGCTCGAGCTCATGCAGCTTCTTTTCCTGTTCGAGGAGCATACAGATGAGCATGGCATCGAAAGGCGCCAGCCTGCCCGAGTAGGCGCACTCGGCGGCGTGAATCCGGGCATAGCCAAAGAGCCTGTCGAAGTGCTCCCTGTCCTCCTTTCTCAAGGCGCGGCGAAACTTTCTCCACTCGGCCTCTTCCCGGTAGATGACCTGCGTAAAGGATGCGACGGTTCGTCCCATGCGGTCCTCCCGAAAGTGTTATCGAACGCCTCCGCCCCGGGGCAGGTATCTGCCGCCGGGGGAGTCTATGACCTCTCCTTCAGGGGTGTAGACTGAGTCTGCCTTCCTGAGGAGGCTGTCGAAAAAGTGCCCTCTTTCCTCTGCGGCACAGGGGGGCAGTGGCGTGACTGCCATGACGGGCATTTTCCTGGAAAGGGCGAGCAGGGTATCGGTTGCACCCCTGAGAAGAGAGGCTGCCTCCTTCAGCGGGACGTCCGAGTCGTAGAATGTCTCGAGGAGGCCCGTCACGATGAGAAGCGCAGGCCGTCTCTTCTTCACGAAATCGGGCAGTTCTGACACGATGAGGCTCTCCACCTGGTAGCAGGAAAAGCCCCGGGAAACGTAAAAGCGCGAAAGCACGCTTCCGGGGGGCACCCCGAGCATCCTTGCTACCCTGCTGATGACGTAGGGGTCGAACATATTTCCCCCGTCCACCACCACGGCGGTACCCCCTTCGAGCACGGGCTGGATTGCCGCGGCCACCACCGGTCCCCGGTAATGCTTTCCGCAGAAGAGGAGAAAGCCCTTCTTTCTGCCGCGTGTGCGGTCGAGGATCTCTTTCAAAAGCGACCGGCTTCGCGCATCTCCTCCCTCCGTCATCCCACCGGGATATATCCCCGTCCGGTCTGTCATGGCAGCTTCCTGAACACTCCCACGACTTTTCCGATCAACTCGAAGCCGTCGGAGGAAAGTTCCACCACGATCTCGTCGTAGGAGGGGTTTTCCGGCCGGAGGATCACCCTGCCGGGTTCGCAGTATATCCTCTTCACCGTGGCTTCGTCCCCGATGAGAGCGACCACTATCTCGCCGTTTTCCGCCGTTTTTTGGGGCCTTACCATCACGAGGTCGCCATCCACGATGTGCGCTCCCGCCATGCTGTCTCCCCTGACCCTGAGCAGAAAGGCGTCCTCCCCGCCGACGAGGCCTGCGTCCAGGAGCACCTCGCCCTCCAGGTTCTCGACGGCGGTTATGGGTTTCCCCGCCTGGACCCTGCCGACGACAGGGATGGTCAGGGGGATGAGGGCTGCATCCTCGCCCGTGAACTCGAGCACCCGGGGCATATTCTTCCTGCGCCGTATATGGCCTTTCCGCTGGAGGACGTCCAGATAGTAGAAGGCATTTTTTTCCGCTATGCCGAACTGTCCGGCGATTTCCCTCGCGCTCGGGGCAAAGCGGTTCCTGCGGACGTACCCCTTTATGAACTCGAGAACCTTTTTCTGCTTTGCCGTGAGTTCCCGCACCATGGCTACCTCCTTGATCGCTCCTTATATGTATGCTAACATACATATAAGGGTGTGTAAAGAGGGGAGGTGCACCGGTGAGAGGGGAGAAAGAAATTTCGGAATGAACACCCGAGAACGTGAAAAACTGACATTCCGGCCGGAAGTGGGGAGGGTATGATCGCTGTTGACGGGTGGATACTCGACGTGAGGAGGACACCATCAGGGGTGGATATCTGGGTGAAAACCTCCGGGGGGGAGATCGAGCGCTTCAGCCGGCGGATACGTCCCGCTTTTTTCGTCTACGGCAGGGGGGTAAACCTCCCGCTCCTGGGCGGCACGCTGGAGAAGAGGGGCGCTGTCACACAGATGGAGGAGGTGACGGATTTTTTCTCCGGTGAGGCCGTTTCCGCCCTCCGGGTCATTGCTCCTTCGCCTGCCGCCCTGTTTTCCCTCGTGCGATCGGCAGGCAGAGCTGCGGGAGCAGGAAACCTCTACTCCTGCGACATCCCGATCGAGCAGCTTTTCTTCTACGAGACGGGGACGTTCCCTCTCTGCGCGTGCCGCTTCGATGCCGATGAGAGGCAAAACTCCCTCGTGATACATCCTCTCGAGGGCGACTGGGATTCCGGGTACGAGATTCCCCCCCTTACGCTCATGTATGTGAGGCCTCTCCCCGAGAAAAGGGTAAGCCCCCTGCAGGCCCCCTGGGCGTCGCTCGAGCTCTCCTGCGAGGGGGCCGCCTACGAGCTGGAGTGGGGCGAGAGTAGAGCCTTCCTGCGGGAGATAAACCGCTTCGTCGACCGTTTTGAGCCGGATATCGTCGTTTCCGAGTGGGGAGACGAGTACATCTTTCCCCGCCTCCTCCATCTCTCGAGAAAGGAGGGGATACCGGTAGCTTTCTTCAGGGGGGAAGGAGAGGGCATGCCCCGCACGCCTGCGGGAGGAAAAGGCAAATCGTTTTTCTCCTACGGAAGGATGGTGTACCGGGCCTCCTCCGCCGGCTTTCCGGGAAGGCCCCACATCGACGCCACGAACTCCTTTTTCTACGGCGAGGTGGGGCTTGACGGAATTGTCCAGCTTGCACGCATTTCCAAGATTCCCCTGGAGCGGCTTTCGCGGACTTCTCCCGGCACCGTGATCTCGGCGATGGAGGTGGAGCTCGCCTGGAAGCGGGGCATACCCGTTCCCTACAAGAAGAGGCAGACCGAGTTTTTCAAGAGCGCCGACGAGCTCGTGGTTACCGACAAGGGGGGACTGGTATACGTACCTCCCGTCGGCGTGTTCGAGGACGTGTGCGAGCTCGATTTCGCTTCCATGTACCCGAATCTGATGGTGGAGTACAACATTTCCCCCGAGACGCTCATGTGCTCCTGCTGCGGGGACCACAGGATTCCCGAAACGGGGACGCACACGTGCAGGGAGAGAAAAGGGCTCATCCCCGAGGTCCTCGAACCCCTCCTCAAAAGAAGAGAGATGTACAAGGGCATGAGAGACAGGACGAAAGGAGGGGAGAGGAGGGTCTACGATTCCCGGCAAAAAGCCCTCAAATGGATTCTCGTGGTCTGCTTCGGCTTCCTGGGGTACAGGAACGCCCGTTTCGGGAGGATAGAGGCGCATGAGGCCGTCACCGCCTACGGCCGGGAGAAGCTCCTTGCCGCCAAGGAGGTGGCCGAGAGGGAGGGGTACCGTTTCATTCACGGGTTGACCGATGCCCTGTGGATCAGGAAAGGGGGGGCTTCCGGGGAGGACTACCGCATCCTCGCGGAAAAGATATCCGCGGAGACGGGCATCGAGATAGCGGTGGAGGGTGTGTACCGGTGGGTCGCCTTTCTGCCCTCGAAGAGGAACAGGAACATTTCCGTGCCCGGCAGATTCGTGGGAGTTTTCAGGGACGGCAAGATAAAGACGAGGGGCGTAGCTTCGAGGAGGCGCGATACGCCGCTGTTTATCAAGCGCATGCAGGAGGCGATGCTCGCGGAGGCCTCCCGGTTCGGGACGGTGCGCGAGCTGAGGGAGAATGGCGGGGCGATCAGGGATATCTTCTCCTCGTTCCTGGACGATCTGGAGTCCGGAGCGGTCCCCCTTCAGGAGCTTGCCATCTGCAGGAAGCTGTCGAAGCCACCCGGGGCCTACACCGAGAACACGGCGGTTGCGCAGGTGGTGAGGGAGCTTGCGGGAAGGGGTATCGAGGTAAGGCCGGGGGAGGCCGTCTGGTACGTGGTTACCGGGGGGGGCAACCGTGGAGAGGGGGAAAAAGCGAGGTCTCTTGGTTTCTGCACGCCCGACTACTCCTTTGACCGGGAAGCGTATCTGCAGCTTATAAAGGATGCCTCTGCGGAGATCCTGCAGATATTCGAGCTGCCTGTCTGCTGAAGCCGGGGAAAAACATTTTGCCGATAGCAACGCATTGAGATTTATTCATCTGTTCTTTTGACAGGCTTGCGAAAGCGTAAATAATTTCTTGTGTTAAAACGATTTAGCTTGAATTTTTTTGCACATCTGGTAAAAAGAAGACATAACGTGTTCACGTGCCCCAAATTACTGATAGGAGGAGGTAAATGAAAAAAATCATAAGGAAGGCGTTGTTGATGGTGCTGGTACTTGCTTTTGCTGCCGGTACGGCCCTGGGGGCGGGTTTCAAACTACCCGAGCAGGGAGCGAAAGCCATGGGCATGAGCATGGCCTGGACGGCGCAGGCGAACGACCCGTCGGCAATTTATTACAATCCCGCCGGCATAACGCAGCTTGAAGGGATGCACCTCCTGATCGGTGGGACACTGATCGATGCGCGGGGAAGCACGTTTCAGGGGTTTGTCAAGCCTCCGCCTTCGTTTTTTGTTCCCCCTATAAGCCTGCCTATCGGCACGGTTTTTCCGACAAACGAATCGGGGAAGAACCAGGAGTTCTTCGCCCCTGTTGCCTACTACACGATGCAGGCGGGCGATAAGCTCTTCCTCGGGATCGGGATCAACGCGCCCTTCGGCCTGTCCAGGACCTACTCTCCGGATTTCACGTTACCCCCTTCGCAGTCGGGGAATGTCGCCCTCGATATCCAGCACGCCCAGCTCCAGACGGTCGTCGTCAACCCCACCGTTGCATATAAAATAAACGACTATATCTCGATTGGAGCCGGCGTCGATTACATGCACGCCAAGGCGGAGCTCGACCGGGTGCTCGCCCCCGGCCTGAAATTCCACCTCGACGGGGACGGGGATGCGTGGAGCTGGAACGCAGGGATACTGGTAACCCCCGGATACAACCTGAGGTTTGCCGTATCCTACAGAAATGGATACGACATGGAGATAACGGGAGATGCCACCGCCTTCGGTCTCAAAACGGGCGGAAAAACCGACGTGAACATGGCCGATATCCTGGTTGCCGCGGTGGCGTACCAGACGGAGAAGTTCACGATCGAGTTCGACTACGATTACACCTTCTGGTCGGACTTTGAAAATCTGGACATCAAACTGGATTCAGCTCTTGGCCCGATTCCCGCATTCAATCCCCAGAGGAAGGACTGGGATGATGTTGCCGCTTACCGGCTGGGCATGCGGTACAATTTTTCCAGCTCCTGCTACGGCAGCGCGGGTATTTTTTATGACGAAAACCCCATTCCCGAGGCAACCCTTGGCTCGGAACTCCCCGACTCGGACAGGAAGGGTTTTTCCCTGGGTGCCGGGTTTCGCATCAAAGACATCGGCGTCGATATCTCCTACATCTACTTTGATTACCGCGAAAGAGGGGTGAACAATTCAAAATACGACGGAACCTGGAGTAACCTTGCCCGTCTCTACTCCCTCAACCTGAGCTACGCCTTCTGAGTAAAAACCGTCATTCGCCGGCGTGAAGTGTCGCCGGAATCCTTTTGGAGGGCATCCCGCAGAGGATGCCCTTTTTTTCCATCCAAGTTTGTTCTGCCTATTTCATGAGCACGGAAGAGCCTAAGAATTGGGCACCTATCTGTCCCCATCAAGACAAAAGACACGGCGTTAAAGCAAATAGCAACATTAATTCAACTGTTTAAGACAATCGATCAATCTTTTTGCGTTGGCACGATCTTCGCTATACAAGTTCGTGAAGAGAAGCTGGAGGAGCTTTTTCATGAGAAAACTTACCCGTGTGCTTTGCGCGGCTATGGTGCTCGTTCCCAGACTCGCATGGGCATCAGATGCGATCGACAAGGCGGATACCACGTTCATGCTCGTTTGCTCAGCTCTCGTGCTTTTGATGACTCCGGGGCTTGCCATGTTTTACGGCGGCATGGTCCGCTCCAAGAACGTCCTCTCCACGATGATGCACTCCTTCATTCTCATGGGCGTTGCCACGATCATCTGGGTACTGGTCGGATATTCGGTGGCCTTTGGCCCCGACATAGGAGGGATAACAGGCGGCCTGGCCCATGTCGGGCTGAGAGGAATTGGAATCGACCCCCACCCGATCTACGCAGGTACCATCCCGGCGCTTGCCTTCATGGTCTTTCAGATGATGTTTGCGATAATCACGCCGGCGCTCATAAGCGGCGCTGTTGCCGAAAGGATAAAGTTCTCTTCCTTTCTCGTCTTCATAGCCCTGTGGCTGGTCGTCGTATACTCACCACTCGCGCACTGGGTGTGGGGTGGAGGGTGGATCGGCAGTATGGGAGCCCTCGATTTTGCCGGTGGTACCGTAGTTCACATAAGTTCCGGGGTTTCGGCCCTTGCAGCCGCCATCGTTCTGGGAAAGAGGAGGGGGTTCAGGACGGAGATCATCGCTCCGCACAACCTTCCCGTTACCCTTCTTGGAACGGGTTTGCTCTGGTTCGGCTGGTTCGGGTTCAACGCCGGATCGGCTCTCGAAATAAGCGGCCTTGCAACGAACGCCTTCGTCGTCACGCATATAGCCGCTGCCTCAGGTGCGCTGGGATGGCCCCTCTATGAGTGGATTCTCAGGGGGAAGCCGACTGCCCTGGGAGCGGCGTCGGGCGCCGTGGCGGGCCTGGTGGCCATTACTCCGGCCGCGGGCTTCGTTTCCCCCCTATCTGCAATCGTTATAGGATTGGGGGCGGGGATCATATGTTATCACGGTGTCAACCTGAAGATGCGGCTTGGCTATGACGACTCTCT
>JABAOF010026404.1_pt2 | contig 12897 bp, 10 predicted proteins | sample 7062171 | NCBI WGS metagenome assembly JABAOF01 (sample SAMN14538628, study PRJNA623070) | marine sediment metagenome | biome: marine biome [ENVO:00000428]; feature: marine pelagic biome [ENVO:01000023]; material: deep marine sediment [ENVO:00002113] | place: India: Gulf of Khambhat ...
GACGAATAAGGTCAATGGTGTGCGGAGATTGGAAATCAAAAGCCTGTGGCTTTGACGTCCATTCTTCTGTATTAGGAATTGCCCCGCCCGGGCTTGCGATTTGTAAGGTCCGAATAAGTTCAACAGCATCAGTGGTGGTCGTTTTCTCCAATAATCGAGACAGATTAGATCGAAGCGAGGATAATGTATGATGCGAATGGGGAATATCATATCCAGCAGCGACAGCAAGAGGAATAATCAGTAAAATAGTGCCAAGTAGAGTATTCTTGCCATGGGGCTCCATAGAAGCTTGAACTGAACTTTTTAACAATTCGCCTAGCCCTGAGAAATCCTCATTGGCAAATGCTAGTTGAAAGCCCCAATGTGCCGCTCGATAAAGTGGATGTCCTAGCCGTGTGATGCTTGCAGCAAAATGAACGAAACGCGTATCAGGATGATCTTGATACCGGTGAACGTTGCCAGGCTTGGGGGTCAAAATGTCAAGAAACATGGCAAATTGACCTAGCTCTGAAATTTCACACAATTGCCTTTCAACCTGGGCATCACTAGTCATACCTAGAAGCCACCTATTATTGGTGAAAGGAAGGTTGTGGAGATATAAGATGTTTTGTTTAATAGCTGAACACCGTTGTCCGAAACTTACCCATCTATGAAACCTACTTGGATGGTGTTCGGTTCCTGCGTCATCGACGGGCACTGCCCTGCGGGGGCTGTAACCTCCCGCCTCAAGACAGGCGTTTTGTGTCTCCGCCCAACTGGCGGCGACAAATCTGTTATCCGGTACAGGATATTAAAACAGCACTAGTGTCTTTAATTACTGCAGCTCCAGGTGAACCGCTTCATTTTTGGTGGTATAACGGGGTCTAAATAGACCCAAACACATCTTCTTTTGGTATCCCTCAAGCTTTTTCATTATCAACCAGATATTGGACGAATGGTGGCAATTGTGACGATGAATGAATGGGAACAAAAGGTCCTCAACCGCGTTGATGAACTAAAAGATGAACTAGTCAGATTGTGTCAAGACCTCATTCGAATTCCAAGCTGGGACCGCGAAACACGTGGTGAAGCCGAAGTAGCCCACCGAGTTGGGAAGACATTGGAAAAGCGTGGTATTCAGACTGAGTATATTACGTCTCACCCAAACATCGACAATCTAGTGGCCACGTGGAAGGTAAATAATGGGAAGCGCCTTTTGTTCAATGGCCATGTGGATGTTGTCCCTCCAGGCGAGGATTGGACGGTGGACCCTTTTGCTGCTGAGATTCGAGATGGGTTAATCTATGGACGGGGCGCCATGGATATGAAAGGGGGAGTAGCGGCGATAACGATGGCGTGTTGTGCTTTACATGATCTTGAGGTTCCGTTGAAAGGAACGCTGATTCTTAATGCGGTTGGCGATGAGGAACGCCAAGGAACTCTAGGAACCACCTGGTGTATCGAAAATGCTTGGGAGAAAATTAAAGCAGATGCTGCTGTGATTCCAGAACCTTCGGGAATGGGGCAACTTGGCTATGCAGTGAATATTGGTGAGAAGGGTCCAGTGTGGGTAAAAGTGACAACAAAGGGCAAGAAGGCACATGGTAGTATGGCCTCCGCTGGAAAAAACGCAATTACAATTATGCTGAAGTTGCTTCAAGCCCTAGAAGAAGCAAAACTCCCTTCAATTAAAACTATCTTGACCCGTGAGGATGTAATTTCCCAATTTGCCATTGCATTGAAGAAAAAACCGCAACAGATTGAATCGATTATTCAAGAAGCTGATGAATCCGACCGACTCTCAGCCGTCTTAGAGGGATTAAACGCAACCTCGATGAATATTGGGACAATAACTGGAGGGGTACTAACTAATGTAGTTCCAGATCGCTGTGAAGCCCAAATTGATTTTCGAATTCTACCTGGGCAAAAACCAGAGGAAATAATAAACTTCATTCAGTTCCACGCAGAGAGACTAGGCATTTCAGCAGTTTGTGACATGGAGATTATCGAAGCATTGGAGGGAAGCGTGGTCCCGACTCATGAACAAAACAAGCTGGCAACCACACTATTCAATGCATCAACAGAAATTGCAGGACCATCAGTATTCTTTCTGCTTCCTTTTGCGACTGATGGACGCCTACTCCGTCAAGCCGGTATTGAATCAACGGTGGCATACGGACCCGGGAATACTGCCTTAGCTCANNCATACTGTCGATGAGAATGTGGCCATCGATGATCTGATTAAAGCAACTAAGGTTTTCACTGTGTCAACCATCCGGTATCTTGGGGTCAAGAACTAACTGACACTATATTGTGAAAGCCAGAATGTCTATGCAGGACGGAAGACAAGGCGCTTAACCTTCTTTTCTGGAGTAGGTCCAAGGATTTCTTCGAAATCAGCCTTGACAGCCTCTCCTACATGGATTTCTTCGGGTTTTAGGGGATCTACGCCTACCAATCGAGCGCATACGGATGGTCCTTCCTTCAATTCGACGATGGCAACAATATAAGGAACATCATCTGCATAAGTTGTTCCCGCAATATGGATTACTGTAAAGGATCGGAGTGTTCCTTCGCCACTCAGCTCAGTCCAGTTTGTGGTTTTGCTATTACAATTGGGGCAAAAGAGCCGTGGTGGTAAAGCGAGTTCGTTACAACGCGGACATTGGGCTGCACAAAGTTTTCCTTCATTGATTAAGGCAAAATAGTTCTTGATTGTCGTTTCTTCACTCATTTTCCTCACCATCGCTCACAAATATGAATTGCACAAGTTGCCCCGGTCCCGCCAACGTTATGGGCCAGCCCTATGTTTGGAGAGCTAACTTGGCGTTTACCAGCCTCATTTCGAAGTTGGTGATAGAGTTCAATTATTTGCGCTACTCCTGTTGCACCAACTGGATGTCCTTTCGCTTTGAGACCTCCGCTAGTGTTGATGGCTACTTCACCATCGATTTGGGTTAGTCCTTCTTCGACTGCGGTTCCACCCTTGCCCGGTTTGAAGAAGCCAAGGTCTTCGGTGGCAATGATTTCGGCAATCGTGAAACAGTCATGAACCTCAGCTAGATCAATATCCTGAGGATGAATTCTCGCTTGTTTATAGGCGCGATAGGATGCAGTACGCGCAGCATATAAGCTAGTTAGATCCGTTCGGTCGCACAGGTTCATGGTGTCATTCGCTTGCTCAGACGCAACAATTTTGATAGGAGCGTCCGTGAATTTTCGGGCTTTCTTGTTCTTAGTCAAGATAACTGCGGCTGCTCCATCAGTAATAGGTGAACAGTCAAATAGTCCAAGAGGCCAGGCAACCATTCGCGATGAGAGCGCCTTCTCTAAGGTGATTTCCTTTTGATACTGGGCTAACGGATTATGAACACCATTCTTGTGGTTTTTCACAGCAACAGCAGCCATCTGCTCTTTCGTCGTCCCATATTTCGCCATATGTGCAACAGCAAGAATGGCAAAAATACCAGGAAAAGTGATACCAGGTTGGGCTTCAAAGGTTGAATCAGCAGCTGTAGCTAGGATTTCAATGACTCCAGGAGTTGCCAAATCGGTCATCTTTTCGACGCCTGCAGCCATAACCACGTCATGTTGACCAGATTCAATGGCTAAAATAGCAGCCCGTATGGCAGTAGCAGATGAGGCGCATGCTGCTTCGCATTTTGTTGCGGGAATGCCTTTCATACCAACAAAATCGACCATTAGTGGCGCGATATGGGTTTGCCGGTTGAATTGATCTGCTGATAGGTTCCCAATGAAAGCAGCTTCCACATCTTTAGGCGTTATNNCGTGGGCTGCCATAGCAAAAAGTTCGCGTAGATCATAGTCATCGTGCCTTCCAAACTTGGTTTGTCCAGCACCAACGATGCTAACATTAATCAACAGATACACCTTGAAATGTAAAGATACTGTGGCATTGAAGATAGTTGGATGTAAAAAACCAATTGCTTCAGCCAATGCATTTAGATGGCTCTTGGGATTTGTTGGATTATTACCACGGGGAGAGAGACTCGACGGCCTTATCAGGAACCTTTCCTTTCTCTACATCACGTAGAGCGTTATCGATGATTTCAAGAGCTCGATCTGCCTCTTCTTGAGGAAGGTTATAAGCAGGACATACTCGAAGAACTGACTCGCCCAGAGTTGTTAAGATAAGACCCAGTTCACCTGACCGCCAACAAACCTTGGAGGCTTCGAGCCGCGCAGGTTCTCGTGTCTGTTGATCCTTCACTAAATCAACGCCAATCAACATACCCTTGCCACGAACATCGCCAATTAAGGGGTGATCCTTTTTCATTTCCTCGAAACGTTTCTTCAGATAGGTGCCCATCTTTTTGCTCTGTGAAATGAGGTTTTCTTTTTGGATTACCTCCATCACTGCCAAGGCTACAGCACAGACAATTGGATTGGCAATTCCTGTACCAATTGCTGAGGGAGGTTTTAATTCATCCAATACTGAAGCCCGACCAATGACACCACTCAATGGAACGCCGGCAGCAAATCCCTTTCCAAAGGCAACTAAATCANNAACCGCAGCGTCCACAACCGGTTTGAATCTCATCAAGCGCAAGGAGCATACCGTGTTGCTGACAAATCTCCTCAAGCTCTTTCAGCCATTCAGGAGGCGGAAATATGTAGCCTCCATCTGAACCAACAGGTTCCGTAATGATTGCTGCGGCTTCTTCAGGAGGCACGAGATGTTTTAGGACTGTTTTCAAATAGTCCAAACAAGCTAACCCACAATCAGGATATTCTTGTTTGAAGATACACCGGTAACAGTCGGCAAAAGGAACATGGTAAATCTCTGGAATAAATGGTCCTAAATATCGTCGTTGCACAGTTGAAAATGCACTCAAGGACAAAGCGCCATACAGCGCGCCATAATACCCCTTAAGAAATGTAATAATTTTTGTTCGCCTAGTTCCCACTCTCACAAGTTTTACCGTGAGATCCATGGCAGCTGCGCCAGCCAACTGATAAATCGTCTTCTTTGAAAAATTCCCAGGAGGCAGTTTGTTTAGTTTCTCTGCTAGGTCAACAGCAAGTTCATGATACCCGTAAAGCGGTGGATGATGAATTAGTTGATCTGCCTGTTCTTGGATGGCTTTAACCACTGCAGGATGCCGATGACCGATAGGAAGTGCTGCAGCCCCGCCAAGAAAGTCAATATATTCGTTTCCATCCTTGTCCCAGACTTTGGAGCCTTCAGCACGAACTGCGACTACGGGGTAATAGGCTAGCCGGAGTGCTTGTCCAATTGCGTTCTTATCTCGTTGCACTACATTCAATCCTTTCTTTACTACTCCCATTTAGATCATCTTCGTTTGAATTCAGTTCAGATTTTACATTCGAGATTCATTCTATTAATAGAAATAATTTAGTGATTACTCCCCAAAAAATGAGTGGTTAAGAGGATGCCTTTTCTACCGCTCTAGCTTGTTTAATTTCCCCATATCTAACAAGAGACCAAATAGCCTTAGCAGCTCTAGCTGGAGTTGGAAGTGTAGGAATTCCTGCTTCTTCAAGCAGTCTTGCCCCCCTCATTGTAAACCGACCACCAGCAGTACAAGCTACCAGCGGTTTGTCATATTTCCGAACAATTGAGAGAAGGCGCTCAACGATATCGAGATCAAGTAGAGGTATTTGCATCATTACAATTGCAATAGCTGCATCATAGTGAGGTGTTCCTAGGAGCGTATCAAAAGCAATTTGGTAGCGCTCAGCGTCCGTATCACCCGTTAAGTCAATGGGATTATTAACACTGCAATAACCAGGGAACGCTGACCGAAGAATCTGTTTCTCCTTTTCAGGCGGTTCTGGAACACGTAATCCCAAGGCGTCACAAGCGTCAACCGCCATCACTCCTGCGCCTCCTGCATCGGTGACTATTAAGATACGATTACCTTTTGCCGGAGGTTGAGATGCAAGGGTTTTCGCCATTTCAAAACCGTCTTCGAAGTCAAGAGCATTAATAATGCCGGCTTGATGGAACGCAAAATCATAAATTCGTGCATCTCCAGCCAATGCACCAGTGTGACTGACAGCAGCAATAGATCCACGGGCTGACCGTCCTGCTTTGACAACAATGATTGGTTTTTCTCGAGTCACCGTTTTTGCCGTTTGAAGATATTGTCCACCGGTACTAGGGGAAAGTCCCTCTAAATATTCGACAATGACTCGGGTTTCAGGATCTTTTCCAAGATAGTCTATGAGGTCGATTTCGTTGACATCCGCTTTATTTCCAAAACTAACGACGCGGCTAACACCGAGTCCTGATTGAGCATTCATATCAAGAACTGCGGCAGCAAACGCTCCACTTTGACTGATGAAACTGATGTAACCTTTACTTGGTCGACCCATCCGTGATGCAGGCAAAAAGGTGGTATCGACACCTGTATTGGTATCATAGATTCCAATACAATTGGGTCCTATGACACGTATGCCACTCCGTTTGGCAATTTCAACGACTTGTTGCTCAAGGTACGCTCCTTCAGATCCAATCTCTTTGAATCCTCCACTGATGATAATGACTGCTTTCACTCCTTTTTCTTCACAGTCTAGCATGATATTGGGTACAATTCCTGCGGGAACGGCAATTACGGTGAGGTCAACTGGTTCAGGGATGGAGGAAACGCGCTCATAGCTTGGAATACCCAATACATCTGTGGTCCGTGGATTTATTGGGTAAGCAATGCCTTTGAAGGCGGGTTTTAGGAAGTTCCGAAAAATCACTCCGCCAACACATGCTTTTCTCGCAGATGCGCCGACCACGGCTACCGTTTTGGGATTGAAAAACGGCTCTAAATCCGTTGTCATGATATTTCCCCTCAATTGACCTCCGGTATCACCTTAGTAGCTCTTCGTGTATTTAGAGAGGAGCACCGTGAACATCCATTTCGAAGTCTGCCACAAGATTGGTGATTGTGTCCATTACACCTTTGAGGCGGCGAATCTTGGAAACGGCTTCCATGATATCTCGCATCCCCTTCTGCTCAATTTCGACAACAAGGTCATACATCCCGAAAAGCTTGTGAGACTCCTGTATTGCAGGAATCTTGCTGAGTTCTCGGAGAATTTTGTCTTCTTGGTGGGGGACTACTTTGACGAGGACATATGCTTTGTAGATTTGAATCCACTCCTATTTTTTGGGTTTGAGTAATTGGTTGAGGTGATAGGCGTTCTGTAGGGTTGTGACCGCTCGGTGTGAGTTGGAATAAATGGGAATATTTAGGCGTTCAAAGCTTTGAATGAGGAGATTGTCGCGTTCGGTGGCAGGGATTACAGCAACTATAGTTTTTGGTGTGTCGAGTGTTTTGAAGCGTTGTCGGAGCATTACATAAAGGTAATCGGGGTCGATGTTGGGGGAGTCGGGAAGAAGACTGAGAATAATGCTGTGAATATTGGGATCAGGTAGGATGAGGCGTAGTGCGGTGTCGAGGCGGACTTCGTCGGCATTTGTGTAGAGACATATGGGGTTATCGAAACGGCAGTAGGAAGGAAGATTGGCTTTCAAATTCCGCGAAGTGTCTTTGTTGAATGGGGCCAGTTGTAGATCCGAGGCATGGATTGCACTAGCGGCATAGACACAATATGCTCCGAAATTTGAGATAGTAGCGACTCCGGGTCCTTGAGGGAGGGGTTGGGTTTGACAAAGAAGGGCTAGGTCGACAGCACGACCCCATGAAGGGGTTACCATGAGGTTGTTTTGTTCTGCAAGAGCTCTGGTTAGAGGTGCAATTTTTTCTCCTGTTCGTCGATGTAACCCGAGTTGGGTTGTGATATCTTCGGGGAAGAGTGAGACGATTATTGGTTTTTGAGCCCTATGAGCTCGACGAGTAGCAGTTTGGAATTTTTTGATGTTTGATATTTGCCCGGCGCCAAAAAGTATGACTTGAGTGGCTTTGTCTTGTGTGAAGAAAGATAGGAGTTCAGTTTCGTTGGTTCCGATAGTTTCTCCAAGATCGACGAATCGGGAGACTCCGCATCGATATTTGGTTAATTGTTCCAAGAGGCCGTAGGCAACATCACGGTTATCTGTAATGACTCCGGTGGCCCCTTTGGGGGGTCGAGGTAGTATTTCAATAGGAAAGGGAAGCATGTCTAGATTTGTTGTGGTATCAAAAAATCCGGCACTGCGGGGTCCGATGACTGGACAAAGGAGTTTTGAAATCACTTTGTTTAATTCATCAAAACTGGATGGTGAGAGTTCAGCGAGAAGCAGAATTGCTAAGGGTTGGCGTTTCCCAATGAGAAAAAGAGTTTTTACAAATTCTTTTGTTGGGGCAGCGATAATCCAGAGATGCTTTCCTTGAGGCACTTCTGTGATTTTCGAATAGGTCGGGGAACCGAAAACCCGGGCTTCTGTTGGGTTAACATAATAGACAGGACCGTTGAAGTCTTTGATTAGTGAGCGGGCAACTTGAAAACCGAATGATCGGGGATTCGCACTAGCTCCGACAATTACGACGGATTTCCCTGAAAAGAGCTGNNNNGCTATTTTAGAACCCATTCGTGACACCGAGTGGTTGAGAACACCAGTAGTTAGTGCACGGCTTTTAGTGTGTTTTACTTAAGAAAGATTCGCAATTTGTAGCAGGATTACTGGCTTTGATCTATCATGGAATAAAGAAAAATCTCCTTGTATGAGAGCTGTTATTTGACATGGAAGATGCATGCAGGTTCCTTTGGTAATTGGGCAAGTTGTTTTTCGAGTTCAACAATTTGTGATTTTGTTTTCGGATCAGGAGAACTTGTAGATTTCAGGTTGGAAAGCTTGTATTCCAACCGGGCTCGAGCGACATGGTCTAAACGCAAATTTGTCTCCACCAGCGCTTCCTTGGCTCCGAGAGCCTCCTTGATACCAGTTAGATAGGGTGCGCAGATGAATTCCTCACAGCGAAGTCCATATTCGAGGTTCCCTTTGAGGATTTGATCCCAAATTGGACAAGTGGTGACGAGAACTGTGTCTTTGGTTGTTTTAACAGTCCGTCCCAGCATAGAATTGCCCGTTTCAACTGTTTTCAGGATGTTCATACCTTCAGCTTTCGCGATTTCTCCAACTTTACGTCCTGCGGCTTGCCAAGAGTTCTGAAGGCTTTCAATCATAGATAAGGCTCCGACGCGATCACGCATACTCCACCATAACTCGTCCATCCAGGCAACAATGAATTCTTGAAGGGTTTTAAATTGATCCATCTTTTTGTCCACTCCAGTTTACTTGGCTGGTTTTTTCTTAGGTTGCCAGTTTTGGCCCCAAGTATCAACGTAAGTTATTTCTTCAGGCGATTGACGAGGAGGTCCCCTTACGCGTGGGTATTTGGGATAACCGATGGCCAAGAACATAATCGGAACCCAGTGGGGATGGGGAATTCCTAAAAGCTCAGAGATTTCTCGGACATCATCGAAGTGGTCTAACTGAACGCTAGATACACATGCACCAAGTCCGAGAGCCGTAGCAGCCAGCCAGCAGTTCTGCATTAGCATACTTCCTGCGATGATGGAGTGACGGAGGCTGCTCCAGCCATAAACGCCCCCAGTTCCACGGAGTGTTGGTTGCGAGTTCCCCACATGCGTGGCCTCGACGACGAGGGCTATGAGAAGGGGTGCACCATNNACCATCCGTTTCAGGTTCTCCTTTGATATATTCGAATCGACGACCGGTAATGAGCCAATCGATAGTTCTTTCCCGGCTGGGAAGAGCTTCTACATAATCGAGGCGCCGTTCAAGTTCTTGCCGAGGAGTAATGCGCCCAAATAGCTCAATTGCCCGGTGAACTGCAATTTCGCCAATGCGACGCTGTTTAGCTTGATCTCGAATGATTATGATTCGCCAAGGTTGTTGGTTTTCGGCACTAGGTGCATATCCCCCAGCTTCAATGATTTTGTAGAGAAGATCATCACTGACGGGTTTACCCGTTATATAATCTCGAATAGCGTGGCGTTCTTTAATGAGGTTCAGCATCAACTCGCTTGCATCAGAGTTGTCCATTTTTTGTCACCTAAGAGGTTCAAATCTTAAGGGAAATAGGCAGGGCAACCCACCTAATAGTGTTACCCGTTATTATTACGCAAAGAGAAACTGCCAGTACTGATTAAATAATCACGTTGATTATTCAGATTCATCGGCGTCGTCTATTTTGTATTCCTTCTTATCCTTCACAACTTTGCCTTTAGGAACGTCTTCAGGACGTTTTTCCCGGAGAGTACTGAGTACTTTTCGTCGTTCTTCTTCACTCAGGTCTTTAATTTCTTCAAGCACTCGTTGCCGTTCTTCTTCAGTGAGGGCTGGAAATTCATCCGGAGCAAGGATTTCAGGTGTTATCACTTCGGGTTTTTCCGAAACCGCTAGGGTGTGGAAAATTTCTTCCCATTCTTCTTGGGGAAGTTGGCGAAGTTGTTTTGCAATGCGTTCTTTTTCAACCGTATCCAATGCAGGGAAGGCGGCTAGGCGGCGCTGGAGTTCTTGTTCTAACATTTTAGAGAGTTTGGGCGCTTTGGGTTTACGAGCGAACCGTGTTCCATCAGCCATTTGTTGTTTCAGGTCCTCAATGAACCAAACCCGTTCCGTTGCAGGAATGCGTTTCATTTGCTGGAACAATTCAAGTTTTTGGTCATAATTTAGACGAGGTAATTTCTTCAATTCAGCCCAGATAGCATCATCCTCAGCCTCCCGTTCATCATACTCAATGGCAGCGGGAATTCCAGCTGTTGGAACTGGTATAGCAATCGTTTCATACGCGGGTTCTACAATGTGACTCATCAGTATAGGTCGCGTACCAATTCGACTGACATCACCCTTTGAAAGTCTTGGAGTTTTACCCTTACCGATAGTTTTGCTCATTTTCCGCATTTTCCGGACAAGCCAAGGANNTGTGAGGATCACAATAATTCCAACTACAGCCGCAATAAGACCAAGTGTAATTGAATTTCGCACCATTACACCAAAGGAAACTAGCACTACTATGTTTTCAGTAGTTACGCCATATTGCAATCCACCTAGCCCATTTAGCTCGATATGTAGTGTGCCTTCAAAAAAGAGAGGGGGGACGGAAAATGAGTAAAATCCATTTCCATTGTCAATCATGTAAGCATTTTCGATATTTAGTTCCGGAATAGTAACAGTGAGGTTTCCACCAATAATCGGTAAATTATGATATGTATCATTATAGTAAACAGTTAGAGTCCAAGTTACTCCCGTATCTACCCTTTCTGTCTCTGTTATAATTTGAATTGCTGTAGGCACTCGAATGATGATCAACTCAAAAGGAGGACTTTGACCGCTTACGTAGTTTTGAAACGTCAGTTGAACCTGAAGCGAGTAGGTTCCAGGGCTTGCTTGCAGAAGATCTAAAGTAGCGATGTAGAAGCCGTTTTCGAATTCAAGAACACCAAAGCCATAATCCCAAGTATAACCGCCAGTCGCTCCAATTATCGTGTTGTTTAGAGCATCAGTATAGGTGAAGTATAGTAAGAGAATTTCACCGCGGGGGATAGTCCAAGTAATACCGGTAAGATTTGTGTAAAGATCTTGTGAGGCAAAATAGGTTTGGATCAATACCAATTCCATTGCAGTGGGTTGTGGGCGAATAATTACAGCAACGGAGGCTAGGGCATATTGAAAGCCTTCGTAATCTGCAGAAAGGGTGACCGAATAGGTTCCGGTTGGGTAGATTGTTGTCGGTAATGAAATGTTATACCAGCCAGGTGTGCCACTTGGTTGTAATTGACCAAATAGAGAACCCCAGAAATACGTTACATTTGCTCCATCAATCGGCATGTTGTTACTGGTGTCATTGAAGTAGACTTGCAGTGTGAAAGTCCCACCATAGTACACTTCTTGAATTGCGGGAAATGCTTGGAGTTCCGTAGGAATTAGGACTAAGACGACGTTGATAGTTGTTGTGCGCTCAATAACATTTGGACCTCCAGCGGTCACATAAACGATATACTGCCCAGCTGTCAAACCAGAACTGTCTAGAGTTACATTGTAGACATTTCCACCCACAAAGGAAAGAATTCCAGTGCGATTGAACGCCCAAAGGTAGGTTACATTGGCATCAGCAATACCTGTTCCATAAATGGTGGTAAACAGGACAGATATNNCAGATATCTCAAAGGTTTCTCCAACCACAACTTGGATACTCGAAGTTATGGGGTTGAGGATTGTATCGGTGGGTAATATGTTTAGAATTATAAATCCGATACCGATTTGGTAGCCGGTCTTGTTTGCTTGAATTGTTACGACATATGCACCTGTATCAGCTGCAGCAGAGAAGGACACATTGTATACGCCAGCCCCAACAAAGATCATTGTTCCATTGCCACCCACCCAGTGATAGGTCGTAGTAGTATCATTCATCAGTCGTCCGTAAAGATCTGTTACGCGGACGGTAACTACTACAAGATCTGTCGAATTGTATTCGGTTGTCACAGGCGATGAGGAAAGAACATCAACAATGAGTGGAATTGGAACCAGTGTTAAGGAGACGAATACGGTACGTGGGGCATAATGATCTCGCCAGAGAGTAATGTTGATGGAATGGGTGCCCACCCCCCGGCAGGTCGTGTTGAGAATCAAAGTGTATGTACCATTTCCAAAGTAGAATATAGTGTAATAGCTCGCGTTCCAGTCGACAGCAACTTCAGCGAATGGGACTTGTCCCCCGTGATCAGCATCATAGTAGTCAACCCGAATTGTTATATTGAAGCCTAAAGGCCAGTTGGGAATATAATCTGGATCTGCTTCTAAGGTTGTCTGGATTTTCCTGATTACAAAGTTTTCAATTATAGTAAATTCCTGATAATGAGATTTACTGGCACTGATTGTGAGGGTATAGCTTCCTTCGGTACGACTTTCTGTACGGATTACTAGCACATATGCCTGGAGCGTTGTGTTGTAAGAGTAGCTCCAGTAGAACA
>JABAOF010001746.1_pt9 | contig 12894 bp, 15 predicted proteins | sample 7062171 | NCBI WGS metagenome assembly JABAOF01 (sample SAMN14538628, study PRJNA623070) | marine sediment metagenome | biome: marine biome [ENVO:00000428]; feature: marine pelagic biome [ENVO:01000023]; material: deep marine sediment [ENVO:00002113] | place: India: Gulf of Khambhat ...
TACACCGTGCAACCTAAGATCATTGCATTAGAGGATCTTTTCCTGGAGATCATCGGGGAGAGTGAAAGCTTGGAGTCTCGTGATGATCCAAAACCTCCCGGGAGCTGATGGTTCGATAAGCATGCGATCTATCTTCATCATCACAAAATTAACCATACGAGAAGCTTCTAGGCGGAAGATTCCCTGGGCGGCGCTAATTCTAGGGGTGCTATTCCTCATCATTTATGGTTTAGGTTTTCACTATGCCAGACTGGATCTTGAGAAGAGCATGCTGCAACGTAGCGGTATGAATATTGTCCTGCTTCATGAAATGACCAATTTCTTGTTGCTCGCAGGTTTGTACAGCGTAAACTTCATGATCATTGCCATGAGCGCGCTCATTTCTGTGGACACGCTTTCCGGTGAGATCAATTCCGGTACGATCCAAACACTGGTCACGAAACCGATCCATCGGTGGCAGATCGTGATCGGGAAGTGGTTGGGCTTTGGTCTAATGCTCACCCTCTATCTGTTCTTAATGGTTGGGGGGACGATGGGTGTAGCCTATGCAACATCGGGATATCTCGCGCCTAATTCCACTCAGGGTATGGCTCTACTTTGGATAAATGGCATGCTCTTTCTAAGCCTCTCATTGTGGGGAGGCTCGTTCCTTTCCACGCTGGCGAATGGGGTCGTAGCCTTTGGTCTTTTTGGTGTCGCTTTTGTCGGCGGGTGGATGGAGCAAATCGGATCTTTCCTCGGGAACCAGGTGGCAGTGAACATCGGCATCATTTCGAGCCTCATCTTCCCCTGTGAGGCGGTATGGCGGAGGGTCGTGTACAACATGCAATCCCCATTGGTGACGAAGTTGGGTGTATCGTTCTTTTCCTCCTCCTCCGTCCCCAGTCCATTAATGATCGTCTATACCATAGCCTACACAGCCGTCTTGCTAATCAGCGCTATACGACGTTTCAAACGTCGTGATCTATAAGAAGGACTGATCAGCGGAAGAAGCACCCTCCATTACACAAGCGTATTTTCATAACGATCATCCTGCATGGAATAAAAAAGGCGTGAGATATCCCGTTGCATTGAAGAAACAATCGCAGGGATAAAAATCTCACGCTATGTTTAGAAAACCAACGAGTGAGCTTTTTCGAAAGCGACCGAATGTTACATATGGCTGGTTCACCATCCTTTGTGGTCTCCTCACCTCGGCAAAGGGGTCATTCTGTGGGAAAATGTCAGCCGTGATGCTCTCAATGCGATCTTCACTCCTACTACGAGGTAAACCATTATGCCGGAAGATGCGATCTTCGCTGAAAATCTGACCTACTGCTACGGTCAACTGACGGCCGTGGATCATATTAACTTCCAGGTGACCACACAGGAGATCTTGGGGTTCNNGAGCGGGGAAGACCACGACTGTCAAAATGCTCACCGGGCAGGTTAAACCTAAGGAAGGACGCGTGATTATCTTGGGTGTCGATGTGACACGTCGTCCTAAGCAGGTACAAGCCCAGATTGGGGTCTGTTTTGAGGACAGCAATCTGTATGAGCAGTTAAGTGGCGAGGATAACTTGAAACTCTTCGCCCGGTTATTCGGCGTCAAAGAATTCAATGCGCAAGAGTTATTGAAGCGGGTCGGGCTGGATAGTCGTGGAAAAGATCTCGTAGAAAGCTACTCTAAGGGGATGAAGCAGCGCTTGATGGTTGCGCGGGCTTTGGTTAACCGTCCGTCCATCCTCTTCCTGGATGAACCGACGGAAGGGCTCGATCCCGCCTCGGCGGTCGCAATCCGAGATATCATCCTCGAGGAACGTGCGCGAGGAGCGACCATTTTCCTCACAACTCATGACATGATGGAAGCTGATAAGTTGAGCGATCGGGTAGCTTTCATTGACCAGGGTCAAATCATTGCTTTAGACACCCCTCATAACCTTAAACAACAATACGGTAAGCGATTGCTCCGAGCTGAGGTGGCAGAGTCTGATGGGAAGCTGAAGGTGCTTGAGATCGTGCTCGATCGGCCGGAAACAGGAGGAGAAGTGGAGCGTCTTTTTCAGGAAGAGCGCGTGATCACACTTCATACGGAAGAGGCCACTTTGGAGGATATCTTCATACGCATCACAGGCCGGGGATTGGACTGATGAGCCCACGCATTTTGAGCACGATCGTGCTGAAAGATCTAAAGCTCTTCTTTAAGAATCGTTTCTTCGCTTTGATCACGGTCCTCGGGTTGGTAGCCTATGCGGGTATTTATTTGCTTATGCCGCGCGAAGTTGATGAACTCTTGGAGATTGGTCTGGTAGGTCCATCATTGCCATCCACCTTCGACGATCAACTCCGGAGAGAGGGCATGATCCTACAAGTGAATGATAGCGAAGAGGCTCTGATCGAATCCGTCTCAACAGGCGAACTCCTGGTCGGGATCGTCTTGCCTGATAATTTACTATCCGTATTGATGAGTGGGGAAAGGGTGCGAGCTCACCTCTTTTTTTCGGCCGAGTTACCGGAGGAAATGCGGGATATTTACCTCCTGTTAGTCGAGGAATGGATTTCAATATTGAGCCGTCAATCGCTGGCTATCGAGGTGACAACGGAGGTGCTGGGCTCGGACATGGCGGGTATGCAAGTTCCAACGCGTGATCGGATGTTGCCACTTTTTGCCATTTTCATCCTCATGATGGAGACCATGGGATTGGCAAGCCTGATTAGTTCAGAGGTTATTGGTGGGACGCTGCACGCGTTGCTCGTGACACCACTGCGCATAGAAGGTCTGTTCTTAGGTAAGGGAATCACTGGCGTGGGGTTAGCCTTCAGCGAGACAGCGCTTTTCATGGCAGTTACAGGAGGGTTGAGTCATCAACCTCTTCTTGTCTTGACGATCTTACTGTTGGGGGCAGCCATGGTCACCGGGATCGCCTTTTTAGTTGGAGCTTTTTCAAAGGACATGATGTCCGTCATGGCTTGGGGCATCTTAGCGTTATTGTTATTAGCGATTCCTTCTTTAAATGTACTTTTACCTGGGTTAACCTCCGATTGGATACGGACCTTACCCTCATTCTACCTAGTGGATGCAATCCATCGGGTGGCGAACTTCGAAGCTGGTTGGGCTGAGGTGAGCGGGAATTTAATCGCAATAGCTGTGGTTGCCGTAGTATCCCTTGTCATTGGTATTGGTATCCTTAGGAGGCGTTTGCGATGAACCTCCGACATGTTGCAGTTCTATTAGGGAAAGAGGTAGTCCGTGGTCCCAAGAACTTCATCTTTATCATGGCATTTTTGGCACCCATTCTCCTCACATTGGTATTCTCCCTGCTCTTCGGCACTTGGTTCTCCGATAAAGCAAAATTGGGCATTGTCGATGAGGGACACTCAGAACTTCCCATTCTCGTTGCTGAAATCGACTCGCTCATCGTGAGAGAGTATGAGACAAGCGGAGAATTAATGGATGCCGTCTCGGCGGGAGAAGTTGATGTCGGTGTAATCTTACCTGCTGATTTTGACAAACGGATTGCAATGCGGGATCCTACAGAACTCAAAGCCTATATTTGGGGCGAGAGCCTTCTAAAATATCGGGCTGTCTTGGGGACGACACTCGTTGCAATTATCCGTGATATCACCGGCCAAGAACCGCTGGTGGATATCCTCACTACAACCCTGGGAGAGGTGCAAACTCTCCCTTGGGAGGATCGCTTGCTGCCCTTTATCGTAATGCTGAGCCTCCTCATTGGCGGTCTGATGGTACCGGCTACCTCGATGGTGGAAGAAGAAGCAGAATCGGACTTTGACGGCGCTGACAGTGACCCCGATTACTATAGGTGAACTTCTGATGGCGAAAGGATCCTTGGCCGTCCTTATTAGTGTATTTATGGGCTTCGTGACATTGGTTCTTAACCGTGCATGGGGTAGAGAGCCGCTGCTGTTATTCATCGCGTTGCTGTTAGGTGCTATCATGGCCGCGGGTGTTGGTCTGCTCCTGGGCGTCCTAGTGAAGGACATCAATACGCTCTTTGCCACCATAAAGTCTATAGGTATCGTGCTCTATGCGCCTGCATTGGTGTACATGTTCCCGGAGATTCCTCAGTGGATCGCGAGGATTTTCCCGACTTTTTACATCATCCAGCCTGTGATCGAGATCGTTCAGAAAGGGGCTTCCTGGAGGGACATCCTACCTGAGTTTCTGATCCTCGTCATACTGATCGCTGTTTTATATGTATTGGTCGCACTTGTCGGACGTCGGATCACTCAGGAGGCTGGATAGCGATCTCGAATGTAGGAACCCACTCGACACAAAGGATCGATTTAGCTTTCATTCCTGAGAGATCGCATCAACGCGGGTTCGCAAACCACCTCTACCTGAACTTCGTCGGGGTGTGTGGTACTACCAACCACTTTGCAATTAATCTTGATCGGTATTTGGAGTGGGTTCTGGCGTAGTATGAGGGGGCCAAGGGATGAGCACCCACTCCGTGTAGCCGTGCTTTTCCGCTGTGTAGATCCTGGCGCTGGAAGGTTGCATGCAACCTGGTTCGTCGGTGAGGAAGGCAGGAGATGCCCAGAAATGGAGTGGGGTGAACCGAACCTGACCGTCCTGACACAGCCAAGCCTCGATAAGGTATCCACGATTGTCGTCTAAGCTCATCGGAACGAGATACCAAGTGACCATGACTTGATCGCCGATACGACTGGCTTGCACGTTGGTGGGCGGCCAATAGAACTCCGTGTAAGGGAGTAGCGTGCGGATCTGTGGGATGTTGGTCACATCTCCGTCGAGTTCCAGGAACTCAGTTTTTACCCAGCAGTAGTCGATGTAATTCCATGGATCCACATAAACCCAACTTGCATCTTGGTTGCGACCGAGGACTGTGACTCGATTCCTTGGGTAAAGACCCCATTCGTAGAGGTATGCCGAACCGGGACCGTAGCGACAATTGGCCTGAACAAGAACTCTACCGCGGATGATCGGGGTTGCGGTTGGAGTGGGTGTACGACTAGGTGTCGGTGTAATTGTGGCTGTATTGGTGACGGTAGGTGTGAGGGTGATGGTGGGCGTATAGGTTGAGGTCGATGTCGAGGTCGATGTAGGAGTATCTGTTGCCGTGAGTGTGAAGGTTGGCGTATTTGTGTAGGTAGGTAAGGGAGAAGGTGTAAACGTCCGTGTTGGGGTGGTCAACGGAGTGGGTGTTAACCTGCGGGACCATACAAGGCCACTGCCGAATCCGACAGCGAATAACAAAAGTCCCGAAGGGAGAAATAGGAGCCAGCGTCTCACGCCTCGATTCTTAACCGGGATCAAAATCTGCGCAATGGGTCTCGGGTATCAAATGTGATGAGTTGAGGACTATTTCATTATTATCGCCAGCGTATTATTAAGCGTGCTAAAGATTCGTTCGTCGCAGTTGAAAGGGCGATGTGCCATGCTACCCTAGGGGCATAAGTCCATGTACTCCTATATGATGCAACCATCTCGAGGGGGAGAATTTAACAACCATTCATATTGTACGAGGCGTTTCATTTGATGCCAGGATATAAATTATGGATTCTGTCGCACCCGAAAAGATGCAGCCGGATAGGGATTTGAAGCCATTCATATTTCCAGTTGGCATGTTATGTCAGGTTCAGGCTAGGAAATGTTCTGGAAGGAGTCAGGAAAAGTGAGTCCAAATGTGCTAGAAGTATGGCATACCCNNATACCCTTGGACAACTGTCCTGAACTTAGCGATTCTCGAAAGGGGGTCCTCATGTCGAAAAAGACCGTCTTCGATTATCAAGCCTATGCGGGTTTGACAAAGCACATGGGAGGCATGGCAGCAACGGAGGAGCTTATCAATCTGTGTGAAATCTCGCGTGATGATGAGGTGCTGGAGGTTGGTTGTGGAGTTGGCCAAACAGCTGTATGGCTTGCCAGGCGGATCGGCTGTCGCGTGATCGGTGTGGACAACTTGGGTGCCATGGTTGAGCGAGCTCGAGAGCGAGCCGCGAGGGCGGGAGTTGAGGCGCGGGTCGAATTTCGCATAGCCGATATAATCGACCTACCTTTCAAAGATGACCGCTTCGACGTCGTTTTTTGCGAATCGGTCATCCCGTTTAGCACCGATCATGCTGCTGTGATCAAGGAAATGACACGTGTGGTAAAGCCTGGCGGTCCTGTCGGTTTAAACGAAGTGACCTGGCTTGAACCTCCCTCTCCCGAACTCATCGCATGGTTATCACAAGAAATGGCCGCCAACGCAACCACACATACGGATGAGGAGTGGGAGTTGCTGTTAGAGAGCGCTGGATTACAAGACCTTATCGTCCGAATCTCAATGATCGACACACGGGAAGAGATTCTGGGTCTCTTTCGCCGATATGGATGTGGGGGTTTTCTCCAGATTATGGGCAGGATCCTGTCGCTCTACCTTCGAAACCCTGAATATCGGGACTTCGTCCGGGATACCCGAGAAGGCGGAATAATCCCAGAGAACACGCAAGATTACCTCGGCTACGGTCTTTATATTGGTCGCAAGCCCAACGCGAAGGAATGAATCCTTCCGTTTCAATTCGAGGCCGTTATTCAAATGAAGTCAGCCTCTTCCAAAAAATCAGAACAACGTCCACATATTGGTGATGGGATGATAGGTCCTACTTACTCTTCCCCCTCGTTTTTATAACGAAGCATGAAGGTGATGTTCTGGACTTTATCTGAGTCGGGGATCAATTCGCTGAAGGTTTCAGACAAAACATGTAGAATGTTGTCGAACAACTCCGGATCTTCCAGTTCATCACGATCTATTTGAAAAAAGGCTTCTCCTTTCCCTTTTTCCTTCTTCAGGAAATACCTTTTTGTGCGGCCTTCTTTCATGCGGAAATCAACCAACCCAGCGTCTTGAAGCTGGGCAAGATGATGATACAGGTTGTATCGATTCTCGCCGGTGAGTTTTTCCAGCTCTACGGTAGAGAGATCATTACTCTTCAAATTCTTGAGAATGATCTGACGTGTTGGGTGAGCAGCCGCCTTGNNGCCTTGACGAGTTGATCGGTGTACGAACGGTGGGATTTGGATGTTTTCTTATCTCTAGCCATTGTCTGTTATACCCTTACGGCGTCGGAGATCATGCTTCCGTTTCGATAGCAACACACTTGTGATTATGGTCTGCGATGTATACGCGCTTTCCACAGAGCCCGTGTCCAAATCATCGGTACCCAACCGCTGGTATTTATTCATCAAATCCTTTGAGATGCCCTTTTGCTGCAGATACACCGCCGAAGGGGCAGCATGGCGGGCGGTACGGGTTTCGGTTCGCTGAAGGTAGAAGTGGCTGATCATGTGGTAGATCTTACCCTGACCATACTCAAAGGTTATAAACACTGGTGCCTCACCATATCGTTCTTCAATGTCCTTCGAGGTTATGAGGATTTTCACGCGCTCCTTATCGAGAATCCTGATCGGGTAGCTACTGCCTTCGAGCCACCACTGAGGGTCATCTTGCTCATCGAGAACCGATGAGAGGAAGGGATCATCGGTCTCGAGCACCTCGATGCGAACGACTTCGTCATGCGTAGGTCGGTGATTGTACTCCACGAAACCGGGGAAGGCTTTTTCCAGGACATGTTTCAGAGCCCAATCAGTGGTGAACAAGAAACCGCCTTCTTCCACGAAAGTTGTAATCTGACGGAATCCACTGGGAGGTAACTTCCCAGGGCAGTTCACGAAAATGATCTGATCGGGTCGCAGTTGAGCCTTGCTCAGGTACTCAGGATTCACGGCAGTGAATGGAGTACCTGCATAAGTGAAGACATCTTCGATGTGATCATGAATGCCGCGCAAGACGATCACATCAGCAGCGTGGATCTGTTCCAACTCTCGTAATGTGTCAGGAGAGGTGTCTTTCAGGCGATCTTTCAGCAGCTCCTGAGCGACACGGTAAGCGCCGTTCATGTTTTCCTTGGTCATGACATCCTCCTCGGCGGTGCGGTTCCGAATTCTCAATACTTACTTTGAGATCATACAACAAAAAGCCATATAAGTAAATACTTACTTACTTAACATTTTTATACGGTTTTCAAGTCAATAATCGGAAAATGAGGGATGTTGTATTCGGCGGGGAGGGGTTTATTTTCGAAGCTAGAACGGGCATAGTGGCGCGTTCTATGATGCTCGAGATAGGTATTTGAATGCTATCGGATACGCGTGGAAGATACTTCGGGTTCCGACTCCTTATACTCAGACCAACGCTAAGAGGAGGGCGGTTAAACCCGCTATCACGAATCCTCCCGCAGCTATGCGATAGCGAAATCTATTACGCTTGTTGATTGACTCCAAATAGCCTTCAAACTCATGCAGGAATTCGGATGGGGTTGAATCATCTTCTAATACTCCAACTCCCATCTCCTTCGCCACAATTGGTTGACGGTCCGTGTAGGATCTTATTGGATCGTTCCCAAAATGCCAGAAGACAAACGAGAATGAGAAAAAAATCAACGCAGCGATGAGCCAGGGTACAGTGAACATGATTCCACCTAATCATATGCGGACGAAGTCAATCGCAGACCGGCTTCTTGATTCAGTGTCCGACGATCTTGTGAAGAACGTCGGAGATTTCCCAGAACATGATATACGAAGATGTGCCTCATTGCAGTAGTATTTTTTGGGGAGGTGGATGTTCACACTAATATCCAGTTAGTGTGAAGCTTGAGTTGTAGATTGATCCATATTCAATTGAAAATATTGTATATCGTAGTGCGAATGTCTGATCATACCAATGTGTGATGTATCGCCTAGAAACACACAAGGAACCCTCCTTCCCTAGAGGGTTCCCTATTGTTTCGTCAAAACCGGTGAGCGATTAGAGATGAATCGGATCACGCTTCAGAAATTGCCCAGCTCCATCTTCGCCCACAAATTGGTTGTCTTTGACAATGAACTTACCCCGCTGCAGCACCATCACCGGATAGCCTTTGACTGTAATGTCCTCGTAGGGACTATAATCTACGTTCATATGCAAGTTCTTTTGAGTCAATTGGAACTCCTTATCCGGATCCCATATGACCAAATCTGCATCGGCACCAATGACGATGGTTCCCTTACGCGGCAGCAAGCCAAAGAGTCGTGCGGGTCCAGTGGCGACGAGTTCCACGAAGCGGTTGATGGAGAATAGACCCTCATTAACCCCATAGTGGTAAATCAGTGGCAGTCGAGTTTCGACAGCAGGCATCCCGTTAGGTATCTTTGAGAAATCATCTATCCCCATATCTTTCTGCCCAACAAAGTTGAAGGGACAGTGATCCGTGCCTACAGTTTGGAGATCGCCGCTGGCAAGTCCTTTCCACAGGGCTTCCGAGTTCCCCTTCGGACGTAATGGAGGCGACATGACATACTTAGCCCCTTCGAAGTTTGGCTCCTCATACTTTTCCATCGAAAACATCAAATATTGGGGACAGGTCTCGCCGAAGACCTGAAACCCTTGAGCTCGACCAGCTTTGAGCGCTTCAAGCGCATCGGCGGAACTCATATGGACCACATAGAGAGGCGCGCCGGTCATACCCGCCAAAACGACCGCACGGTGTGTCGCTTCCGCTTCCGCTTCGGGAGGGTGGCTCAGGGCATGCCAGATGGGTTCTTTCTTGCCCTCTGCCACATGCTTGTTAATCAGATAATTCAGCACATCTCCGTTCTCGGCGTGAACGGATATCAGCCCTCCAATTTCCTTGGCTCTGAGCAATGAGCGATACAGCGTCTCGTCGTCTACCATAAAGAGGCCCTTGTAGGCCATGAAGACTTTGAAGCTTGGCACCCCGATGTCTACCATGTCGCCCATCTCTTCCATACGCTCATCGTCCATGGCTCCAATGGCCACGTGCATCCCGTAGTCAATGCACGCCTTGCCTTCAGCCTTCTCCAGCCATATATCCAGCGCCTCCCGTAGGGTCTGACCTTCACCCTGGATGGCAAAGTCGATGATCGTGGTGGTCCCGCCACACGCAGCCGCAATGGTTCCGGACCGGAAATCATCCGCCGAGACACTGCCCATGAAGGGCAACTCCATGTGCGTGTGTGGGTCAATGCCACCGGGCATCACATACATGCCTTGGGCATCTATAACCTCATCTCCAGATAGATCCTGTCCGATTAGGGTAATGGTCTCACCCTTAACACCAATGTCGGCCTGATAACTCTCGCTGGCGGTAACTACTGTACCGTTCTTGATGACCAAGTCCATGATGATCTCCTTCCTGGCAGTTTCTACTCTATGCGCAACCTAGGCTCAATCAAGACGATTCGCTCTGAGATGGTCGCTTTGGTCAACGCGGTACCATCGTGATACTTCCTAATGGACAGACCATCACGCACAAGGCACAGCCGTCACACTTGTCACCGTCTATGGTCACGACCTCGCCCTTGATGCCTGTGATGGCTTGGAAGCCTCCATCGGCGCAGGAGGTGATGCAAAGCAAGCAACCATTGCATGTATCGTCAACGCTAGCCCGGGCGCGAGGTGCCAGCGGCATCTCCGGGAACTCGACAATTTTGGGCAAAGCCGCACCGATAAGGGGGGATAAATCGCCGAAGCCTTTTTCGTCCAAGTAATCATTCAATTCCTGCAACATCTTCTCGATAATACTGTACCCCTGCCACATCACGGCAGTGCATATCTGCACCGTACTCGCACCGACAGCCATAAACTCAACGGCGTCTTGCCATGTGTTCAATCCACCCAGACCCGAAACGGGTAGCTCAGTCGCTTTCGCGATTTGAGCCACGCAGCGTAACGCAATGGGTTTGATGCCTGGACCCGAGTAACCACCGTAGGTTGATACACCATCGACCGATGGCAGCGGGGTCAGGGTATCCAGATCAACCCCGATGAGTCCTGACACAGTGTTGACGGTACATAAAGCATCCGCCCCATTCGCTTTGGCTGCCTGAGCTACGAAAGCGATGTCGGTCACGTTGGGGGTCAATTTGACCACGACCGGCACTTTGGCCACTTTTTTAACCCAAGATACAACCTTACCCGTCAGGTCAGGATTTTGACCGATGAAAGCGCCCATTCCTTTTGAAGGCATACCGTGCGGGCATGACACGTTGAGCTCCAGCGCGTCAATGCCGGCCTCACACATAGCCTCAGCCAAATACTGCCAGTTCTTCTCTACAGGTGCATCCATGATGCTAGCCCAAAGCGGACGATCAGGGTAATCGGCTTTGACATCGGTGACCTCCTGCTGCCATTCTTCAACGGTTAACTGCGTGGTCAACTCTACATTCTCCATGCCGATCTTACGCTTGCCGTGGCGAAGCGGTTGCAGGCGAGGTTGGAGGTCGTTTGCTGGCTCAAGCGCGATGCTCTTTGTAACTGCCCCGCCCCATCCTGCAGCAAAAGCCCTTTTGATCATCTCTGCGGTACGCGTTGGTGGGGCGGAAGCCAACATAAAAGGATTCGGGAACTTTATCCCTGCAAAATCGACACTCAGATCCGCCATGATTACCTCCTCGAAGTGGGGAAAAAGACAATGGTTTTTGGATCAGGGAGTCTCCATGTTATGTTCTATGGTGCCGTAATGTCACTGTAGATCTCAGGACGACGGTCGCGGTAGAACTGCCATACATTACGCACTTCGCGGATAAGATCCATGTCCAGATCGCGCACGATGAGTTCCTCTTTGTAAGCATCTCCCACTTCACCCACGAACTCGCCACGCGGGGTACAGAAGTAGCTCTGACCGTAATAATCGTTGGGCCCGAGCTCCTCTTCAATGCCCACACGGTTGATGGTGCCTACGAAATAGCCATTGGCGATGGCATGGCTAGTTTGCTCGATGCGCCAAAGGTGCTGTGATAGTCCGCGTGACGTTGCAGAGGGAATGAAGACAATTTCAGCGCCCTTGAGGCCCAGCATGCGTGCCCCTTCAGGGAAGTGACGATCGTAGCAGATATAAACACCTACTTTCCCAACGGCTGTATTGAATACCGGATACCCCAAGTTACCAGGGCGGAAGTAGAATTTCTCCCAGAAACCACCAACCTGAGGAATGTGGGTCTTGCGATACTTACCCAAATAGGTGCCATCGGCGTCGATGACAGCAGCGGTGTTGTAATAGATTCCCGTGGCTTCTTCTTCATACATTGGCACGATCAGGACCATACCCGTTTCCTTTGCCAGATCTAGCATGCGTTGGGTAGTAGGACCATCAGGGATCGGTTCAGCTAGAGCGTACCATTTGGAATCCTGCTCCTGACAGAAATAGGGGCCGTTAAACAGCTCTTGGAAACACATGATTTGCGCACCTTGATCAGCGGCTTTACGAGCGTATTTCTCATGTTTTTGGACCATGGATTCCTGATCACCTGTGTAAGTCGCCTGGAGTAAAGCGCCGCGGACAGTGCGAGCCATGATTACCCTCCTTTAGGATAATTGATGCGTGATATCGATGGAGTGCGTTGTTACGGAAATTAAAAAGATCAGAATTCTCAATGAAACCATTATCGCACAGAAGTTGAATGATGTCGCTTCCATACTCACATAGTGGTTATTAACTTTGTATAATTTAGTGAGATAAGTTGAAAATTCAACCCTTCGTAGAAAATCTCTTATCATCGATCATCCACACTTATCAAATGATGAAACTCATGAGTTAGAAGGGGGTCATATGTTATTGACCATCACCCTAATCGTGAACTTTGTGGGCTTGGTCATGNNGGTCATGGCTTTGTGGCTTGGATTCTATGTAATAACACGAAGCCCAGGAAAATTAATTGCTTGGCTCTCTGGTTTTGCACTTTGGTCGCTTTCAGGTAATTTCCTTAATATCCTACTTGCCCTCAATCCTCCACCGATACTAGATCAGGTTCCGACTTGGTTCCGTATCTATCAAGCATTTATCGAGGGGAATCTCTCCAAGGGGGCTAACAGCTGGCTAGAAGGGTGG
>JABAOF010001613.1_pt1 | contig 12893 bp, 8 predicted proteins | sample 7062171 | NCBI WGS metagenome assembly JABAOF01 (sample SAMN14538628, study PRJNA623070) | marine sediment metagenome | biome: marine biome [ENVO:00000428]; feature: marine pelagic biome [ENVO:01000023]; material: deep marine sediment [ENVO:00002113] | place: India: Gulf of Khambhat ...
CACCTCAACTGTGTTGTCGACAGGGGTTCTGTCCCAACATTGGAGATCTTAATCATGGGGATGTCCAGGTCAACCCCTAATTTTGCAAACGACCTCAAGAAACTGTGATTTTGAGCTGAAAAACGGGTCTGGATTTTGTCTCCAGCCTGTTAATAGCGGGCGGGCGTTTCGAACCTGCGACCTCCGGGTTACCAATTATGTTCAGCAAAAACGCAAAACTTGACGCGATTTTTTAAGTATCTTAGCATTTTTTGCAGATTTTTATGAAATTCAGCAGAAATCTTGCCGATAAAGGCGGACGGTTTGGCAATGCTTCCGAGTTGTGTGATAGGAACCTTTTCTCCATGGGACGACGACCGCTTTGTTATACATCGTATTCTTAAGGGATTACGAATGCATTTTTAAGGATATTCGAACTCGATAAAATATTTGTTTTTGACGATAACTATACGAACTATACGTGATAAATATCTCTTTAGGAATGCTGCGAAGACATTTACCCTGGCCACGAAAAAAAGTGACAGTTTACCCGAGTCGCAGATACTTTACCGTGCCTTGTTCTTCGTAGTAATGCCATTACTTACCGTAAAAAGGAGTCATTTAACATGATGACTTCCATTTTCTTTTAACTCAGGTTTTCTTGAAAGGAGCTTCTTGTGAAAAAGACAATGTTCTTGTTAGTTGTTCCGCTTATTGTGGCTGGTTTGCTGAACTCGTTTGCTCTGGCTTTGTCTCCTGTGGGTCCCCCAATGGCTGGCCTAAAAGAAGGTCAATCGAGTTTGGGATTCGATTATTCCGACAGTGATAGTGACATCAAAGCTACAGGCTCAGGTTTGTCCGCAACTCTTGAGGACATCGACTCTCAAGTCTACCTTGCTAACCTTGGCCTCGGTCTCTTGGACAACTTCGAGTTGTTCGTACGTTTAGGAATTTGCGATCACGAATTCGAAGGCTATCAGGGCGGTTCTGGTTTTGCTTATGGCTTCGGAACAAAATTAACTTTATCAGAGAGCGACCCTCTGTCTTTGGGTATGCTTTTCCAAATGACTTGGTCAGAGTCTTCCGATACTTTGAGTGAAGATGTCCCTCCGTTAGGAGTTGCTGGAGATGACATAGATGTTGACATTATTGAGATTCAGATTGCACTTGGCCCAACTTACAAAACTGGCAACTTTTGCCTGTATGGCGGCCCCTTCCTGCACTTGATCGATGGGGATCTCGATCGGACCAATCTTGGGGTTACGAGCAACTTTGACCTTAAGGAAAAATCAGAACTTGGGGGCTTTCTCGGCGCTCAGCTTGATACTTCTGATAGTTCGTCCTTGTATGTCGAGTATCAGCTTACCGACGATGCCTCGGCAATTTGTGCCGGCTATGTTTGGCGATTTTAGCTTACCTCTGCGAATGTCTCGAAGGGCTAATACGGCGTGGTCGTAGGTTCGAAAAGTACGGGCAGAGAACCAACAGGCTGCAAGAAGTTGGGCGGAAAAATACAAGAAACAAGGAAAGATACTTGATGAATGTCGGAGTTGTTGGCTGACAAGAGTCGCGAATTTGTGTAACTCTTTACGTACTCAGGACTTATCCATCGTCAGCCATGCCGATCCCGACATAAGAATCTGATTGAACACTGGAGACCAATTGGTTGGGTGCTCCCCTCAAGTTAAGCCCTTGAAAGTTGGACTTCATTGTTCCATACCTTTCTCCTGCCAAACTATGATATTGATCTGGAAAATGGGTCTGGATTTTGTCTCCAGGTCTCCATAGCGGGGTGCCGTTACAGGCTCAGCTCTTTACCTTTTCTACCGTAGTCATCCTCATAGCGATACTGGTCTTCGGCCTTCCACTGGCCGAAGGACACCACGAGAATACGGAAGGGCTTGTCCTCAGCCCAAAACCTGTGCTTGACGCCGGGGTGAACGAGGAGCTCATCGTGGGTATTGGGATGATGGATTTGACCATCCAGTTCCAGATGGGCGCCATCATCGAGAAAATGGAAAAGCTCATATCTAATTTGGTGCGAATGTAGACTGGCACGTTCGCCCGGACGAACGAAGGTCAGGTCAACCGAGCACTTCTGGTTGCGGACCACCATATAGACATCGCCCCAGGGACGCTCCGACTTGATTGTTTGTTTTCCCTGCCGAGGGTCAGAACTTTTCATAATGGTCTCTTTGTCAAAGCCACGAGCAAGCGGTCAGAAGTCAAAGTCTGTCATCTGTCTTCCGTCTTCTGTCGTCTGGCGATGTTCAGCAGCACGCCGACCGCAGCGGATGAGAGCAGCATACTCGTTCCGCCGGCACTTACGAACGGCAAAGGCAAGCCTTTTGTCGGCAGAACGACCGTTACCACCCCGATATTAAGTGCCGCCTGAATTGCGATTGTCAGAACAATCCCGCCGGCCAGCAGTTGGCCGAAGCGGTCTCTGCAGCGTACGACCACTAAAATCCCCAGCCAGACAAACACGATAAACAATCCAATGACCGCCGCGTTTCCGACGAAGCCGAGCTCTTCGCCGATAATTGCAAAAATAAAATCGGTCGTATCTTCCGGCAGATGTCCGTATTTGCAGATTCCCTTACCTAATCCTTTGCCCCACAGGCCGCCGGAACCAAGGGCAATCAGCGACTGGCTCGGCTGATAATTAATCGAATCGGCCCATTTATCAGGATTCAGGAAAGCGATAATTCGCTGCATCCGGCCGGGAGATTGTTTTATAGCTATGTAAAAGGCAATCCCGGCAAGCGGCAAGGGCGGCAGGATGTGCTGCAATCTTGCCCCCCCGATTATTAACATCAGAAAAGCCAGGAGTGATATCAGTGCTGCCGTCCCGAAATCCTCGACGATGATAAGTGTAACCACCACCCCCACGACCGAGCAGATGGGGATGAACCTTTTCCGGTATAGCCTGATTTCATCACCGAACTTATCACACACGGCAGCCAGAAAGAAGACAATTACCCATTTCGCCAGCTCAGAGGGCTGAAAACTTACTGATATAGGTCCAAGGGGGATTTTTAGCCAGCGATAGTGCTGGTTTATCTTCGGAACTAATCGCGGTAAAAACGGATAAAATCGCTGTGACAAAACGACTATAAGCAGCACTATACTGATAACTAACAGATAGCTGATTGGTGATTTTAACCAGCCGTCGGCAAGGCTGAGTCTGCGGTAATTGACCGAAGCCACGGCGTACATAATCAAACAGGCCAGAGGGAAAAATAAAAGCTGCCGCAGCCCCGGATAGTCGTAAAATCTCTGTAAATCGAACTCCTGACTGACATTGGCACTGGCCGAGAAGACAAAGACCGTACCGATGGCCATCAAAACAACAACGACCATTGCGATGCAGTCGGCGACCGGATTGTCACTTGACGCGGTTATCATTCAATTTCGTTGTGTTTAGGTATTTTTGCCGGCGGCTCAAATTTAACCTGCTTAAATTTATCTTCGGCTTTCTTCGACTGATAACAATAAAAATTATTTTGTGATAGAGAGGATAATTTTGAAACTAATTCAGGCCGACAGCGGTATGCGCCATTTGGGCGTCCAGAAATAAATCTCCAGCGGGATTGATACACATTTGTTATTTACTTTTTCGATTTATTACTTATTATTATTTTTACGGCCAATCGCTGGCTTTATATAAATGACTTATACCTTTTTCACCCGGAGAATAAAAAATAGTCAATAATAAATAGTCAAGAGGAGCGATTATGAGTAAACTAACGAGAAGAGAATTCCTTAAGATAACGGGCTTTGCAGCCGCTTCAGCCGGAGCGTCTTCGCTGTTGCCGAGTTGTGCCGGTGTTGACCAAACAGCTTCGATAGGAGAAAAACGTCCGAATATCATTTTCATCCTTGCCGACGATTTGGGCTACGGGGACGTCGGCTGCTTCGGACAAAAGTCAATCCAAACGCTGAACATAGACCGGATGGCCCGGGAGGGCATGCGTTTTACCGACCACTACGCCGGCAGTACGGTTTGTGCCCCGTCACGGTGTGCGTTGATGACCGGCCAGCATACAGGTCATTGCCTTGTCCGCGGCAATGCGCGGGTGCCGCTGCGGCCTGAGGACATCACCGTTGCCGAGCTGCTTAAGGAAGCCGGATATGCCACCGGTATCATCGGCAAGTGGGGCCTCGGCGAGGCTGATAGCACTGGTATCCCCAACAGGCAGGGCTTCGACTACTGGTTCGGCTATCTCAACCAGAGACACGCCCACAACTACTACCCAAAATACCTGTGGCATAACGAAGAACAGGTCGAGCTTGCCAACGAGGTCAATCACATCATCGGCGGACGTGACCGCTCTCCCGGCGGCGTCGCAACCAAACGCGTTGAGTATTCGCACGATTTGTTTGCCGAAGAAGCCTTGTATTTTGTTGAAAAACACAATGACAGGCCTTTCTTCCTTTATCTAACTTTTACAATTCCGCATGCCAACAACGAGGCCGGGAAGGAAGGTATGGAGGTGCCCTCGCTTGAGCCATACGCCGACAGGGATTGGCCCGACCCCCAGAAAGGCCACGCCGCAATGATAACCCGGATGGACCGTGACATCGGCAGGCTGATGGCCAGACTCAAGACACTTGATCTGGACGAAAATACGTTTGTGTTCTTCTCCAGTGATAATGGCCCGCACAAAGAAGGCGGAGCGGACCCCGATTTCTTCAACAGCTCCGGCCCCCTGCGCGGCTACAAGCGCGCCTTATACGAAGGCGGCATTCGCGTCCCCACAATTGCCCGCTGGCCCGGCAAAATAAAAGCCGGCTCCATTACCAGCCACGTCTCGGCGTTCTGGGACTTCCTGCCGACCTGTTGTGACCTCGCGGGAATAAGCACCCCTGAAGACATTGATGGCATCTCTTTCCTCCCGACGCTTCTGGGCCGGGACTCAGAGCAGAAAAAGCACGAGTTTCTTTACTGGGAATTCCACGAGCAGGGCAAAAGGCAGGCTGTCCGCATGGGCAGCTGGAAGGGCGTCCGCCAGAACGTAGCAAAGAACCCCGATGGCCCGATAGAGCTTTACAACCTCCAGAGTGACATCGGCGAACGGCACAACATCGCCGGCTGGCATCCTGAAATCGTCAAAAAGATTGAAGGGTATATGAAGTCTGCACGAACCCCTTCGGAAAACTGGCCGTTACCGTGACTATAATCTGTAGGGTGGATCTTCCATCCTATAATCCGTAGGGTGGGACCTGCCCTGAGCCCAGTCGAAGGGTTGCCCCACCATTGCTCTGATAGAAACAATAAAGCCCTGATTTTTCCAGGCAAAGGAGACCATTATGAATCGACGCGACTTTTTTAAAGGCGTTCTTCTAAGTAGTTCCCTGTCCTTAGCCGGCCCTGTCCGCACAGCCCGCACTCAGGATTCGCAGCGCCCCAAGGTCATCGACGCCCACTGCCATGCCGGCAGGGGTATCAACTACGCCAAAAATGACCCGACGAGCGACCCATGGACTACGTACAATGACCCCCAGTGGACCCTGAGCCGGGCCCAGGAGGTGGGAATTACTCAGTCAATCATCTTCCCCATCAACAACACAACCTACCGCCAGGCTAATGGGGAGATTGCTTCTTACGTTCGGCGTTGGCCCGACAAGTTCATCGGCTTCGCCAAGCACGACTCCAGGACCGAAGCAGGCAAAATCCGGGAAATGCTGCATCACGAAGTCCATGAGCTTGGCCTCAGAGGTTTAAAACTCCACGGCGTACCGACGAAGGAGATGGTCGAAGCAGCGGCCGAGCTGAAAATCCCCATTCTCTTCCATCCGCCGAATGTTAGTGACAGTCTTGAGGTGGTTCAATCGTATCCTGAGGTCTCTTTCATCCTGGCCCATCTGGGAAGCTTCGCCTCACGCAGTTGGACCGAGCATGTTCGTGCCATTGAGGCATCGAAGAAGCTTGCGAACCTTTACCTCGACACCTCCTCTGTGGTCTTCTTCACGTATCTTGAGCGTGCCGCTCGCGAGCTCCCGCCGGAAAAGCTTATCTTCGGCTCGGATGGCCCGCTCGTGGACTCACGAGTCGAGCTTTATAAAATCCGCCTGCTCAAATTACCGAAGGACAAAGAGCAAATGATTCTCGCCGGCAATATCACCCGCCTCCTCAGTAGTTGATATTGAGAACAGAGCCACAAGTTTAAACGCGACGTCGTTTAGCCCCACCACCTGTTGGCGGGTCTCTTTGTATCGCAACCTCCGGGCGGGGGTGCCTACGCGAGTAATGCTTTCTTCTTCACCCCGCCTGCCCCGCACGAATTAGGCCACAGCCGCCGTGTCCCACACAAATTGAGTTCGAACTCACGTCTAATTAGTGCGGGATAAATTGGTGCGGGGTCCTCTGTCTTGAGTCTTGCGTCTTTGGTCTTCTTCATCTAATTCTCTTAAATCCTGATACCCTGCTGTCCTGATAACCTTCATCCTGATTTTCTGTTCACCTGATAACCTAATCCCCCAACTCACCAATTTTCTAATCACGAGTAACATTTCACGAACTATGATTCACGCTTCTGAGTATAACAGGGCGACATGAAAGAAATTTCTAATGAGCTTGACATAATTAACCTGGGCTAATATACTATCCCGCCTTGTTTTCCCGGCGGAATTGCTACTCTGCAAAATCGCCGACGTTCCGAAGCTTTGGTTACGGAGCGTTGTTAACTACGTAGCACGGCTTGCTGGGTGGGTATGCAAAGGTATTGGACGTAATCCCTGTATTTAGGGATTATTTGAATAAGAAATTGTACTTGGAAGGAGAAATTTTAGAATGGCGGAAAAACGGGTATATTTTTTCGGCGGCGGCAAAGCCGAGGGCAACGCGAAGATGAAGCAATTTTTGGGCGGCAAGGGTGCCAATCTTGCGGAGATGACAAATCTTGGCGTACCGGTTCCCCCGGGCTTTACCATCGGCGCAAAGGTGTGTCAGGAATATTACAATTCCGGCGGCAAATGGCCGAGCGGACTTGATAAGGAGGTTGACAAGAATCTCGCCAAGCTCGAAAAAGCAATGAACGCCAAGCTCGGCGACCCCAACAAACCGCTGCTCGTCAGCGTCCGAAGCGGAGCAGCCGTATCGATGCCCGGGATGATGGACACTGTTTTGAATTTAGGGCTGAACGATTATGTGATTGAAGGCATTATCAAAAAGACTTCAAATCCACGATTTGCATACGATATTTACCGTCGGTTTATCGATATGTTCGGCGATGTAGTGATGGGCTGCGACCATGAGTATTTTGAAGAGGTAATTCACGCGGCCAAGAAAAAAGCCAGGGTCAAACTCGATAATGAGCTAAGTGCAGAGCAGTTAAAAGAGGTTGTCGCCCAATACAAGGGCGTTTACAGAAAACACGTCGGCGAATTGTTCCCGCAGGATGGAAAAGACCAATTGAAGCATGCCATAGATGCGGTGTTCGGTTCGTGGATGACGCCGAGGGCGGTGAGATATCGCGAGCTCAATAATATTACAGGTCTTCTTGGGACGGCGGTGAATGTTCAGGCGATGGTGTTCGGCAATATGGGTGAGGACTGCGGGACGGGCGTTTGCTTTACGCGCAATCCGAGCACGGGCAAAAAAGAATTCTACGGTGAGTTCCTGATGAACGCCCAGGGCGAGGACGTTGTGGCCGGTATAAGGACGCCGATAGAATTGAAGAAATTAGGCAGGCGCCAGCCGAAGGCTTACAAACAGCTTACCGGGCTGATGAGCAAGCTGGAGAAGCATTACAAAGATATACAGGATATGGAATTCACCATTCAGAACAAGGTGCTTTATATTCTCCAGACGCGAACGGGTAAGCGGACGGCTGAGTCCGCGGTGAAAATAGCCGTAGATATGGTTCAGGAAAAACTCATTCCCAAAAAAGAGGCGGTCAACCGTGTGACGCCGGAGCAGTTAGACCGCCTGCTGCACCCACACTTTGACCCGAAGGCCAAGCGCAATGTGATAGCAAAGGGGCTTCCGGCATCGCCGGGCGCCGCGGTTGGACAGGTTGTATTTACCGCCGACCACGCAGAGGCGTGGAACGCCAAGGGCAAGAAGGTCATCCTTGTTCGGATTGAGACCAGTCCTGAAGATATTGGTGGTATGGACGCGGCGGTGGGCATTTTGACGGCCCGGGGCGGTATGACAAGCCATGCGGCGGTTGTCGCACGCGGTATGGGTAAATGCTGTGTGGCAGGTGTCGGTGCGCTGCATATAAATTATAAAGCGAAGAAACTCACGGTTGGCAAACTAACTATTAAGGAGGGCGACTGGATTAGTCTGGACGGCTCGACGGGTGAGGTCATGACGGGACAATTAGCGACGGTAGAGCCGACGATGAGCGGTGACTTCGGGAAATTTATGAAGATTTGTGACGATGTACGCAAATTGGGAGTTCGCACAAACGCCGATACGCCGGGCGATGCAAAGAGGGCGAGAGACTTTGGCGCTGAGGGTATCGGGCTTTGCAGGACCGAGCATATGTTCTTCGAGGGTGAGCGGATTTGGCCGGTGCGTCAGATGATTCTGGCAGCCGATGATTATGCTTTGATGCTTGAGAAGATTAGTGCGGCTGAAACAGAAAAAGAGAAAAAGGCTATCAAGAAGGAATATGCCCCCGTCAAAAAGCAGTTTGAAGGTGCATTGAAAAAGCTGCTGCCGTATCAGCGTAGTGACTTTGAAGGTATATTCAAGGCGATGGCTGGTCTGCCGGTTACGGTTCGATTGCTTGACCCGCCGCTGCATGAGTTTCTGCCGCAGGACAAAGCGAATCAGGCGGAGATGGCCAAGCGGCTTGGAGTCAAGCCGGCTGTTATAGAGAAAAAGGTTGAACAATTGCATGAGTTTAATCCGATGTTAGGACATCGCGGGTGCCGTTTGGCGGTGACATATCCGGCGATTTACCGCATGCAGACGAGGGCGATAATCGAGGCGGCTTTGAATGTCCAAAAGGCCGGCAAGGTTGTTCTACCTGAGATTATGATTCCATTGGCCGGGGCAGCTTCAGAGTTGAAGCAGGTCAAGGATGAAATTATTGACGAAATCAAGACGGTCTTTAAGGAAAAGAAGGCCAAGATAAAGTATATGATTGGGACGATGATTGAGGTTCCGAGGGCCGCGCTGACTGCTGATGAAATAGCCAAAGAAGCGCAGTTCTTCAGCTTCGGGACGAATGACCTGACGCAGATGACGATGGGCTTTTCAAGGGACGATGCGGGCAAGTTCTTAGGAGAGTACGTTGGAAAGAACATTTATGCAGCGGACCCGTTCCAGATACTCGACCAGGACGGTGTCGGGAAGCTGGTGGAGATGGGGACGAAGCTCGGCAGGAAGACCAGAAAGAAATTAAAGGTCGGTATCTGCGGCGAGCACGGCGGTGAGCCGAACAGTATCGACTTCTGTCATCGGGTTGGGATGAATTACGTATCCTGCTCGCCTTTTAGAGTGCCGATAGCACGACTTGCGGCGGCGCAGGCGGCGGTCAGGTAATTTACTATTGACTGTTGACGATTGGCGATTTACTATTGAGTCCGCCAAAAGAAGGCGGATGTGCGATATTAATTATTGGGGAGAGCCGCCGAATCGCTTATGGCGGACAGCGGTTTACCGGGAAATGGGCTTCAGATTCCTGTGGGGTCTGAAGCCCAGCCTAATTTACAGAAGACAGATGTCAGAGGATAGAAAAACAGAAGGCGGAAGTCAGAAGACAGAAGATTAGCGAATTAGTTGCTCAGGTTATCAGGTTAACAGGAAATCAGGATGAAAGGTATCAGGACAGAAGGTATCAGGACATGAGAGAATTAGGTGAATTAGAGATTAGAGATTGGTAGGGCAAGCTCCTTTCTAATGATTATTGATGATTGATTATTTGAGATTGCCGCGCTCGGCTTCGCCTCGCTCGCAATGACAGGGGGCAGGTTCGTTTGGCCCCAGTGAGATAAGCTTTGCTATCTCACGGGGTAAAAGTGTAATATTAAATTATAACTCCATTTTGGTGGGTATTATACCATAAATTGCGGGATTTTTCAAGAGAATTTTGGCGGATGAAACGTGCAAAGACGGGCATTGACGTAAATGAGCAGGCCTGATATAATCAACTTTTTTGGTGGGGAAAAAAATTGTGGTGAAAGTAGCTCAGCTGGTTAGAGCACTGGATTGTGGATCCAGGGGTCGGGGGTTCGAGTCCCCTCTTTCACCTTTTTTGGAGCACGGGCCGAAAGATTGTTGGCTCGGTGCCTTTTTTAGTTGCTGTGAGGAGCGGCGGTTAGATGATTTACTATTTTTTATTTACTATTTACCTTTTTTTGTAGGAAACATTAAAGATTTGATAAAAAGCAAGACGGGAAACCAAGCGAGGTAAATTGAGAAGTCCTTTTTTTTAATAGATTTCTCCACTTCGCCCCCGAGCTTTCTTGCGAAAGCAAAAACGGGGGCTCCGGTCGAAATGACATATGGTCTTAAGAAAATAACAAGGGAGCAGCAAAGATGAAGAAACGCACATCTGATTCAAACCTAATGTTAAGTATCGTTTCGCTGGTTATTGTTTTAGTTTGCTTAGGCTATATGTCGACGAGGGCGGAGGCAGGAGAATTGAATCGGCCGCCAGAAGGTTTTGTGGAGCTGTTTAACGGCAGGGACCTGGCCGGCTGGAAAGGGCTGGTGGGCAATCCGAAGAGCAGGCGCGAAATGAGCAGAGCGGAGTTGGCCAAGGCCCAGGCCAAAGCGGATGAGGATATGCGGGCGCACTGGAAGGTGGTCGATGGCGTGCTTTGCTTTGATGGGAAAGGGCACAGCCTTTGTACGGCAAAGGACTACGGCGATTTCGAGCTGTTCGTGGACTGGAAGATAGAGGCCGGTGGTGACAGCGGTATTTATCTGCGGGGCTCGCCGCAGGTGCAGATATGGGACACGGCGAGCAAGAACGTCGGGGCCCAGGTCGGCTCAGGCGGATTGTATAACAACAAGAAAGGGCCGAGCAAGCCTTTGAAGATGGCGGATAAGCCGGTCGGGCAATGGAACACGTTTAGAATTATTATGATAGGTGAGCTGGTGACGATATATCTAAATGATGTGCTGGTAGTTGAGAATGTGGTTTTAGAGAACTACTGGGAGCGGGGCAAGCCCATCTATCCGAAAGGGCAGATAGAGCTTCAGTCGCACGGCAGCCGGCTTTATTTTCGAAATGTATTTATCAGGGAGATTCCACGAGAGAAAGGTAAGAACAAATTGACCGAGAAGGAAAAGTCCAAGGGATTTGCTCTTCTTTTTAATGGCAAAGATATGACCGGCTGGACGGGCGATACCAAGGGATACTCGGCCAAAGACGGCAAGATTGTTCTCGAGCCCAGACTCAGCAGTGGGAACCTGTACACGGTGGGTGAATACGGCGATTTTATTCTTCGCTTTGAGTTCAGGCTGACGCCCGGAGCCAATAACGGGCTTGCGATTCGTACGCCTTTGTCGGGCAATCCGGCGTATGAGGCTATGGAGCTTCAGATTCTTGACAACACTGCGCCCAAGTACAAAGAACTCAAGCCTTATCAGTTTCATGGCTCTATTTACGGAGTTGTTCCGGCTAAGCGCGGTTACCTTAAGCCCATCGGTGAGTGGAATTCTGAAAAGGTGATTGCCAAGGGCCGACGCATTAAGGTTATACTTAACGGCACAACAATTGTTGAAGCGGATATCGACGAAGCCAGCACGCCGAAGGCGATGGACGGAAGAGACCATCCGGGCCTGAAACGAGACAAGGGCCATATCGGTTTTTGTGGGCACGGGGACTATCTCGAATTCCGTAACATAAGAATAAGATCTCTTGATTAGTGAAAAGCGATTTTTCTTAAAGCAAACAGGGAAGGAACAATGAACAGCAGAAGAAGCAAAGAAGCAATGATGGTAAGTCGTCGGCAGTTTTTGAAAAGCTCAGCGGTCGTGGGAGCGGCGGTGGGTTTTCCCTATTTAGCTGCATCATCGGCGCTGGGTCTGGCTGGGGCCGTTGCGGCGAGCAACAGGATTGTAATGGGCGCTATCGGCGTCGGGGGGCAGGGGACGCGGCACGTCGGCGGGGGAATCTGGGTGCAGGGGGGCGGTTTTCTGAGCAAGCCGGAGGTGCAGTTTGTGGCGGTCTGCGATGTGAATGCCAACAATCAAAATAGAGCGCGCGATATTGTCAACAAGTATTACAGCAATAATGACTGCGCGAGCTATAATGATTTTCGGGAGCTTACGGCCCGGGGGGACATCGACGCGGTATTGGTAGCCACGCCGGACCACTGGCATGTGCTGACGTCGATAGCCGCGGTCAAGGCGGGTATGGATGTTTACTGCGAGAAGCCGCTCTCGCTTACTATCAGGCAGGCCAGAGAGATGGCCGATACGGTCAAAAGATATGGGCGGATATTCCAGACGGGTACGCAGCAGCGTTCGTGGTATGAGTTTCGGTTTGCCTGCGAGCTGGTTCGCAACGGGTATATCGGCGAGGTGAAATCCATAACGGTCAACGTCGGCGGGCCGCCTTTGTGGTCGTGTGATGCGCCGGGAGAGCCGGAGCCGGAGTGGCTTGACTGGAATATGTGGCTCGGGCCGGCTCCGTGGCGGCCTTACACGTCGAAGATTGCGCCCGGGGGGTGGATGGCGTATCGCGATTATTCCGGCGGAGAGATGACCAACTGGGGGGCGCATATGTTCGATACCGCCCAGTGGGCGATGGGGATCGATGAAAGCGGGCCGGTGGAAATTATTCCGCCGGACGGTGGGGACTACAAGGTGCTTACTTATAAATATGCGAACGGCACGATTATGACGCGGGACAAGATAAGCAGAGAGGTGCCGGGTGTTTTGTTTACGGGGACAGAGGGGAAGATTGAGGTCAGCCGGGAGCATTTGATAACGGAGCCGGAAA
>JABAOF010007143.1_pt2 | contig 12891 bp, 13 predicted proteins | sample 7062171 | NCBI WGS metagenome assembly JABAOF01 (sample SAMN14538628, study PRJNA623070) | marine sediment metagenome | biome: marine biome [ENVO:00000428]; feature: marine pelagic biome [ENVO:01000023]; material: deep marine sediment [ENVO:00002113] | place: India: Gulf of Khambhat ...
TATAATTAGAGTATAAGGTTAACAACCTAACCAAGCTCTCATCCAACCCAAGGAGGTCATAAGATGAAGCACTGGAAATGTCAGTTCTGCCGCTTCGAGAACATTCTTGCACTCCTGAGATGCCTCAAGTGCAAGGCTGCTCGCCCGGCCAACTGATCACCCAAAAGGGCAGATGTCTCAAACGACAGCTGCCCTTCATACTTTTTAGGCCATTTTTCTCCCGTAACCTCGTTTGACATGCAACCTATAGTATCTTATAATTAAAGTATAAGGTTAACAACCTAAAGCTCTCATCCCAACCTGAAGGAGGTCATAAGATGAAGCACTGGATTTGTCAGTTTTGCCAAGCCGAAAACATGATGCTTTTCAAGCGTTGTGAGTGCGGCGCGCGCAGACCGGAGCAGCCGAAGCAACCCAAAGTCGAGAAACCAGTTCTCGAACTCCAAGTTGCTCGCCGGCTTCGCACCTTCTGCCAAGCGAACTGACCCCAAAAGGGCAGATGTCTCAAACGACAGCTGCCCTTCATACTTTTTAGGGCTTTTTACCTTATGGAAATTGCTAAGATAAATCTGCGCAAGTTGCTGTCGGAGACCCTATCACGAACTGCAGATCGGGACAAGACGTTGTTCCAAAACGTCTTATAGTGTAAAATAATGGGAGAAATGATAAAAAAGACAGGCCGAAAAATCGTTCAATTTTGCGTTAAAAACGCGTGCTTTATTTTGCCCTACCCGGACAAGAGCACGCGCTCCCGGCTTCTTAAAAATTCCGCGCTTTTCCTGTACGTTTTGGTGCTCCTTTCCTTCCAGCTTTACATCTACCGTATCTCTCCTCAAATCTTGGGATTTGCGACCAATATTAATGTCGATACCCTCTACAGTTTGGTGAACCAGGAACGCGCCAAGGTGGGTCTATCCGCTCTATCCAGGAACTCCAAACTGGAGTCCGCCGCTTTGGGCAAGGCGCAGGATATGTTTGCCAAAAACTACTGGGCCCACTACGCTCCCGACGGCTCGACCACCCCGTGGCAGTTTATAACCTCCTCCGGCTACAGNNGGGGAGAACCTGGCTAAGGATTTTGATACCTCTGCCGGCGTGGTCGCCGGTTGGATGGCCTCCTCCTCCCACAAGGCCAACGTCCTAAACACCAATTATCGCGACGTCGGGATGGTCGCCGTCAACGGAACGCTCCTTGGGGCGCAAACCACCCTTGTTGTGCAGATGCTCGCCTCGCCGGTCTCAACCACGACCGCGACCGTGCCGACGGGCGGGACTACGGGCCAAACCACGCCGACGACCGGCGGGGCGCAATCTCAACCAGAGCCAGAGCCGGAACCGGAGCCCAAGACCGTGGTCGGCCCGACCGAGGTCTTTGAGGAAGGGGAGGCGGTCTCCCAGCCCGCCGAGCTCGCCCAGGCGGAGATTACACCTCTTGAGCAGATAGTGCAGACCGTGAATCCGGTCTCCTCACCCAAAACCGTGCCGCTGGGGTTTGGGTTCTTCCTGGTGAGTCTTTTCGCGTTGGATGAGGTCTCTATGCTTCGGGGAGGTTTGACTAAGGAAGAGTGGCGGCGCACCGCCGAAAACATTGCGCATATGGTAATTTTGGGGTTGTTGATGGTTGCCGTCTGGCTAACCCGGGCCGGCGGGGTTCTGTAATGGCCGAGAAAAAAAGAATCAAAAAATCCGACGCTGCAAAGCCAAGGCCCTTTCTAAAAAGGAAAACGAGCCTTCTTCACATTCTTGTTTTGGGGGCGATTTTTACCCTGTCGCTTGTTGGTTTCTGGAAGTTTCAGGGGGCGGAGCTTTTACAGCTTTACGTGGTGTCGATTGGGGTCTTGATCTATATCGCGTGGGGGGTCGTCTACCACTTTTACCACGAGCGCTTGAGCTGGGGACTATTTTTGGAGTACGTCCTGGTCGGCGCTTTGGTTCTCCTTCTTTTCTTCTGGATGATTTTCTTCGCCTGAATCATTACGCTCGGATTTCAAGTTCTCGTTTCGCAAACTCGCCTCGCCTTCGGCTCGACACAGGAGTGAGGGTTTCCTTGCCCTGCTCTTTCCTGTGTCTCGTCCTCGTTCATACTCGGACGGGCTCGGACATTGCAAATCTGCGCTTTCTCGAAATTCTCGCTATCCGCAATTTAGACTCTCTTGTGCTACCCTAACGGTAGATAGCGTTTTACTATTTAAATGAGCCAGAAAAAGGTGGTTGTTCTGGGCGGAGGGACGGGAACCTACACCGTCCTTTCTGGTCTTAAAAGATATCCTCTGGAGGTGACCGCGGTCGTTTCCATGGCCGACTCTGGTGGTTCCGCTCGCAAAGAGCGGGACGAGTTTGGCCTTTTACCTGTTTCCGACGTGAGAAAAGCGCTTCTTGCGCTTTCGGAGGAGGATGGGCAGGAGGGGATGCTGCGGGAGCTTTTCAATTATCGGTTCTCACAGGGGACCGGCGTCGAGGGTACGACCTTTGGGAACCTTTTTCTGGTCGCCTTAGCCAACATCCTAGGTTCCCAGGAGAAGGCAATAAAGGAGATGGGTAGGGTCTTGCGGATAAAAGGCCGCGTTTTGCCCGTAACGCTGGACGAGACCAACCTGGTTGCCGAGTATGACGAGGGGGTGACCGTGGTCGGCGAGCACGCCATAGACGAACCACGCCACGACGGACGCCTCGCTATCAGAAATGTCTATCTTCTACCCGCCGTCAAGGCCAATCCCCAAGCCGTTGCCGCCATAAAAAAGGCCAATTTTATTGTGGTAGGGCCGGGGGACCTTTTCACAAGTCTTCTGCCGACCCTTCTCGTCGAGGGAGCGACCGAAGCGGTAAAAAAATCCCGCGCTGGGAAGATTTTTATCCTTAACCTCATGAACAAGTTCGGGCAAACCAACGGCTTCACCGCCTCCCGTTATCTTTCGGAGCTCGGGAGGTATTTGGGTTTGGCTTTTGATCATGTCTTCGTCAATAGCGCCCCGCTCCCCAAGGATGCGCTCCGCTACTATGCCACCTCCGAGAGCTCACACCCCGTCGAGGACGACCTCGACGACGGGAGTTACCGGGTTGTGAGAGGAGATTTTTTGTCGTCAAAGCGTTTTATCCCCCAGGAAGGCGACAAGCTCAAGCGCAGTCTTCTTAGACACGATTCGGATAAGTTGGCGAGGGCGTTGGTGGAGTTGGTGGAGGGGAAGGAGGGTTAGGTCTATCTGCGGCGTTATCGGCTTTGTATCAGATAAAGAGAAAGAAAACCCCGCCCGCTTTTTAGTTGAGGGGTTAAAACGACTCGAGTATAGGGGTTATGACTCCTGGGGTATAGTCTTTGGCAACAACCCCGTTCTTTTGAAGAAAGCAGGGAGGATATCGGAGGCGAACGCGACCCTTCTTCCGGCTACTTCCCGAAAGCCTGCTTTTGCGGGTTTGGGCCACACCCGCTGGGCGACCCACGGGGGAGTGACCGACGAAAACGCCCACCCCCACTTGGATTGCACGGGACAGATTGCTGTCGTCCACAACGGGATCATAGAAAACTGGAGCGAGCTCAAAAAGGATCTTCTGGCGCGCGGTCACAAATTTAAGTCCGAAACCGACACCGAGGTCGCCGCCCACCTCATCGAAGAAGCAATTACCAATAAGCAATTAACAATTAACAATTTCGCGGAGGCGGTGAGGAAGGTTTTTAATCAGTTAGAGGGTTTGAATGCTATTGTGGTTTATTCTCCGCAACTGCGGGCGATTATAGCATTTCGCAACGGCTCGCCGCTTGTGGTTGGGGTAGGGGAGGAGGAGCACTACGTCGCCTCCGACATCCCAGCTTTCTTGCCTTACACCCGAAAGGTGTCATTTTTGGAGGATGGAGAAGGGGTAATCCTATCAAATGCCAGAGATCAGAAATCAGATATCAGAATTGTGGAGGCCAAGACCGGAAAGACAAAACCGCCCAAGGTGGAAGAGATAACCTGGTCGGCGGGGGAGGCAGAGCTCGGGGAGCATCCTCACTATCTAATTAAGGAGATAAGCGAGCAACCCGAGATTCTGGCTCGACTCGCCCAATATTCCGAGAGTGATATCAAGGAGGTGGCGAAACTTATCAAGGGCTCTTTTGGAACTTACTTTACCGCTTGCGGGACGGCGGCTCACTCGGGCCTTGCGGCGACCTATCTCTTCTCAGATTTAGCCAAGCGCCACGTCAACTTCGCGGTCGGGAGCGAGTTTTACTTTTTGGAGAGTTTTTTGGTTCCCAAGTCTCTTCTTATCGCGGCTTCCCAATCCGGGGAGACCATGGATACCTTGGAGGCGGTACGCGCCGCTAAAAAGCATCGCTCCAAGGTAGTCGCCCTCACCAACGTGGAGGGATCATCGTTGACGCGCCTCGCGGACAAGACGCTTCTTTTGAACTGCGGGCCGGAGAAGGCGGTCTTGGCGACCAAATCCTATACCGCCAAGCTCGCGCTCTTTCTTCTTCTTGCTGCCCAGATGGGAGGGGACCTTGATGCGGGGCGAAAGCTGGTGAAGCGCTCTGCCAAAGCCGTAGGGGAGCTTTTAAACGGCGGGCAGATCGAAAAGCTCACCAAGCGCTTGAGGGATAGCGAGCATATATACATTATCGGGCGCGGGGTGAATTACGCGACCGCCTTGGAGGCGGCCTTAAAGATAAAGGAGGTTTCCTACATACACGCCGAGGGGTTTGCCGGCGGGGAGCTCAAGCACGGAGTGATAGCACTGATTGAGGAGGGGACGCCGTGCTTAGTCTTTGTGGCCAACGATCACGCCCGTTCATCGGCCCTCTCAAACGCCAAAGAGATTAAAAGCCGAGGCGGGTTTGTAATCGGAGTTTCGCCTCGAGAAGACGAGGTTTTTGATGAGTGGATAAAGGTGCCGGATGTGGGGGAGGCCTCAGCAATCGTGAACGTGGTCCCCGCGCAGCTTTTGGCGTATCATTTGGCGGTTGAGCGCGGGTTGGACCCGGATAAACCCCGGAACTTAGCAAAATCCGTGACTGTCAAATAACTCCGTTGGTAGAATGGAGCGAGTATGAGAATTGGCGTTTTGGCCCAACCGCTTCTTGAACCGAGCGCGGGGATAACCTACTTCACCAAAGGGATTCTAGATGAGCTTATAAAGCAGGACAAGAAGGACACGTTTGACCTTTTTCTCTTTCGGCTTTTCCCCAAATCAAAGATTTTTATGTTTGGGAGGCAGCGTAAAAACTTCCGCTACCGCTACCAGCGGCTCTTCCCCTTTAAGGTTTACTACAAACTCCACAAGTGGGGGATAAATATTCCGCTCGAGCTCTTCTTTGGCTCCCACGACCTCTACTTTTTCCCCAATTTCACCCTCTACCCCCATCGCCGCGGCCGCTCCGTGGTGGTCGTCCACGACCTCTCCTTTGAAAAGGTTCCGCAGTTCGTCTTTAAGAAGAATGTGGAGTTTTTACAAAAGTTTGTCCCGCCGTCGGTTGCCCAAGCGGATCGAGTCGTGGCGATATCCCAGAACACCAAGCAGGATTTGATAGAGACCTACGGCGTGCCGGAGAAGAAGATCTCGATAGTCAACCCCGGAGTGGACCTTAAGGTTTTTAAACCCCAAAGCGAGAGCGAGATTGCGAAAGTCAAAAAGAAGTATGGGATAGAGCGACCCTTTGTTCTTTACCTGGGGACGCTCGACCCTCGCAAAAACGTCGCGGCGCTGGTGAGGGCTTACGCCGCCCTTCGCGACCAGGGCCGGTATCAGTTGGTTTTGGCGGGTAAGGTCGGTTGGATGCACGAGAAGAGGGTCTACGGTGAGGTTTTCGAGGTGGTCGGGAAGCTCGGGCTAAAGGACGACGTCGTCTTTACCGGCTACGTGCCGGACGAGGACAGACCGAAACTCTTATCCGCTTGCGAGGTTTTTGTCTTCCCCTCGCTTTTTGAGGGGTTTGGGATGCCGGTCGTGGAGGCGCAGGCGTGCGGGGCGCCGGTTGTAACATCAAACGTGACCTCGCTACCCGAGGCGGGAGGCAATGGTGCGCTATATGTGGAGCCGACCAACCTAGGGCAGCTGACCCGTGCTCTTGAGGATGTTTTGGGTAAGCCCGCGCTGCGGGAAAGCTTGAGGAAAAAAGGACTCGCTAACGCTCGCCGCCACACCTGGGCCAAGTCGGCTAAGAAAATGATGAAGGTGTTTGAAAGTGTATCTTCGCTATAATGGGTGGTATGTTTTGGGGAAAAGTTATCGAAGTTTTGGCACTCGTTGCAGGGTTTTTGGGTGTCTTGCAAAGCAACGCTCACGCCTATCTTGACCCGGGGACCGGAAGCTATGTAGTCCAGGTTGTTATAGCGACCTTGGCGGGCGGGGCGTATTTGGTGGTTGCCTTTTGGGGGAGGATTAAAAGCTTCCTGGGCAAGTTGATTTCTCGATTTTTGGGCAAACGGCAGGATGGAAACCAAGAGGAGTAATAAGAATGTCGCCGGGTCCTTCCGCGACCCAAGTGGCTTTTTGTTTTATGAGGACGGGACTTTATACCGGCAGGTAAACCGCTTCTACCAGAAAGATTTTGACCATCTCGTAAATTCCGGACTGGCAAAAAGATTGGTCAAGGAAGGGCTTTTTGTCCCTTTTAAAGAAGTACCACTCAGCTTGGCCAAAACCAAGGAAGCATATAAGGTAATAAAGCCCGTTCCGGTGCCTTTCGTCTCCTACCCTTACGAGTGGAGTTTTGGACAGCTCAAGGACGCGGCGTTGACCACCCTCAAGATTCAAAAAATAGCCCTCGAGCACGGGATGGTTCTCAAGGACGCAAGCGCCTACAATATCCAATTTATCTCCGGCAAGCCGGTTTTTATAGATACCCTCTCATTTGAGGTCTACAAGGAAAGGCCTTGGGTCGCGTACCGGCAGTTTTGCCAGCACTTTTTAGCGCCCTTGGCTCTTATGGATTACTCGGATATAAGATTGGGACAGCTTTTGAGGGTTTATCTTGACGGGATACCCTTAGATTTGGCGACGCGTCTTCTGCCCCAGCGGGCGATGCTCAAGCCCCAGCTTCTGGCGCATCTTTATCTTCACGCCAAAAGTCAGCAGGTTTTTTCCGCCAGAGGCGGACAGGGCCGACTGGGAGCGGAGAAAGGTTTGGCGCTCAAGAAAAAACAGCTTTTGGGGATTGTAAATGGGCTCGAGGCGGCGGTTTCGGGTTTGCGGTGGGAGCCCAAGGGGACGGAGTGGGCCGAGTACTACGACGAGACCAACTACTCCAAGAGCGCCTTTGCCCACAAGAAGAAAATCGTCGACGATTTCTTGAAACGAGCAAAGCCGAAAACCGTTTGGGATTTGGGGGCAAATACCGGCGTTTTTAGCCGGTTGGCCGCCGAGCGGGGAGCGCTCACCGTGGCTTTTGATATAGACCCCGCCGCAGTTGAAAGGAACTACAGAGAAGTAAGAGTAAGTGGGGAGAGTAAGATATTACCTCTGGTTTTGGACTTGACCAACCCAAGCGGTGGTGTGGGTTGGGCCAATAAGGAGCGAATGTCGCTTGCGGAGCGCGGTCCCGCGGACGTGGCTACGCCTCTGGCACTGGTTCACCATTTGGCTATTGGGAACAACCTACCTTTTGGGATGATTGCCGAGTTTTTTGCCCAGCTTTGCCGTTTTCTAATCGTGGAGTTCGTCCCCAAAGACGACTCCCAGGTCAAACGGCTCTTGGCGACGCGCGAGGATATCTTCCCAAACTACACGCAGGAGGAATTTGAGAAGGAATTTGCGAGGTACTTTAGTACTCTAAAATCGGAGAAGATAAAAGGATCCAAGCGGACTCTCTACCTTATGAAGGCGAGATGAAACTCCTAGCCAAACTCAAGACTATTCCCTTACACCCGTTTTTGTTTGCCATTTTCCCAGTTTTGTTTTTCTTCCAAAGCAATATTGGGGAGGTTCTTTTGGGGGTGGTTTTCAAGCCATCTATCTTCTTCCTCTTTTTGACAGCTCTTGGTCTTTTAGTCTTTCGTTTTCTATTTAAAAGTTGGCCGAAAGCAGCTGTGTTTATGTCTATCGGTTTGTGGCAATTTTTCATCCACGGGCGATTCCATGAATTTTTGGGCGAGCTTTCACTTAATGTTGGAGGGTTTACACTCGGAACTGACGATACTATCTTTTTGATCTGGCTTGTTTTGGACGTCACAATTCTGGTTCTACTACTTAAGATTAAGCGAGACTTGGCTGCAACTACCGGGTTTCTGAACGTTACGGCAACTGTTCTTGTTGCGACAGCAGTTTTTACAATCGCCTCTTACGAGTTTAGAGTGGAGCGCCCGATTTTTAGCACTCCTTTTGGAGAATTCCAGACGGTAGGAGAAGTTTCGCAAGAGAACCCTGACATTTATTATCTGATCTTTGACGGGTACGCGAGCAACGAGATCTTGGAAGAGTTCTACAACTACGACAACAGCTACTTCACAGGTTTTTTAGAGGAAAGTGGGTTTTATGTTGCTTACCGAAGCAGAACAAACTATCCCAAAACGCCTCTTTCTTTGGCTTCCTCACTTAATTTCGAATATCTGAACGAACAGTGGGACTCTCTCACCGAGGGGTTGCCAGAAGGCTCAAACGATGAAACTTTTATCTACCCGTTGATTGAGGACAACGAGGTGGTGCGGCTCCTGGGGGAAAAGGGATACCGCTATTACCACTTAGGTTCCTGGTTTGAGGGGACAAAAACAAATCGCAACGCAGATAGTAATTTCAACCTATTGTCGGTTAAGTTTGAAGGGGGTTTATATCTACCTGGCTTGTTGGATGGATTTTTCTTGCGGCTTTTGGAAACCACTTCCCTCTCTCCTATCCTGAGAAAACTGTTTCCGCAAACAGACTTCTTAAATTTCAACGCGCAGCATAAGGCGTTAATTCTTTATCAGTTTGAAAAACTTAAGGAGGTTTCACAACTTAGGGGACCTAAATTTGTCTTTGCTCACATTCTCGCTCCCCATCGCCCCTTTGTTTTCACGAAAGACTGTGAGCAGCTTCCAGACGACCAGGCGGAGGTGGTAACAGTAGAAAACTATATAGGCCAGCTCGAGTGTACAAATCAACACATCATACAAACTGTAGACTATATTTTGGTCAATTCCTCCCGACCCAAAGTAATTGTTATCCAAGCGGATGAGGGTATTCGGTCACCCTACAGTTCTGAGAAGCAGGACTTTTTAGAGGAAAGATTTGGGATTATCAATGCTTTTTACCCCGCCGCCGTTTTGCAGGATTCCCTTTACCCCTCAATCACGCCAGTTAATGTGTTTAGGATTGTTTTCAACTCCTTCTTTGGAGAAGGACTGGAGATTCTGCCTGATCGGAACTTTCTCTTCGATCATTATCATTACAACTTGACCGAAGTTACCGATTCCTTTTAGTTCTAAAGGGGGACAAAAGAAAAATCCTCCTGGGCATTAGGAGGATTTTTGGTTTAGGTACCACTCGACGGCTCGCTGGAGGCCGGTTTCAAGGTCTACCTTCGCCTCGAAGCCGAATTCCTGACGAGCGCGGGAGACGTCCAACCGTCGCCGCGGTTGCCCGTCGGGCTTGCTCTTGTCCCAGCGGATCTCTCCTTTGAATTCGCACAAACGGCAGATGAGCCCGACCAAATCCTTGATCGAAATTTCCTCTCCTGACCCCAAGTTCACGGGCTCGCCCTTGTCGTAGCGCTCGGTCGCGGTGACAATCGCCTCGGCCGCATCCTCGACAAAGAAGAACTCGCGGGTGGGTTTGCCGGTGCCCCAGACCTCGATGGAATCTTTTCCCTCCCTTTTTGCGTCAACCACCTTCTTGATGAGGGCGGGGATGACGTGGGAGCTTTTGGGGTCAAAGTTGTCCCTGGGCCCGTAGAGGTTGACCGGCAAAAGATAAATGGCGTTAAGGCCGTACTGTTGCCGGTACGCCTGCGCCTGGATCAAGAGCATTTTCTTGGCGAGGCCATAGGGAGCGTTGGTCTCCTCAGGGTAGCCCTCCCAGAGATCATCCTCCTTGAAGGGAACTGGAGTGAATTTGGGGTAGGCACAGATGGTGCCGACCGCGACGAATTTCTCAACACCCGCCCGGCGTGCGGCTTCCATGAGTTGAACCCCCATCACGGCGTTGTCGTAAAAGAGTTCCGCGGGATGCTCGCGGTTAAAACCGATTCCACCGACGCGGGCAGCAAGGTGTATAACGACATCTTGATTCTTGACCGCCGCGACACAGTTTTCCCAGATGCGAAGGTCAGATTCTTTGGAGCGGGGGACGAAGATATTCTTTTTAGGGACGCCTTGTTCGAGGAGCTTATCGATGACGAAGGAGCCGAGAAATCCGGCTCCTCCAGTGACCAGTATCTTCTTTGAGGTGAGGTCAATCATTCTGCTCTTCTCTGATCTTGAACCCTCCATTTTTGAGGTGAAGTTCTTTCTCTGCTTCTTTAAGGTCGGATTGCACCATCTCGGAAACCAGTTTGTCGAAGGTAATTTTGGGTTTCCAGCCCAAAACACGCCGCGCTTTTGAGGCATCGCCGAGAATGGATTCTACCTCGGTGGGGCGAAAATAACGAGGATCGACTTCGATTAAAACTTTACCGGATTTATTATCGATTCCCTTTTCGCTAACACCTTTGCCACGCCATTTGATATCTATACCGACTTCGGCAAACGCTAATTCGCAGAACTCGCGGACTGTGTGATCTATGCCGGTGGCGATTACGAAGTCGTCCGGCTTTTTCTGCTGAAGCATCATCCACATCGCCCGTACATAATCCTTGGCGTGCCCCCAGTCTCGTTTGGCGTTGAGGTTGCCAAGGTAGAGTTTGTTCTGCAGTCGCAGTTTGATGCGGGATGCGGCGCGGGTGATTTTGCGGGTTACAAAAGTCTCGCCACGTCGTGGGGATTCGTGGTTAAAGAGGATCCCTGAACAGGCAAAAAGTCCGTAGGCCTCCCGATAGTTCACGGTGATCCAATGGGCGTATAGTTTGGCTACGGCGTAGGGGCTTCTGGGGTAGAAAGGGGTTTTTTCGTTCTGCGGAGGCGGAGAGGCTCCAAACATCTCGGATGTCGAAGCTTGATAAAACTTAGTTTTATTCATTAAACCCAGTGTGCGAATAGCCTCTAAGATTCTTAAAGTGCCTAATGCATCAGCACTGGCTGTATATTCTGGCTTTTCAAACGAGACTTTAACGTGGCTTTGCGCACCTAGGTTATAAATTTCGTTGGGCTTGATCTCAGCTATTAATCTGATAAGGTTTGTTGCATCGGTCAGGTCTCCGTAATGGAGAATCAGGGCGCGCCCTCGTTCATGGGGATCTTGATAAAGGTGATCAATTCGCTCCGTGTTTAAAGAGGAAGTACGGCGCTTAACACCGTTAACTTCGTAACCCTTGTCTAGCAAAAGCTCTGCAAGATAAGAACCGTCCTGCCCGGTTATTCCAGTGATGAGGGCTTTTTTCCTCCGCGCCATCGGAGCAATTATAGCCTATCCTCTCAATCGAGGTGGATTGATAAACTACAACCTTACTAGTTTCTACTGTTCGGCAGTGTATTCCACTCCCACCGCTTTGAGATCGGCTCTTCCCATCGTGTCTACTGGGTCGTTACCTTGTCTCCAAAAATGAGCCCAAATCATGTCGCCTGCCTCGAATCCTAGAGAGGCAGGGAGCGTCCATGTTCTTTGTTCTTCCCAGTTAGGCATAGAGAAATCAAATCGTTCCCATCCACTGGATAGGGATATCATCTGGCCGCTTGGGGTCATTTTCTTAGCGTAGTATAAGAAGGTTGCCGTCCCTCCGAGGTTGTCTATCGATTGCCACCACTCTCGAACGATCAGATCACCTCCGGCATAATCATAAGGTAAGACGAAGCTGTAGTTATAACCGGATCCGCCCCAACCTCTGGTTCTTATGCCATTTCCGAAAACATCCCAACCCTCTTCTGATGGCCAGCCCATTATGTTCGCAGTTATTACTCTCGTAATATTAGCGATCTTGGAGTCGGTTACAGCGTTATCGGCGATTTTAGCTGTGGTTACTGAACCGTCAATCAACATGTCGACAGTTACCGCGTTGGCTTCGCCTTTGAGAACAAACGCTGAGGAGTCCAAACCATCGAGTAGGTCAGCATCCAGGAAGCTTCCGCTGCCCATAGTTAGGACGCTTACCGGAAACTTCCCGTTTACGTCAAGTGCCAAAAGATAGTCGGGGGTTGGAGTGCCAGAAGCGTGGAACCCATCGACTGTATCCGCATTGACTCTCGTTGATGGTTGGGCGTAACTCACATTCGCTTTTTGAGGTAGCACCAAAACTGCCAGGGGAAGAAGGGCGGCAACTAATGCTGCGAGTAGTTTTTCCTTTATCTTACTCACCCCCTTTCTAAAACAAACCTACACCAACTGTAGATAAAATCCGTGTATCTTTTCAATCGGTTCTTTTTAGCTTTCACCTATCTCCAGTGTTAAAATCTTTCCGTGGTGGTTGCTGAAACGGTTATAAAACCTAAAGGGAAATTCAGTATAAATCTCAAAGAACTTTGGGATTTTAGAGAACTCTTCTACTTTTTAGCCTGGCGGGATATCAAAGTCCGCTACAAACAAACAATTTTTGGAGTTGCTTGGGCGATTCTCCAACCTTTTATCCTGATGGTAGTTTTCTCGTTTTTCTTTGGTCAAGTAGTTGGGATAGAAGCGGACGGATTACCTTATCCGGTTTTTTCTTACGCGGGGCTTCTTTTTTGGCAGTTTTTTTCCGGGGCGGTGGGAAAAGTGAGTGGTAGTTTCGTAGGGAGTGCGGGAATACTGCAAAAGATTTATTTTCCTCGTTTAATAGTTCCTTTATCGGCGACTATTGTTTCTTTTATAGATTTTGTGATGGCGGCGATAGTTTTTGTGGGGTTGATGATTTACTACCAATTCGCCCCTACA
>JABAOF010006846.1_pt5 | contig 12889 bp, 16 predicted proteins | sample 7062171 | NCBI WGS metagenome assembly JABAOF01 (sample SAMN14538628, study PRJNA623070) | marine sediment metagenome | biome: marine biome [ENVO:00000428]; feature: marine pelagic biome [ENVO:01000023]; material: deep marine sediment [ENVO:00002113] | place: India: Gulf of Khambhat ...
ACGATGGCGTTTGGACCTGTGCTGCAGGCGGTTTGCCAACTACAACAGCAACTGAATTGGCTTCTAGTGGCGGTTACGACATTTGCGACTGCCTTGTGCCAATACATTTAGCAAGCATGCCTGTTGATCCCACAGACGGCTCTTATACTGATTGCGCTACTTATGCAGCTGACTATACCATTATTCAAAATCCTACCACTTCCCGCGTAACTGTGGCGGCTCCAGCTGCCGAGCTAGAAACCATTAGTCTGAGCCGTTAACTTAAGAAGAGGCTGTCGAATAGCCTTACATTTATTTAGTGCTAGCATCCAAAAATCCTCCCGGGTTGCAGAGGGGAGGATTTTTGGTATAATGATATTAGAATCTTGGCTGCGGGACGCTCCCTTCAACAGCTTGCCTCGATTCTTTGAATACTTTTTTATGGTTATGTTTTGTCCTAATTGTAAAAAAAGGAGATTGAAGAAGGCTGTTTTTCAGAATACAGAGGTCGACTATTGCTCCAAGTGCCTTGGGCTTTGGTTTGATGGAGACGAGCTGCGTCAAGCCAAAGATGAAAAAGAAAAGGATTTGAATTGGCTAGACATTGACCTTTGGAAAGATGAAAAGAAGTTTAAAGTCTCACAAGGCCTGAGGGCTTGTCCTAAATGTTCTGTTCCTTTATACAATGTAGGCTATGGCGATTCCAGGGTGCAGATTGATCTTTGCAATCTATGCAAAGGCATTTGGCTTGATAGAGGAGAATTCAAGGGGATTGTTAAATATCTGAAAGAAAAGGGGGCCCGAGACCTTGCTAAGCACTATTTTAAGAATCTTTTGAAAGAGGGGGCTGAGATAGTCATAGGCCCTGAGACGTTTCAAGAAGAACTACACGATTTTGTCTGTGTGCTTAAGTTGTTAAACTATAACGTTGCTACAAAGCACCCGGTAATCAGCGCAATAATATTAACGTTACCAAAATAAAAGGTCAGAAAATAATAAACAACGAACTATTATGTTATTTGTTTTCTATATAATCTTAGCTGTAATTGTTATTGTCATTTTATGGCTGGCTGGAACCTACAACAGCTTGATTAGAAAGAAAAACAGAGCCAAAGAGGCTTGGTCAGATATTGATGTTCAGTTAAAAAGAAGATATAACCTGATACCTAATTTAGTAAGCACAGTAAAAGGTTATGCTTCTCATGAGAGAGGGGTTTTTGAGAAGGTAACCCAAGCTAGAACTCAGGCAATGGGTGCTAAGGGAGTGCAGGAAAAAGTTAAGGCAGAAAACGTTTTAACGAGCACCCTAAAAACGCTTTTTGCTGTTTCTGAGAATTACCCAGAGCTTAAGGCATCTCAGAATTTCTTGGAGCTGCAAAGAGAACTTAGAGATACTGAAGATAAGATTCAGGCTGCCAGAAGGTTTTATAATGGCAATGTCAGAGATATGAACATCAAGATTGAAAGTTTTCCTTCAAACATTGTTGCCAGAATATTTAATTTCAAGAAAATGGAATTGTTTGAACTTGAAGATGAAGCAGCCAGAAGCGTGCCCAAGGTTGATTTTTGAGAAAGTTCTTGTCCTTGCAGTTCAAGAGTTATGAAAATAAAAGCTGTATATCCAAATTTTTTGGTTTGGTTTTTTTTGATTTTACTCATTGCTTGTTTTTTTGCGAGCACTGGTAAGGTTAGTGCTGCCTTTGATGGAGAAAGCATAAGCGATTTTTCTGTTAAAGTTGAGGTTTTAAAAAATAGCACCCTGCTCTTGGAAGAAAAAATTGTTTATAATTTCAGCAGCAATTATCGACACGGAATATATCGTGATATTCCCTCCAAGGATGTTTTGATAAGAGTGAAAAAGGTGCTTGATAATACCAGCGAGCCTTGGCAATATCAAGTGTCAAGGTTGAGAGATTACTTGCGGATTAAAATAGGAGATCCGGACAAGACTATCATGGGCACTCACACCTATCATATTTTTTATGAAATGGATTTTGCTGTTGGGTATTTCCAAGAGCATGATGAGCTCTATTGGAATGTTACTGGCAACGAATGGGAAGTGCCTATTGAATCAGCCAGTATCAAGGTTAATCTGCCAGAAGATGTGGGGAAAGAAAGCTTGAGGCTCGCTTGTTTCACCGGCTCTTACGGTAAAAGCGAAAGCGATTGTTCCTGGAAGGTTATTAGCCCGAGTCAGGTTTATTTCCAAAGTGAAAAAGCGCTTCAGCCACAAGAAGGTTTAACAATTGTTCTTGGTTGGCCCAAGGGCATTGTCCCAGGACCTTCTTTAGCAAAAAGGATTAGTCGGTTTGTTCAAAAGTGGATTTTCTTTGTTATTCCCTTGCTGCTTTTCATCTTTCTTTTTAGGTTATGGCTCAAAAAAGGCAGAGATGCCAGAGTGAAAAAAACTATTATTGCCCAATATGAAGCCCCAGATAACCTGAGGCCAGCTGAGGTGGCTATTATTAAAGATCAAAAAGTTATTCCAAGAGCTGTTTCAGCAACCATAGTTGACTTGGCACGAAGAGGATACTTGAAGATTAAAGAAACAGAGAAAAAAGAAATTCTTTTTAAAAAGAAAGATTGGCAGTTAATAAAAATGAGAGATTTTGAAAGCGATGAATCCTTAAAGAGATACGAAAATTACCTTTTGTGGTCAATTTTTCCATCAAAAACCCAAGAGAAACGTTTAGTTTCATCTATGGAGAATAAGTTTTACGACAAGTTTGCTCAGCTGAAGAAAAAGATATCCAGACGGGTTACTTTCGATGACTATTTCGTTGAGAACCCTGACAAGGTTAGAAAAAGATTTTTACTTCCGAGCATTGGCGCTTTTGTCTTAGGGATTTTTTCATTAGCCACCTGGCGGGTTGGCGTGCCCTTGTTAATTTGCGCAGCATTGCTGCTTTTTTTCTCTTTCTTTATGCCCAAAAAGACAAAGAAGGGGGCAGAGGCGTTGTGGCATATCTTGGGCTTGGAAGAATATATTAAAACAGCTGAAAGATACCGTGTTAAATTCCAAGAGCAAGAAAACATCTTTGAAAAAATTCTTCCCTATGCTATTGTTTTTAATCTGGCTGATAAGTGGGCAAAGGCTTTTGAGGGCATATACACAAAACAACCCTCCTGGTATGAATCAGCAAGGCCAGGGGTTTTCAGCACTGCTGTTTTTGTTGGTGCCCTCAACAGCTCTCTTTCTGGAATTACCAGCTCAATGGCTTCAAAGCCTGGAGGCAGAAGTGGAGGAAGCGGTTTTGCAGGAGGCTTTGCTGGTGGAGGGGCTGGGGGAGGGGGCGGTGGTAGCTGGTGATCCAGCGATATAAAGTTATAAAACTATGAGAAGAGGCCCAGAATTTAGAATAGTGGGAGGTGCCCCTGAAGAAGAGAAAGGGAAAGCAAGAAAACGGCTGGAAGATTTATTAGGTGAAAAACACCTTGAGCTTTTAAAGTTAACTAAAGAATCAAAAGAGGAATTGCGGAGGTTAGAATATCCAAAAAGCCCAATAGAGTTAGCCTTAATTGACGTGGCAAATCAAGAAACTTCTGAGCTCATGGAAAAAGCAGGTCTTGACCCTTATGATATACCTGAAAGGAATATACATATAGTCCCGCCCGAGATATATAAAAGGGCAAGCGAGGAGCATGGAAGTGCTCTTAGTATAGCCAGGGACCAGGTAATTCTTATGGACGCCAGAGAATGTAGAGCAAGCTTACTTGCTTTTGCTAGGTATACATTCCATGAGTTGATGCATCTCAAGGGACATTTTACATTAGAAGTGCAGGAGATAGTAGAGAGGGAAAAACCTGATGTGAAAGAGACTGCTTATCAATCAGGATTAACAGTCTATTCACCCCAAAAGAAAAGATTGCATGGTGAATATCACGAACATTTTCGGGGGGCTGAGGAAGCGATAGTAGCCTTGCAAGAAAAGAAGTTTCTCTCGGAATTGTTGAAGCATCCATTATTCAAGGAAGAAAAAGAATGGTTAGATTCATCAGAAGCTTTAGAATTTAAACAGAAAATCGCAAAGGATGAAGAATTACCAATAGAGGATATCTTCTGGGTCAGCAAAGACGGTCAAGAATATGAAGCGATCGATTATTGGAGGCAGAGAAAGGTTCTAAACTATGTTATGGAGCAGATCCGGGTTGCTTATCCAGACGAGGTTTATAAATCTACTGAAGATGTTCTCTCAGAATTTAGAAACAGTATATTTACCGGTCGTCTTCGTCCAATAAAAAAGATAGTAGAGCATACTTTTGGCAAAGGGAGTTTTCGAGTCTTAGGAATGATGAAAGACGATAAAGAAAGCCCTGTTGAGGTTCTTGAAGCATTGAGAAAGATGCGTCTCAGCCATTTAAAATTAACCAAAGGTGAAAAGCCCACCAATTCGTAACCACAAACTACAAACTACTAACTACTAACTACTAACTATGCCAACCCTTTATTCCCAAGCAGAATCTAATGTTCGCAAAACCTACTTGTTGATTTTTGTTTTTTTAATCCTTATTATTGGTTTAGGCTGGCTTTTCAGCGAGATTTTGGGCAATGCTATAATCTTGTATGCTGCTGTCATTTTCAGTTTTCTAATGACCTTTTTCAGCTACTGGTATTCAGACAAGGTGGTGCTGGCTGCAACCAGAGCCAAACTAATAGAGAAAAAAGACAATCCAGAGCTTTACCGCTTGGTTGAAAACATTTGCATAACAGCCGGTTTGCCCTTGCCTAGAATCTATATCTTGCCAGAAGCTCAGCCCAATGCTTTTGCCACTGGCAGAAACAAGAAGCATGCGGTAATAGCTGTTACTGCTGGTTTGTTGCAACAGCTCAGCAGAACAGAGCTTGAAGGAGTAATTGCCCACGAATTGTCGCACATCAAAAACAAAGATATGCTTTTGCAAACAATCGTTGTTGTTTTAGCTGGAATGATTGCTATTGCCTCCCACTGGTTCTTGCGCATTAGTTTTCTTGGTGGAGGGGCTGGTGGGAGACGAAGAGGCTCAAGGGGTGGAGCTGGTGCTTACTTGATGGTGCTCGGTTTGGTTGCTGCAATCTTAGCGCCTATTGCAGCCAGTTTAGTCAGGCTTGCTATTTCAAGAAAAAGAGAATTTTTAGCTGACGCCTCAGGCGCTTTACTAACCAGATATCCTGAAGGCTTAGCCAGCGCCTTGGAAAAAATCTCCTCTGACCCAACCCCAATGAGAAAAGCCAGCAATTCCACTGCCCATCTCTTTATTGCCTCGCCCTTCAAGGGCAGACAGCAGCGGAATTGGTTTACCAAATTGTTCTTGACTCATCCTTCAACAGAAGATAGAGTAAAAGCCCTCCGTGGCATGAAGGTTTAAAAAGTATTTTAAAATTTAAAATTTAGAATTTAAAATTAATTANNTTATGGTAGGGTGTGCCGAATGGTAAGGCGCCACTCTGGAGAAGCTGTGGGGATTTATCCCCTTGCAGGTTCGAGTCCTGTCCCTACCGCATCGTTTAAATTTCAAAGAGACAGTGCTATGTTAATAGGTATAATTGCAGATACCCACGACAATGTGCCTAATCTTTTGAAAGCCATAAAAGCCTTTAATGAAAAGAAGGTAGATTTGGTTTTGCATTGCGGTGATTGGGTTTCACCCTTTATGCCAGATTTTTGTGGTGATTTGCAAGCAAAAATCGTTTCTGTTTGGGGCAATAACGAAGGGGGTATCTACCGTTTTTTAACCAGACACCAAAAAAAGAAATGGAACATAGATTTCCAAAACAGAAGCGTGGAATTAGAACTTGATGGCAGGAAAATCATTGCTTATCATGGGGATTCAAAGCCATTGTTAAAAGCCTTGATAGATTGCCAGAAATACGATGCTGTTTTTTCAGGGCACACCCACGTTGCTTTGATTGCAAAAGAAGGAAAAACTTTGCACGTGAATCCTGGCTCAACCTCTGGATTGTCTGAGTCAAAGATAGTTGATGAAATAACCGTTGCTGTTTACAACACCAAAACCAACCAAGCCGGAATTATTCGCTTAAAGTAATTATTTGTTAATCATTGAAAGGTCGCTTCAATTTTTTATAACTTGTTAAAAAATGCCTGCAAAAAAGACAACAAAAACAAAAAAAGAGGAGTTTAAGGTTTCAGGTGAGGATGTTGTTAAGAAAATAAAGGCAATCATTAAAGAAGGAAACGCCAGAAGAATTATAGTTAAGAATGAAAAAGGCAAGGTTATGCTTGAAATCCCAGTGAGTGTGGCTGCTGTTGGTACTGTGTTAGCACCGATTTTGGCGGCTGCTGGGGTCTTGGTGGCTATGGTTAAGAAATGCACCATTATAGTTGAGAGAAAATAAAATGAATGGAAGGAGTTTCGCTCCTTCCTAAGGTCGAAGGAATTCGGTTCCTTTGACAGGTTTCTTCGATGATGATAGTTTAGTTCGTTTGTGGATTTTTGGGAATTTTATTATGTTTGATAGGACAAGGCGGCTTTTTAAAATTTCAAAGGCGTTTTTGGGAATAGTTTATCTTCTCAAGAAAGCCAGAAGGCATGGCAATGATTTTGGCTTGGTGGGAAAAAAGATAAACAGGCTAATTGCTGGCTTAGGACCTACCTTTGTAAAGTTAGCTCAGATGCTTTCTTTAAGAGCTGACCTTGTTCCTGCTGGCCTTGCTGATGAGTTAAGAGAACTGCTTGATAGGGGGAAAANNAAAGGTAAGGACCAGCTCCATTGTGAATATCTTTAAACAAGAATTCGGAAAAATACCAGAAGATTGCTTTGAATACTTTGAAGAAGAGCCCTTGGCTGTGGCTTCATTAGCTCAGGTTCACAAAGCAAAATTATTATCCAGCACGATTTGAGCTTAATAAAAAAAGCTCTTTTCTTTTTGCCAGCCCCCACTTCCAAGTTGAAAAACAGTAAAAAGTTATTAAAAAGAATCATAAAAGAGTTTTTCAAGTGGATGAAGTACGAGCTTGATTACAGATTGGAGGCTGTGCACTTATCAAGGGCGCTAAATAATTTTGCTGGAAGCGACTTTGTTGTAATTCCCAAAGTTTTTTATGAATTCAGTAGCGATAAGGTTTTGACCATGGAATATATTGAAGGGGTAAGCCTGAATGAGATATTTGACAATATAAAAGATTTGGCTTCAAGGCAGACGATTGATTACAAAGGGGTAAAAGTTAAAAAGAAAGAGTTTATAAAAAAGACAGTGGATGCGATTTTCAAACAGATATTTGAAGACGGCTATTTTCATGCTGATCCTCATCCAGCTAATCTTATTATTACCCAAAAAGACANNGAAAGAGAAATTATTTGAGTTATTTATGTCTGTTATTGAAGGCGATGTCGTGGAAATAAGCGAATCTTTTATTAGTTTAGACGAGGTAAAGGGGCACGAACAGTTGCCCATCGTTCAAAAACGAATACGGGATTTGCTTAGCAAATTTACAACCGGAACAGCCTTGGATATGGGAGCCACTGAGATTTTCTATCAGTTAATAAACATTGCTTTGGAATGTGATATTGAACTGCCTTTATCTTTTGCTGTTTTGGGTAAAACCCTTTTTGCCTATGATGGTGAAATCCGCAAGGCAGACCCTCAATTTGATATTATAACAGCCTTTAGGGAAAGGCTGGAGGCAGGAGGGCTGGAAGGTTTTATCAAACAGATAGCTCCAATTTCAGTTCAAGACCTATTAAAACAAACAAGGGGCTTNNAATCTTTTGAGAAAATTATCCCAAGAGGGCTTGGAAGTAATCGTAAGATTTGCCCCCGTTAAAAAATAATCTTTCAATATTTGAACTCGGGTTTTGAACATTTGAGATATGGATTTTAGCGTTATTATTGTTAACCTCCTTTCTTTTTATCAATTGCCAGCTATTTTTTGGGGGGCTTTCTTTTTCGGTGAAACTGTTGTTATAACAGCCGCCTTTCTTTCTGCTCAAGGCATTTGGTCGCTATTAAACGTGTTTTGGCTGGCATTGGCTGGCACTTTGATATCTGACGCGCTTTGGTTTTTATTCGGCAAATCTTTTCTAAAGCTTCTTAATCGATGGCAAAGGTATCAGCAAAAGCACGATAAGTTTGTCAAGAAATTAGAAAGAATATTAGGCAGAAGACCTTTTTTGGTTCTCTTGTTTATCAAATTCTTATACGGCACAAGAATCCTAACTATTATTTATCTTTCTTTGCGCAAAATACGTTTTCGGACATTCTTGATCTTCAACACCATAGGCACTCTTGTGTGGCTCGTTGTAATGATTGCCATAGGCTGGCTGGCAGGTAAGGGCATTGCCAATGTTATTCCAGTTTTTCATAGAATAGGATATGCTTTGTCTTTATTGGTTTTATTTCTTATAATATTTAAAGTTATCACTTCATGGCTAGGCAAAAGAATAATCAAAAAATAACAGCTATAGTGCCAGCTTACAATGAGGCTGAAAGGATTGGCTCGGTTTTGGATGTTCTCACAAAATATCCCAAATTCAAAGAGATTATTGTAGTGGATGACGGTTCAATCGATAATACAGCCAAGGTTGTTAAGAAATACAATGTTCGTTATGTAAGAAATAAAGTAAACAAAGGCAAGGGCTACTCAATGGATGTTGGGGTTAAATTAGCCAAGGGCGATGTGATATTTTTCTCTGACGCTGATGTTATTGGTTTAACCCATAATATCATTAATGAGATTACAGAGCCCGTTCTCAAAGGAAAACTGGATATGTTTATTGGCATGCGGAGCAGGCAGCTCTATCATTTGCACTATTTGGTTGTTTTTATTCCTTTGCTTGGGGGCGAGAGAGCCTTAACCAAGGCTTTGTGGCAGAAACTGCCCAACTACTACAAAAGTTATTTTAAGGTTGAGGCAGGGTTAAATTTTTATGCCAAGTATTACGGCAAAGGGTTCGGTTATAAGGTTTTTAAGGGTTTATCTCAGGTGGTTAAGGAAAAAAAGTATGGCTTTTGGCAAGGCACTAAGCAACGTTGGGGCATGATGTCTAACATTCTTTGTGCTCAATTCAAGCTCCAGTTTGTTGATATACCCAAAACAATTCAGAATATAAGGACAAATATTTTTCTTGCTTTGCAAAGCCTTGCTGGCGTTTTTTTAGGCCTTTTAATTTTTGTTGCCAATTATATTCCCCGCAGCTTGAATCGCCTTCTATATTTTAGCGAAGGCCTCAATGGAAGTTTTACAGTGTCTTTGGCTCGTTTCTATATATATCTTGTAAAGATACTAAGCGTTAACATTATTGCGATCATTGGAATAATAATTGTTGCTTTTAACTCAGCCGTTCTCTTGTTTAGCCTTAAGAAGCTGGTAGATTTTATTTGTAGCCCATCAGTTAAGCGGGCAAAAAACACTCTCCGCCAAAAGGTTGATACAGCAAGTCGATTCAGAACATAGCTTACAAACAAAAAACTATGAACATCAAAAAAACAGCGATTGAGGCGGTAAGAAAAGCAGGCAAGGTTTTGTTAGAGATGTCTGAGAAAGAAATTAAATACGATATGAAAAGTGAGTACGATATTGTTACCGAAGCAGATTTAAAAGCCGAAGAGATTATTATTTCTCAGATAAGAAAAGACTTTCCAGAGCATAGTATTTTTTCTGAAGAAAAAGGTAAAGATACGAAAGAGTCTGAATATTGCTGGATTGTTGACCCTCTTGATGGCACTATTAACTTCTCAAGGGGGCTTGATGATTATTGCGTTGCTATTGCTGTTGAATACAAAAAGGATTTAGTGTTGGGAATTGTCTATCAGCCCCATTCTGACCGTCTTTATATTGCAGAAAAAGGTAAGGGCGCTTTTCTTAATAATAGAAGAATATCAGTTTCAGATGAGCCTGAAATGGTGAATATGATGTTGGCAATAGACAACTCTACCAAAATGGATATTAGAAAGAGAAACCTTCAACTTCTATCTAGAATAAATAATGAGGTGAGGCAAATCAGAATGTTTGGAAGTGGTTCTTTCACTTTAGCCAGGTTGGCTGCAGGACAGTTAGATATTTTTTATAGAGCCGGTCCCCTCCATTATTGGGATGCAGCTCCGGGAATCTTATTGGTAAAAGAGGCTGGAGGTATGGTTACTGATTTTCAAGGCAATGAGGTCAGCCNNGTTACCGACTTCCAGGGCAATAATATTAGCCGTAATTCTCAAACTTTCCTTGCCTCCAATGGCAAAAAACACCAAGAAATCCTTCAACTGATAGGTCAGCAAGAAAGAAAATTTTAGATTTCTTAATAATTTGTTTATAATTAATCTATATGGGTTTTTTCAAGCAGCTTCCAAGGAAAATTAAATATTTGGAGATTAGCCTTAGGTTGTTGTTGATTCTTTTTCTTGTTATTTTTTGCTATCACCTTTTATCATTTGACCCTTATGGAATTTGTTTTTATGAGCAAGATGTAACCAAAGTTTTGTCATTACTTTTTGTACTTGCTGCCTTGATTCTTGAATTTATCTCCGTGCATCTCCAAAAGAAAAATAACCTGCTGGTTAAAAAATCAATAAAGAGATTCTTTAGGTTTTTGTTGATAGTTCTCGTAATAGCCGTGGGTCTACTTGTTTTTGTTTCTTTCCCATGTTGTACCACTGGAAGAGCAAAAGACTCAAGAATTGTTTCAGCTGTTGGACAGATGAGAGTGGTGATGACCTATATTGGTAGCCAAGAGGGTAGTTACGATAATGTCAATTGTTCTAATTCAGAGATGAAGCCGCTTTGTAAAGAGGTTGATAATAATTACAGAGCTAAGATTCCTATGCTGAACATCTGTAGGGCAAGCAAAAAGATTCTGGATGGAAAGGAACCCGTGATTGTTCGTGCTCCTTTGACAAATTCCCAAGTAGCTTGTATCTATTCACCATTAAATAGCGGAGGATATTATTGTGCTGATAGCGAAGGTTATGCAGGCGCTACCACCACTGATCCGAGTAAGGCTGGTTGCTCGCTTGAAGGAGGAGCAAGATGCCCAGCAGGCCTTGTGAATCCGTAATAATTATGGAAATAAAAGATAGAGAATTACATAGGGTTGTGGTAACAGCCATTGTTGTTGCACCCCCACAGCAAAATTTTGGTAGTGGAAGTAAAGCTGCTAAATATTTGATTGTGCAAAGGAACAAGAACAAGAAAGCCTGGCCTGGAATGTGGACAGTGCCGGGCGGTGGTATGGAGGTTGATGATTATATTAATACTGAGAAAACAAATACTGATTGCTGGTATTTTGCTGTTGAGAAAACTTTGAAAAGAGAAATAAAAGAGGAAGTGGGCTTAGATGTTGGCAGAGCAAAATATCTTTTGGATATAGCTTTTATAAGACCTGATGGCATACCTGTTATTACATTGAGCTTTTATTGTAATTGGAAGTCGGGTGAGGTAAAATTAAATGAGGAAAATATTGATTATAAATGGGTGAGCTTTGAAGAGGCGAAAAATTATGAGCTGGTGCCTGGGCTTTTAGGCGAGATAGAAATGGTTGGCAGAATCTTAAAGGGCGAGGACCCTGACAGGGTTAATTACAAAAATATCTAAAAATTTATAATTGTGTCGGAATTCTAATGAATTCCGACACANNAGGTAAAAACGTTAGAAACCGAGGGTTTCTAAAAATATTATGTCAGGAATCTTTAGCTTGGAAAAATTAACTACCTGGATTTTAACTGACGGGTTAAGAGTAATTGGCATTCTGCTGGCTGCTTGGGTGGCAACCCGAGTTTTGAAGATAGTGCTTTCCAGGGTGGTAAGGCGGGCTTTGCAAAAAGGGCTTGATGGGCTCCGAGCCAAGAAGGTGGCAGTGGAGTTAGATGAAGACAGATTAAAGACATTAGAAAGGGTTTTTAGGTCTATTCTAAAAACCCTTATCTGGGTTTTTGCTATAGTTACGGTTTTACCTGAGTTTGGTGTTAATATTGGTCCGCTTTTGGCAGGGCTTGGGTTTGCAGGATTGGCTTTGGGTTTTGGAGCTAGAACTCTGATTCAAGATTATATCTCAGGGCTTTTTATTCTTATTGAAGATCAATACAGGGTAGGGGAAGAGGTGGAACTAGCTGGGGTTAAAGGAACGGTTAAGAGCCTTAATCTAAGAAGGACAATGATTGAAGACGGAAACAAGAATTTAAACTTTATTCCCAACAATCAGATTAAGAAAGCTACTAATTTTTCAAGAAAAATCAAGCAAAAAAAAGCAGTAAGAGCAAAAGGTAGAAAAAAGTAACTTTTTACTCTAACTGTGTAATTCCGCTGCCCGCATTATCTCTTGCGGGCTATTAGTTTATAATAGAGCTTTTCGTATTCATCCACCATTGTTTCTTTAGTGAATTTTTGCTCAACCCATTTTCGGCAATCTTCCCTTTTGATTTGGTTAATTTTTTTCAAAGCCTGAACAGCTCCTGTGGCATTTTTTACTATAAAACCTGTTTTGCCGTGAGCAATTACTTCCGGCACAGAACCTCGTTTGAAGGCAATCACCGGCGTGCCGCAAGCCATTGATTCTACCATAACCAAACCAAACGGCTCTTCCCAGTCAATAGGATATAAACAGGCTTTGGCTTCTCGGTAGAATTTGTTTAGTGCTTTTTGGCTTAACTCACCCACATACTTTATTTTTGAACCCAAAAGAGGCTTTATTCTTTCTTTAAAATATTCTTTATGTTGAGCCTGGATTTGACCAGCCAGCAGTAATTTTACTCCTGCCCTTTTAGCGATTTTAATGGCGGTTTCAGGTCCCTTAGCTGGGCAGACTCTGGCAATCCAAATAAAGTGGTCTCTGGGCTTGGGGTTGAAGCGGAAAGGAGCTAAATCAATGCCGTTGTAGATTACCCAGCTGTTTTTGAATTTTAGAGGGGCGTTTTTCATCTCAGACTTTGAGATGAAAACAAGGTTTAAATCATTTCTATAAAAATTAAAAACCTGCCATCTC
>JABAOF010000475.1_pt2 | contig 12886 bp, 10 predicted proteins | sample 7062171 | NCBI WGS metagenome assembly JABAOF01 (sample SAMN14538628, study PRJNA623070) | marine sediment metagenome | biome: marine biome [ENVO:00000428]; feature: marine pelagic biome [ENVO:01000023]; material: deep marine sediment [ENVO:00002113] | place: India: Gulf of Khambhat ...
TCTCCGGAAGGAAAACCTTTCCTGACTCCGATAGCCCCTTTTGAGGGAAATCCAGTGAGAAAGCGCCATCAATGACAGTCCTATCAAAGTTCCCGGGATAATCCCTCCCGCAAAGAGCTCCGCGATGGAGGTACCCGAAATCCAACCGTAGAGGATCATATCGATGCTCGGTGGGACGATGATGCCGATGATGGAAGAGGTGACGGTAACTACAGTGGAAAATCTCGCATCATAGCCCGCTCGCACCATCGTGGGAATCATCACAGACCCAATAGCCGCCGTGTCTGCCGTTGCCACACCGGATATGCCCCCGAAGAACATGCTTGCCAGAATGTTGGCATGGGCGAGCCCACCGGTGATGCTTCCCACAAGCCTCTCTGAGAATGCAACCAGTTTCTCCCCGCATCCCCCTCGATTGAGGATTTCACCCATAAGGATAAACAGGGGAACTGCAAGCAGCGGAAAGGAATCGAGGCCGGCGGCGGTCCTCTGAGCCAGGAGCATGAGCGTGATATCCCCCTTCCAGAGTAAAACGGCCAGCGAGCTCAACCCGAGGGCAAAAACAACGGGTGTCCTGAGGATGAGGAAAAAAAGAAACGAGCCGAAAAGGAGAATCGTCATACGCTTTCCTCACCGTTTTTGAAAAAGGGAAGCTGGCAGAACGTTTCAATCGTATTAAAGGCTTGGGAGATTAACATGAGACCCGAGGCAAAGGGAATAGCGCTGTAAACGTAACTCATCCTGATTTCCATGGCCGGCGACACCTGCAGATGGACGAGAGCCGTCAGTTTGGCCCCGTAGAAAACGAAGACGATTAAGATGCCGATTACAAGAAGGTTTACCACAAAGGCAACGAAAGCCCTCGCTATATTGGGGAAGTATTCGAACACGATGTCGATGTCGTGAAGTTTTTTCCTCTCCATGGCAATGCTGGCTCCAAGGAGAGAGGTCCAAATAAAGGAAAAACGGGCAACCTCCTCGGGCCAGCTTAAACTCAGGTGGAGCACATAGCGGGCCAGAACCTCGAGGAAAACACTGAAGGTCATAATGAATAGAAACGTGCCTGCCAGCGTCCATTCTAGATAGAGAAGACCTTTGCGAATTTTCTCCGCCATCATATCAACCGGTTAATAGACTCTGCCAAATGAAAGCAGCAGAAGAACCGGAATTGGAAAACCATTTTCCGGTTCTTCTGCCCCTTGGAGGTGTATGAGCCACGTGACTAGAGGCCCTTAATTTTATTGATGTAGTCCATACCTCCCATTGCCTTTGCGTTCTTTTCGTAAACCGATGTGATCCGCTGCGTCCACTTATCCAGATCGGGGTGGTAAAGGTTAACACCATAGTTCTTCTGGAGATCGTCGAAGAGGCTCTTCTCCGTGTCCACAAAGAGCTTTCTTTCATACTTCTGTGCGTTTTTAGCTGCGGCCATCACATCTTTACGAAGGTCCCCTGGCAATTTGTCCCACCTCTTTTTCGAGATCATGAAATTGTGCCAACTGAAAACATAGTTGATCCGGGTGTAGTGGGGAGAACTTTCGAAAAACTTCATAGACCGGTAGCTCGCCCCGGTCCCTTCTCCGCCATCCACAACTCCCTGTTTTAGGCTCAGGTAGACATCGCCCCAGGGAATAGGAGTAGCCATCGCACCTAATGCGTTCCACGTATCGATCAAAATCTTATTCTCCATGGTCCGGATTTTTTTGTCCTTCAGTTCTTCCAGGTTCCGTATCGGCATCCTTGAATAAAGGTCCCTTGAGCCTCCATATACATATCCGAGTTTGATCAGTCCCGCCTTCTTCATGTCCTTGCCCAGTTTCACCCCAATATCGCTGTCCATTACTCGGAAAAGATGATCAGCATCTTTGAAGAGAAATGGGAGGCTGAAAACCTTGAACCCGGTCACAAAACCAGCGGTGAGGGCTGAAGTAATCGTAGAAATATCCACCGAGCCAAGTTGAAGTCCTTCCACCAGGTCCCTTTCATTACCCAGCTGCCGTGCGGGGAAAATATTCACCACAACCTCCTTGTTTCGCTTCTCCAGGTCTTCCTTAAATTTGACGGCCATTTTGTGATAAGGGTGATCCATCTGCAGAACATGCCCGAATTTCAGGGTGACCTTCTGCGCCGCCATAAGTTGGCCGCTGAAGGGTAATGAAAAGAAACTGATAACTACCAAACCGACAAAAAATACTTTGTAAGTCCCTCTCATCTTTCCCCCTCCTTTCAGTTACTGTAGTTAATGGCTTCCTAGAAATGATCGTCTTACCACCCCCTTTCCCTCTTATAGAGTAAGTTGCGGGAGATCTAAGGCCAATTATCGAACCTGTGTATTCCCCGAAGAAAGTTCAGCGAATCCGTCAGTGCCCTGCTTCCGTCTTCCCTTTCCGCGCCTACCTCAATGACGAAAGAACCCCGAAATCCTGCGGATTCAAGGATGTCGAGGATCCGTTTCCATGGAATATCCCCCGCTCCGAGAGGGAGATGGATATCCTTCAGCTGGTTTGAGCTGTTGTCGCTCGCATGAACTGAAAGAAGACGATTGATATTAACGGATTCTAAGGCCTCTACCGGGTCGCACCCACAAGCAAGACAATGAGATAAGTCCAGGCATATCCCCATCGTCTCCTCGGGGAGCGTACCTAAGACTTCCATCAACTCTCTAACATCTGCACCCAGCATCTTTTCCGTTGAACTCGGCGCATTTTCAACTGCCACCTTGATTTTTTTTGTCCCTCCATACCGAGCGATCTCACGCAAGTCGGGCAGGGTTTTTCTTGTGTCGTTGCCCAGTCCCCGTGGTATTCTTGGAACCATGACGTGCTGGACAACAAATGGGGCTCCCAGAAAGGTTGCCAAATCAATACTTTTCTCCGTATTACGAGACCACTTTTCCTTAATCCCCTCCGATGGACAATCTGGAATTTCTTCCGGCAATGGAACATGAATCGAATTGAGAACCAAACCTGAATCTTCAATCAAAAGCCTGATTTCTTCCGGTCGTTCCTTCCATCGAGCAATGTTCGAATGGAGGGGATCCACGCACAGTTCCACCCTTTTCATTCCAAAGGATGCAATTTTCCTGAGAGCCTCTGATAGAGGATAATTTCTAAAGGGTAATGTGGAACACGCTATGTTCATTTGTTCGAAGAATTCATCCTCAGGTTTCGAGGAGGCCCAATTTGCATGTCTTCCGCTCTTTTCGGCTCTGAGTATTCCGCATTCCCAAGGATTTTTTGCTCCAGAAAGTATTTCTGTGCTCCTTGGTGAATGGGAATGGTAATTCCCCTCAACGCATTTTCCAGGGAATATTCGCTCCCCGCAGGATGATCCTCTGCGATTTCATCTGTATGCTCCAGTACTGATTTCACAATTGAATAGATTGCATCCTCCGCGACATCCTTATGGGTTACCAAAATGCAGGGTACTCCAATAGTCGGAATATTACGCTTAAGGTTGGGGTACGTCTCCGCAGAAATCTCCGAGAAAGTCCAGTAAGGGTGGGATTCGATGATCGCTCGGAGGATTTCCCTTTCGATGGGAAGAAATGAAATTTCAACATGCTCAGAGAGCTCTTCTAAAGCAGTACTGGGGCCGCCCGAAAGATAGAAGACTGCATCTATTTTACCCTCCTTTAGAGCATCAATGGCATTGGAGAATGAGAGGTATTGGGGCTTTAGATCTCGTTCGGTAAACCGATAACGATCCAAAATGATATGGGACACCCATATGCTTGCACCGCCGGGTGCTCCCAGAGCGACCTTCTTTCCCTTAAGATCCCGAATTGAAGAGAATCGCGTCTTCTTTAGGGTAAATATTTGCATGTCTAAATGGTGAGCTCCACAAACCGCCCGAATATTGTCATAGGTTCGAGAGAATTCCCGTGTTCCATTGAAGGCATGCAGGGCTACGTCGGATTGGGTGATGCCCAAAACAATTTTCTTTTCTCCAGCCAGGATGACGTTTTCAACCCCTCCTCCAGTAGGTTCTGTTTTGGATTTAATCCAACTGTAGCGGTTGATTACCTTAGATAAGGCTCGTCCAACGGAAAAGAATGTTCCTCCAATACTTCCCGTTCCGAGCGTGTCGCAATAAATGATCAGATCCGTAATCCTCTGGGACCTGACATCCTCGATATGCTCTGCCATCAGGGTCTTCGCTTTTTGCAAATCCTTTTCCTTAATGGCTCGAAATATCTTTTTATGAAAGCCAAAGGCCTTTTCGATCGTCCCAGGTACCCGGTGGCTGAGATTTTCTTGGAAATAGAGGAGTTCATTAATTACGTTGAGAATTTCCAAAAGAACCTTGTTCTTTCCAGCTTTTGCAATCCGATTGTGGAACTCAATATCTATGCGCAAGAAAGATTTTGTATCACCTTGATGAAATACTCTTTCCATCTCACAAATGATATCCTGGAGATCATTAATATCCTCTTCATCCCCCTTAGCAATTGCTTGTGCTACTGTTGCTGTCTCAATACATTTCCTAGCTTCGAAAAGATCGGACAGTGTGCTCCCCCTGGTTATCAGACGAGGGGATAATATCTTGAGATAATTTGAAATCTGCGGTAAAGCGACTATTGTACCGAACCCCTGTTTAATCTCGATTACACCCATAGCCGAAAGCTTCTGGAGACCTTCCCGCAATGAGGCTTTACTGACACCCAATTGCTGGGCCAGCTCCTCGTGGGAGGGCAATTTATCACCCTCCTTTAGGTTCATTTCCAGAATCTTCCTTTGAAGAACTTCTGCAATTTCATCGGAAACATTTCTTCTTTTTATGTGCATTGTTAGAGACCTAAAAAGGAAAATCATCAGACGTCTGATCTTATGATCACCGATCATAATCAAGGTAGAGAAAAAAGTCAATTTCTTTTGTAAAAAACCTTTCCTCGAGGAAGGCGGAATAAGATCACCACAATCAGTTGCCCTCCTGACGGGTAACTCCGCGAAGCTGGTTGTTAACGGATACTTGACAGGAATGGGGGGTATCTTTATATTATGTCGGCCAGATATATCTGCTCCAGTTGAAGAAGTCGGGGGAAAGGTGTCGTGCGGGTAGGGATGTACTATAACAATCATGACGTGCGGCTTGAGGAGATGGCAGTACCCCAAATCGGCCCCGGCGAACTGCTGATTAAGATTGAGGCCAGCGGCATCTGCGGTAGCGATGTGATGGAATGGTATCGCCGCGATAAGGTGCCATTGGTGCTGGGCCATGAAATTGCGGGGGAAGTGGTTGAGGTGGGTGAGGGCGTAGGGCAATATGAAAAAGGGGACCGTGTTTCGGCATCCCATCACGTGCCTTGCAACAAGTGTCGCTACTGTATGGGGGGACATCACACCGTATGCGACACGGTGCGCCAAACACATTTTGACCCGGGAGGGTTCGCCGAGTACGTTCGTCTGCCGGCGATCAATGTGGACAGGGGGGTCTATCCCCTTCCCGATGAGGTTTCCTTTGAGGAGGCGACTTTTATCGAACCCGTGGCCTGCGTTGTGCGATCCTTGAGGACAGCCCGACTGCAGCCAGGGGAGGCAGTCCTCGTGTTAGGGAGCGGTATCGCCGGATTGCTCCATGTTCAACTGGCCAAGGCCATGGGCGCGGGTCATATCGTGGCAACGGATATTGTGGAAAGCCGTCTGGAGGCCGCGCGGCAATTGGGGGCCGATGTGGTTCTTGATGCGAGAGAGGACCTTCCCGCTCGGCTCAGGGAGGTCAATGATGGATGGCTGGCCGATCTGGTTCTGGTCTGTACTGGGGCGAGAAGCGCCCAGATTCAGGGGATGGAATTGGTCGAAAGAGGGGGCACGGCGCTCTTTTTTGCCCCGACGGATCCTGGTGTAACGGTTCCCTTTTCCATCAATGACCTTTTCTTTCGAAACGACAGGACACTGACAACCTCCTACGCTGGAAGCCCGAGAGACCATCTGTTAGCCCTTGAGCTGATTCGATTGCGGCGGTTACGGGTTAAGGAGATGATTACGCACCGGTTTGGTTTGGCGGAAATCGGTGACGCATTCAAACTAGTTGCCGAGGCAAGGGACTCCATCAAGGTCATCATAGAACCCCAAAAGTAGGAGAGACGTTTCCGTCTCTGGTCGTTCATCCTTGGTTGTTAGGAATGCAGAGATCATCGGAAATTAAGGTGCAAAACAGATTTTAAAAGGAGGATGTTATCATGGATTGGGGAATGGAAAATCGTCTGGCCCGGGTGATTCAGGCAGACGGCCACTGTTTCTTTTTACCGATCGATCACGGTTATTTTCAGGGTCCTACCCGGAAGCTGGAAAGACCGGGCGAAACCATCAAGCCACTGATTCCCTATGCCGATGCACTCTTTGTGACGCGGGGAGTGTTACGTTCCTGTGTTAATCCAAGGACCAGTCCGCCCATTATTCTGAGAGTCTCCGGTGGGACCAGCATCATTGGAAGCGACCTTGCCCACGAGGGAATTACCACGTCGATCCAAGAAGCCCTCCGGCTCAATGTGGCCGCTGTTGGCATGTCGATCTTTGTTGGAAGCGAGTATGAACACGACTCCCTTTTAAATCTGGGAAAACTGGTGAATGATTGTGAGAGCTATGGGATCCCGGTCATGGCGGTAACAGCCGTTGGAAAAGAGCTAAAAAAGAGAGATGCTCGTTACCTCGGGTTGTGCTGCCGGATTGCAGCTGAACTGGGTGCTCACGTGGTTAAGACTTACTGGTGCGAGAATTTTGATAAAGTTGTCAATGGTTGCCCTGTGCCTGTGGTCATGGCAGGTGGACCCAAATGTGAAACAGAACGCGAGGTCTTCGAATTTGTCTATGATGGCATGCAAAAAGGGGCTATTGGCCTGAACCTCGGAAGAAATGTCTGGCAGCATGAGCACCCGGTGGCCATGATGAAAGCCCTCCGGGCCATCGTTCATGAAAATGCGTCTGTTGAGGAGGCGAATGATTTATTCAATTCCCTTCGTGGTGAATGAACTCCACACCCAGTGAGGGAAAGACCCTGAGGAACCCCCACGAGGAATTGTCCGGACCGGCATAGGAATTCCTTAATGCCCTTCGATCTTCCCATTGCCGTTCGAATCGGAATAACCTCACCCTGGTATATGATTTGTTCTATACCCTTTAATCCTTCGGAATATCCATTTTTCAATGGCTTCCTCTGTTAACCCCCGTAACCTCTTCTTCAGATTAATCAGGGGAATTTCCGCCCTTGCCGCTGACCTATGCCCTCCGGCGCTGCCCAAATCCCCGAAGAGCTTCGAAGCCATCTTCCCCGTATTCTTACGGTATCCATCGCTCCGAAGGATGATCACTAGATTATCGTCGACCACGGATGATACGACCGTCGAGGAGATGTTGTTCACCCTCATGAGAAAATCGGCAAGCTGAACGCAGACATCCGCATTGTCAATTTCACCCATGTGAACGAAGATCTTGTCTCTAAAGATCTTCATCTTATCGAAGGCTGTTTTGAAATAGTTGAGGATTTCGGGAGAGAATTCCGAAAGCTCGATCTTACGGAGCACGTTCTTATTTGCCCGCGGAAAGAGGTATCGGAAGGCCCACACATCTTCTGCTCTGGTATCCCGTTCGAAATTGTTGGTATCCGTCTTAATGCCGTAGAGCAGCGCGGTTGAAAGCCTAGTTGTGGGCTTGATCCGGGCGGCGTTGAGGTATTCGGTCATTATGGTGGAGGTTGAGCCATAGCTGGGACGGATGTCCTTAAAGGAGGCGCTATAGCCTTTGGTGACGGGGTGATGGTCGATGATTACATCGAAGTGATGGTTCTCAAGGATATCGAAGTGAGGGGGTTGACCATCCAGAATAGCCCTTCGATTAAACTCGGTGAGATCAATTTCCTCAATCCTCTCCATGGGGATGTTGAGAAGCTTGACTAAGGCGATATTTTCTTGCCGAGTAATTTCCCCGACATAGGCCGTGGTGGCGTATTTTATGGATTTTAGAAGCAGCGTCTTCAGGGCGAGGCTGCTGGCGATGGAGTCGGGGTCGGGCTTGATGAAAATGAGCAGCCGGTCCTCGGGGGAAAAGAGCTCCCTCAATTCATGAAGTTGCGATCGAGTTGATTTAAGGTCTGGAAATCCGGACACTTCCCTCATCTTGATCCCTGCGCCTCTTCCCTTCTTTACATGTCCTCCGAACAATTCATGGAGATCTCGGATAATTTTCCCCGCACACGCTCATCCTCAAAATGGACCCTTTTGAGCACCTCCCTGATTTGATTACAGGTATGATGAGCAGATCTTCCAAATGCCTTTGCCCGGGAACTTCTTTGGTAGCCATGGATAACTGCTTGCCTGAGGGGGGAAAGATTCGGCTCCAAGTCTAGTTCCTCCATTATTTCCAAAGCTCTCCTTCTCGTAACTCGTTCTCTTTTGATGCAGGTCGGATTGGGTTTCCGAGATAAGAAGGCAAGGAGTTGGAGGAATGTCCTCCCATCGAAGCCCCGGGATTCGACCTCGTTGATAGGCTTTTCCCCCCAGAGTTTCCTCGGCCCTTCATGCCCTCCTTCAGAGAGATACCAATCCTTTACCAGGCGAAATCCCGCACGAAAGAGTAACTCCCCTTGGGTCGTGCTGACGGGGGGAAAGCCTTTCATGAGGGTCTCCTGGGTTTCCCGATGAAGGGGGCTTTCATAGGATACTTCGTAGGCGAACATGAGATGGCCCCCAGGAGGCACACACTCACCCAGGAGATGAAAGATCTCCTGGTCTAATCTTCCCCTTGACAGCAGGACGGTCTTTGCCGGAAGACAGCTCCCTTTGAAGTAGACGATGGGAAAATAGTCCCCAACCTCAACCCACCCCTTAACCCCTCTCCCTCCTCGACTATGGATTCCCTCAAGGATGGGTGTTTCGGCCCATTCGCCACCCGACTTCCTTTGAGCGCTGATCCTCCCCCCGTCGTCTTTGAGGGAGAGGGAGAAATGGGTCCATCCCCCCCGGTATTGAAGGGGTTTCTGGTTGAGCTGAATTTTGTAGTTCCCGATTGAGCGGCCATGAAGGCTCGATAGGAACTTTCCATTTTCTTCGTAATGAAGGCGATCCAATTCATCTCTCGGATTTGATGGATTCTATTGCGATTGTATCTAAGGATATGATGAGATGCAATATCCCGAGAGGAAATGGTGGTCAATTTCATGAGGTTTGGGTCTCCTGTCCTTTACGAAAAAGTTCGGTGGTCCATTGCTGAGCTTTTTGGCGCGAGGAATTCCATTTCGGCATTTTTGCTGGGATAATGGGAAGGGTTTGACAAAGGGGTCCGAATTTCATTATCTTTATCCGAAAATGAAAAGGAGCACTGGAAATGGCAAAACTTGGATCCTTCACGCTTTTTCTCCACTCCCACATTCCCTACGTCCTCTCGCACGGAACGTGGCCTCACGGTATGAATTGGCTGAATGAGGCGGCCTCAGAGACGTATATTCCCCTTCTGGAAGCATTTGATCGGTTGGTCGGGGAAGGCCACGTGCCTAAGGTAGTCGTAGGGATTTCCCCCGTTTTGGCAGAGCAGTTGGCCGATCCGACCTTTAAGGAGGGATTGAGAGGCTACTTGAAGGATAGGATTGATGCGGCTAGGGAAGATGGCGAGCAGTTCGGGAAATGGAATTGGTCCAACATGAAGAGAGTTGCCGATATGTGGCAAGATTATTTCGCCGATGCCTTGAGGCTTTTTGAGGATAAATACGCTGGCGACTTGATAGGTGCCTTCAAGAGGCTCCAAGATACGGGGGCCCTTGAGATCATTACCTGTGCGGGAACCCATGGCTATCTCCCCCTTCTTGGGGAGGACTCAGCAATTAAGGCCCAAATCAGAGTTGGGGTCCAGACATACGAAAAATACTTTGATCGACATCCCAGGGGGATTTGGTTGCCCGAGTGTGCCTACCGCCCCCGATATCAGTGGAGGTACCCCATCGAAGGGTTTGGGAAGGAGAGGATGAGAAAGGGCATCGAGGAATTTATCCATGAGGATGGAATCGAATATTTCGTTGTCGATTCGCATCTTTTGAAGGGCGGTAAGGCCATTGGGGTCTATATCCATCGTTTCGAGGCCTTGAAGCAACTCTGGAAACAGTTCGAGAGGGAGTACGTCGTTGACGCAAAGGGGATAGAGAAATCTCCGTATCGGGTTTACCTCGTCAGCTCCTCCTTCGGTGGGGAGGGACCAGTTGCCATCTTTACCAGGGATCCGGAGACGGGGGTTCAGGTCTGGAGCGGAGAGTGGGGTTATCCTGGAGATGGGTACTACCTGGATTTTCATAAGAAGCACTTTCCCGGGGGCCATCGATACTGGAGGGTGACCAGCGCCAAAACCGATCTCGGCCATAAGGAAGAATACCATCCCGGATGGGTGGAAGAGCGGATAAGGGAGAATGCGAGCCACTTTAAGGATCTCGTAAAGGGAATATTGCGTCGGTACCGAAAGGAGTCGGGGAATTCGGGAATCGTCACTGCGCCCTTCGATTCGGAGCTCTTGGGCCACTGGTGGTTCGAAGGCCCCCGCTGGCTTTACTACGTCTTAAAGTGGATGGATATGGACCCGGAGATGGAGCTCACGACCGGGGGGGAGTATCTGGACAACAACCCTCCACAACAGATCATCTCCCTCCCCGAGGGATCGTGGGGCGAGGGTGGGTTCCACTGGATATGGTTAAATGAATGGACCAAGTGGACGTGGGAGCTCATTTACGACGCCGAGGCGAAGATGAAGAAGATGGTTCAAAAGCACGCCAAAACTTCCGATTCTGATCTCACACGGTTCCTGCGACAGATGGCCAGGGAACTCTTGCTTCTGGAGAGTTCTGATTGGCAATTTCTCATCAGCACGTGGAGCGCGAGGGACTATGCCGAACTCCGGGTAAGGGAGCACTATGAGGACTTCGTGAGACTCTATGATCTCGTTCAAAAGCGCGCCCGAGGGGTCGAATTACACATCGGTGATTGGGAATTTCTCGGGGATTGCGAAAAACGGGATGCTCTATTCGCTGATATCGAGTTGGATTGGTGGGCGTGAGGGGTACCAAAGCAACCTCAGAACGAGAGCTCACCGGACGAAGTACGTGCGGATGATAAGGTAAGCGATGTAAGCTGACAGGACGAAGAGGCAACAGATTATCCACTTTTGGATCAGGTTGCCCCTTCTCCGAGAGAGAGTGTTCAGATAATCGGACAACTTCCAAAGATCCATATCCGATGTGTGGGCAAAACGCAACCTGGCGTGAACCTTGTTCCTGAAGTCCTCGGTTGCAAGGATCCTTCCCTTGCACTGTATTCTGGTGCCATTTGTAAGAATGGCCAAATCAATGGATTCACCAACCCCTAAATCGAAATTGGCCTCCAGTTTCAATCCCCCCAGACTGATATTGACGGTTCGCATGGTCATCTCTCTCCCATAGCGGAAACAGACGACCTTTTTCGCAACAGCAAATCGGGGAAATTTACGCTTCTCATGGGCGTCTCGTGCCTTACCCGAATATCCATTGAGGGATTCTTTTGGCCTATTGAGGAAGGAATTCATATCGGTATTTCCGACGACTATCGAACAATGAAGATTGTATCGATTTCAAGGGCCTGACCGTTTCGGTACGCACTCATATCCATTACAATACCAAAGAGATGATCTTGTCAAAGGAAGTCTCGGGGAATATGGGGAAAGTTGAGATGGAATGTTTCCGTTTCCGGGAAGTTACGGGTTTTTCCCCCTATTTTCGCGGTATTTTGACTTGGGAGAAGGGGAAGCCCACATGGGAGTGGAGAAGCCGGTTCCTTGACAATCCGCGACGGGGATGGTAGCTTGCGGGGAGGATGGTATGAAATGAAATAGTTGTTACTTATTGAGGTGATCCCGGTCTCGAATGGTCGCAATCACCAGAAATATCGTTGGAATTTGGATGGATACCCGGGGTATGAGATGGAGGTAAGAAATAGATTAGGCGAGTTGAGGGACCTCTTTCCTTCTCGTCGGCTGGTCGTCGTCTCCAACCGACTCCCCTATAATCCCCATCGAACCCCTGAAGGAGTTCGCTATGTAAAGGGAAGCGGCGGTTTAGTCACAGCCCTGGATCCCATTCTCCAGCTTTCCAATGGTCTGTGGATCGGCTGGGACGGGGGTACCGGAACCCCCATGAAGGGGAGACGGATAACCGTCTCCGAAGTCGATGGCGAGGGGAGCTATCAACTCCGTTTTGTCGATTTAACGGAAAAGGAGGTCAGCCACTATTATTACAGCTTTTCCAACAGGACGCTCTGGCCCCTCTTCCATAACTTCATCGGCATGAGTCGTTTTAATACTGCCCATTGGAAAACCTTTTTCAAAACCAATGCCTATTTTGCCGGGACGATTCTGGAGGAGACCAATCCATCGGATGTCATCTGGGTTCAGGATTATCACCTGTCCCTGGTTCCCAATTTTATCCGGTACCAAAATCCCGACCTAAAGCCTTACTTCTTCCTCCATACTCCCTTTCCCCCCTATGATACCTTCCGCCTTCTGCCGTGGTGCAAACCTGTTCTAGAAGGGTTCTTGGGGAGCGAGAAGATCGGGTTTCACCTCAAGGGCTACGCCGATAACTTTCTCGACTGTGTTGAGAAGATTTCAAACCTCCATGTGAATAGGGAATGGGGCCTCATCGAACTGACGGGGAGGCAGGTCAAGGTGGGCGTTCATCCCATCAGCATCGACTATGATACCTTTCACGATATTGCCCTGACGAAACGGGTGGTGAAACGGGCCCAAAAACACCGCGGCAGAATCGGGGACCGGATCGTAATCCTGGGGGTGGATCGATTAGACTATACCAAGGGGATTAAGGAGAGGCTGTTGGCCGTCGAACGATTCCTGGAGAGACACAGCAAGTACAGAAATCGGAT
>JABAOF010001252.1_pt10 | contig 12885 bp, 14 predicted proteins | sample 7062171 | NCBI WGS metagenome assembly JABAOF01 (sample SAMN14538628, study PRJNA623070) | marine sediment metagenome | biome: marine biome [ENVO:00000428]; feature: marine pelagic biome [ENVO:01000023]; material: deep marine sediment [ENVO:00002113] | place: India: Gulf of Khambhat ...
CTGCACATCATGGGCACGGAGCGCCACGAGGCCAGACGCATCGATAACCAGCTCCGCGGCCGCTCCGGGCGCCAGGGCGACCCCGGCAGCTCCCGCTTCTTCGTCTCCTTCGACGACGACGTGATGCGCCGGTTCTCGCCGGACTGGGTGCCCAACCTCTTGGCCCGGATGGGGATGGACGAGGAGACGCCCCTGGAGAGCGGCATGGTCTCCAAGGCCATCGAGCAGGCCCAGACCAAGGTGGAGGGATACAACTTCGACATCCGCAAGCACGTCGTCCAGTACGACGACGTGATGAACCGCCACCGCGAGATGATCTACACCGAGCGCCGGAAGATCCTGGAGGGCACCGACATCCGCTCCAACGTCACGGAAATGGTCGAGGAGGAGGTTGAGGCGGCCTTCGACACCTTCGCTCCCGGCTTGCGGCCGGAGGAGTGGGACCTGGGCAGCCTCCTGGGCGAGCTGAAGACCATCGTGCCCCTGCCCCCTCACTTCACCGAGCGCCACTTCTCCCAGATGGAGCGCGAGCAAATGGTGGAGGAGGCGCTGGCCTTCGTGCACCAGGCCTACGAGGCCAAGGAGGAGGAGCTGGGCGAAGATAAGATGCGGACGCTGGAACGGCTGGTGATGCTGGGCACCATCGACCGGCTGTGGGTGTACCATCTGACGGCGCTGGACGAGATGCGCCAGGGCATAGGCCTGAGCGGCTACGGCGGCCGGGACCCGCTGGTGGAGTTCAAGCGGGAAGCCCACGACATGTGGGAGCAGCTAGCGGACCACATCCGTCACAGCGTGGTGCGGCGCATCTTCCACGTCACTTTGGCGCCCCAGGCTGCGGCCGCCCCGCCCCAGCCTCCCCGCGGTCAGATGCGGGAGAGCGGGCCCGCGAAGGAGACACCGACGCCGGCGCAGGCCCGCGCAGCGGCGTCTGGCCAGGCCGTGAGGATCGGCGGCGCCGCCACTGCCACCTCACCCCGCCCTGGCGAGCGCCCATCGGGCCGCAAGGTGGGCCGCAACGAGCCCTGCCCGTGCGGCAGCGGCCGCAAGTACAAGAAGTGCTGCGGCAGCAGCCAGGCGGTCTAGGAGTCGGGGGCCATGAGCCTGAAGTGGGCCGGCGTCATCCTCTTCAACCGCAAGGGCGAGCTCCTGCTTCTCCTGCGGGATAACATACCCACGATAGGCCACCCCGATCACTGGAATATCGTTGGCGGCGTCATCGAGGAGGGGGAGAGGCCGGAGGAGGCTGCCCTCCGCGAAGCGCAGGAAGAGATCGGCGTTCGTCTGGACGGGGTGTCTCTGTTTCGCCTCTACAGCATCGGCAAGCGGGGCCGCGACAAGCCCGTCCCCTTCTACGTGTACTGGTCTCGCCTGGACAAGGGCCTGGCAGAGCTGACTCTGGGCGAAGGGCAGGCCATGCGATTCTTCCCTCGGGAGGAGCTTCCCACGCTGCGCATAGTCCCCCACGCCGTAGGGATTTTGCAGGAGTTCCTGGCTTCGCCGTACTATGTATGCAGGGCATCATGACCATGAAACTCCGAGCTGGCAGAGAGACCGATGCGCTGGCGGAGGCCACTGAGATCATCGCTGGCATGCGGGAAGCGGTAGAGAGCGGTGAGCGTCATTGGTTCATCGCCGTCCTGGAGGGGGTGGGCCAGTGGCCCCTGGCCGAAGAAGAGGTCAACGGCCGCCGCTATCGCTACCTGATAGGGGGCGAGGCGTTCGACTGGCTGCTGCTGGTGGAACGGTTGTGTGAGGCCTTGGGCGACCTGACCCCGGAGGACGAGCGCGAGGCGCTTCTGATGTACGGCCGCTTCCCCAGTGAGGTGTCTGAGGAGACGTTCCGTCGCCTGCTGGGCACCGCCAAGTACCGCGCCCACCTCAACTTCCGGTATGGCGTCCAGGTGGAGGAGGCGCTGCAACTCAGCGTGGCGCAGGAGGTGCAGAAGGAGCGGCTGTGCCGGGTGTGGGAGAACGGCCACATCGACGATGATGTCTGTAGCCGCATCTACGGTGCCACCCGCCGCGAGCTGTTCGCCAGGTTCCAGCGGGAGCGGTCACAGTCCGGCGATAGCCTCTCCCTGGGCGACCTGCACGAGTTCACCTACTGGCTGTTCAAGCACCGGGTGAACAACGCCGACCCGGCGCGGGTGGCCAGCGACACCCGCAAGGGCCTGGCGATGCTCTCCCGCNNTCGCCTCTACAGCTGTCGCCGCGGACTACTCCACGGAGATGATCTCGCCTTGGAGCTCGAGGGAGGCGTCGGGCTGGATCTCGAAGACCCCTAAGGCCTCGATGGAGCGGTGGTCGGTGGGGCCCAGGTTGACCTCGACGCCCGGAAGCCCTAAGGACGAGGTGAAGCCCTGGATGGACTCGACTGACTCTAGGAGGCCCTCGGGGGTGAGGTTGTCGCAGGCCCCGCTTACGGCCTCCACTATCACCTCAGCCAGTCCGTGGCCGTACAGGGTGAGGGTGCCCACGGGCGGGCCGCCGTAGGTCTCCATGATCTGAGCGTGCTCCACCATGGCCGGGTCGTCTGCGTCGCCCACCGGGTCCAAGCCGTAAGTGGTAACGAGGGCACCGGCCAGCAGCGCTGCGCCCGCCTCCCGGCCTTCGCCGCCGCCGATGGCGTCCGCCAGGTCGGTGGCGGGGTTGACGTAGCTCATCATCCACTGCGGGCTGTAGCCCACGGCGTTGGCGGTGATGATGGCGCGGGCGGTGAATGCCGGCGTGGCTCCCAGCAAGACGATCTCGGCCCCCGCCTGCTGCATGCTCGCGACCTGGGGGCTGAGGTCGGTGGCCGTAGGCTCGTAGGACTGCTCGGAGACGATAAGGGTGGGGTCAGCGATGGTGTCCTTGAGCGAGTTCAGGTAGTCCTCTCCGAAGAGGTCGTTCTGGTAGAGGATCCCCACCTTCTGGCCTGGGAAGTTGTCGTTGATATAGGTAGTTAGGATGGTGCCGTCGGTGACGTAGTCCGGGATGTAGCCTACGGTCCAGGGCCACTTGGCGAAGTCGCCCCAGCCGGTGAAGCCAGTGGAGATGAACAGGTCGGGGATACCGTCGGAGGTGTCGCCATCGCCGTTGGGGTCGTTGAGGTAGTCCACTGCCCCCAGATGGGCGGTGGTGCCCATGGAGCCCACGACGGCCAGGACCTCGTCCTGCTCCACAAGCTTCTTGGTCTTCTCCAGGGCCAGGTCCGGCGCGTACTGGTCGTCCTCCGCTATCAGGGTGATGTCCCGGCCGCAGACGCCGCCGTCCTCCTCGTTCACCTTGCTGAAGTAGGCATTCATGGCCGTGGTGAAGATGCCGTAGGGGGTGCCACCGGTGCCGGCCAGGTCGTTCGTGTGGCCCAGCTTGATCTCGGTATCTGTGACGCCGGGCCCGGGCGTCACCTCGACGGTTGGCGTCTCCCCCGTGGGCGTCTCGGCGGCCTCCTCCTCTTCCTCCTCGCAGGCCACGGCGGCTATCAGAAGGACCGCCGCCAGGGCCATGACCCATAGCCAGGGTCTGCGTAGTATTTGCACGGTCCCTTGTCTCCTTTCTAGCGGCTCGCCGTCTGGCTTTCCTTTCGCTTCCCTCAAATACACATCACCTCCCGGCGGTCAGGGCTTGCCGTCGTCCTTGTGCCTATTCCTGATCCTCACGTGTCAGGCCCGGCCCGGGAGAGTCGTTCCAGGGTCTGCCCCAGGCTGGATCTAAGGGCGGCTGGCAACCCCTGCACCGCCTCAACCACCTGTGCCGGGCGCACGTGGGCCAGGCGGTGCAGGAAGCCGGCCACACCATGCGGCATTAAGATAATAACGCCGATGAGGACGGTTCCGTAAACCGTAGGCCAGAGCTGTTTCCCCTGCGCTTCGCCGAAAATGCTGATGGCCGCGTCGGTGGACAGGTCGGGCAGGAAGACCACCACGAAGCCGCCGATGATGGCGCCCATGATGGAGCCCAGGCCCCCGATGACGATGGCCGTGAAGAAGTTGATGGAGAGGAGGAGACCGATGGTCTCGGGGCTGATGCGTCCGAAGAAGGTGAGGTAGATTCCGCCGGCTATGCCGGCGTAGAAGGCGCTGATGGTGAAGGCCAGGACCTTGGAACGCGCCACCGAGATGCCCACGGCCATAGCGGCCACCTCACTGTCGCGGACGGCCACGAAGGCCCGGCCCCAGCGGCTGCGGACGATGTAGAAAGCCAGGGCGGTCATGGCCACGGCCGCGGTCAGGGCCAGGAAGAAGAACCACTGGTCGCGGTTGATGAGGTCCTCGAGGAAGGGCGGAACCGGTGGCTGGGGCACGCGGATGCCCAGGCGGCCGCCGGTGAGGCCGTCGTACTTCGCCAGGACGGAGGGCAAAGCGAGGACGAGGCCGAGGGTGGCCACGGCTAGGTAAGGGCCGGAGAGACGTAGCGCTGGGACGCCTATGGCGAAGCCGGCGGCCGCGGCCACGAGGCCACCCATTATGATGGCCGTCCAGAAGGGCCAGGCCGCCTGGTCGATGAAGCCCAGGTGCTCTTTGCTGTCCGTCAGGATGGCGGCGGTGTAGGCGCCTATGGTGACGAAGGCGCCGTGGCCCAGGGAGATCTGGCCGTTGTAGCCGGTGAGGATGTTGAGCCCGATGGCCACTATGGCCCAGGTGGCCACCGTCGTGAGCTGGAAGGTGCGGAAGGCGTCGACGGTGAACGGCATCCAGCAGACGAAAGCCAGCAGGACGGCGACCGACGCTGGCACCCGCCAGCGCTCCGGCAGAACGGGCAGATAGCGTACCGCGCCGCTGGCGGCTAGCGCCATCAGGATGACGATCCAGAACCACTCTATCCCCAGCAACTACACCCTCCGCACCGCCTTTCGCCCGAACAGGCCGGTGGGACGGACCAGCAGGATCAGCACCAGGACCAGCAGGGCGATGGGCAGGCTCAGTTCAGGGCCGAAGAAGACGGGCCCAAAGGAATAGGTAGCAGCGATGTTCTGGACGACGCCGATGATCACGCCGCCCACGATCGCCCCCGGTGGGCTGTCCAGGCCGCCCAGGATTGCGGCGGCGAAGGCGAAGAGGATCACCCGCAGCATCATCGTCAGCTCCAGGAAGAGGATCGGGGCCACCAGGATTCCGCCCACGGCGCCGACCATGGCCGCCAGGGCCCACCCCAGCATCAGCATCCGTCCCACGTTGATCCCCATCAGTCGGCTGGCCAGGGGGTTCTGGGCGGTGGCCCGCATCGCCAGCCCCAGCTTGGTATGGTTGAACAGCAGGTACAGGGCGAGCATGACGGCCACGGCGATGATGATTACGGCCAACTGGTGCTCCGTGATGCGGGCGAAGCCCAGGTCCACGCTCTCCAACTGGGAGGTGAAAGGGATGGTAGGGAAGCCCTTCAGCCCTCCCCGGCCCCAGATGAAGGCGGTCAGGCCCCGGAATATAACGAACAGGCCCAGGGTGACGATCACCGCGTTCAAGACCGGAGCCCCCTCCACGGGCCGGATGACCGTCCGCTCGATGAACGCCCCCAACGCCCCGGCCAGGGCCAGGAGGATGAAGAACATCAGCCAGTAGTCGACATTGGCCTGGACGAGTGACCAGCCGACGAAGGCGATGAACAGGGCCATCTCTCCCTGGGCGAAGTTGAGGACGTCCGTGCTGCGGTAGATGAGGACGATGCCCAGGGCGACGAGTCCGTAGATGCTGCCGGTGGCCAGGCCGGCCATGACCTGGGTGAAGAACAGCTCCGGGTCCTGCCAGGGGGGCGCGGCGGCCAGGAAGGTCGCGGGCAGCGAGAGCGTGGCTGACACCTGCCCCAAACCTTCCATAGGCAGCACCTCAGTATCCCAGGTAGGAGCGTCTCACCGTCTCGTTCTCGCGAAGCTCCGCGGCGTCCGCCTCCAGGACGATGCGGCCGGTCTCCAGCACGTAGCCGTACCGGGAGACGCTCAGGGCCATCGTCGCGTTCTGCTCCACCAGGAGGACGGTCAGCCCTTCCTCTCGGCTTATGGTCTTGATCATCTGGAATATCTCCTGGACCAGCGTCGGTCCCAGGCCCAAGGAGGGCTCGTCCAGGAGCAGAAGCTTGGGTCGGGCCATGAGCCCCCGGCCGATGGCCAGCATCTGCTGCTCGCCGCCGGAGAGGGAGCCGGCCGGCTGCTTCTGCCGCTCGGCCAGGAGGGGGAAGTACTGGTACACGAGGTCCATGTCGCGCTTGATACCGTCCCGGTCGCGCCGGGTGTGGGCGCCCAGCCGCAGGTTCTCCTCCACCGTGAGCTCCGTGAACAGCTGGCGGCCTTCGGGCACGTGGGAGATGCCCATGGACACGATGGACTCAGGGGAGCGACGGTGGATGGGCCGGCCCTGGAACTCCACGGAGCCGCCGCTGGGACGGATGATGCCGGAGATGACCTTGAGGGTGGTGCTCTTGCCGGCGCCGTTGGCTCCCAGGAGGGCGACGATCTGTCCCTCACTCACCTCCAGNNGCCTCGATCACCGTGGGGTCGCTGCGCACGTCGTCCGGGCTGCCATCGGCTATCTTGCGCCCGAAGTTGAGGACGCAGACGCGGTCAGAGATGCCCATCACAAGGTCCATGTTGTGCTCCACCAGGAGGACGGTGACCTTCAGGTCGTGGCGGATGGCTTGGATGAGCCGCGCCAGTCCCTGGAGCTCTTCGTGGCTGAGGCCGCTGGCGGGCTCGTCCAGGAGGATGAGCTTGGGGTTGGCCGCCAGGGCCCGCGCCATCTCCACCCGCTTCTGAATGCCGAAGGGGAGCCCGGCAGCGGGAAGGTCGCGCAGCTCAGCCAGCCCCAGCCAGTCCAGGAGCTCCATCGCCGAGCGGAGCAGCTCTCTCTCCCCGCGCTGGGTCTGGGGGAGGAGCCAGCTGAGCAGGTTGCCCGTGGCCCTGCTGTGTTGGCCCGCCAGGACGTTCTCCAGCACGGTCATGCCTTTGAACAGGAGGACGTTCTGGAAGGTGCGGGCGATGCCGGCTTGAACCACCCTGTGCGGTGGCAGACGGAGGACGTCTACGCCGCCGAAAGAGATGGCCCCGCCCTCCGGGTCATAGAACCGGCTGATGCAGTTGAAGACGGTGGTCTTGCCAGCGCCGTTGGGGCCAATGAGCCCCAGGATCTCCCCCTCCTGGACATCGAAGGAAACGTCCTGGAGGGCGACGATGCCGCCGAACTGCTTGGTGAGGGAACGTACGCTTAGCTGCGACACGACCCGCCCTTCTAGGTTCGCCCTGGCCTGCGCCTGGACATGGTCAGTAATGTTATAGTCCCCCGCGAATGGCTAGCGCAAGGGCGATAGAGGGCGTGAGAGGTTTTCTGATTGGCGGATGGGGGTCTGAGCGGCACGCGTGCCCCGTCGCGGTCTTCGTTGACCCGCGTATCGCACGGGGGTAGAATGCGCCCTGACGGAATCCGCCCTCGGCGGATTCCTTGCGTAGGAGGCATTTTCGGGTGGCGAAGGACCGCGGAGAGATACCCAAGGCCTACGACCCCTCCAAGGTGGAGGGCTCCCTGTACCAGTTCTGGCTGGACACGGGCCACTTCGTGCCCAGGATAGACCCCGAAAAGGAGCCGTTCTGCATCATCATGCCCCCGCCCAACGTGACCGGGGAGCTCCACCTGGGCCACGCCCTCACCGCCACCATGGAGGACTGCCTCATCCGCTGGCACCGCATGCGCGGCGACCCCACCCTCTGGCTGCCCGGCGTCGACCACGCCGGCATCGCCACCCAGAACGTCGTGGAGCGGGAGCTGGCCAAAGAAGGGCTGACCCGCCAAGACGTGGGCCGGGAGAAGTTCGTGGATCGGGTCTGGCAGTGGGTCCACAAGTACCGTGGCGTCATCAGCCGCCAGCACATGCGCCTCGGTGCCTCCTGCGACTGGGAGCGGGAGGTGTTCACCATGGACGAGGGGCCCCAGCGGGCCGTGCGCACCACCTTCGTCAACCTCNNTCCGACCTGGAGGTGGAGCACCGCGAGCAGTCCGCCAACCTGTGGTACGTGGGCTATCCCCTCCTGGACGAGGCCGGCAACGTCACCGATGAGCGCATCGTTATCGCCACCACGCGGCCGGAGACGATCGTGGCCGACGTGGCGGTGGCGGTGAGCCCCCGGGCGGAGCGCTGGCAGAAGATCGTCGGCCGCAAGGCGCTGCTCCCCATCATCGAGCGGCCAATCCCCATCATCGCCGATGAGGCGGTGGACCCGGAGTTCGGCACTGGCGCCCTCAAGATCACCCCCGGCCACGACATCGTCGACTTTGAGATCGGGGAGCGGCACGGCCTGCCACGCATCGTCTCCGTGGGCCCGGACGGGACGATGAACGAGGAGGCCGGCCCCTACCAGGGGATGGATCGATTCGAGTGCCGGGACGTCATCGTCGCCGACCTGGAGCGGCTGGGCCTCCTGGAGAGGACGGAGGACTACCACCACGCCATCGGCCGCTGCGACCGCTGCGACACCATCGTGGAGCCCATCGTCAGCGAGCAGTGGTTCGTGCGCATGGAGCCGCTGGCCAGGCCGGCCATGGAGGCCGTTGAAGAAGGGCGCATTGAGATCATCCCCCGTCGCTTCACCCGGGTATACATGAACTGGATGGAGAACATCCGTGACTGGTGCATCTCCCGCCAGCTCTGGTGGGGTCACCCTATCCCCGTCTGGTACTGCGGCGACTGCGGCGGCCTCACTGTCGCCATCGACGATCCCAGCGCCTGCGAGAAGTGCGGCTCCGACAATCTACGGCAGGATCCCGATGTCCTGGACACATGGTTCTCCTCGGGGCTGTGGCCTCACTCCACCCTGGGCTGGCCCCAGGAGACAGAGGACCTGCGCTACTTCTACCCCACGTCGGTGCTGGAGACGGCGTATGACATTCTGTTCTTCTGGGTGGCCCGCATGATCATGATGGGGCTGTACAACATGAAGGACGTGCCCTTCCGCCATGTCTACCTGCACGGCCTCATCCGCGATGCCCAGGGCCGCAAGATGACCAAGAGCCTGGGCAATGTGGTGGACCCCATCGAGGCGATCGACCAGTACGGCTGCGACGCCCTGCGCTTCGTGCTGGCCACCGGCGGCGCCCCCGGCAACGACTTCCGCCTGACCGACGAGCGGCTGGAGGGAGGGCGCAACTTCGCCAACAAGATATGGAACGCCTCCCGCTTCGTCATCCAGAGCATCGGTGATGAGAAGGTGCGCCTGCCGGACGTCGGCTCTAGCCAGACGGTGGAACAGCGCGCCGGCTGGCCGCTGGAGGACCGCTGGATCTACTCGCGGGCCCTGCGGGTGATGCGCGATGTCAACGCGCTGCTGGTCGGCTTTCGAGTGAACGAGGCCGGCCACCTGCTGCACGACTTCTTCTGGAGCGAGTACTGCGACTGGTATGTGGAGATGGCCAAGGTCCGCCTGAAGGCCGGCGACCGCTCGCCGCTGCCGGTCCTGGCGTCAGTGCTCGAGGCCAGCCTCCGTATGCTCCACCCCATCATGCCCTTCGTCACCGAGGCGGTGTGGCAGCACCTGCGGGAGCGCATCCATGACCCGGAGGCGGACTCCATCATGGTGTGCTCCTTCCCTCAGGGGGTCTCGGAGGTGGACCCCGAGGCGGAGCAGCGGATGGCGGTGGTGACGGACGTGGTGAGGGCGATCCGCAACATTCGCGCCGACCGACAGGTGGACCCCTCCCGTTATGTGGAGGCCTATGTGGCGGCCGATGGAGCGAGGCCGGACTTGGAGGCGGCCCGGCACATCGTGGAGTCGCTAGCGAGGGTGCGGCCGCTGCACCTGGTGGAGGACGCGGCGGAGGCGCCCAAGAGCGGCGTCGCCTCGGCGGTTCTGGCCCAGGCCCAGGTGGTCCTGCCCCTGGCTGGCCTCATCGACCTGGAGGGGGAGCGCGCCCGCCTGTCGAAGCAGATGGCGGAGACGGAGGTGGAGGTGAGGCGTCTGGAGGCCAAGCTGGGAAAGACGGCGTTCCGGGAGAAGGCGCCGGAGGCCGTCGTGGCCAAGGAAGCGGAGAAGCTGGCCGCCGCCCGCGCCCGCCTGGAGGGACTGGGACAGCGGCTGGCAGAGCTGGGATGAGGTCGTGCGGCGCGAGGCCCGCGTGGGCGACCCCGCTTGCCTGCAGGCAGGGCCGGGGCATGCCGTCGTCCGCCCCAATGCCTCCGCTTTAAGGTGGAGGTCTTGACAAACGTTGGGACGGGGCTGCTCCGGGACATTGGATGGCCAGGATTAACCAATGGGTTGGTTCTTAAATTGACACCAACATAACCCCGTGCTAGCATCGCTTGTGACGGATGGAACAATTGCCGACTTTCTGTGCCCCTCAGGATCCCTGCTAGTGATCCAGGACCTCTTCGCCGATTATGTAGCCGTTCTCATCGCCGCCATCATTGGCTTCGGCATAGTGGCCGTGGCCCTGATGGCCAACCGCATCCTGGCCCCTCGCCAGGCCACTCGCGTCAAGGCCCTGACCTACGAATGCGGCATGCTGCCCATCGGCCGCAGCCGCACCCAGGTGCACTTCCGCTACTACCTGTTCGCCATCCTGTTCCTCATCTTCGATATCGAGGCGGTGTTCCTGTTCCCCTGGGTGGTCACCTTCCTGGGCATCGGCGAGGCCGCCTTCTATGAGATGCTGTTGTTCATCCTGATCCTCGGCTTCGGGCTCCTTTACGCCTGGAAGAAGGGTGTGCTGCGTTGGAGGTAGGTGTTCAGAATGCCTGAGAAGAAGCTCATCGAGGTCCGCGAGATACGCGACGACCCGCGGGAGGCGATCAGCGATGTCGTCCCCGAGGATCTCCGGCACGAGATCAAGAAGCTGAAGCCGGCGGTGTTCCGGCCCGCGCAGGGGCAGGCGCCGTACCGCCAGCTCCTGCCCGGGATCATCCAGGTGCCCGCGGACTGGCTCATCGCCTGGGGGCGGAAGTCATCCCTGTGGCCGCTGACCTTCGGCCTGGCCTGCTGCGCCATCGAGATGATCTCCAGCTTCATGGCCAAGCACGATCTGGACCGCTTCGGCATCGTGCCCTGGGCCTCGCCCCGACAGTCGGACGTGATGATCATTTCCGGGACGGTGACCAAGAAGATGGCCCCGGCCGTCAAGCTGCTGTATGAGCAGATGCCCTACCCCAAGTGGGTCATCTCCATGGGGGCCTGCGCCACCAACGGCGGGCCCTACACCCGCTACGACCGCGTGCTGCAGGGGGTGGACAAGGTCATCCCGGTGGATGTCTACGTGCCCGGCTGCCCGCCGCGGCCGGAGGCGCTGATGGACGCTTTCCTGGCCCTCCAGAAGAAGATCATGGAGGAGCGGGGGAAGATAGGGCGCTAGGCATGGCCCAAGAGCCCAGTCAGGAGACCCCCGTCACCGGGCCGGCCCTCGGGCCCCTGGCGGGCCTCTTCCAGGAGGCGTTGCCTGGGGTTCAGATGACCGCCGAGCAGACCGCCATCGATGTCGCCATCACCGTCCGCCGCGAAGACCTGCTCCAGGTGATGCAGGCCGCCAAGGAGGACGAGCGCTTGGCGTTCGACTTCCTGCGCTGCCTGTCCGGCGTAGACCACCTGGACGAGTTGGAGGTGGTCTACCACCTGTACTCCTACAAGCTGGGGCACTCTGCGGCCGTTAAGGTGCGCTGCCCCCCGGATGACCCGCATCTGCCCTCCGTCAGCCACCTCTGGCAGGCCGCCAACTGGCACGAGCGGGAAGCGGCGGAGCTGTTCGGCTTCATCTTCGACGGCCACCCCGACCTGCGGCCCCTGCTGACAGAGGAGGGGCTGGGCTACCACATCCTGCGCAAGACCCACCCCCTGGCCGAGATCGAGGAGTGGCAGGAGGACTACGTGAGGGCCGCCGAGGAGGAAGGCGGCGAGTAGGCGATGACCACCGAGTACCGCGTACCCCACGAAAAAGAGCTGGAGACCATAGACGTCAACGTCAACGTGGGGCCGCAGCACCCGGCCACCCACGGCGTGTTCCGCATGGTCCTCACCGTCGACGGCGAGCAGGTGGTGGACCTGGACCCGGTCATCGGCTACATGCACCGCGGCGCCGAGAAGCTCTCCGAGAACTGCGACTATCGCCAGGCTATCGGCTATCAGGACCGAACCGAGTATCTGGGCCATTTCAACGCGGAGTTCTGCTACGTCCAGGCGGTGGAGAAGCTGGCCGGCATCCAGCCGCCGAAGCGGGCCGAGTACATCCGCATCATCCTGACCGAGTTGAACCGCATCCTCAGCCACTACATGTTCATGGGCTCCTTCGGCACCGATATCGGCCTGTTCGGCACCTCCTTCATGTACAGCTTCCGCGACCGCGAGGTGATCCAGGACCTGTTCGAGGAGATCACCGGTGAGCGGATGATGTATGCCTACTTCCGTCCCGGCGGCGTAGCCTGGGACGTGCCGGAGGACTTCCGCGAGCGTTGCCGTGAGGTGGTGGCCATCGTCCGTCGCGGCATCGACGATATCGACGGCCTGATGACCGAAAACGATGTGATCATAGCCCGCTGCCGGGGCCTGAGCCCGGTGACGCCCGAGGACGCCATCAACTGGGGCCTCACCGGGCCCATGCTGCGGGCCACCGGCCTCAAGCACGACCTCCGCCGCGCCGAGCCCTACTCCATCTACGACCGCTTCGAGTTCGACATCCCCACGGGCACCCAGGGGGATGTCTACGACCGCTACCTGGTCCGTCTGGGGGAGATGCGCCAATCGGCGCGCATAGTGGAGCAGGCGCTGGAGCAGATGCCGGAAGGCCCCATCATGGCCGAGGGATTGAAGCGGACGCTGCGCGTCCCCGAAGGCGAGGTGTACGTGCGCAACGAGACGCCCCGGGGGGAGTACGGGATCTACCTGGTCTCCAAGGGCGGCGACAAGCCCTACCGGCTGAAGATCCGCTCCCCCGCCTTCTG
>JABAOF010025466.1_pt1 | contig 12884 bp, 13 predicted proteins | sample 7062171 | NCBI WGS metagenome assembly JABAOF01 (sample SAMN14538628, study PRJNA623070) | marine sediment metagenome | biome: marine biome [ENVO:00000428]; feature: marine pelagic biome [ENVO:01000023]; material: deep marine sediment [ENVO:00002113] | place: India: Gulf of Khambhat ...
GGGCCGAGGAATTGCGAGTTCCTGGAAAAAGGCCTCAGACATCTCCACATCGTAATGCTGTCCGGTGTGGACGAGAAGCCAGCCCATTCCTGGAACCTTTTCCATCGCCCGGATAATGGGTGAAATCTTCATGAAATTGGGCCGAGCCCCAACGACGTTTATGACTTTTGCCCCAGACCTTCTCATAATATTTCGGGCTAACGCGATTTCTGGATAACCGATTTTCTGAATCCTATGAAAACTTCCTGATCAAAAATTGCCTAAGGCGGACCATTCCGATTCGTGCCAGCAAGAAAGAGACCAAATAAGAGCAATAAAAAAACGTGAGGCCATATAAAAACGTCATGCCACTCTTGCAGTACCTTCGGAAGTATCTGACATTCGCCCTTATGTTACGGTGAGAATTGATGACAAAGAGAGACCTCAGGAAGTCATCGAAAGTTGGGATTCTACGCGACGACATATGGATTCCTGTGGTTGAGACGTCGTCTTCGACGATTGCTTTGCCTGCAACGAACATCGGGAGGTTCTTTCGGCTGCATCGCATGAAGAAATCGAAGTCACCCATATAATGGGGAAAGCTGTTTTCATCAATCGAACCAACACAATTGAAAACCCATCTCGGAATCAATGATCCCTGCCCAGAAAGGATCTCCGTTGGGATGATTTCAGGAACTTCGGCAATCGAACGATTGTAGTAGGGATTGCGAGCTTTGGTGCCACGATCAACGCCGTTGTACAAATTGGCATGTTTTACCTTTTCTTGTCCCTGGTCTTCGTATACGACCACCGAACCAACAATCGCATCTCCTTTGAGCTGGCTCACCCTCAACAATTCCTCCAGAGTTTCCTTCGAAATCAGATTATCGTTATTGAGGAGGAGAACATATTGGACACCCTCATCCAGAGCCGCCCTGATTCCGAGGTTTGCCGCTTTGGCCCACCACAGATTTCCATCCCCCTGGATTACCTTGGCCTCAGGGAATCTATCGGCGAGAACAGCAGGGGTGTCGTCTGTTGATCCATCGTCCACAATATAGACAGAGAAATCTCCGAAGCTACTTTGGACCACGCGCTCAAGGCATTTGACTGTCTGGCGGACTCGGTTGTGAACAGGGATGACAATTCCTATCGAATTCCCGTTCATTCTACCCATCCAATCGTTATGACATCCAGTCTTCTAGAGGCAGCCGATCGTCCTCAAGGAATCCCGTCTCAAAGGCGTGTCCACCCTCACACCGAAAAGAGGGGTCGATCGACCGAGCGATCACGGGAGGCCACACCTGCAATTGAGACGCTTTCCTCCCCGAAGGATCTCGGCATACTCCACTTTAGGAAAGACTTGAAGTTTTCCACCCACAGTCGCATCCAAGATCACTCGCCCAGACCGCTCAAATTGGCTTTTCGCTAACTTGTACGCAAGCTCTGAGGTCTCCAGATCAGGGAGTTGCCACCGGAACCCCTTCCCGAAATATTCAGGGTGGAAGTGGTCCGTGTCGTGACCTCCTGACGTCACGAGCCGGTGTGGTCGCCCCCTCGCTCGGTAAACGTGATCAACACCAATCAGAATGGCTTCACGGAATCCCATCCAATAGGCGATCTGCATCGCAACATAGGTTACGGTTGCTCCCTCCCACACCCCATCTGTATCAATATTAACGGAGAATTTTGGCCCACTCCTCGATCGCACAAACATCAGATCGGGGCTAAGAGAAATCAGACGTCGCGCGTTCCAATTGATAAACTTCGGACAGGGAAGTCCGGAGATCTCTTCTGCGCACTGCTCAATGACATATTTATTGACTGCGACATAATAGGTTGTCACAAATCCCATGGTGTCAAAGAGCAAGTAAATGCGGTTAAGGCCAAAGGTGTATTCATCCTTCAAGAGAGACAAGTCCATCCTCCTCAAACTCGGCCCATTCCCAATAATGAAACATCTCTCCCCCATGTGTCTGTCCCTATAGGTTCGAATCCGCCTGACACTCTCCCGATAAGCCGGAGAAGCCCGGCAGGTGAGGAGCGTCTTCAGATCAAGAAAGCCCCCGACAAGACTGCGCGTCCGGGCAGCTCCCAATGGGAAAAACAGTATTCTTTTGGCCAAAGCATTGTCGATTTTCATTCTGAGCTCAATTTCACCGTCGCACCGCCGTCGACGACCAGTGTTTCGCCGGTCATGAAAGCAGATCGCCTTTCGTCAGCTAGGAACAAAATCGCTTCGGCAATCTCTTCTGGCTTCCCCACACGGCCTATGACAATACGCTGACCCAGTTCTTCAACCTGCTGCTGAGGATGGCCCGATTTCAAGTGTCCGCGATTCAACCCGGCGCGGAGCATCGGCGTATCCACCGCCCCCGGCACCACCGCGTTCACACGGATCCGATCCGGTGCCCATTCAATGGCCATGGCTCGCGTCAGGGCAAGGACTGCCCCCTTGCTGGCAGCATACGTCGCGATATTCTTCGATGTCGCAATCGCATGGACCGAGCTCACATTGACTACCGCACCCCCCCGGGGTCGCATTAGCGGATAGGCATAGCGCATGGCCAGGTATATCGAGCGCACATTCGCCGCCATGATTTCATCCCACTCGTCCGGGTTCACCTCAACCAATGGCTTGGCCAGCTGGATCGCTGCGTTGTTGATCAAGGCATTGATGTATCCCTCTTTATGAGCCACCTCGCCGAACAACCGCTCCACTTCGTCGGGGTCCGAAAGGTCGGCATGAATAAAATGGGTGATTTCCGGCAAGCTCTCCAGCCGCTGCCGATCGACCCCAACCACGTGCCATCCGGCATTGGCAAATGCCTTCCCTGTAGCGCGGCCAATTCCACCGGCGACTCCAGTAACGAGAACAACGCGGTTCAATCGACCCCCTTTTGGAGCTCTTCTAGTAGATTTTGGATTGTTTCCTCATGCACCCGCTCCCAAGCCTCGATGCTGCTGTTGGCGTTGTGTGGAGCAAGCAACACATTGTCCATTTCCCGCAGCGGACTGTCCAATGGGAGTGGCTCCTCCTCAAACACATCTAGGGCAGCACCGGCGATGCGCCCTTCACCGAGTGCTCGCGTCAAAGCGTGTTCATCCACAATTGAGCCCCGCGCCGTGTTGATTAAATAGGCCGTATCCTTCATCTGCAGGAATCGCCGATCATTCATCAAGTGATAGCTTGTGGGATTCAGATCACAGTTTAGGGATACAAAGTCAGCTTCACGAAGCACTTCGTCTTTTGTAACCATTTGGATACCTGTTTCAGCGACGAACTCCTGGGGCATCTCGACGATGTCGTTGCCGAGCACCTTCATCCTGAAGGCGATGGCCCGGCGTACGACCTCCTTCCCAATATTACCTACTCCGATGACGCCCAGGATACACTCAGACAAAGACACGGTTGCTCGCTTTTTCCATTCGCCGGCTCTCATATCCCGATCCATATAGGGCAACTCCCTGGCAAAAATGAGAATATACCCGAGGACCGTATCCGCCACTGGTCGGCTGAAAGCGTCGGGAGTATTTCTCACGGCAATTCCCAACCGATCGGCCGCCCCTTTGTCAATCGAGTCGATGCCGGTACCCCACTTGGATATCACCTTGAGTTTCGGCGCGGCGCGAAGTACCTTTTCTGTGAACTGGTCATCGCCACAGATGGCGCCGTCTACGTCCCCAATCCATTGCAGGAGCTCGTCTTCAGACAGCCGCTCATCGACCTCGGGCAGGACAAGCTCAATATGATTTGCCTCAAAGATAGATTCGAATTTATGAATGACACGTTGTAGGTATGGAGCGGATATCAATACCTTCCAGGTCATCCTCTGATCCCTCATTCCTCCTTTGCTCGCTGTGAAAAAAGGAACACGGCGATGCGAAAATCCACCTCCTCATCGATGTCCCAGGCCTCGATCTGGTCTATCTCAAACATCAAAGGCCGCTCCCCAATCCGATTGTGATGGGTTTCCAGTACGCTCCGGCCAAAGATATAGAGGTTGGAATTCTCCTCAAAAATAGGCGGTAAGTCCTGGGTGCGCAGCAGCACGGCTGGGTCATGATTTACGGGTTTGCCCTGTATATCCCACAGCCGAGCCTGTACTCGGGTAACCGAAAACAGAGAGTCGTATTTCGGTTGTTTCTGCAAGAACGCTTTGATGGCCCCAGAGATCGTTTCCGAGCGAAGCAAGGGATTTGTGCTATGTGTCTGAACATAATAATCAGCCTCGATTTGGGAGGTATCATACAAGAGGACTTCATTCATGGGAGTCGTACCGCTGCACAGGTGATTGGGTCTCTCAATGAGTTTCACCTGAGGAAAGTTCCGCACCGCATCTTCACAGATTATCGGACTGTCCGTGTCGATCGCAATCTCGTTAACGGACGGACAGTTTGAGAGGGTATTGATGATATGGTGATATAAAGGACGCCCGGCAAAGGAACGATAGTTCTTCCCCGGAACTCGCTCACTGTGATGACGCATCGGTACGAGAGCAACTATCTTAGGCATCACGAACCGGTCCTCCCCCCATGGAATCTGCTCTTTAAATTGTCTTTCATCAGCTTGTGATAGTCTATTGGCCTTCGTGTCCTTAGGCCCTTCTCTGTCCCGATTTGAGGACGTCTGAGACGATTCGGGTAGTAGAATCGTTCCTTGAGCCGATCGGTCACTGGCCCACTCTGCAGAAAACCGCGATAGGTGCCCCAGAATTGCATGAATCGGAAAAGGAGGATACTCAGGAGATTGTTTCGCAGCACGCAGTCGTGGTGGGCATGATAGTAGTCAGCGATTATATTGCCCCAAAGCACCTTGATGAAATCCAACAGCGTGAATTTCTGTTCCGGGAAGATCTTCCTGTGTGCCATGCCCTCACGAAGATATCGATGATAGATGCGAAGCGGAGACTCATTATGAACATGGATCACCTCGGCTTCTGCTGCATAGGCGATATAGTACCCTTTCTCCATCACTCGTTTTGCCCAGTCGAGATCTTCGAGGCCAGTGAGCTCCTCATTATAGGGTAGCCTCTCATGTAGGGCCCGACGGATGGCAGCATTGGCATTGTTGCAAAAGGGATGATTCTGACGAGAAACCGCCTCCTCTGGAAACCATTTCTTGAATATCTGGTGCTCGGAATAACAAGTCGAGCTATTACCGCGTTGTTTGCCGTAGACTAACCCGACTCTGGGATCGGCAAAAGGAAGAAGCATCTTCTCGAACCAATCTTCATAGACAGGGTAAACGTGTCCACTGGCGATAATAATATACTCGCCACGGGCTTCCTGACAGCCAAGATTCAGCGAACGTCCAAATGAGAAATCCTCACGGCTGATGGAGAGAATCTTCACCGGATACTGCGACGCAATGGAGAGAGTGGCGTCAATGGACCCCGAGTCCACCAGGATAATTTCCATATCCTGAACAGATTGTTGTAAGATCCCCGTGAGCAAGCGCTCAATATGTTGTTCTTCGTTATAACAACGGATGACAATAGAGTAGCCCGTCCCATCGGTCATATGTCTGTTCATCCTCTTGCCTTGGCAGAATGCGTTAGAATCCTATGAGAAGATCACACAGACCCGATTTCCCGAAGAAAACATTGGTAGCTCCCTTCCATTCTCATGCCAAAACCGTTCGTTATGGAGTTTTCTCGCTTCCATCTCTCAATGACGAGTATCCACGATGCCTTCACTGGTGAGGGCTTTTCATTTTAACCACACCGACTGGCTGGTATTTGGGATTCCAATTCCCCCAAGGCATACCGTTATCGCCAGACCGAAAGTAGAAATTTGCCAGATTATCTCGAAGCTCTGCACAATCACGTAAGAGGGTAAATAGTTGATCATAGTGCTTGTAATTTGACGGGCAGTCTGAATCAAGATCAAAGATGTCCCGCAATGTTGACTCCGTATAGCACCAACCTTTCGAGGGCCCATGAAACCAGTCCCGATCTCTCGCTGCTGACAATGTAGCGATCAGTTTGCCTCCTGGCTTGAGTACCCGGAAAAGTTCTTGAAGCATCCCTCGACACTCCTCCGGTGGGTTATGCTCTAATGCCGAAATAGAAACGATTGCGTCGAGCGAATCCGTGCTGATATCAGGCATGGAACACACGTCCTGATTGTAGAACGTCACCGTACCACGGCCTTCCTGGGGTACCGGCAAGGGTGCAAATACCTCGAAGAGCACCGAGCCCGCTTTCCGCGGCCAGAGATGCCAGTACTTGACTTGCCGTGGAGGCAGAAAATCCTTGATCTCCGGTCGCCATGAAGGGTTCAGATCCCCCGCTCTAAGCCCCCTCACCGGACACCACCCTCGGAAACGGCGGCTCAGGTTCGCCCGATTAGCGCGATCCACGCTCAGCACATCTGCCCCTTGTGCTGCAAGCCACCACTGCATCACACCAATCCCGGCGCCTGCATCCATGGTTTGAAGGCCAGAGGGAGAGCCGAGCTGTTTTGCTGACCAGATAAGGTCGAGGAGGTAATGCCACCCAAAGCCCAAACGGAGTTGGTTCGCAATTCGCGTGAATTCCCGTGCCAAATTAGGCTCGTCATGTAACAAACGGGATGAAAGAATCTCAATTTTTTCCATTTACACGCTCTGGAATATGAGCAAGCGCTCTCTAAGATGCCGGTCGCTTGTAGAAGTAGTGAACTTGGTCCAATCTTCTATTCTTGTATTTTTGTACGTATCCGCATCCCTCAAGTAGGGCCGAGACTTCCCCCTCTTGAGAACCGAAAAGCGGTAGAAACTCGGGATGGGTTTCGATGAAAATCGCTCGGGGCGGACGATCAGATTTCAGCAACCCAAGCATACCTTTAATGACCAATGTTTCCGCTCCTTCAACATCGATTTTGAGAACACTCGGGGAGGGGAACTCTTCACGGCTCAGCGCGTTGTCGATTGAATCCGTTCTTACTCTGACCGAGCCTCGGGCTCCAACTTCGCGCAAGCTCGGTGAGTTTCCTTGGATACCATCGGTATACAGCACGGCCTCACCCGCTTTGTCTGAAACAGCCCACTCAACCACTTTCACATTGCCGAGTTCGTTAAGCAAAAGATTTTTATAGAGCCTCTCACGGTATCCGGGATCTGGCTCAAAGGCAACGACCGTCGCCCCCATGCTGGCAGCATGGACGGCCACCATGCCCACACACGCGCCAATATCGAACAACATATCCGAAGGCGACAATTCATCCAGAATAGTTTCAGTAAAATGCTCCTCACCGCCAAATCGTTCAACACGATAGGCTTCGACTGATGTGCTGATTTCAAACCGACAGCCTTTTGAAACGAATTTCGTGATCGTAACCACTCTCGGCAAGCGTTTCCTCGCCAAGATGTTGCCGATTCTATCCAATATCGACTTCAAGATCATTTACTATCCTGCGGTCTCCCCTAGGCTAGCACCGAGAGCGAATCTTTCTGTCAATGACTCTAGCGGCTCTCTTTGAGCTTCTCCAAGCTCGATATTGTTGATGGAGTCTATAGCCGCTTTAACATCATCGACCCACCTAGCGTTTTTCCCACACCCCGCATGCAACCGCGTCAACATGCCATCGGTTTCTGGCCTTGCATGCTTCGGGTCCAATCTTGCTCCAAGTCACTAAACCCGTCCGACTGAGATTTATCCCGAGAATCGATCGGAAAAGAAAAAGAATCGCCGCAGTAAGAAACGCCATCATTCGCTGTCGACTGCCCCGGGAGGGAAGACCGACGAAGCCGTACTCAAAAATTTCCAACTCGTGACGCTGCAAGACTGCATCGAATTTCTGAATCGTTCTTCTATCGTACGATCGAGCCTGTTCGTTCAAAAGTGGCCCAGCACGTTTCCCAAAGGGGACTGTCATCAGGAGCCTCCCACCCGGTCTCAAGATCCTGGCAATCTCTTTGACTGCTTCCAAATCGCCATGCTTCTCCGCAGAGGGTTTTTGCGATTTCTTAATTTGCGGATCGGTAAGCCCAATGTGCTCAATTACAGAGACGGCGATGACCACATCGAAGTAATCATCCGGATAAGGGGTTGTTCTCGCGTCTGAACGGACAAATAGAACCTGATCGAATTCTTCTTCGGGTACATCATAATCCAGCCCGTGAACCTTCATCGGAAGCTGTTCAAGCCATGCTATCCATGCTCGATCGGCCTTGGCAGTGCCTATGTCCAATATTCTGTAATCCTCCTGCCCAAGCTTCGAAGCGCAATATGGATACTCGATACATCTGGAATGCAAATGATCCCATGGACGATGGAAAAGTGGATTCGGCTTGATCAAATTGTTTTCGTCGAACTCGAAAACAGGCACGATAACTCGATTGAATGCCTTCTTCTTCATGCCCTTTTGACCGTCTTTTCGACCTTACTCTCAGGTTCTCGTTGCCTTTCTCAGGTCACAGTAGGAGAAATGTCCCTGAAAGCTCTATTCTTCAACAAAAAAGAAAAGCTTCCTTGAAACGTACAAAAAGCGCTTGTAAAACCCTGCGTTCCTGCCGATTAAAGAAACCACTCACCCACAATAAGACCGGGAAGATTGTGAGAGAGAGAGCCTTCAGCAAAATGCCGGGAACAACGCCGGCCACCTCCAAATTCCATCCGATCAAAAACGTCACAAACGCACCTCCGAGAATTGCCCCGATTCGTCTGAATTCATACGGTACTAATATGGTCTTACGAACGAAGGCAAAGAAGCCGATGGCCATGAGCATATAGGCGATTGCCGTGGTGATGGCCGCTGCGATTGCGCCGTATTTGGGGATAAGCCACAGATTGAGCCCCACATTTACCATGGCGGCCCCCACAGTGCAGGCCGAAACCTTTCTCGTATCGCCCACAACCAGGTTGAGGGTATCCATCGCTGGGAAATAAAGAGCCATGAAGAGGTATCCCAGAACAACCCACGGCACCACCACATGAGCCCCATAATAAGCAGTCGGACTCAGCAAATCGACTATTTCCGATGAGAAGAGCGTGATGCCCAGGCCGATGATCGTGAGTGCGAGGACATAATATGTGACGATCCGTACGAGCTTTTCAACATCTCCACGACTTTTGGCGTCCAGCCGTCCAAACAGGGGAATGAGTCCATTATTCCCTGCTATCGCAAACAACATCATGACAGCCCCAATCTGGTATCCTACCGAGTAAACACCCACCTCGGCCAGGGGAACAAATCTCTCCAGGATAATCCGATCCGAGGCAGCCAATACCCAGTGGGACAAGAGATGCGGAAGAAGCGGCAAGCTATACAGCAAAGCGCGTTTGAGTAATCGAAGATCGAATTGGAGGACCACCGATTTCAATAAGACAACGGTGCCGATAATGCCCACACCGATGACTGCCACAAGGCGGGCCCACATGGCGCCTTCCACTCCTTGTCCTAAACCCACAATCAAATAGATCGTAAAGCCTGTCGCAAGGGCGAATTGACCGACATTGAACCCCGCATAGGCAAAGGCTCTCTCAGATGCTCGGAACATCTCCTTGGGAAGTATTGTAAATCCAGTGGTCACGTAAGCTGTCCAGAGGGCAATGCGGACGTAGGGAGTGTAAGGGACCTGGATAAGGAGAGCCCCAAAAAAGCGCCCGCCCCCGACCTCAACCATGAGTAGAATCGTTCCCGGCACGAAAATCAGAAACAGCCATAGGCTGCCATAGAAACGTTTTTGCTCATCACCCCCTAGACTGTAATAAAATTTCAGGGCGGAGCCGCTCAAACCGAAGGTCAGCACAATGCCCGAAATGGTGGTTACTACGGTCGCTACGGCTAAGATCCCGTAGTCAGCTGGCCTCAGAAACGCTGTGTACAGGGGCAAAAGGACGAGACCGATACCCATTGTGAAGATGTCGCCCGCAGCATAAACGCTCGAAAGACGGAATACTTTTTTGAGTTCAATAAGCATGGAATAGGTATTGAAAGGTGGACCCAATCTCATCCCTTCTTTGGATCCCGTCATGCGGTGCTTCTCTTATCCTTTTCAAGGCAAACCCGTTTCATTTTCATCGTACCTACCGACAACTCCTTCTTATTCCGCCCCCTAAACTGATCCTTGGTTCCCACCCGAGGGTTTTTATTCCCGATACGTCCAGTTGCTTTCTTGGGGTCCCGTTAGGTGTGGACGCATCCCAGCAAATCCCTCCTCCAAACCCGACAATTTCCATCACCATCTACGCCATCTCCTCGATGGTAATGTCTCTGCCCGTGTCGATGTTGATCAATTCTCCGAAGTCTTTGCTCTCGTATTTCTCCAGGAGGTGAGCGACCGCATAAGCCACGTCACAAAACGCAAGAATTCTCGGTTACAGATGTTGGCTGCAGCCCATGTGATCTTCCGGGTGAGAAAGGTCTCCCCTCGCCTGAGAGACTCATGGTAGAAGAAATTCAGGTAGCTTTCGTCCTGCCCCGTGATACCCGTAATCCAGGCCCGTGTCATGCATCCTTCCTCCCTTTTCGCCAGCACCTTGATACGCAGAGACACTCGGCCTGGAGAGGCTGTCAATGCGCTTTTTGATTTCTTCTCCCGCCTCTGTTCCGTCAGCCACCTCGAGCGCCTTCTTGAAATAGAATAGCGCCTTTTCTCTATCCTTGAAATGATCGAGATAGAGTTCCCCAAGGGCCACGCTCGGGTTGATAACACGTGGGGCCAGTTCAAGAGATCTTTCATACTGCACCTTTGCCTCGGCGAGTCGCCCGACCGTCCTGTATAACTCACCCAGGTAGTAATGAAATTGGGCATCCTTTGGGTATTCCTCCAGGAAATGCTTATAAACCCTCTCAGCTGCGCTATAATCTTCTGCAGCGATATAGAGTGATGCAAGGTTCATATGAGCGGGCCTAACATAGGGATCCACAGCGAGTGCCATTCGATAGGCATGCAAGGCTTCCTCCTTCCGGCCCAAACGGAAGTATGCAATTCCGAGGTTATTCAGAACCTTAGGTTCATACGGCGCATATGAGAGCGCTTGCTCCAGAAGCTTTCTCGCTTCTTCATACATCTTCCCATCGATGTAGACGACGGCTAATCCACTGAGGGCAATGTGATTGTCAGGGTATTTTGCCGCTGCATCTGCCCAGAGGGTGTAGGTGTTCTTCCAGATTCGGTTCTGTTGGATCGTCATGTAGGAGTAACCCGCAACGAGGAGAGAGAGAACTGATACCGAAAGGACTTTGAAGAACTGAGGGGTGAGGGATGGATGGCGCAACCGGTAGAGCCTTTCGAACAATAGACCGAGAAGCAGACACAAACCGTAAGAAGCGAGAAAGGCGTAACGATCGGCGAGCATTGTACTGATGGGTATAATGTTCGAAACCGGCAATAAGGTAATATAAAACCACGAGATAGCGAAGAAAACAGTCCGCGCCTTTTTGAATGTGTAGACGGCACATCCCCATATAGCAATGTTCGCCAGTATGCTTAGGCCCGTCTTAAGCCCCCATACTGGATAGGGTAGATAAAGGGTGTAGGTAGCGGCGTAGTTCACGGTAAAGGTCATCAATTTCGTATAGAGGATATAGAGATAGGGGACGAGGAGGAGATTTGAAAAGAAATCTCCGCCTCTGTAGGCCTTGATTCCACCCATACCTCGCATAAGATCTATGAAAAGCATGCCCAGGTAGAGACTCATCAGGATAAAGGGTAGATAGAGTGGGATCTTCCTCAATGATAGTGGAAATCTCTTTCCCCTCATCGTGCAAAACTCAAAAAGGAGAAGAACTAGCGGCAATACCACCGCGGTAGGCTTAGACAGGACAGCTGCCAGAAAACCGATAAAGGCAAGGCAGTAGAAGATGATCTGGTGTTTGAGTGTGCTTGAATCCTTAGCTCTCAAATAGAGGTAAAGGGAGAGGAAAAAGAAAAACCCGAGTAGAACCTCTTTTCTTGCCGAAAGCCATGTGACCGCCTCGACATGAACGGGGTGAACGGCAAATAGGAGGGCGGAAAAGAGAGCGATTCGGGAATTCGAATCCTCATCGTCATCATTCCTCACGAATTTCAGCACGCTTTTTGTACTTAAGAAGACCATGACACAGGTGAGGATATAGAATAGGAGGTTCGTCAGATGGTACCCGAAGGGATCCAACTCCCAGAAGTGATAGTCGATGGCATGGCTCAACGTCCGTAGAGGTTGATATGGCCCTGTCTTTCCTGGCGTAAATATCCGCGTGACGTTCTCCCAACCCAAACTTCGGATATGGACATTGTTGACAATTCCATTGTCGTCGTCCCATGCGATGAATCCATTAGAGAAGCTATTGAGGTAAATGAGCCCAACAATAGAACACAATACCCCGATAATTAAACCAGTCCTTTTCAAATGGCTTTTCTTGATCATCGTCAATCCCTATCCCACAGACCTTGAATTCCTTCGATTAGAGGCCCTCAGGGTGGATCCGTCCGATACCTCCATCAGGGTCTCATGCTAGGACCGGCCAGCCTGTCCGAGAAAATCCGGCCGAGTAGCTTCCAGTCGTACTTGACGACCTCTTCCATTCCCTTTCGAGCCAGCTCGTGTCTCAACCCTTTGTCATCTCTCAGCTTCACAATCAGTTTGGAAAGTTCGTCCGCATCGTCGGCAAACAGTACCCTATCGTGCCCAATCCTTTCGATCTCGTAACACCGAGTCGATACCACGGGTTTCCCCATGGCCCAGTATTCGAACAGTTTGACTGGAGAAATGCGGTCTGTTTGCCTGTTCCTATTATAGGGAATCAAACAGAGATCCATCTTCGCTATTGCCTTCGCGGTCTCATCGTGGGGAAGCATCCCCGTAAGCATAACGTTTCCCAGAGACCGACTTTTTTCTCGGACCCCATCAAACTGGTCTCCTCCTCCAACCAACAGGAAGTCGACATCTCTCAACTTCGTTGCAACATCAAGCACCAGCTCAAAATCAATCTTT
>JABAOF010002089.1_pt18 | contig 12883 bp, 13 predicted proteins | sample 7062171 | NCBI WGS metagenome assembly JABAOF01 (sample SAMN14538628, study PRJNA623070) | marine sediment metagenome | biome: marine biome [ENVO:00000428]; feature: marine pelagic biome [ENVO:01000023]; material: deep marine sediment [ENVO:00002113] | place: India: Gulf of Khambhat ...
AAGAAATGGCCATATTCCGCAGCTATGTATCCTCCGCCCACTATGGCAATACTTTCAGGTAGACGATTCATCTTGAGAACCGTGTCGCTTGTAAGATAGCCTACTTTCTCCAGCCCTTTTATCGGGGGTATCGTAGGCTTTGATCCTGTGCACAGAAATATCATCTTCGATGTTATAGTTTCGCCCCCGACTTTCAGCTTGTATGGGCCCACGAATTCGGCCACGTCAGCATAGTAATCTATGTTTTCAGAATGGGAGAGTCCTTGACGTATCATGTTTATGTCTCCACCGATTAGGCCCCTCATTCTCTCCATCACCGACTCAAAATCTACTTTCTTCATATCAACCTCTATGCCAAAATCCTGTGCTCTCTCGATTGTTCTGACCAACTCAGCGGGATATAGCAATATCTTCGACGGTATGCAACCCCTAGTCAGACAAATGCCTCCAGGCTCATCCTTATCTATGACTGCGATTTTCACGCGCGGATTCCCTTGAATCACTGCACTCACAATGTTCATCGCAGAACCTGAGCCTATCGCTATCAAATCGTATTCCTTCATACCGATCCCCTACGTGCGCTAATAAGAAGGCGTGATCTTTTAAATGTGCGTGGCTGTGCTACAACAGCAACAGCATATATGCATGAGCCATCAGCTTGGACGCATAGCTCTCATCTTATTCGAATTTTGGGGAAGCAAGTCTCACAAAAGTGTTTGCAACGATTGTTTCTCTGTTCACTTAGGCCTTCCGGCCACCAACGTTGCGGTTGCAGATCCTTTTTAGCCGACATTCAAAAGCACACGACTCGAGCTTCCAACGAATACTATCCTCCCTGACATTATTTTTAGGTCAATTGGGCACGCATGGGTTACGCGGTCCCATTCAACATTGTGTTGCTGTTGTGTAACAGTCACACATGCTTAAAAGCTCATGCTTCCTTACCGAGATCTTGGGTAAAATGAGGTGATGAATCTTGTCCGAAAAAGTTGTGGTACCTCCACACATGTTTGCGTGTCTCGATGCCAAAGGTGCGAACTACATAGTAGAAGTTGAGCTACCTGGAGTGAAGAAGAAGGACATAGACCTGAGCATGCATGAGGATATCACCCACATCTTAGCTGAAAGGGAAGACCTGGCGTTCCACGGACACCTACACTTCCCCCTGAAGGTCAATCCAAAAAAAGCCAATGCTAAATTCAGCAACGGCTTACTTAGAGTGGAAGTGCCGGTAAGAGAGAAACGTAGCCCTCCTTTAAAAATCGAAGTTGAGTAGAAAAGTAACAACGAGCATCATATTATGAAAACTGAAAATATGCGCGTGCGCAATAGTTGGGATAACTCCTGGGGCAATCAGATATAGCGGACTGGAATTCTTAGGTAAGATTGTGAAAGTGGCAGCCAAATCTATTCCGAAACCTATGTTCTTACATGCGCGCGCTTGATCATGGTGGGTATGTCCAGACGGCGATAGAATGCATCAGCGCTAGCATGCGCAAACTGAGAAAAAGGAAAGTGAGGATTGAAAATGAATCCCGAAAGCTTGCACGCAGATTCAAAAATAGAGCTAATTCTCGTCTATAATGCAGAAAGCGGGTTCTTCAATGTTATCAAAGATGGTCTACACAGAATAATCTCACCTAGCACATACCAATGTAATCTGTGTGCCCTCACCTACGGAACATTTAAAATGAAGGATGAATGGAAAACATTTATTGACAAACTTCAAATTCCCGCACAATTTCTCCATCGCGACGAATTCCTGGCAATGTTGGAAACTCATCCGCATAACATAAAGGAAGCCAAATTTCCAGCGATTTTTCTCAGAAAAGGAGAAAAAATCAGTTTATTTGCCACTCAAGATGAAATTAACAAATGCAAAACCTTGAAAGACCTAATGGATCTGATAACCGACAAGCTAGAAAGCTAGAGATGCACACGCGCAACAAGAAGACTTCGCGGGGAGCACAAGCTCTAGGCGAAATGGAACGAGTTCGCATNNGAGTTGCCAACCTAATAAATCGGAGCCAAAAGGATATTCTGTAGGTGCCCGGATCGGTATGGGTGCACCAAGGGCAAAAATCACTCCTGTGGCGAACCGGATGACTGAGGAACGAAAACATAATTAAGAATAAGCCAAGAGCACACCATACAGAGAAAAGTGATAGTTAACTTAGGTCATGGTGTGTAATTTGCCAGGTCTCAACGCAACAAAAACGTTGGAAAGAGTTCTCGTGATCTCTAGAATTGAAGACTCCGAAGTAAGAAAGCTCTTGATAGAAAGCAGTTTCAAAATTGTTGAGAGAAACCCAGATTTTATTGTTTGTTATGGTGGCGATGGAACTATTTTATTTGGCGAAAGAGAATTCCCCCAAGTCCCGAAGCTTATAGTTAAGAGGACGAATATTCGCAGAAAGTGCGATTACACTTTGTATCAAACAAAAAACATTTTAACCAAAATAAGAAACGGAGAGTTCAACTTGCAAAAAGAAATAAAGATAGAGGCAAGATTCAAGAACAGAAAATTGATCGGATTAAACGAAATCCAAGTTCACACTCAATTGCCAACCTACGCTATCAGATTTTCACTATTTGTCAACGAAAAAGAATTTCCCAATCTGATTGGCGACGGAGCGATTATTTCCACTCCTTTCGGTTCAACAGGTTATTATAAATCAACCGGTGGAAATCAATTCAAAAAAGGAATAGGCATATCATTCAATAATCTCCACAATAAGAGGATAAGGAGTTTGGTAGTTTCGGAAAGTTCTACAATAAGAGTGAAAGTCAATAGAGGACCCGCATGGATCCTGGCAGATAATAACGAGAGGTTTCTTGAATTGAAGGACAATGACGTTTCTATTATTGAAAAATCCGCGAGCGTTGCAAACTTCATATATGTTCCATAGCCGACATTTCTAGCGGACGATTGGACAGGGTGCTCTTGGCTACCTTTGTTGCAAAAGCTGATGGAACGAGACAGGTGTTTGAAAGAAAAAAGATACTTAAAACTTGCCCCAGAAATGGTGCTTCCAGAAAGCGTAGACAAAAAGTGAAATAAAAATCTCATAACCTAAACAAGAAGGTTTTTTCGTTAACAAGTGGTGATATTTCCCCAACCCTCTCCTTTTTCTATTTAGACATTGCATGTAAGAAATCCAACGCTGAAATCAAATCAGAGGTTTCATAATCAGGTATTCTCCTAAGTTTTGTAGGTGTCTTCTCTTTTCTCCTATTAATCCATATGGTCTTCATTCCAACCGTTTTCGCTGGATAAATGTCCGTTAGAATAGTATCTCCAATGCTGAATGTGTTCCCAGCTTTCCAAACTAGTTGTTTTAGAGCGTTTTCGTAGTACAGGGGCAAATGCTTTGGACACCCCAGTGTCGCCTCATCAAGGACATTGCTGAAGTAATTTGTACCTAGAACTCTAGTTATGGCCTCTGCCTTTTCCAAGGATTTTCCTCCTGTAGAAAGGCAGAGGCGATTGCCAGCCTTGACAACGCGATTTAGGAACAGCGGGACCTCGTGGAATAGCCTAGGGTTTTCCAGAATGGCTTTGTCGGCCTTCTGGAAACGGACAGCCAACAAATTAGCTGTGTCACTATCATAAGGTTTTCCCAAGTGCTGAAGAAGCAGTCTCCAATGTAGTTCCAAATCGCCGTGTCTTTTTGGATAATGTTCATGAACGATCTTCCGATGAACATCGAATAAGAAAATATGATATAGCTTTTCTCCATCCAAGCCGAATAATCCATCGAGTTTTGAGGCGTAGACGGATTCCGTGTTATGCAATGTCCCATCGAAATCGATGAGTATGTTCCATCTCTTGAACGCCAAGCCCTATGTTTCCCCCATTTCATTTTTTGCTTCACTTATCTAGCATGCACGCAATCTTATATAGCCTAGAATAGAACTTAGTTCCATAAAGCCTTTAGATAGATCCAACAGTACTTTGGTGAATGAGGGCGCTTGCAGCTACGGTCAAAAAACCGTTTAGATGCAGAGAGAGAAAGGAGTTTTTTCGCGCCCCCACATCACCAATACCTTTTCTTATAAGTGTCGAATATTTAAGCCTATGTTGGTGTTATATCACAGTCACACATATTTAAAAGGTCACAGTTACTACTCGAATCCCGTGCATAATCAAAGAACCGGATTTGCGCGTGTGCGCGCAAGTGTAAGCGACATGGTCGTACATCACGCCCCATGTCCCGTCCTCATCGTAAGGTAGAGGCGCGCCTACGAAATGCTTTTTCTACCTACCAGAACACCATACCCCAATTTTTTCTCAAGAATCAACTGTTCGGCTATGAGGCCAAATTCGTTTACGTTCTCTAGATCAACGCACCTATGCAAGCTTCCAACAATCTTCAACAACAGCTTCAGGAGAAAGCTTTGTCTCTTCAGGCTTTTGTACAGATCAACAATTGCTTGCGATGTGTCGATGGCGGTGACCTCAACGAACCCTACATCTTCAAGAAGCGATTGAAGAGAAACTAAAGATTCAGCTCCTCCTACGCAAGAGAAAAAGAGCAACTTGTTGCGAATCTCTCCGCACGTTTGGTCGAGTGTAACGTCAGATATTGCTATTTTTCCCCCATCCTTTAGAACTCGATGCATTTCCAGGAGAGAACGCTTCTTGGTCGGAAACAGGCACAAGGCACACTCGCTTATTATGGCGTCAAAGATTTCATTTTTGAAGGGTAGTTTTTCAGCGTCACTCACTTTGAAAACAACTCGATCTGACACCATCTCAGACTTAGCTGAAGCCGCGGCTGTCTGGATCATGCTCTTGGATAGGTCCACTCCCACAACCTCGCAGCAGAATCTCTTTGCCAAAAATATGGCTGACACACCTCGACCACTTGCAACGTCAAGAACTGTAGATTTTTCGTTAACATCAGCCAAGACCGCCAACTGCTCTGTCAGCTTCAGTCCGCCTGGGTGCAAGACGTTCCTGAGAATTAAGTTCAGAAAACTGCATTCATAAAAACTTACAGTTGATCTCTTTAAAAGAACCTCTCTTAAAACTTCTCTTCGAGATAAAGACTGGTTCAATTCTCGTCCAACCTCTCAAGTCTTGGTTTCTTTCGGTAAAGGTACTCACCTTGCATGTTTGTCAGGTTGTAAGCACAGAATGGAATTAGCCTCTGATCTGGCGTGGCGACATGGATGCAACATTTCGAGAGGCGATCTAGGTCAAGGGTGTAGGCATCCATGAAACCCATGATTACAATGAATAAGCTATTTTCTAGAAACTCTGGAATTGTTCCGGTGGTTTGTATTCCAGATGAGCACAAAATATCTTCTGCCACATCAACGGTGCTCCCGCCATCGATCAGGCTGTCGACGAAGGTGGCGCTTTGAATCTTGTTGTAAACTCCGTTCAGGTACGTTTCTACGTCTATCATCCTCGTCAGCGGAACAACTTCGCTACCGCCCACAAAAAGCGCAGTAACACTGGAACAGTGAAGGCCGGGGCAAGGTATCGGATAAAAATCGTACATCGACATGAACTTAGTCTGATCTGAGATCCTTTTTGCGACACCAGCCAAAGACAAATGATCGCCTTTCCTATACCTCCCGAAATGAGAGAGAGGTTGGATGCTAATTCCTCTTACAACATCAAGGTTTTTCAAGGCAAACTGAATGATATCACCCAGTTGGTGATCGTTCACTCCATTCACTATTGTAGGAACCAAGATCACTGGAACGCCATGTTTGCGGCAGTTTTCGATTGCTCGAAGCTTCAAGTTTAGCAGATCCGCGCCCCTTAGTTGTTTATACACGTTAGAGGTTAAGCCATCGAACTGAAGATAAAAACACGAGAGGCCAGCTTCCCTTAACCTTTTGACCATGTTTTCCTCCTTTGCGAGTAACAAACCATTAGTGTTGACTTCGAGGTGCGAAAAACCCAAGTCGACGCCGGCCTCGACGATTTGAGGTAGGTCCTTTCGAACTGTTGGTTCGCCGCCGGAAATTTGGGTCGGTCTCGGCTCTCCCTCGCTTTCTTTTATTGTCTCAAACATTTCTGCGATGATCTCCAAGTCCAGGTCTCGTCCGTCATACTTAGAGGAGGCAAAACAGTAATTACAAGACAGATTACACCTACTCGTGACTTCTATGACAGCTAGACATGTGTGTTGCTTGTGGGATGGGCAAACTCCGCAATCGTAAGGACAGCCGTTTTGAACGACAGTTTGTGTGCCTTTAGGTGCACGTGGCTTCTGAAATTTTTTGCACCATTTGTAATGTTCCACATCATCCCAATATAACGAGTAAAATTGCCCATGAGACGGGCAAGCCTTTTGAATAAAGACTCTACCATTGTTTTCAATCATGAATGCAGCAATCTTCTCAAAACAGATTGGACAAACGCTTTGGGTAATGTCTAAAATCATGAATTGGCTTGCCTGCTTTGTAGTCAAACCTCCGCCCCCGCGCGCACGCATTTTGGTTTGTTCAGTCACATCTCTCACCTAGAAAAAGCAAACACACTCACCATTAACAAAATTCTAGAAAATGCGTCCACTCTTAAACCTATGTGACTGTTACACAGCAGCAACACAATGCGCGCAATGAACAAAACGAAAAAGCTAAGCGATCTGGCAACCATTAAGAAAACATGGCAAAAAGTCGCTTGTTTTCCAGAGCAAAGAAAACCAAAATTATCTGTACAATTGGTCCCGCCAGCCTTCAAACAGAGGTACTGCAAAAAATGTTGCAAGCTGGGATGAATGGAGCCAGAATAAACACTGCCTATGGAGATTTTGGTCAATACAAGTTGATTGTAGATAATGTTCGAGAAACAGCTGATATCCCAATAATAGTTGATATCAAGGGCCCTGAAATCAGACTTCGAGTCGAGCGCGCGCGTACTATTAGGAAAGGAGAAGTTTTGGAAATGGGCTTCAATGATGAGGAAATACGTTTCAACCATGACTTCTACGATAGTATTAGTGTTGGGGACGAAATCTACATTGACAACGGTAGGTTTAGAACGCGGGTTATCGAAAGAGAAGACCGAATACTGCGTGCGTTGGCAGTTAACGACGGGGAAATAGGTGATGGTAAAGGAGTCAACATTCCCAACAAACAACTATCAGTTCCAACCCTCTCAAAGAAGGATGTAGAAATTATAGGGTTTGCAAAGAAAAATGACGTTGAGTACCTGGCTCTTTCCTTTACAAGAAGTGCACAAGATGTAGACAACCTAAAATCTGAGACCCTCGGGTTTAAAGGAGCACTCATTGCTAAGATCGAAAATCCTGATGGAGTCAGGAATTTCGAAGATATCTTAGATGGCGTGGAATGTATTATGGTAGCCCGAGGCGATCTGGGCGTAGAGATCGAACCAGAAAGAGTTCCGTTGGTTCAGAAATCAATAATCAAACTTTGTAATCAAAGAGGCAAGACTGTTGTGACAGCCACAGAAATGCTCGAGTCTATGATACATAGGCCAACCCCAACCAGAGCAGAAGTTAGCGACGTAGCCAACGCTATATTAGATGGAACTGACGCAATGATGCTTTCAGGCGAAACATCGATAGGTAAGTACCCGGTAGAGTCTGTTCTGTTTATGTCAAGAATAGCGAGAGAGACAGAGCCGGCGGCAAAGGGTCACGTTGAAGATGGAAAGTTCATAAACGTTTCTGATACCATAAGCAAGTCCATCCAGAGCATATGCCAAAACATGCCGGTTGACAAAATCGTCACTTTAACGAGATCTGGCTACACAGCAAAGATGATATCAAGGTTCAAGGTTGTACCTCAGATAATTGCAGTCACCCCAGAAAAAGTAGTAAAGAAGCAACTCGAGTTGGTTTTCGGCGTATATCCCGTGCACATAGATTATCGTAAACAGGAAGATCAAATATTGACAGTCGCAAAGGAACTTCGCTCCATGAACCTAATCACCGATGAAGAAACCGTATTGTTCACTGCGGCCTTTAGAACAGACATAAAACACGCGAGCAACCTAATCGAGATACACAACGTTGGAGAGCTCATGGACTTCACGGTTGCATCATAAATCTTTTTACGGCAGCCTCACTGCGCGGGCGAGTGCATTCTCCCTTATTCCGTTTCCCATATCTCGGATAGAAACACCGGCATTGGAGCCTCACCTCTGCGCCGCGCGCGCCATCTGCTGCATCGCTTGCTCAGACCTCGACGGGCGCAAAATACACCCCAGTGTAATAATCATGAATATGTTGCTGTTATGCCACAGTCACACACACTTTTATCTCGAATTAGAAATAAGAATGACTGAGTTGCACAATATGCCATGGAAACTAGTACTTGTTAGAAAGTCAGGTCGCACGCCCCTAAATGGTCGGCAATGCAAAATTTGTAGACGGAAAATCGTTGGAGAGCGGGTTTGGAGTAACCGAACAAAACATCGTTCTAAATATATTTGCAAGATTTGTTTCCCCAAAATTTGGGTTTAATCATAGAGTCAAATAATAGAAGATCGTGTCCCTGAGTCTGCTAAGCGCCTGCGGACGCTTGCTTCACCAAACACCACAATACGTCGGAAGAAGTTTGCGCGCGCCTTGACCTACAAGTTTAATAGAGTCTAAATGCATCCTCTTTGTCCATGAATTTGACACCGATTGTCGCATCGTTTGTGCTGGTTACGATTGCTGAGTTAGGTGACAAGACACAGATTGCAGTCATAACATTGTCCTCTCGTTTCAAGGCTATATCTGTCCTTTCTGGCGCTTTGTTGGCTTTCTTGCTAACCGCCGGCATTGCTGTGGCAATTGGCGGTGCTTTGACTCTCGTCTTACCTACATCGTGGATACGTTTCGTAGCGGCGGTTATCTTTCTGATCTTCGGCATTTACACGATTTTTTCAAGAAAAGTTGAAGCGCCAGTTGAGACAAGAGAGACTCGAAACGCGGTTTTCTCTTCTTTTTCTTTGATCACGTTGATGGAGTTAGGGGATAAGACCCAGTTTGCTGTGATAGCCCTCTCTGCCGAGTATGAATTTCCCTTCTTGGTCTTTGTAGGTGTGATGATGGCGTTCGCCTTCATTACTGGCCTTGGTGCAATAGTTGGCACAGCATTGACAAAATTTGTGCCACTCAGATACATTCAACTTGGAAGTGGACTTGTCTTCATACTCTTTGGCATCGTATTTTTGATCAACGCAGTATCAGGAGACGCCCTAATCATGTGACGCGCGCGGATTTTGCGCCGAGAGGTGGAGTTTTGACTCACGGCACATCATGGATTCCGGAAAAATCATCTTCCTCTTCGTTCTCCAAAACCAGTGACAATGACCAGAATCTTCGAACGCCTATTCCGCGCGCGCGGCACGTAGTGGTGCCTCTTTGAGTGTTAAGGTGTTGCATGCGCATTTCGCCTCTTGAATAAGGAAGCATCGAAAAGAAACAGTGTTAGAGACATAGCAATGCATGCATTTCTTTATTGAGACGTGCTATTGCGCGCTTTTGTATGCTTCGACTTGAACACTCGTTATTTTTCCCTTTAATCCTTCAGAGACGTCTATTGTGTAGGTTGATTCGGAGACGATCTTGACGTTTTTGAACCCTGCTCTTCTTATTGTCTCCAAATACTGACTCTTTTCAAGGGCCCCTGCGACGCAGCCAGCCCAAGCTTCAAAGCTCTTCCTGATTTCTGCGGGCAATTCTCCCTCGGTGACTAGGTCTGAGATCATGATTCTTCCATTCGGTTTCAAGACTCTGTGGGCTTCTTTGAAGACCTTTTCCTTGTCCGGAGATAGATTAATCACACAATTGCTAATGACAACGTCTACCGTACTGTCTTCAATTGGCAGCCTTTCCATTTCACCCAAGTGAAACTCGACGTTTTTGTACCCGTATTTTGAAGCGGTATTCTTTGCTCTGCGGATCATCTCCTCCGTCAAATCAACTCCAATCGCCTTTCCCTTGACTCCAACTTTTTTGGCTGCCAGAAAGACGTCGATTCCGCCCCCTGAGCCCAGATCCAGAACAGTTTCGCCTTCCTTTAGACTGGCCAGTGCGACGGGATTCCCACAGCCTAAACCCATGCTTGAGGCTTCTGGAACACTCCTTAGATCCTCCTCAGAGTAGCCTATCCGCAATGCCACGTCTTTGGCGGAGGGCCCGCAACCACATGATGGGCAACAAGATTCTCCACTTTGCGCTATCTGACCGTATCTTTTTTTCACAAACTCTTTAACTTCCTTTTCTTCCATCTCCATCACCTATCATTTATTGGATGCCCAATATTGCGATAGAGAAATATATAAATGTATCGGATGCCCAATATTAAACTATGAATGATGAATGCTGTCCAGAGATTCCAGATTGCTGCGACATGCGTGGCATGCTGTCTTTCTACGTACTCTGGCTTCTGTCAAAAAGGCCAATGAACGGTCAAGAGATATCTGAAGAGCTGAGAAAGAGGCGAGGAACCAAGCCAACGGCAGGAACAATCTACCCTGCGCTGAAAGAACTTCGCACCAAAGGACTAGTAGAAATGGAAAAGAAGGGCAGAACAATCACCTACACACTCTCAGAGAAGGGAAAAGAAGGGCTAGAAGAAGCTTGCAGATACTTCTGCAGCGCATTCGGAGAAATATTCCAGGAATACCGCAAGACAACAAAGATCTAGAATGCATCCAAGAAGTCAAAGATGACGAGTATTCCGAGGGCATCAGCAGCACACTATGCGAACACTCTTTTTCCATCTTCAAGCATGATCTTGTGTGCTGTCCGCCTTAAGAAAAAGGGATAGATGCTCACACTCTCTCGGGTCCCCTGTCCCTCAAAAGGAGATCCTCTAACCTCAAGTTGGCCCAAAACATGAATTGTGCGCGCCCAGTGAGAGCACCTAGCACATGTAATTAGGGGGCATCCGTAAGTATTTTCAATGCTTCTTTTGCGCTGGTCACTGGTCTATTGCAAACAAAGTTTTTGCAAATGTACGCTGTGGTCTTGCCGTCTATAGCTTCCATGTCCTTCGTAAAGGTGGCGAGATTTTCTAGGCTTGTGTCATTTTCTCTCTTGAACAATATCACTTTGTTTGGGATAAATTTCGTCCTAATGGCTCGTAGCATGTTTCTTGTTTCTCTGAGGTTTTGGTCGCCCACTATGGCAATCTCATATGCTGGGCCAATGAAGAAGTCCAGTGCCGTCAAGAACATGGTATTTTGGGAAAGAGTGTTCATTTCATATGATGAGAACGCTCTTGCCAATGCAGCAGCCCTTTCTTCATAATGAACCCTGCCTGTCATGCGTGAAAGTCTAATCAGATTTAGTAATGCCACGGAGTTGCCTGAGGGGATAGCTCCGTCGCGAAACTCTTTATTTCGGACTAGAAGTTTCTCACTTTCATCTGAAGTGAAAAAGAAGCCTCCGTTATCCCTGTCCCAGAAATGTTCAATTACTTCCTCTTGGAGTCTTAATGCTTCTTCCAGATACTTTGTCTTGAAAGTAGTTTCATAGAGCTCAATCAAACCCCATATTAGAAATGCATAATCATCCAGATTGCCTTCTATTGTAGCTTCTCCATCTCGGTACCTGTGAATGAGACTTCCATCAGCTCTCTGCAGCCTCCTGAGAATAAACTCAACGGCTCTCTCAGCAACTTCCAGGTATTTCATCGAATCGAATGCCCTGGCACCTTTTGCAAGTGCGGCAATCATGAGACCGTTCCAATCTGTCAAGATCTTATCATCTTTCAAAGGGTGAACCTTCTTCTTTCTAGCCTCGAAAAGTTTCTTCACGACCTTCCCCAAGGTTCCTGTTAACTCTTCGAGTTCAATGTTCAGCTCCAAGGAAAGTTCTTGCAGAGGCTTTCCTAGGTAGAGAATGTTCTTTCCCGTTTTGCCCCGAAAAGCCTCGTCATAATAGTTTCCTTCTTTTGAGATATTGAACAACTTGATAGCCAAATCAGCGTTCTCACGTAATGTTTCCCTAATCTCAGTTTCGGTCCACAGATAGAACTTGCCTTCTTGACCCTCGCTATCCGCGTCCTCTGCAGAGAAGAATCCGCCTTTAGGATTCGTCATATCTCTCAGGATGTATTGGAATATTTCTTCAGTCGTCCTTCGATAATCTTTTTTTCCGGTGGCTTGATACGCTTCTATGTAAGCGATGGCCGTCATTGCTTGATCATAGAGCATTTTCTCAAAGTGAGGAACAAGCCACTTTGAATCAGTCGAGTATCTGTGAAAACCCAAGCCTACTTGATCGAAAATCCCACCCAATCTCATCTTTTCCAGGGTCTTTTCGACCATCTCCAGCCCCTCGCGCCTGCCACTTCTCTTCCAATATCTAAGTAGAAACAGGAGATTGTGGGGAGAAGGAAACTTGGGGCTGGCACCGAATCCGGCACTGGTCCGGTCAAAGCTGTCCAATAGCCTAATGAACGCCTCGTCCAAGATTATTTCGGTAAACTCTTCTTCTCGTTGCTTGGCTCGGACATATCTAGTTAAATATTCCGTTACTCTTTCAGCTGTCGAAACAAGCTTGCCCTTGTCCTTCTCCCACGATTCCAGAACATTTCTAAGCAAATCAATAAGGCCTATCATCCCAGCCCTACTCTTTCTTGGTAGAAATGTTCCAGCGAAGAAGGGCTGTTTTTGAGGCGTCATTATTATTGTAAGAGGCCAGCCACCTGTCCCCGTAATCAACATGCAAGCCTTCATGTAGATGCTGTCAATGTCCGGTCTTTCTTCTCTGTCAACCTTTATGGACACAAAGTTGTCATTCAAGAGCTTTGCAACTTCCTCATCTTCAAAGGACTCTCTCTCCATCACGTGACACCAGTGGCAGGTCGAGTAGCCGATGGAGAGAAATATGGGCTTGTCCTCTTTCTCCGCTGTCTCAAAAGCCTCTTCACTCCATGGGTACCAGTCAACGGG
>JABAOF010013125.1_pt1 | contig 12879 bp, 24 predicted proteins | sample 7062171 | NCBI WGS metagenome assembly JABAOF01 (sample SAMN14538628, study PRJNA623070) | marine sediment metagenome | biome: marine biome [ENVO:00000428]; feature: marine pelagic biome [ENVO:01000023]; material: deep marine sediment [ENVO:00002113] | place: India: Gulf of Khambhat ...
GCTTCCATTATCCCCTTGTCGCGGTCTGAGAATTTCAATCCTGGTCGTAAGGCGACCAGCGCTTGCTCCGAATCATTCTGGCCGTGTTATCTGGTGTGGTTGCTGTATCAACGAGGAAGGAATACTTATGGGCCCCATTCCGCACCACGTGCAGTTTCAACACGTCGGTATGGAGGCCAGCCTTCCGCTGGTATTCGTTGGTGAAAGCATCTTTGGCCCACTCCAACCTGAGCAAATCACCCTCTCGCAAAAGCGAAAAGATTGTCCGTAAGGACTTGCTCATCTGGGCAGCACCATAGTAGTGGTAGCAATTTGTTTCCTTGCTATTGCGGTCGTCCATCGGCATGTTCAAGAAATACTCCGCCGGGATTCGTGCGAGCTCATCTTTGGCTTTGGTTTGCTGCGGGCCCTGCCAGCGCTCATTCTGGATTGCCCGTATCTGTGAAATGGTCTGGCCGTCTTTTGTCGAGATGTAATAGTCGAAGCAGACGGTGTCGGCCTTTCGGAGAGCTTTGATTTGTGCTTTGGTTATAAGCATGACAACCTCCTAAAGTTGTTTCTGACCTACCATCATCAGGGCCGTGCCGGTCAGTGCACGGCCGACGGGCCTGCGGCCCGTTTCGGTTCAGGATTTTTTTTCAGGAATCTTATAATCGCGGACAAGGACTTCCTTCACGCCGAACTCTTCCTTATCCAGGCCGTAGTCATGGATAACGGCCATCCACGCTAATGCGCGTGCGTGGTAGGCATTGTCGGCGAGCACTTCCAGCCGTAGTGGCTGCTTGAATTCATAGCTGTAAGGAACGTAAAACTCAAAATATTTTTGTCCTCGTCGATAGTCGGACAAGCGGCCAACGCTTGCGCTTTTGATTGTCGCGGCGCTGATGCCGGCTTTCTTGGCGTCCTTGATTACTTCCTTCAAGAGCATCCTGCAAAAAACGATATTTGGATTGCTCATCGCAACCTCCCAAAAGGATTTTGACTTAGCCATCATCAGGCGCTGGGCAGTCAGACCAGCGCGACGGGCCGGTGGCCCGTTTCGGCTTTTTTTCAATCCGTTGGTTCGTCAATCAATCCTATGGCTCGTAAGTATCCTTCAAGCTCAAATTTTTTCCTCATGGCCTTCAGGTAGCCACCGCGTTTCATTTTCAACGTGCCGGACTCCATTGCGTTGTGGCCGAACAGTATTATTTCCGACTTCTTTAGCACGTCTTTGCCGTTCTCATAATCGATGTGAAAGATAACGAGCGTCTTGGTAAAGGTTGGATTGTCCAGGCCTTCGCCCAGGATTTTTCCATCCTTGACCATAACGCCAACGACCTTATGAAAATTGACTTCCTCTGGATTGATGTAATTTTTTGTATGGGACATGATAACCTCCTAAGGTTTTTTTATTCGCCTGCCGTCGTCAGGCCGCAGCCGGCGAGTGCTGCGACGACGTGGCGCGCGGCCACGTTTCGGCTTATCTCCAGACTGTTCCGACTTTTGAAAGGAACGTGGCGAGCTCGTTGTTGTCTTTGCCGTGGCTGCCAACGTGCCAGTTGGTGTTCCTATGCGGTGGCGTTGAGTCCTTCCAGTTGTAGATGGAGAAGTAAACTGTTTTTTTATTATTCGCTGAGTCAGTCAGGATAACCTTCAAGCGCCATTCGCAAGTTACCTTCATGTCGTCGGATGGTGTCCGGTCGGGAAGGCCGAATGCTTTGACCAGGCTGTCGTAATCCGTGTCCAGATAAAAGGACAAAGACGACCGGTCAAGCTCTTTACGTGTAGCTGTCCAAAGAAATAACATTGGAACCTCCCATATAAAATGTATTAGCCTGTCCATTCAGGCGGCGGGACGTGCCGCGACGGCCTTTGCAGAAAGACCCGCGAAGTCCAGAACTGTTTGGCCCAATGGCGCTCTGAGGCGCCACTTCGAGCTCTCCCTTGCGGGCGCTTTATCACGGTAGCCCCGCCGTCTGAAAAGGGAGAGAGGTGCATAGCAACTCTCTCCTCGGCTTGTTTTAGGAGGTGGAGGTTTTTTTGTTTCTGCTTGCTTTGGGCTTCCTTCACCGGGCGCCGACCTACTGGATGACCGAGTGCTTGAACGCTCTGTCGTTTTACGGGGCTCAATCCTCAGGCGCCTCCCACCGCAGCGGGCACGTGCTGAGGGCCCCGGCGACCGTCATGGTTGCCCTGGGCTTGCTTTCTTTGTCAAAGAACCTAACCGCCGCCTTCCCGGGCGGCCGGTGCTCTCATGAGCACTATTAATTTACTCCTTTTTTTAACATTTGTCAAGTCTTTTTAACTTCCATCTCTCTTGTAACTCACACAAAAAGAACGAATTACAAGCGAGTCTGCTGTAAGTCGCTCAAAACAAATAAGTTCCTAAGAAAAATTTTTCCGTAAACTAAGTAAAATGAGTAACTTAGCATTTTTCGGTAAAAAAAAAGTTGTCCTTCGTCGCCGCCTTTTCGGCCGGCCGCAGCGATTTTCTCCAGATAATTCGAGAAAAAACTTGACAACTTTTTTCAATTTTTTTAAACTAAAGGCAGCAAAAAATTACTTCTCAGGGAGAGAGATATTGGCAGAAAAAAAGGAACAGCATTTAGGCCTTGTCGTGGAGCCGGCAACGTACATAAAGCTGAAGCTCTTGGCAGAGAAAGAGGACATCAGCTTAGGTGCGCTGGTGCGTAAAATTATCAAGAGCTACCTGCGCCTCAATGAAGGAAAAATCAAGCTATAAGAAAGGGCTTGCACACGTCCGGGGCCTGTGTTAAAGTGCACGCATAAACGCATATATAAAAGCGCACAGCGCCGAACGAAAGGAGACCTATGGCAAAGCATGGGATAGGGCCAAAACACTTCAAATTTCACCGCTACTGCAAGTTGCCATCCTGTGGACAGCTATTCGGCACGAACCGTGAATGGCAGCACTTCCACGCGCCGCAGTGTCAACTTGCATGGCAGCGGCTGCTAAAGAAAAAACACGCAGACCTCATCGTGGAAGTGGCCCAGCTAAAAGAGAAGATACACGCGCTCGAACGCTGGAAGCGCCGCGTGGAAGATTATATTGAGGAGGTAATGAATGACCAGGCTACCGCCAGCAGAACCTAAAAAAAGCGATTGGGATTTGGACTTAACGACCGGCGAAATCGCCGAAGAAACACTGCGCCGCATCCTGACGCACAAATCGCCGGAAGGCCACGTGTTCGTTGAGGTCAAGACCGACCGCCAGCTGCAACGCACCGGCAACCTTTTTATCGAATATGAGTGCCGTGGCAAGCCTTCGGGCTTGGCCGCGACTAAGGCCACGTGGTGGGCTTTCACGGCCGAAGCGCATGGCCAAAACATTTTCAAGCTGGTGCGCGTGTCGTGGCTCAAAGCGCGGCTAAAACAGCTGCTTGATGTTGGTAAAGCCTTCGGCGACATCAAAGGCGGCGACGACTGGGCGTCGCGTGGCGTGCTGGTAAAAATCCAAGACTTATGGCAGGACACGGAATGAGCAAGACGACGGCAGCGGCCAACAAAAGATGCACCCGCCAAAACTTTTTGGTTCCCATCAACTTACCCCCTTTTGCTGACATCAGCATTAAGCCGGGTTCGGTATCTTCCCGGTGTCGCTGCCGTTGTCTTGCTTTTGGCGATAAAGGGCTTCCGAAGAGTTCGCCAAAGAATTCCATTTGAAAGGAGGTTGTGGAGTAAGAGGACAGAGCTCGGAAAAGCCCGCCCCATCAAGATGAGACAGGAAAAAGGGTAGGACGGGCACCGAAAGAAAAGAGATTACCGAAAGCTTATCCGNNCAAAAATTTGTAGGAGGTAAAAATGAACAAGGAAGAGCCAACTTACAAGGGCGAGCTTATCGCCCTATCGGCTGACTTCGGCCGCGTGTATGCGCGCCGCCACGAAGGGCAGATGCTGCAACCGATTGAGGCCCAGATGACACTCTCCGAAGCTAAGGGCCACCTCTACAACGTGAAAGGCAAAGCTGCCATTACCAGCATCGGCTACATTTATTTGAACAAGGTCGCCAGCATCAGCCTGGTAACGCCGCAGAAAGTTAGCGTTGACGGCGTTGAACAGCCGAATCCCTATGTCGAGCGCGACGAGAACAAGGCTGTGTTGACGGTGTGTGTGCGCAAGCTGGCCATCGGTTACAGCCCGGCCGGCAACGTAACCGTGCTGGACAAGTCGCTGTATTACAACATCTACACTTACCTCATCCAGAGCTTCCTGGCCAAGATGAAAAAGCAGCCGAAGACCACGCCCTACGTTGTGCTGGGCACCGAAGACGACCGACCAGCGAAAGGCGGCAAGTGGGCATTCTTTAAGACCACGCCACCGCTGGGCCTGTGGGTGCAGTACACACACTCGGTTATCCAGGAGTGCATCGAGGAGCACCAGCAACGGCAGCGGTTCGGCGACCGCATTGCGCAGAAGATAGTCGAGCGCAATCTGCTGAAAGACCATCCGGCCATTGGCGTCGCGCAAGTGGCCCCGCGCGAAGGCAAAGCAAGAGTAACCGTATACGGCTATCGACACATGATGGGCCCACAAGAGATTCGCGACGTAACTGCACAAGCCGAACGCGGCGAAGAAGTCGTTGTGTCAAAAGAAGAACTGGTCGCTGCGCCGGAAGAAGAGCAAGGCGCCATCGTCGAGGCCGCGGAAGAAGCCACCGAAGAAAGCCCGGCTACTGCTAAAGAACCGCCGCCGGAGTATTACAAGAAAGAGGGCAAGGAACCAGCAAAATGACGAAAGCAACCGAGATGGCCGACGACGCGCCAACGCTGCTAAAGCTGGAGAAAAAAGCGCTGGACATTGGCAACCGGCTTGACGCCAAGATGCAAGCCCGGCGCGACAAGAAAGGCCACAAGAAGAGCGAAGACAAAGAGCCGCGCTACTGGAATTGGGCCAGCAAGATTCACCATCCTTGCCGGCGCCACCTGTGCTACGCACGGCTGCATTGGTTCGACGCCACGCCGAGCAGCATCGATAGCCAGTACCGTTTTCAAGAGGGCGAAGAACAAGAGGACAAGGTCGTTGAAATGCTTGCCGGCATTGGCATTACTTTGCAGCTGGGCCAACTGGAATTAACATGGCCAAAGTACCGGATTAAAGGCCGCCTGGACGGCGCCATCGCTGTGGGCCGGCATCCCTATCCCTGTGAGATTGTGTCCATCCAACCGTGGTATTGGGAGACAACCAGGACTATTGACCAGGTCAAGGGCCATTCCAAATTCTGGATACGCGGCAAGCCGTCGCAACTGAACACTTATCTGCTAATGAAAAGCGAGCCCGGTGGTTTCCTCATCATCAAGACATTCGGCAAGCGGCCGCGGGTGCTGCCGATGATGCTCGACTACGACCTTGCCGAACACGACGTGCAGACCGCCGAAGCGGTAAACACCGCGGTTGAAAAGCGCGAGCTACTGCCGCGCATTGATTACGACAGCGGCGTCTGTGGCCTTTGCGACTACGAGCACTTGTGCCAGCCGATTAAAGTTGCGCCGCAAGTGCCGGTCGGCCAGGCCGAGTATGAAGACATGGTGCGCTACCTTGACCTACGCGAAGCAGAAGAAGAGCGCCGGGCCCTGCACCGCAAGCTCGTCGGCGACAAGAAAAAGCCCGGCCTTTTTTACGGCAAGTACGCGCTGGTCAACGACATTGAAGTCAGCACGAAGCGCATCCGGCAGCGCTACGCCAACGTGCCGCCCGACGTGCGTGAAAAGTACATGGATGAGCGCGAGATTGTGCGCACGACTATTGACTGGTTAGGAGGCCCAGATGAAGGCGAAAGTGATTAAGGCCAGTCAGCTGGCTACGAATTGCTGGCTCCCGGCCCGGCTCTTTGGCCGATGCTGGGATTGCGACCGTTATTTTTACTGCACCTATCCTGAGCGCGTTGCGAACCGCGAATACGACAACCTGTTCCAGAAGCTGCGCCTGGCTCGGCGCGCGCTTGCAGAATGGAGGGAGAAACATAAGCTAAGATAAAATAAGCGGGAACCGCGCCCCGATTGGCACCGTCTTTCATAACACCCGATTGACGCCCACAAAAAAGGGCCTTCGGGGCGCGCATGGCCCGCACGACGGGANNCGGGAGGTGATAATGGCCGAAGGCCGCATGTTAAAGAAAGCTGTTTCAACAAGTCGCAAGTTGGCGGAATTGCAAAGCGATTCGGCCCGGCTGCTTTATACCTGGCTCATCCCTCACCTTGATGTCGAAGGGCGGTTTTCGGCTGACCCGGCGGTCGTCAAGGGCTCTGTGTTTCCGCGGCTGCGCCATTCCATTTCGCGCGTTGCCGCATTGCTCAATGAACTTCAAAATGCTGGCCTTATCATTGTTTACGAAGCCGATGGCGACATGTACTTGCAGTTGAAAAAATTTAAGGACTTCCAGCACCTAAGAACGACACACGAAGCGAAGTCAAAAATCCCGCCACCACCACGAACTACGGCACAACTACGGCACAACGACGGTAGGACTACGGCGAAAGTTAATTTAATTAAAGTTAATTTAAGTAAAGTCAATAATGAAGGTAAAGGTACTAACGTACCTTCACCTTCTGCCCCGGACGCTACGCGCCCGGCGCAGCCGATTGCGTTCTGTTTTGACCGCAGAAAGTGGCTCAACATCAAAGTGGAAGATAAAAGCGGCTGGCTTGCAGCTTTCCCAGCTTGCGATATTGAGCTTGAACTTTGCAAGATGCGCGAGTGGTTGCTGGCCAATCCCGTTAAGCGCAAAAAGAACTACCGCCGCTTCATAACGAACTGGCTGGCAAAGACACAAGACCGCGGCGGCAGCGTACAGGAAGGGCGCCCGAAGAGCCGACCGCTCACCAGAAAAGATGAGAGAAAAAAAAGAATCGACGCGTGGGCCAAAACGCCCGCAGAACAGAAGAAAAAATGAATAAAGAAAAAATCAAAATTCTCAGAGAAAAATATGCTGGCTCATTTGGAGGAAAAAAAATGACGATAAGACAGGCCGTCGTGTTCGCAATTCTGATGCAGCACGGCGACGGAATCCTTGCTAAATTTCCGCGCTATCTGCGCGAGAAACTTGAAAGCTGCCAGCAAACTAACATTCCTGAGCAGCTACTCGACGGGCCAGGCCGGGCCCTGTTCCATCAGTATGCTAAAAAATTTGGCTTCGACTGGAATAGCGCCAGGGACTATAATGACATTCCGCAGGGCCAGTTCGACAAAGTAACCGGCGAGGCCATCATCAAGTGAACTGGAACGACAGGCCGAACTTCGCCGCAAAGATGTTGGAGGTGGCCACGCTACTCGGCGTGGTGGTTGACGAGGAAGATGTCGGCGCTTTTTTCCGGCACCTTGAGGACTACCCATACGACGTGGTATGCGCCGCCATTGACAGGGCCATCAAAGACCGCGACCCGTCAGACGAATTTCTGCGGCGCGCCATGCTGACACTACCGGAAATCATGGGCGCCATCGATAACATCGTTAAGGAAACAAGCACCGAAGGGCCGGCAGTGGCCGAATGCAAGGTCTGCAATGGCGACGGCTGGCTCTTGTCCCACGATGCCGCAGCGCTATCGCACCCGTGCGAATGCCTTTACAAGTTGTCGCTGAAAGGCCTGGCGCGGAAAAAGCGGCCCGGCTCCCAGGATGCACGCATGGACGAGCTGCGGAAGCAGATTATTGCCGCCTATGAATACCATCAAAAGAAATGGGGCCCAGCCAGCGACAAAGATGCAGAGGAGGAGAGATGACAAGATACGTGAAAGATAGGCTGCAATGGTACGCGCGATATTGCCAGCGCATACTTAGCAGCAAGGCGCTTAATCCGCGCAATAAAGAAGGGCTGGATTTCTCGCTGGAATCCGTAAGACCATTTAGCGAAGACTCGGCCGCAGCGGTTTACAGGAAGAGCGATAACCAGAAATTCGCGCTCTTTTTGTTTTACAATGCCGAACAAATTAGCAATATTGAAGACTGTCCATACAACGGCACGAAGGGCACGTGGTGGCGCCTGCCGGCCACCAGCGGCCACGTAACTGGCATGCTGCTATTCGCGCAAGTGTATGCCGACGTCGAAAGATTCAACTTTGAGTTAACGCACGGCTACAAAGCCTAAAGCCGCGCGCCAAAAAAATCGGTTGACACGCTTTGCAGAGGTCGTCTATAATGAGCCGCGATGCAACTTTGGCGCCAAAGCGCGGAGGAAATTTTCAGGGAATACCACAACATGATTATCGGCAAGACCCTGCAACGCATGGGCGGCGATGGGACGCCCGACTACCAAGACATTGCCGGAGATGTCTTTTTGTCGATTTGCCAGACGCTCGCCCGCGGTAAATTCCGCGGCAACTGTAAAGCGGGCACGCTGGTATATCTGATTGTCGAGCGCCGGGTGCGCGACCATATCCGCATGAAGCGGGCCAAGCGACGGACACCCGTGCTCATGCCCGACCCTGCACCGCAACCGACACCCGAACAGATTTACGAACAGGAAGACCAGCGACGCACCGTCGTGCGACTTCTACCGGCAATGCAGGGCTGGCGCCAGCGGCAAGTAGCCGCCTGGACATTGCTCGGCGTCGACCGGGCAGTGATTGCGAATAGCTTGCAGATTCCTCAGAACGACGTGGGCCATTACCTGGACACGGCGACGAGGGCTCTGAAAAATCTATACAGGAGGCTTCAATGAAAAAATGGATTATCATTGCCGCCGTTGTTCTTGTTATCGCTGCCGTTGTGGTCATCGTCATCACGCAGCCACTGCCGACGATAACAAAGACGGTTGATGTCATCCTGAATATCCAGCCAAAGCCCGACTTCTCCCTCGCCGTAACACCCTCGCCGTTGAATGTCCACGTGGGCCGCACGGCCGTGTATACGGCTTCGTGCACGTCGATTAATAATTTCGTGGGCGAGGTTACGCTGTCAATCAGCGGCCTGCCGACCGGTGCCACTGCGACGTTCAATCCAAGCGCAACTTTCACGCTGACTCCGGCGTTACCAGCGGGCGCGAATATTGAAATCGTTATCCCCGACGACGACACCCTGGTCGGCGAACACACGCTGACAATCACGGCTACAAGCGACACCTACGAATAGGCCCGCGAAGGAGGAGGCAGATGGCTAAGTATGAATGGGGCCCTACCGAACTCAAATTCAACATCGTCGGGCAGACGCCCTCAAAGAAACGCAACTGGACAATAGTGCGTCAAGCTGGCGGCCGCCCGACCATCGCGCTGCGCCGCTCCTACAAGCAATGGGAAGAGGCCGCCGTAAAGCAGTTGTGGCTTCAAGGCTGTGCGGCTGGCATCGATACGCCGATAGCCGAAACGGTGCAAGCGACCTTCAAAATTTTTCTCAAAACAAAGCGCGAAGCCGACCTCACGAACCTTATCCAAAGCTGCGAAGACGCGCTTGTCAAGGCGAATATTCTCGCCGACGACAAGTTCATCCGCAGCCTTGATGGCTCGCGCAAGTTCCTGGGCGCCGGTGCGGGGCGTGCCGAGATTGTGCTGCGGCCTTTCAAAGAGGACTAAACATGCGGCGACTCCGCCTGTACTGGCGTAAGTTCTGGATGGTGTACGCGCTGGGCCTGGCGACTGGCCTGGTGCTGGGCTACCTGGTCGCGTTCGGTTTCTCCATTGGCGACCGGTTGCGCCTTGAACAAAGCCAGCAAGCGCTCCGCGAAGAGTATGCGGCCCTCAAGCAAAGACAAGAGCTTATCAGCCTTATCGAAGAATATTTCAGTCATCAATGGGGGATAATAAAATTTGAGGAGGGCCCGGAAGCCCCTCTCGACGAATCCACTGAAAGGAGGTAAAAGCCAATGCCAGAATTCTCGCCAGCATTCGTTGATGCCATCCTGCTAACCGGCGTCGGCGGCCTGAGTGTTACCGCGCTGACGGAGCTCATCAAGCGGTTGCTCAAAGCTGAGGGCGTGCTTGCCTATGTTATCTCGGCCATCGTTTCAGCTGCTGCAACCACTTTCGCGCTCGTGGTGGCCGGACAGTTCACCATCATCTCGTTCCTTATTTACACCATCGCCGTGTTTCTTACGGCCAACGGCATATACAAGTTCTCGGCCAAAGCCGCGCGCAACGAATGACCGTATCGGACGCAAGGGTTAGGGGCGGGCAGAATTAAGAACAAAAAAATCTTGACAAAATGTAATCCAATGTCTTAGCTTAATGGCGAATGGGTAAAGCCGCTGTATTCAAAGCTGTGCTTCTTGGAATAGGGAAGTCCGCGCTCAAATCCCTCCCAAATAAAACATCCCAAAACTCACTGCGCATCCAGTTCGCGTTGCGGTTCGGTCTGCTTCTGGTGTTCGCGTGGACACAATCCCTCTGGGTAATACCGACCAGCATCTTTCGCACGGCCGAAGAGCAGAACGCCCGCTACCAGCAAGGCCGCACGATGCCGGGGCGCGTGTGCACCAGCGCCGACGGCTACAACCGCAAAAGTAAACATCAGCGCTGGTGCGCAGGCGACCTACTCGTGCTCGCCTGGACGGGAAAGAAGTTCCGCTCAAAGTGGGCGCCGCGCGAACCTTACGAACGGCTTGGCCACTTCTGGGAAGCGCTCGGCGGCACGTGGGGAGGCCGCTGGAAGGAACAAGGGCTGGCGACCTTCGACGACCCGTACCACTTTGAGGTCTGACATGAAAGAATGGCTCAAGGTTTTACTGGAAGTGTTGAGGCTGGCGCGGCGGATTTTCAAGCGCTATCGGGAGGAGAAAGATGCAAAAAAACGCAAGAAGATTCGCAAAGCGATTCGCGACGGCGACTTGGATAAGCTGCGCGAGCTTAATCTTGGTCGTAAGCCTGGCGACTAATTGCTGGTTGCTGCGGCCAAGTGCTGAACCACCGCCGGTTTATGACGTGCTACAACCGGGCCCAGAGGTGGATATCGTCGGTTTCATTGCTGATGAGCACGACCCGAGCATCAGACACGTTATCGTAACGGGCGCCTACATCGAATGGACAGAGGNNAGCTGGGCGAAGATTGGTAAAAAGAGGAGATAAGCAATGCAGGTATTGGGATTTGACCTGAAGGGCATTGGCTCGGAGGGCGTGGTTGTTATATCCTTGTATCTGCTTATCCGGCATCTGGTTATTCCGATGTATCGCTGGCTGATGGCCCGTCGCGGCGGCCAGAATGACACTTTCCGCCGGCTTAATCCGAACGACCTGACGCTGGGCAAGCTACACCAGGCCCTGAAGTTTCACGAACTAATGGATGAAAAGCGCTGCGACGAAATGCGCAAAGACATAAAAGAACTCAACGAAAAGCTGGCCGGGCATTCCGCCCGGCTGGCCGTTTTGGAGGCTAAGAAACGGTCGTGAAGGTTGAACTCGTCGACATCGACAAGCTAAAGCCGTTCGAGGCGAATCCACGCGTGATAACCGAGGACGGTTTAGTGCGGCTGAAAGTCTCCATTGAAGGCTTCGGCTTTGTGGAGCCGATAATCGCATGGCGTAACGAAAAGAACGAGCCCGAAATCGTGGTCGGCCATCAGCGCTGGAAGGGCGCGAAACGGGCCGGCAAGAAGCAAGTGCCGGTGATTTTCTATCCCTTTGAAACACGCGAACAGGCTATCGCCTATAACATTGCCAGCAATCGGCTGGCCGAACTCAGCGATTGGGATTTCCCGCGCCTAAAAGACAACCTGGAATTCGTTGATACCGGCAACCTGGACGTGGAGTTCACCGGCTTTTCCGTGAAAGAAATCGAAAGCCTGATGACCTGGGTGCGGCCCGACTTCGACAAGACCAAAGACGAGCTCGCCGAAATTGAAGCGAAGTTCACCGCCGAACATGGCGGCGGCCTGCAACACCTGATACTCGTTTTCAAGTGCGACGACCGCGAACAGTTCGATACGCTACGCGCCTTCTTCTCGAAAGATGGCAGCCGCGAATGCGACGTGGCGAAGCTCTGGGAGGCGTACGAACGTGCGGCAGCAAAAGAATAAACCCCGCTACGCGCGCGTGGGCGTCTGCAAAGAGTGCGGCGAATGCCACGACAGGCGCCGCTGCGCACCAGTGCGCCGGGCACTCCGGCCGTACGACGGCATCCGCTTCACCGCCGACGGCTTCGATTGCGCGCTGCCCGTGGCGCTGGACTCGCATTCGGTCTGCTCGTATAAGTGTCTTTATTGTTTCTCCAACTTTTTAGGCGGCCACGGCAATTTCGACGTCGGCCAATTTCGGCTCTCGCGGCTGGAACGCATCCTGGCCGGCGACGTAACCGCAGCCAAAGACCGCGCGATGCACCTGGCGCTCAAGCGCGATGCGAAGCGGCCGTGCCCGCTGCAATTCGGCGCCCTCACTGACCCGTTCGACAACATCGAACGGAGCCAGGGCTGGGCTTTGCAACTGCCAGCACTTCTCGCCAAGTACCGGCAACCGTGCCGCATCTCGACGAAGGGCACGTTGTTTCTGGTGCCCGAATATCTGGATGCGTTCAGCCGGCCCGACCTGTTCTGGGTAGCGTTCAGCCTCATCACACCCGACGACGACTTGCTGGCCAAAATCGACCAGTACGCACCGAGCGCCACCGACCGGCTCAAAGCGATGGCTGCACTCTCCAAGCGCGGCGTATCGACAAGCCTGCGCTTGCGCCCGGCGATACCCGGCGTCAGCGATGCCACGCCGCGGCACCCGAAAGCCTATCGCGAATTGATTGAACGTGCTGCCGCAGCTGGTGCCAGGGCCCTGAGCATGGAAGTGCTCTTTGCACCTGGCCGCTTGACCGACCGCGAACGGCTGCACTGGCGCGAACTGGAACGCATCTTGCGTCTACCATTGCGCAGCATTTACCGCGAACTCACGCCGCAATGGGGCGCCTGCGTGCGGCCCGACCGCAGCTGGACAGAGGACTTCGTCTTTGCCTGCCGTGAAGAGGCGCACCGCC
>JABAOF010006791.1_pt5 | contig 12878 bp, 12 predicted proteins | sample 7062171 | NCBI WGS metagenome assembly JABAOF01 (sample SAMN14538628, study PRJNA623070) | marine sediment metagenome | biome: marine biome [ENVO:00000428]; feature: marine pelagic biome [ENVO:01000023]; material: deep marine sediment [ENVO:00002113] | place: India: Gulf of Khambhat ...
CTTTGCTGAAAAGGCTGAACACGTTATACGTGTAGAGAAGGAAGCCGAGGTTAGCCGAGTGTCCTTTGAGAGGTGACTTCTGCTCCCATCTCACCTCTTGGCTCGCTCAAGATTTTGCCTCTTTATTGCAAATTCATAACTTATTTTCCCCGCAACAAGTAACATTTTAAGCGGTGGTGGAAAACGGTGAGCGAGACAAGAGGCTTCAATTTAGCAATCGCCAGACTAATCGAAAAACTCGCGGGAAAGGTGTCAAACCTCGAACTCACCTTTAACGACTTGACGCTCGACATTATAGGGGTCAAAGCCAAGCTGAACGGATCCGTAAGAATGGATATTCTGTACGTCTCAGAAAAGAAGTGAACTTGCAAGTCTTAAATTCACAAACACTCTCCAGAAGTTAGCTTCTGCTTCTCCACGGTAGCCCGCAAGCATTAAAAAGAAGGAAACTTTGTATACAATCTCTCATACACACAATTGCCTCTCACAAATGCTAGGGTTAAAGATGGCTCATGAAAAGATACTTGGCACAATCACCTCTGCGCTAGGTCACCTCGAAGACTCAGTGGATGCTTTAACCAAGGGGGACGAACCGACTGTAGAGAACAATGTTTGGCATGCCGCCGCCGATCTGGAATACGCGCTTTTCCTTTTCTCCCTCAAGGATAAAGATGCAACCCGACGTTCTTCATGGAAACTTGACGCGCATGCAAAGCAAGATGAAATTGAGCCTCTTCTAATGCGTACAAAGGATCTGCTCAAAACTTCCAAGCAAGGCATCAAGGAAGGAAATTTTCTTGAAGCCCATAAGAATGCTTGGATGGCCCGAGGATACCTCTTGAAGGTTCATGACGCCTTTGAGAAGAAGCGAAAAAGCAGCCGCTAGTTGCACTGCCGCAGAGGTTTTCCATCTCCCGCAAGTTTCCTCAATTCGAGAAATCAGAAAAACAAATAATCGATTTGAACAGACATTGTCTACCCGGAAAGAGTAGACAAAATTGCTGACAAAGCTTAAGCAAAGGGTTCAACTCTGGCTGACTTCAGAGGCGAAGCTAGCCCACAGAATAGGCCTAACCCCAAACCGATTAAGCGTCTCCGGAATATTATTCGCAATTCTCTCAGCCGTTTCCTACTGGAGATGGCAGTCTCACGTAGCGCTTCAGATCGGAGCGCCCCTTCTCCTGCTAGCGTCAGGTCTCTGTGACGCTTTGGACGGGGTGCTTGCACGGACATATGGACAAGCCACAGTCTTCGGAGGGTTCCTTGACTCTCTACTGGATAGGTACGCTGACGCTATCGTTTTGAGCGGTATCATTCTCGGGGGACTCTGCAGTCCCGTTATAGGAATTATCGCGGTGGTCGGGTCATTGTTGGTGAGCTACGCTCGAGCGAGGGCAGAAGCATCTGGAGTAAAGATGGAGGCAGTCGGCTTGGCTGAGCGCGCGGAACGGTTAATCATGCTCCTGGTGGCAAGTTTTCTCGGCATCGCTTGGCTAGAAATTCTGGGTTGGGGTGTGATCGTTTTAGCAGTTGTCACAAATGTAACTGTGCTTCAGCGGGTAGTCTACTTTCGTAGAGCAGTTCAACAGAGGGAAAAGTAGTTTTCAGTTTATGGGTTTAATATCGTCTTCGTCGGGGACGGTATCTCCTTTCATCCTTTGCGCGCACCTTGACCACACCGCGGTGCACGGCGCATGAAACGCAATAGTACTTTGTCACTTGTCGGCTGGGTAGATAGGCGCCCTTTTGACGAAGCTCTTTCGCTATCCTCGGGTCGACGACGGAGACTCGGCGAGACGCTTTTTTGGCTTTGTCACGTGGCACAAGTTGGCCGCAGCTGTTGCACTGGACGTAGCCACTTCTTCCTTTGCCACCTTTGGATCGGCCTCGGGACTTCCGTTTCACCGGCATAGCTTTTCCTCGAACTGACCATTCTCAAACGAACTTATAACTCTGTTCACAAGATTAATTCATATACCTTGTGCTCCTTGTCTGCGGAGAAGTATGTTTGACATAATCACCGTAGGCCACTTCGCGATCGACCTCATAGTCTCGCCCACGATTTCTACGCCTAAGCCTTCGTTGGGAGGCGCCCCAACTTATGTTTCGTTGGCCGCTGGAAAACTCGATGCGCGGGTTTCGGTGATCTCTAAGGTCGGTGAAGACTTCTCTGAGGAATACCTTGGCTTTCTGAGCTCCAATGCTATTGACCTGTCGGGACTTACGAGGGTGAAGGGTACATCAACAACAAGGTTCATTCTGAAATCCGCGAATCGGAAACGGAAGCTCCAGTTGAAGAGTCAAGCCCCACCGATTTTGCTCCAAGATATCCCGCGTTCTCTAAGAGCCAAGGCTATCCACATCGCGCCCATTGTACACGAAATCTCGCGCGAAGTCATTGAGCAACTACGCACACAAGCAGATACCCTCTCCTTGGACCCCCAAGGATTTGTACGACGATTTGACCAGCGTGGAAACACTCGCTTGAATAGATGGTATGACCCCCTCGTCCTTCAGCAGGTCGACTTGTACAAATCGTCACAAAACGAAATCAAAACGGTAACAGGTCTAGCCGATTTACATTCTGCCATGAAAAAAATCCGCAAATGCGGAGTAAAAACAGTCATAGTAACAGCGGGCGTGAAGGGATCTACACTTCTCCATGAAGATAGATTCTATGACATACCTCCTTGTCAGCCAACGGTTGTCAAGGATGCCACAGGCGCTGGCGACGCATTCATCGGAGGATTTCTAGCCGAGTATACAAAAGAAAAGGAACCCATGTGGTGTGCCTGTGCTGGATCAGCCGCAGCTTCCTTTGTCGTTGAAGGTGTTGGGCCGTCAGTGTTTGGAGAAAAGGAGGAAGCCTATGAGAGAGCAGCAGATATCTATGATAAAGTTGTTGTTCAAAGGAAATAATGCAAAACTGTGTGAGTTCCACTAGAAGAGGCTGTTTTGGCTTATTTTGAATGTTGGTTTTGAGTGCCTACTCGGTAGACATAGATTCCCCCCGCGCGCGCATCGATCGTAGTTGCCCTTACTTCGGTCTCTCAAGCCACCTGAAAACGGCAACAGTTTTTATGGGTCTTGGTTCCTAGCAGTTGCTATGAAACTGACAATTGTAGGCTCAGGCGGAACCACACCTACCCCTCGACTCTTTTGTCAATGTCCTATCTGTGAGAAAGCAAGAAAAGAAGGGGAACCATACAAGAGAAACAGCAGCTCCTTGTTCGTACATGACATTTTCACTTTGATTGATTGCCCTGAAGATATTGGAGATTCGCTGAATCGCAGAAGCATCAAGAGGGTTGATAATCTATTCATCACTCATTGGCATCCCGATCACACTTTCGGTTTGAGGCCACTGATGGAAGCCCATTATGATTTCCTCGAGAGCAGTTCAGAAAAATCCGTCAAAGTTTACCTGCCAAGGAGAGTCTTGCAGGATTTGAAACAGCACTATCCTTCCATATCCTTCTTTGTGGAGACCCTGAAAGTTGCAACTGTACATGAAATCGAACATGAGCGATCCATGCATTTTGGAGACATGAAGATAACCGCAATTGGCTATAGGGGCGGGGATTCAAACACTTTTGCCTACCTGCTTGAGGAGACAAACAAGAGAGTTCTGTATGCGCCTTGTGATACGATGAATTTTGAACAAAAGATCTTCAACGTTGATCTGCTGATTAACGAATGCGGCGTCTTTTCGTACGAGAAAATCAAGCATGAGATCCCGTTTCCAGCCTTGATGGAGAGAATAAAGCTACTCAAACCGAAGAGAACAATCTTGACACATATTGAAGAAATCGAAATCAACGCTTGGGGTTGGAATTACCTCGACAAAATGAAAGAACGATATGCTGATGTCAATTTCGACTTCGCGTACGATGGCATGGAGATCGAAGTGTAAAATGCGGCGTGTTTTCCAATAATTCGAGGTAAAGACGATATCGTTGAATGTGTAATCAACAAACAGAAAAACATAGACTCTAGAAATTTAATCCCATCTCTTACAGATACATTTTTCTCGAGGTAGACAACATCCGTTACATATTCGCGCACGCATACCACAAAGCACAAGGGTAATATAGAGTAAACTTTACGTTGACATAGCAAAAGCGGAGGCTTTCGTGTTGGGTCGCGTTGGCAAAGGCGCCAAGTGCAGCGTCGTCGGCTGTGATAAAGAGGCTGTACGCTCCCTCTCCACCGAGAAGGTGAGCTCTGCTGGATTGAACGTCGGTGAAACAAGACGCGCGTACCTTTGCAAGGAACACTACAAGGAATTCAAAAGAGAAACAAAAAAAGAGAAAATGCTGGAGAAATGGAGATACCGAGGCTAGACCTAACGCAAGACTAATCTACAATTCTCTCTCTTAACACTACAGTCGCTCCGAAACAATCTTGCGAAGATGAACAGAAATTGAGAATACTCCAACTGCACTCAAACTTCATAGCATATAAACCGATCAAAAAGGAGGCTGCCATCGCGGAAGAGTGCGAGACAAAGGAACAGAGACTCGAAGAACTCGCTGTATTGTTCACCTGCGTTGAAGAGGGAGACAACGAGGCCGTTGCCAAGAAGTCTGTCGAAGAAGTCAAATCCTCTCTCAAAACATTGAAAGTCAACAGAATCCTGATCTATCCCTACGCCCATCTGAGCAATAGATTAGCAAAACCTGCCCAGGCCTTGAAACTCATCAAAGTCATGGAGAACTATTCAAAGGAGTTGGGCATCGAAACCTACAGAACGCCCTTCGGTTGGAACAAACAATTTACCCTTTCAATAAAGGGGCACCCTTTAGCCGAACAATCGAAAATAATCACACCAGACGAGGTGAAAGAAGAAAAGAAAGTAGAGTGGGAAGTACCGACCCCCGAGTACCTAATCTTAACCCTGGACAACGAAACTGTGCATCCGAAAAAGTACCGTTTTAACGAAGATGAAGAAGATCTCAAGCTTCTTGTAGAGAAGGAGGCATTCAGAAAGGAAGCTCCTGGAGGGGAGCCACGAATCCTAAACATACTGAAAAGATTTGGATTTGAATGGGAGCCCCACTCCGATTCTGGTCATATGCGATACGGACCCAAAGCCGCCCTAATGGTTGATCTGGTTGGAGACTACGCCTGGAAGAGTGTCAATGAATTGGGTATCCCAAGCTTCTCTATAAAAGGAACAAACCTGTTCAATCTGGATGTCCCCGCAATCAAAGAGCATGCCGATCTCTTTGGGGAAAGATTGTATAAAGTTCCTCTTGATCACGAAGAGTATGTTCTAAAATATGCTGCATGCTTCCAGCAATTCTCCATGCTGAAGGACTGGACAGTCAGCTACAAGCAAGTGCCTTTTGGAATGTTTGAAATTGCGGACAGCTACAGGTTAGAGCAGTCGGGTGAATGTTCACTTGGATTCAGGCTTAGAAGATTCTACATGCCAGATTACCACATTTTCTGCAAAGATTTGGAAAAAGCCAAGGAAATGTCGATAAATGTCCATAAAAAGATTTACGAAAAGGTGCGAGAACTAGGAATCGAGTATGTTTCTCTCTACAACCTAACAAAAAGTTTCTTCGAGGAAAACAGGAAATATTTCAGCCAGTTGCTTAAGATAGAGAAAAAGCCAGTTCTGTTACGCTTCGTTCCCGAAGGAAAATACTACTGGGTCATAAACGTTGAATATAATATAATAGACGAGCTAAAACGTCCTAGAGAGATCGCAACATTTCAAATCGACATTGGAAACGCAAAGAGGTTCGGAATCAGATACCTGGACAAAAAGAAAAAAGAGGTTCATCCACCTATACTCCACATCGCAGTTCTAGGCGGAATAGAACGCTACATTTTCACCGTCCTCGACACCGCCCTAAAACAAGAAGTTCCAAGCTTACCCCTATGGCTCTCGCCAATTCAAGTTCGACTGATACCCCTTTCCAACGAGTTCATCCACAACTGTGAGAAACTCGCCGATGACATCGAGAAACAACGCATAAGAGCTGACTTGGACGATAGACCCTTAACTATGCAAAAAAAAGTTAGAGAGGCAGAGATGGAATGGATCAACTACATAATCGTAGTTGGGCGGAAGGAAGTCGCTTCACAAGTTCTGCCGGTACGAGACAGAGAGACCAGAAGAATCAGGAAGATGCAGCTACTAGAGCTAATAAAAGAGATACAGGAAAAAACAGCAGACAAACCATTCAGACCCTCAACACTCCCAAGACAGCTATCGAAGAGACCCCAATTCTAGTCCAAGAGCCTGTTCAACGTATTTCTCCAAGAACTTGTTCATGCCAAAAAAGGCATGAAACCGATTAACTCAATCATATCATCTTGTCACTGACACCAGAACTGCGAAGGATATAGTCAAAGCGCGCGCGTATTGTTAGCAATCAATTAGATCATGCAAAGCAAGAGGCGAAGCTTTCTTGTCGAAACCTGTCTGTTATTCCGATATTCCAGATCGAACTTGTATATCAATACTGCAAAGACATAAGTTTTAAGATGTTATTTCCTTAAAAAGGCTCAGGAGGCTCAGGAGTGTCTAATTCTCCACCAAAGCTCAAGACTATAGGTATTGAATCAATTATGCGAAAATTGATCCTGGCAGCTGTTGTCATCGTGGGTATCGGCTATATTCTAACCAACATTGGAGGAGTTACGATGTTGGGCTATTTCCTCACGACGCGTTCCATTACTACAACGGAGATTTTTCTAATTTCAAGTGCGGTGCTTTTCTTGATAGCCTTAATCGTACTGATGATAACAGGGGTTTTCTTGGCTATTGGAGGATTACAGTATTCGAAAGGAGGGAGTCTGCCACAAGGAGTGATCTTCGTTAGTACATTGTTGGCATCCTTTTATCTACTATGCCTAGGCATTGGATCAGCACTGTTGCTTCCTCAGGTGAGCGTCAACGCGTGGCTTCTGGTTGTAGCTCCTATAATCGTAATGGTAGGGACAGCAATCTACATGATACCGACTTTTCATCTCAGACCCATCGGTTCTCTCCTCGGAATAATCGGTGGGATACTCTTGGCAGTTGTTATGTTGGATCCCCCTACTCTGGGACTAATCTTGGGTAGCATGAATGAGATGTGGAACGATGTTCCTTTTACTGGATCATTCATGGCTATGAGCTTTCTGGAGGGATTGGCGTTCGTGCTGGGCTCTTTAGCCGCTTTTGTTCATTCGATCTTTGCGGAACGAAAAGAAGACTTGTTGACCCATGTTATTCTTGCTATAACCGGACTGGTCTATGGAATTGGAATGTTCGCAGGGTCCCTTATTCTCTCGTTTAGTTTTCTAAATCTTCTCTGGAAAGCACCTTGGTTGGGACCCTTTTACAACGTGCCGAACTGGGTCTTTGGCATGGGAGTATTCTGGAGCGCTAGCCTCATCATTCAGGTCATCGGAGGCATTGTTCTCATTGTGTGTGGCTGTATGGGGTTCACATTCGCGGCACAAGAATTCTCCCAGCAATGGCTCATCTCCTACTCAATAGAAACCATAGACGCTCCGCGCAAAGTGCCCCGAAGAACTAAAACCCGCTAGCGTTTTTCGTCGAGTTCATTTTTGGTGATTTTCAACGTTGACTTCGATTGTACTACTCTCTCTATTTTTGTTGCAAAAAGTATATCAAAACATTAACAGAATATCTCTCTCTTTAGGAGAAGGTGACTATGGAAGATAAGGAGCCCTTTATTTACGTTAATGGAAAGTTCTATCCCAAGCCCGAAGCGAAGGTTTCTGTTTACGATCATGGACTCCTCTATGGTGACGGCGTGTTTGAAGGAATAAGAGCCTACAACGGCTCCGTGTTCAAACTGAAAGAGCATATAGACAGGCTGTATAAATCCGCTCACACGATCATGCTGAAGATACCCTTAGCGAAAAGTGAAATGACAAAAGTCGTTCTTGAGACACTCAAGAGGAACAACTTGAAAGATGCTTACATTCGGCTGGTTGTCACAAGAGGCGTTGGGGACCTTGGACTAGACCCAAGAAAATGCCATAAACCGACAGTGATCATCATCACCGAACCAAACATACTACTCCACGACGCAGAAGGACGAGCCAAAGGCGTAACCACTATGATCTCATGGGTGAAAAGAGACCCCGTAGACGCAACAACTCACGAAGTCAAATCGTTGAACTACTTAAACAGCATCCTAGCTAAAATTGAGGCCAACACTACTGGTGTAGATGAGGCCATATGCCTAGACAAAAACGGCTTTGTCTGCGAAGGAGTAGCTGAAAACATATTCATTGTAAAAGACGGCGAAGTTCTGACGCCTCCAGTCTCCACGGGCGCGCTCCCTGGAATAACGAGAAAAGTAGTGATGGAACTGGCTGCTAAGCTGGGGTATGTAGCTATGGAGAAGAATATAACGCCAAACGAATTATTCAATGCTGACGAAGTCTTCTTCACAGGTACCGCAGCAGAGATCGTATCAGTGAGAGAGATAAACAAACGGACTGTCGGTCCTGGAAAAATAGGGCCCGTTACGAAACGCCTGATCCAAGAGTTCAGTAAACTCGTAAGAGATCCAAGACAAGGAATACCGATCAAGTAACTAGAGAGCGACAAATACCACTCAAAAGAGACGTACCCATTCGCTGTGTTCTTCGTTACGAAGCGCTCAATTGTTTGCCCCGGCACGGGCTCCTGTGCCGACTACGGGAGCGTACGTGTATGAGACGCTTTGTATCCTTCTGCGGTGTGTACGGTAATGGTTACAGCCTCACCACGGTGGTCAGACCAGTCCCACGAACACTTGAATGTTACAGATCCGGTTGGGTGAAGTACATAGGGAAGACCAGTAGGAGCGACAACTGTCACGTCTTGAACCGTCTCATTCTGTAGGGTCACGGTTATACTGGTGACCAAAACATACGAGGGAGAAAATTCGTGATTTCCGACGGTAAGATTGAAATAATCGGTGACTGCGGCATTGAAAAGAGCATCAGAAATAACCAGAGGTGCTGGTGTAGCTTCAGTAAGAGATGCAGAGTAACCCTGCAAGGAATAAATGGTGATTGTTACGTCCTCGTTCCAATGACTTGTCCAATCCCAGTTGCACTTGAATGTAACTGCTTTGTCGACGTAAAGCGCATAGTCTAGTGAGGGCGGAGCGGCTACGGTCAAGTTCTCAGGGACCTCATTGCGGACAGTTATTCTCGTGATATTAACAAATTCTTCGAGAGAAAATTCAGAGTTTTCGATTGTAACGTTGAAGTGCGATGTGTCAGTGATGTTGAAAAGAATGTCTGTAATCCTCAGGATGACACGGGGGGTCGTGGCTTGGATAGTGGATTCCGTGAAACCTTGCAGAGTGTGTACCGCAACTGTTACGTTCTTCTCTCGGTAATCGGTCCAGTTCCAAGAGCATTTGAACGTGACACCGGTTTTCGGGACTAGCCGATAGGGAAGGCTGAGCGGAGGTATGACTGGTATGTCTGAGAAGCTTTCATTCTCAACTGCCACTGTTATATTCGACAGGGTGACATAAGTGGGAGAATCTTCAGAGTTCTCAACGGTGACGTCAAAGTATGTTGTGTTAGTGACGTCGAAAAGAACATCAGTGATCTCAATGACTACTGGTGAGGGAAGAGCGGTACGGTTAGGCGGCTTGGGATAATACGCTACATAACCCTGCAAGGTATGCACAGTGATCGAGATGTTCTTCCCTTGATAGGCTGTCCAATCCCATGAACCCATGAGCAGAACCGAATCGCCTGAGTGTAATGAAAAAGGTAATGTATGAGGATCACGAGTGACAACGTTCTCTGAGTTTGCGGTTATCCGTGTGACGTTGACGTGTGCGAGAGAGGACTCAGAGTTTTTCAGGGTCATGTTGAAATGGGAGACACTTATCGTAGAGTTGAAGCGGACATCAGTAATCTGGAGATCGACAAGAGGCGTCTCATATTTGCGGTTGGGACCAGAGCCATCTTCAACAAAAACAGAGATTTCTATGGCTTGGCCCGTATAGTTAGCCCAGTTCCAGAAACAATCGAACCTTGCAGATTCACCCTTCGGAAATTCTTGTGGAAGCGAAGGGTTCACATTCGTTACGTTATGAAAGACGCCGTCCTCTGTCAAAACTCCGATTTTCGTAATCTTGGCTGGCTCCTTTGACGTGGAATAGGTTGGATAGAGAACGGTTAGGTTGAAATAGGTCGTGTCTTGGGGATTAAAGGTCGCGCTGCTTATTGTTATGCTAGGTGTTTCTGGGTTGCGATATTCGAGAGACTCGTAGTAGCCTACAACCCACAAGTACGAGAGAAGTGCGCCAATTATCGCTGAGATGATTAAGAGTAGAATAAGAAAGATCCTCGAAATTGCTTTCACGTTCTCGATTATTCTCATGCGACTTCCTCATGATGAGTTTTATCCGGTGTTGTTCAGAGATCAACGTTGATATGATTGTTCTTTCCGTTGATACCGTTTATGTGGATAACTCAGCTTATTTTCTTTTTCTTAGCTTAAGCTAAGATTTCATGTAAGAGGGGCGTCTCTCTATTAGCCGGTGGATTTGCCATGAAAGACACCTTCCAACATGAAGCTGACTTCTCCGAGCAAACCACTATGGCGATATGGCTTAAAAAAGCATGAGGTCCCCAGGGCAATGGGAGCCAGTAGCTACGTGAGGTTAAAGGGCTCTTTGAGTATGCGGAATTAGATCCAGATGAGCTGGTGCTGCTTGGGAAGATGTGGACTCTTACAGACATGAAAAGAAGTTTCTAAGAGAGTGGACAATGAAAATTGGACCCTACATGTATGGAAAGAAATTGGAGAGCGTCACTCCAACACAAGACAGACGTACCTGGCAGCAATAGTCAGCTTTTTCAAACTTCATAGAATCCCAGTTTGCCAAGAAAGGGAGAGGCATACTCAAGGAGCTACCTCCAGGTGCTACGCCTCAAAGGAAGTACCCGTTCTATATGTGACATAGCCCAGATGACGTACGTGAGGCGAATCGTCGGTTGTTCATGGCGTCAGCGTGCAATAGCTCTCTTCACTAACTGCATGCATGCGCGCGCGTACAAGTATTGGTTATACCTTTTTGGTGGTGTCTATTTCAATACCTTTTTGTGTTCGTTTGAAGGGAATTTTGTAAAGCTTGAAAACATATATCAATTCCTTGTAGGCTTTGGCATTCACTCTGATTTCATTCATTGTAGGCACTCTTAACTTCAGTTTTCCTTTCTTCATTAACTTGTCGACTTTTCTGGAAAGTTTCCCCGCGCTCACCAAGTCATGGATTTGTTCCTTGAAAATCTGTTGGCGCTGTTTTTTATCCTTTTTCTCCTCGCCTGGGAGAGCTATTCGCCTTACTCTAATAGTCCGAGACACATCCTACCACTTCCGAACATAGGCATCCTGGTAACCTATCTCATTATACATCAAGAACTTCAACGAGTCTAGCTAAGTTCTTTCGCTTTCTTCCTAGCTCTCTTTAGTCTATGTTGCAGTTTCTCTATTCTTTTTTCCTCAGCGTGCAGTTTGATTTGTTTGACTAGGTTTTCGTAGATTTCCTTTCCTATTATGATAACCTTGTCGTAGGCTTTGACGACTTTGCCAAGTTTAGTTGCTTCAAACATTGATTCTATCAGGTTTCTCGTGATTCCTGTTGTTTTCCGCTTATCATATACCAGTTGGACTGCTTCGACATTATTCCGTTTAGATATAGCTGGAGCAAGCCTCTTTATATCCTCGTCTCTTTGGATATCTTTTCTGATGATATCCACGAGATCAATTGTTGAGATAGGCATCTCGAACCAGGTACCTACCATGCTAGAACGGCTTGGCCGTCTTCCTTTGAGAACTTGGGCTTCAATCGAAGAGTGTATCAGAAACATTAGCCTCTTATTTGTAAGATAAATGTTTGTCAATGAATACGCAACTGGAATCTCCTTTGTCTCAGATCCACTCCACTTCTTGACGTCAACTTCTTTCACGAATACTGTAGGCGTTGTACTTCTGCTTTCAAAAACTAGTTTTTCATCGCCCTGCAATTCTTTGTATACTCCAACCGTTTTGCTCATATTTTTCTCCCCCTTTTTGTTCAAGTTTCTGACTGATTTAAAACTTCTTAATCCTAAAATATGATCTGAAATCCTTATGCGCGCATCATGTCAAGACTAGACGAGTTCCGTCTTTGCTCAGATGCCGCTTTCGGGGAAGATGCCGCTTGGTGTGCCACGCTTTCAACGTCGTCAACTTTTTGATCGAGAACCCATGTAACTCGTACGCCCCGCTCTTCTTCTGAACAGTCCGCAAAGCCAACTCCTCATACGTCTCTTCTGCTAGACCTACCACCTCCCTTCAACCTGAAACCTGCGCGCGCGCGACTTGAAGAACGAAGCTAGGAAACTGGGAGCTAACGGAGTTCTATCTATAGACTTTGAAACCGCAGAGATTTTGGAAGGATTTATACTCGTAACTGCTTATGGAACAGCCGTTAAACTGATAAAATGAAGCGACCGCGGTTTTTGATATCTATTGTCATACCAATACAATACCGATTTGTGTTCCTGAAGGTCCATTGTCCAGTTTTGCGCGTGCGCCTAAATCGAGCGCGCATTATCCAAGCTATAGCCCACAAAATTTTCTTTTTCGGAACAGCTGCGCTTCATTGGTCTGCAGATGAACTCATCGTTAGGTAATTCTCAATATGACGATTGCTCCGACTGAATGAACATAAATTGCATGTCGGAAAAGTTTTTAACATGGAATATAACGAGAAGTGTTTCTTAATTCACGGGTGATTTCAATGGCGATTGCCGAATTTCAATACGACTTGGGAACAGTTGAGAAAGGGTACAACAACAGGACGCTCTACATCAATCTCACAGACAAGAGGATTATGAGCAAA
>JABAOF010005493.1_pt1 | contig 12875 bp, 8 predicted proteins | sample 7062171 | NCBI WGS metagenome assembly JABAOF01 (sample SAMN14538628, study PRJNA623070) | marine sediment metagenome | biome: marine biome [ENVO:00000428]; feature: marine pelagic biome [ENVO:01000023]; material: deep marine sediment [ENVO:00002113] | place: India: Gulf of Khambhat ...
TATTTCGATGAGGTCGGTAATCCTGATTCAGGCAAGATATATGTGATCCATCTATATTATCAGCCTGATTTATGGATAAATGGCAGCGATAACGATGTTTATCAGGATATTCCCAGCGGGGCTCAGGTGAATATAACAATCATAACTGCAGGTAACAATGCAACTTTGTGGATCGTTTTGCAGAACGATGGATGTCAAGATGACACTTTCAACTTCACCATTACATCAAATATGCAAACAAATTGGACTTGGGAGATGAGAGAGAACTCCATCTGGAATAAAATCAAGGATGGCGATAGTATCTCCATATCAATCGGGGAATCGAGAGAATTTACCTTGAACATATCTTCCCCTATCACTGCTATTCACAATGATGAATCTTGGGTAACGGTAATCATAATCTCACAGAATGATACTTTTAAAAAGGACTCTATCAGAGCAATTGCAAGGGCGAAAGATATCATTCCCCCTAAGATAGAAGACGCAATTAGTGGCATGCCAACCACGGGTGATACTTTCACCATAAACTTTGATCTCTCAGATAATGTGGCTTTGGACAAGGTGTATATTTACTATTGGTTCAACACAACCAGTGGCCCAACAGTAGCTCAAAACTTTACGATGAACGATCTTGGCGGTGGAGAGTACGATTATACTTTAGATGTGCCCTCAAATGCATTTGTTTTGTATTATAATATCAGTGCAAACGACACAAGTAACAATTGGAACGAAACTGGTGAAAGAACCATTGATGTGGATGATAACGATCCTCCTCAGATAATCGATATCTCTGCAAATCCATCAACGCAGGTCGAAGGTGGACATGTAATTATTACAGTAAACCTCAATGATTCTATTGGTGTCAACAAGGTGAGAATCAACATAACCTATCCTGATGGGAGTTGGGTTATTGAGAACCTGCAAAAGGGCATTGGTAACCAATGGTATCACGACAAAGTTTACACTGATCTCGGGGGGTACAACTTCACGATATGGGTCAATGATACAGGAGATAATTTTAATATCTCACCATTGCACCAATTCCTCATCATACCGCCTCCTCCAGGGGAGGATTATATCCTAATTCGCACTGAGCCTAACGGAACAGGAAAAGTTGTTGATGGTATAATCATTGACTTCGGTGATACTGAGCAGTATTATGCGGCAGCATATAATTATACGTTTGACTATCTCTGGGATGTCGAGGTCAATTGGTTCAGTTCAAACGATGAAGCAGGAACCGTAAATCCGGATCGGGGTTTCAGCACGAACTTCACAGGGAGTGCTTTAGGTAATGGGAGGCTTTATGCAACAAAAGGTTTATTGAACTACGATACCACATTCGAAGTTGTTGTCTCACAGGAGCCTGAGATAAATGGGACCATACATGATATCGAGCTCCAAGAGGATTTTGGCTTGTACCAGATCGATCTCTCCCAGTATGCATTCGATCGTCAAAGTAAATTAAAGCAACTGAGATGGCGCCTGACTGGTATCGATACATCAGTAATTATTGCGAATAACGAAACCCTATACGGGGAACACGTCATATCTTTGGTGGCCAGGAATGATCAGTATGGTAACATGGAGGTCACGTATTGGCTTGAGGATCATCATGGATACAAAGTTTCTCAAAAAGCATGGATAAATGTTACTCCTAAAAATGACCCGCCAAAAATATCTGGTTGCCCCAACCTTGTGGTGCGTTTTGACTCGTCCTATGATTTTGATTATTCCCCATACATCAACGATGTCGACAACCTAATTTCAGAGCTTATCCTAACTTCTGATGATACAATTCATACTACGATCAACGGGCTTGTAGTGACCTACAATTATCCTGAGAGCGAGATAGGGGAGAATTATGTAACACTCAGTGTATCTGATGGACTGGGAAACGGAAGCGATCTAATAGAAATAAGGATCACCTCGAACTACCCACCTGTATCTGTAGCCAGGATTCCAGATGTAACTCTCTATGAAAAAGAAACGAAACTCTATGTCTTCAATCTAGATGACTACTTCGAAGATCCTGATGGTGACAGTCTTACAATGAGCTATGTAAATGGGCAAGTAGAAATTACGATACATGCTGACAATAAAGTGGATTTCTCTGCTTCAGGATGGAGCGGCACAGAAAAGGTAACATTCAGGGCAAAAGACCCAATGGGTGCCATAGCTGAGCAGACAATAAATGTTACAGTCCACCCCATCAATGATCCGCCAGTAATAAAACCGCTTCCCCTATTATCCGTGCGGTATAATCGTTCTTATACTTTTGACCTAAGATGGTATATTTTCGATGAAGACAACGATATAGAAGACCTCATCATTTCAACATCCAACCCAGACAATGTTACCGTTGATGGCACACGGATCACTCTCCTTTATCCAAAGCAGTGGGACGGTCAAAAATATCCATATAACGTATCACTAACTGTCTATGTCTTCGATGGTTTTTCCAACGTTTCCCAAGCCACAACCGTGAAAGTGGATGCCAACTTTCCGCCGGAATTATCCCTATCATTGGACGACCTTTTCTTATTCGAGGATGAAAAATTGATTGGTGTATGGGATCTGGACGACCATTTCATTGATTGGGACGGTGACCCTCTTTACTATTATTACGGCAACGAATATATAAATATAACTATACACGATGATCACACCATTGATTTTGTTCCACCTCCAAACTGGTATGGAAGCGAATTAATAATAATAGGGGCTAATGATACTAAAGGTGCTTTTTTCGAGGATATGATAAAGGTTACTGTCCTTCCTGTCAACGATCCGCCTACCATCGCAGATATCCCTGAGCAGATTGGAGAAAAGGGCTTTGAATGGATTCTGGATTTGAGTGAATACATTTTTGATATCGACAATAATCTTGAAGATCTAACTGTGAGCGTCAACAGTTCATATGTCGAAGTTGTGGGCCATGTTCTTATCTTCAAGTACCCAGACAATATCACCGAAGACACGATATGGATTACAGTCAGTGATGGAGAAAATCAAACCTTTATTTCGGTGGGTGTGACTATAAAACCTCCTCCCACCAGCCCAGCAGAGGTGTCCTGGCTTTTGTATGTCCTGCTGATTATCCTTATAGCGATTCTAATTACAATTATGCTCGTATACAGGGGTATATATACTGTAGAAGACCTATTCCTCATCACGAAATCTGGACTGCTGATCGAGCACGCAGGCACAAAATTGAACTACGAGAAAAGCGAGGAGAAAGACGAAGACATCCTAGCTGGGATGTTCGTGGCTGTTCAGGAATTTATAAAGGATTCGTTCGGGCGGGAAGATGGTGAGGACTTAAAACGTTTGGATTACGGACAAAAGAAGGTCTTGGTTCACAGAGGAAATTACGTTCTTCTTGCAGCCTTCCTTTCAGGGCCAGTAATAAAGCCATACGACAGAAAGATGAAGGATTTCGTGGAGGAGATCGAGGAAAGATTTGCAGGAGATCTCGAGAATTGGACCGGTAACATCGATTTCTTCCCTGACATAAAGGCTGTGTTGGAGTCCCTGTTGGAAGGAAAATACACGAGAGGGAACTGGAATAAGCTGAATAAAGTCAACGAAAAAGGAAATTCTCAAGATTAGGTTTAGCTTAAAAATCATCAAATTTTCAAGCCATACACATTATCGCAACTTTTAAATTATAGATATACCTACCAGCCCTAAATCCTTTCAATATAGGAGCAAATCTATTATGACCTTTAAAATCCTCGAAGATGTTGAGCTTGGCAATAACGTCAAGATTGAGGACTTCGTGATTCTTGGAGTGAAACCCACAAAAACTCCTGTTAGTCCACCTCATTCAGGTAAATTGGTTATTGGTGATGATGCTGTCATTCGCTCCCACAGCGTTCTTTACCTAGGAAACAAGATAGGCAAGAACTTTCAAACTGGTCATGGAGTTCTGATCAGAGAGAATAATCTTATTGGAGATGATGTGAGTATAGGCACCCATTCTGTTGTGGAAAGAGAGAATGTGATAGGAAATAAAGTCAGGATACATACAAACTGCTATATCCCAGAATTTGTCGAGATAAAAGATAAAGCCTGGCTCGGTCCAGGAGTAACAATTTTGAACGTTCTTCATCCTCCATGCCCAAAATGGGATGAGTGCGGTAAAGGTATAGTTATCGAGGAAAATGCGAAGATTGGGGGGAATGTGACTATTGGGCCCAGGTTGACCATTGGAAAGAACAGCTTGATCGGCTGCGGTTCTGTTGTTTTGGAGAGCATTCCTGAAAATTCTGTTGCAGTGGGAAATCCCGCAAAAGTAGTCAAAAAAATATCTGAGCTGAAATGTGATTTAGAATATTTTGATGTTCCCTATGAATGGGAGAGTGAATGAGGATGGATAAAATACCACTTTGCACCATGTACATCGATGATGAGATCAAAAAAGCGGTGATCGATGTCATTGATTCTGGGTGGTATGTCAAGGGCGAGAATGCAAAACTCCTTGAAGAGGGATTTGCCAAATTCTGCCATGCAAAGTACGGAATATCTGCGAGCTCAGGTACATCAGCCCTGTTTTTGGCGATAAAGGCCCTCGATATAGGGAAAGGAGATGAGGTCATAGTTCCATCCTTTACCTTTATCGCAACAGCAAGCCCAGTTATTCTCGCAGGCGCGACCCCAATATTTGCGGATATCGATTTAAAAACCTATACGATGAAACCAAAAGAAGTGGAAAGACTAATTACACCCAAAACAAAGGCGATAATGCCAGTTCACCTATACGGCCATCCTGCTGAGATGAAACCGATTTTGGATATCGCAAGGGACAATAATCTGAAGGTAATTGAGGATGCTTGCCAAGCTCACGGTGCAATGGCTTTTGGGCATATGGTCGGAACAATTGGTGACATAGCATGCTTCAGTTACTTTCCTTCCAAGAACATGACAGTTGCTGGAGAGGGAGGAATGATAACAACAAACGACGAAGAATTGGCCAAGAAGATGGCTATAATGAAGGATCACGGCAGGATTGATAAACACACAAGTACAACCTTTGGATTCAACTTCAGGTTGAGCGAAATTCATGCTGCAATTGGTAGAGTTCAGTTGAAGCATCTTCCTGACTGGATTGAAGCGAGAAGGAAGAACGCTGCCCACTATACAGAACTTTTCGATGATGTGGATGGAGTTGAGATTCCTGTGGAAGCTAATTGGGCAAAACATGCATATCATCTTTATGTAATTAAAACAGAGAAAAGGGACGAGCTGGCAAAATATCTAAAAGAGAAAAACATAGCAACTGGGATCCATTATTACATTCCTGTTCATAAGCAGCCGTATATACTTGATAACTATTCTGAGGTGAAACTGGAGAACACAGAGTTCTGTGCAGAAAGGGTTCTCTCCCTTCCTTTGGATCCAAGAATCAGTTTTATGGAAATAAAGCGAGTTGTTGAGGAGGTAAAAAACTTCTTTAAGGGTTGAAAAGGTGGAATATTATGGTTAAAATAGCCGTGATTGGAACAGGATACTGGGGAAAGAACCATGTTAGAACATTCAATGAACTTAGAGGTGAGGGTGTAATAGACGAGCTTGAGATCTGTGAAGTTGATGAGAGCAAAGCTAAAGAATTCTCTAAGATTTATCATATACCCTATACAACCACCTACAACGACCTACTGAAGGACGATTCTTTGGATGGTGTTAGCATAGCAACCCCAACGCCAACACACTTTGAGCTTGCAAAGAATTTCATAGAGGCTGGTAAGGATGTTTTTGTTGAAAAACCCATGACCACGAATTCCACAGAGGCTGAGGAACTCATTAAAATTGCAGAGGAGAACAACAAACTTCTCATGGTGGGTCATATCTTTCGGCATCATAGTGCAGTGAAGGATTTGAAAAAAAGGATCGAGCGCGGAGATTTTGGAAGGATTTATTATTTGACTAGTACACGATTCTCTTACAGAGCACCAAGACCTGACATGGGAGTTATGTTCGCCTTGGCAATTCATGAAGTCGACATTTTCTGTTACCTCTTGGATAGGGATTATCCCTTGGAGATCACGGCCCAACTCAGCAAATATCTCCAGAAAGACATTGAAGAGGTTGCATTCCTCATTTTAAGGTTCGAGGACGATACTTTAGGTTATGCATTTGAGAGCTGGATGACTCCAGTGGAGGGAAAAAGAAGAGACCTCACTATTATCGGTAGTAAAATGAGCGCAAAAGTGGATTATCTGAAACCTCAGGAGTTGCAACTCTTCGACGCCTCGATAGTACCAGGAGGAAAAGGGGATTTCAGGGCCGAATACGAAGGCTCGTATACCGTGCCCATTCCTTATAAGGAGCCCTTGAAGGAGGAGTTGAAGCACTTCGTTGAATGCATAAAGACCAGGGAAAAACCACTCTCGGACATGTATGCCGGAAAGAGGGCGGTGGAGATGATTGAGATCGCTTTTGAGAGCGCTAGGGAGAATAAGAGTGTGAAGGTGGGGAAGTAGGATACAAATAAATCACAAAGCACAAAATGTTACTTTAATCAAATTGAAGTTTTCCTGTTGAAATATGTTTAATGTCCTTTTTGTTATGTCTGGCCAAATAAAAAATCTACAGCTAAACTAATCTCCTCCTCTACCAAAAAATGACCTTCCTCACAGCCAAAAAAAATATACTGGCCGAAAACTATAAAGGGTAGTTTATTAATATCTTTCACTACACTGGTGGGGGACGATGATAGTAGGAGACATCGCTGGAAAAGGAACGATTTATGACGATTCTGGCAAGGCCATAGTCGAGCCCGACGAAGATCTATTGGATTTTTTTAAAGGAAAAACCAGATCTTGGGTTGCAGATTACCAAGAAAAAATAAAGGAAGTCAACCTCACAGGAGCTCAGAAACTCTATTTCAATGGAGAATTTACGATCACGAACAAGCGCATTCTTTTTCTGGCCGAGCCCAAACATTTCACTGAAGAATCCATTTCAATAGGATTTTTAGGCGGCTCGACCGAAGATTTTCAACATGTTATAGATAGATCGAACATCACAAAAGAAAATAATGGTAGATTCTATCTTCAAATTGGATGGCAAGAAATTGAAAAAATACGGGTTGGACCTGTAAACTCCTATGTTTATTTAAAATTGGATGGCAATAAATCGTTTAAATTCGTTTTTGACAAAGAAACAGGCAGAAGACTGAAACAAATCGTGAGTAAAATACTCAATTTGAAATGAATTTTATTTAACTTCATTCCCTTTTCAGCATTCTAAACACATGATACTCAAGATCGTATTCTATGAATTCTGGCCAATCCCAGAGATTGTTTTTTACCAGGCGAGACACCTCAGAAGTCAAATCCTTAATTCCGAGAACTTCCAGTCCTGCTCGGTTCGCAAATTGTTGAATTTCCAACTTGGTAGGTGCACCTGCAACACAGGCACTCCATAACTCGTCGTCAGTATCTGTGTCCCCACAGCATCTTTTATCCTCCTTTGCAATGCAATCTGCGATTATAATCTCGTTCCCTTCTTTTACCACCCTAGTCATCTCATTAAAACCTTTTTCTTTGTCAAGAAGAAGATTTAGAGTTGCATTGGAAACTACAGACTCAAAACTTCGATCATGGAAAGGAAGTTTCTCAGCATCCCCTTTTATTAGGTGAATAGAATCCGTTAGATTCTTTTGTCTTATTATTTTATTTCCGATTTTTATTGCATTCTCAGAGATTTCTAAGCCGTATACCTTGACCTCAGGATTATATCCAAGAAAATGAGCTATCCTTAAAGGAATGATTCCAGGGCCGGAGCCTAGATCTAGGATTTTCAATCCTTTTTCCAAAGTAAGAGGAGATACTATCGAATCCAGCACTTCCCCGAGGTTTTCCACCCTTTTTAATACATCTTCCTCGGTATAACCTTTCCACTGTTCCTCATAATGCTGATTAACGTTTTCTCTTTTTGTTTTGCACTCTACCTTATTCATTATTTTCCGTCCCATACATCTCCCTTAACTTATATTTGTATATCTTAGCCGAGCCAGTCTTAGGTAATTTGTCTGTGAAAATCACCTTCTTAGGTGCTTTGAAGTGTGCTAGATTAAGCTTGCAGAAATTGATTATCTCGTTCTCGCTCACCTTCTCACTTCCCTTAATCACAATCACTGCTGTAACTGCCTCTCCCCAAATAGAATCAGGCAAACCTATCACAGCAGCCTCTAAGATGCATGGATGAGAGTACAGCACATCCTCCACTTCAATAGAATAAACGTTTTCGCCGCCTGTGATTATCATATCGTCTTTTCTATCCACAATGGTAACATATCCTTCGGGATTCATGACGGCCAGATCCCTAGTATACAGCCAACCATCAACAATTCTCTTCTCTGTTTCTTCTGGTAATTTCCAGTAGGCAGGTGTTATCGTATCGCCTTTCACGATAATCTCACCCACATCCTCCTCATTTGGTACCACCTCCCTCCCATCATCCTTCACCACCTTAAGAGAGACATTGAAAAATGGCCTGCCTGTTGTCACCATGTATCTTAGCTTCTCTTCAAATGGAAGGTCTTTCACATCATCTTTAAGAATCGACATAGTCAGAAATGGACTGGTCTCTGTTAGGCCGTAGGTTTGGATATAGTCGCAGCCAAATATGTCCAAGACCTTTCTCACCACTTCTTTCGCGATCGGTGCTCCTCCACTCATAATTAGCCTTAGCGAGGAAAAATCATAACTCTTCACATTTTGAAAATTCACCAGGATGTTGAGCATGGTGGGTATGAAGTTGCTTAAAGTTACTTTATGCTCTTCAATTGCCTTCAACACCATCTCAGGCTTGAAACTGGGAACCATAACATGTGTTCCACCTACCATAGTTATTGACCACACTGCCCAAGCATCAGCCAAATGGAACATGGGAGAGACATGAAGCCATCTGTCTTTGGAAGACAACCCAAGCTCAGCAATCGTTCCTTCTGCATGCACATGATTGTTTTTGTGGGTGAGGATCACACCTTTTGGCCTACCAGTTGTACCGCTTGTGTAGTATATTTGCGCGATGTCTGAATCTTCAACTACCTCTGTATGTTCCTCTTTAAGAACTACGTCTTTCAGCAAAGGTTCATATTCCAAATGACCTTCACGTTTTCCCGGAAGTACAGAAGGTTCTGTGTTGATGATTTTTTCCAGTTTTGGGACATCCTTCCTTCTCTCGGAAATCCATGGTATAAACTCAGGCTGAGCAATCATGATCTTGGCTTGTGAGTTGTTCAGAATATAAACAAAATCTTTCGGAGCCAATCTGTAATTTACGGGCACAAGTATGGCTCCGAGCTTAGCAGCTGCGAAGTATGCCTCTAAGAAGTGATGACAGTTACTGTGGATAATGGCGATCTTATCGTTTTTTTCGATACCTAAGGACTTTAGACCATGGGCGAGTTTGTCTACCCTCTCTTTGAGCTGAACGTAGCTATATTTATTGTCACCACATATTACGGCAAGGTTATCTGGGTATGATTGAGCTGTTTTTGAGAGGAGACTGTAAAGAACCATTCGATTAAAACCTCCGAGACACTAAGGCCATTTCTTCTTCCTATGAAACATAATCCCAACAATTAGTCCGATTATAATTACACAAATAATAATCGCGAGTATTAGCCATAATAACCAAGGTGGATCTTTATCGGAACCTAATGATACACTTACTTCATTAGATAGAGGTCCTTCACCTACGACATTTTTTGCACTGACTTTATAGAAATAAGTAATACCGGTAGTTATATTCGTATCGTTAAAGTACGAGATATTACCGATTTCAATTAGGAAGGTTTCTTTTCCCGTTGAGATGCCCCTATAAATCTTGTAATTCGTGATTGGAGAGCCTCCATTTGAAGCTGGTGCAGTCCAAGTTATATTTATATAGGCCTCACCAACTGTCGCAATCAAATCCAAAGGCTTCGAAGGAATCCCAGCTGGAGTTCCACTGGTTTCATTAGATAAAAATCCCTCTCCGATACTGTTAACTGCACTAACCATGTAATAATAAATGTTTCCGTTGATTACACTCGTATCATTGTAATATGTAATATTCCCGATATCCATAAAAAAAGTTTCATTTTCTGGACTCATTCCTCGATATATCCTATAGTGGGTTACGGATGACTTACCACAACGAACTGGTGCCTCCCATGTTATGTTTATGTAAGAATCTCCAAAAGATGCTTGTATGTTTAATGGGGCAGAAGGAGTCAAAGGCTCTATCAAGGGATATTCATCTATACTATCGGCATCTATTACATATGGGGTATCACCAATCCCATCGTTTCCAAGAATATCCTGGTTTGGGCCATTAAATTTATCAACACCACTATAATCCGACCAATAATTGCCTCCCGTGGGATAAGTATCGTTCCAAAGGTTCGTATCTTTATTGTCATAGGCTTGATTAACATTATCTACAATGTTATTATAATAAATCCTGTTGTATGATGATCCAGTCAAATGGATACCATAGTTGTTATTAAAAATATTGTTGTTCGTTATTAAGTTTTCCGATGCTAGGAAGAGTTTGATACCGTAATCATTGTTCGAAATACTATTGTATGCAATTACATTGTTGCTTGGCCATCCTGAGAGCACTATACCTGAATCAGTGTTCGAGGATATGTAGTTATTTTTTATTATGTTGTTATCTTGTTCTTGCAGAAGCATTATACCGGAACCATTGTTACCGGATATATCATTGCCCATTATATTGCTGTCCGATAGATGTTCGGAGTAAATTCCATCCCCGTTATTCGATATATTATTGTCCATTATGTTAATGTTATTAGAATATAGTACCTCTATTCCTGTATTTGTATTACTGATCTGGACATTTGTTATATTGATATCCGTGCAATTGGCAAGAATAACTTGGCCCACTGGTATCCCGTCAATATCGACACCGCTGCAATTCTTGTAGTAATACAATGGCTTTCCATTCACAGTATTGTTGGGAGGTATCTCCAGAGAATCGAATTTTGACTGTGGAATACCTGTTATTAAAATGCCATCATTTGTGAAGTTATTGCTGACTAATTTAATATTAGATGAATCCATGAGCCATACACCGTGTTTTTTGTTCGAAAAAAATTCATTGCCTATAATGTTGATGGATGATGATGATGTAATACGAACAGCATTATTATTAAAAGAAAAATTATTGCCTTTTATGCTGTTATTCGACAATTCACTGATACTGATACCATTCCGGTTATATGTAATATTATTTTCTATGATGTTGTTGTTTGATGAGGATGAAAAAATCGACGTACCCACACCGTTATTCCAAAGATCATTACCTATAACGTTGTTGTTTGATGATGAAGAAATTCCAATACCTTTTTCACTCAAGGATATATTATTAACTATAATCTTGTTATTTAAGGAAGAACGAAGAGAAACTCCATACATATCATTCTGGAAGATATTGTTATCTGATATAGTATTGTTTGATGATGATAAAATTCTGATACCATTAAGTCTATTCGATATAACTTCGTTATCGATGATATAATTCATATTGGAATAATAGAGATAAATGCCATAGTAGTTGTTTGAGGATGCATTGTTATCGGTTATGGAATTGTTTGTAGAAAAACCAAGACCTACACCAAAAGAACCTAAAGTAAGTTCTTGGCTTTCAATTTTAACGTTGGTGCAGTTAGCAAGTATCACTTGACCTGCACCTGATGGGATAATACCACCAGTTTTATCCTTCCAGTAATAGACAGGTTTCCCATTAACCGTATTTAAGTTATCTATATTATGAGTGTTCCAATATTGGATTTCATCCCCCCCAATGAAAATCCCATTATTGATAAGATTGTTTTCACTTATATTGATATTTAATGACGAATCTAGATATATGCCACATAGTCCGTTTGTTAATGTGAACCTTGTGATGTTTACTTCATCTGCATTTACATGAATCACAATACTACTCCCATCACCATCGATTATAGTATTATCCCTATTCTCTCCCGTCAAATTTATCCTCTTGTCCACTACGATGTTCTCATAATATGTCCCGCTGTAGACGAACAACGTATCTCCATCACTAGCATCAGCTATTGCTGCATGAATGCTAGTGTAATTTCCTGGGCCGGTCCCTCCTACATATAGGGTAGAGGCTTCGACTCTTAGTGTAATCTCATTATGGATCACAAAAAAGCTAAAAAACATGGTTAGAGTTAACCATAGCACAGCAATCTCCTTTTTCATCGAAAAAACCCATTAATATAGCGAGATAAATATCTTCCGATTTGGTAATTTGGCGTTTTTACCCCTAAAATTGCATTGTGCATTCTCTATAATCAAGTCATGGCGCAAGAATTTAGGCTTTCTTTCTATGCCCCGTTTTATTTATATAAATAGCATTTTATAGTAGCACATCACCTCCGTTTGTTCTTTTAAAAAAATAAGTTCATCTTAGGTTTCAGGCATACTTCGTTTTCTTAAACCCCTGACTTTCCTGAGACAATGAGATTTATCCCCCTAGAGTTGACATTGCTTGAACATTTACAACAATATTTATAACAGCGGAGCGTTATACTTACAACGGGGTGATAGCATTGGAAATTAATTTTGATTTACCTGAATGTCATGGAGTAGAAACTGCGAAGTATTGGGTGGACCAAANNGGTAGAGGTAAATCCGAAGAAAAAATCTGTGAAGGCTCTGCTTCTCCTGATTCAGCTGGGTACATGTCACTTCTGAATGAAGTTCTAAAAGAGCAGCCTGACGAGACCTTGTTTCCAAATCCGGATCAATGTAAAAATTGTGATGTTACTATCAGTTGTGTTGTGACTGCGCTCAACATCATATGTAGAAGTTTTAAGATGAAAAATGATT
>JABAOF010007913.1_pt4 | contig 12864 bp, 12 predicted proteins | sample 7062171 | NCBI WGS metagenome assembly JABAOF01 (sample SAMN14538628, study PRJNA623070) | marine sediment metagenome | biome: marine biome [ENVO:00000428]; feature: marine pelagic biome [ENVO:01000023]; material: deep marine sediment [ENVO:00002113] | place: India: Gulf of Khambhat ...
GTTCGGAAAAAAGGAAGAGTGTTAAATCCCCACCTCAAAATCTACAGAAGAAGAAAATGTGATCAATGCAAGATAAAGGTTGAGAGAAAAAGAACTGGAAAGAGAAGGAGAATAAGCTTCTTCTGCCCTTCATGTCAACTCTTGTACACTTGATTGCGACAAGATAGTGCAACACAATTATATTAACTTGGTTTCTGTTTCAGGTTAACAGTCAAGTAAACTTAATAGTTTCAACTGTTTACTACAAAAAGTGATGACAAAAACAGTAGTAGGTATATAAAAACGCGAATTTTCGAGTTGTTATAAATTTGGAACAAAAGACAAAAAAATCTGAGGAAGAGTGGAGAAAAACTTTGACTCCAGAAGAGTTTCATGTCCTCAGGGAAAAAGGAACCGAACGGTCTTTTACTGGAAAATATCTGCGCAACAAGAAAAAAGGAATATACGTATGCGCTGGTTGCGGCAACAAACTATTTTCTTCGGACACAAAATTTGATTCAGGCACCGGCTGGCCGAGTTTTACCTCTCCGATCTCCGAGAAAAGTCTCGAAATGAAAACCGATAATAGTTTGGGTATGCGTAGAACTGAGGTTTTGTGTAGCCGGTGCGACGGACATCTTGGACATGTTTTCAAGGACGGCCCCAAACCTACGGGTCTTCGTTTTTGCATTAATTCAGTAGCACTCCGTTTCAAGGAACAAAAGGATTCCACTCAATCGAGCTTGCACAGCACTCAAGACACTTGAAGTCGAAGACAAACCCTTCAACGCGCCTGCAATCTACGACAGAGTTAGGATACCTCGCGCATAATCATCGTACGTGTTGATTCGCTTCGAGGCTTTGGATACGCTGACGAACCGCAGTTTTTCGGTTACGACGGACGCATGCTTGAAATACCCGGCAACCGAGACCAAACGCCACCAGCAACATGGTTGCACTTAGGAAGAATGGAGCAGCCAGACCTGCAAATTGAAAAACAAAGCCACCTATTAGTGGTCCTGGAACCCGTGCGATGCTACTCACAGACTGGGCCACACCCAAAATGCCTCCTTGTTCGTCCGGGGAGGTTCTTTTTGAAATAAAGCTTGAGACAGTCGTATTCATAGTTCCAATGCTGAAAGCTATCAACGTTATTGAAGCAAGAAAAATCGAAATATTTGGAGTCAGGGGCATGAGAAACATACCCATCATCATGAGCAGCGATCCGAAGGCTATGAGTTTTTCTTCGCCAACACTCCTCACCAGTATTCCAATTAGGAAGCCTTGCAGAACAATCTGAACGAGCCCAACGTAAACGAAAACATATGACATCTCAGTCTCTTCGAAGCCGAAAAATGATTTTCCAAGTAGAGGTGAGACTACAGGTATAGCAGAAAACGCCAGGGTTATTATAAAGAAGATGACAAGCGTGGCACCTATCAGTGGCTTCTGAAGTGCATCAAGAAGTCTGCGCAAGTAACCTCCAGTCGGGGCTGGTTCTATTCGAGTGTCCTTATTTACGATTTTAGTTGGCTCTGGGAGGAACAAGAAAACGAAAAGGAAGTTTAACAACGCAAGAGCAAAAGCGGCGAAGCCAGGCGCCGAGAACCCGTAGACGCTAAGGAAACCTCCTATAGCAGGTCCGATTATGAACCCTGCGCCGAACGCCGCTCCTACTCTGCCTATTCCTTTGGCCCTTTCCTTTTCGCTGGTTATGTCTGCTATGTAAGCTTGGGCTACTGCTGATTCCGTAGCCATTCCAGCTATCATCCTCGAGAGAAGCAGAATAAGAAACGAATTTGCCAGTGCAAAGAGGATGAAGCTTAAGCTGGAGATCAGGATTGATAGGAGTAGAACGGGTCTCCTTCCCGCATTGTCTGAAAATCTTCCGAGAATTGGAGAGAAAATAAACTGCATCATAGAAAATGAGGCTACGAGAACACCCAACGCGGCGGGTCCTGCCTGGAAGGTCTCAGCGTAGAATGGCAGGAGAGGAATGATCATCCCAAATCCAGTTATGTCTATGAAGATGGTCATAAAGACCACGAAGGTAGGAGACAGCATCCTTCTAATCGATCCAATATTTTTCAAATCGAGGCCCTGCCCATTTTGCAGTTTCTGATTGAAACCTATTTGATTTTTCTCGCTCCTCCAACGTATGTTACTAGATTCATAGGCGAAATCTTGTAGTCTTCTAGAGAGACAGATACTTAAGTCTATGTTGCTGTTGTGTGACAGTCACATACAATTGCGCGCATTGCCGGTTGGTTTGTCAGGTGTATGAGCGAAAACGTCACGCACAGCCGATAGTGGAAGAATAAGCAACAGGACAAGACAGAGATTTCTCGCTTTCATTTTTCTTGGTTGATTCATATGATTATTTGAGTGTCTGTTGCTGTGTGATAACAGTCACATAGACTTATGAGGCTCTTTTGTAGATTACAGGTAGGCTATGATTAGAAGAACTTGCGCGAAAAATGAGGCTAAGAAAGATGGATGTTTTTGAGGCTATTCGAACTCGACGAAGCATAAGAAAATACCAAAATAAATCTGTCGAGAAGGAGAAGTTGCTGAAGATTATTGAGGCAGCTAGGCTGGCGCCGTCGACGCTAAACCGCCAACCTTGGAGTTTCATACTGGTGACAGATCCCGAGGTAAAGGAAAAACTGAGGACCGCTTGCAACCAGGACTGGTTTGCGCCTGTGATAATCGTGGAATGCGCCTTTCCGGAAAAGGCTTGGGTTAGAGACGATGGAGAAGAATACTGGAAGTTGGATGTCGCCATTGCCGCGCAGAATCTGGTTCTTGCTGCTTGGGCGGAAGGACTCGGAATTTGCTGGATCGGTGCCTTCAGAGAAGAGGAAGTGAAGAGGATTCTGGAGATTCCCGAGGAAGCGCGTGTGCTTGTTATGACAGCCTTGGGTTACCCCGCAGAAAAGAAAGGCCCCGTGACCAATCGGAAACCCTTGGAAGAAATAGTCCATTATGATCATTGGTAACATGGAACCCGCATGGATAGCTAACCTCAAAATTCGTCAATTGCATGATGGACGTTGAGGGTTGCAAGAACCAAAATGTTTCCAAGAAAGCATAGGGGAGCATACTATACAAATAAATAATGGAAAATACAAATAATTTATTCTGGGTAAGCGAAAAAATGAAAGATACTCTTTTTCCTAGGGCTCGCCCCCTGTTTATTGTTCTGGCGTTTTTGCTGGCAAGCCTGATTTATTTTAGGATTTCACTCTCCAAAACATTATTTGTGCTACTTTTCTATGTTTATGGTTCAGTTCCTTTTGCTCTAATTTTCACCTATGTTATCAAGGGTAAGATAATCTATGAAAAGGGGACTGGGAATGTTGGAGTTGCCAACGCTTTTTGGGTCGGCGGTCTACCTGCTGGTTTTATGACGGTGGTAGGCGAAACATCAAAAGCATTACTTCCATTGTTTGTATCCAACTATACTTCTGATGGTGACTTAGTCACCTCTCTTGTGTTCGTGTTTTCCGCCATACTCGGTACCAATTTCTCTGTGTTTCTTAAGGGCAGAGGAGGTATGGGAAGAACTGTTTTGATATGTACATTGCTGATATTGGCTCCAATTTCAGTTCTTATCTTGGCAGCAACATGGTTAATCGTGTACAAAATCAGCAAGAACTCTTACAATTCCTCTATGATCAACAATTCTCTCATACCCGTTATCCTTTTTTCTGTAGAACAAACCATACCCTTTGCCGTTTTTGGGATAGCAGTAGCAATTCTATTCTATCTCAATTTTGACAAAAGCAGAGACGAAATTGCACATTACAAGGCTACAAACAAGTTTAGGGAACTTTTCGCAAGAGATAGATACATCAGAAATGTGACCGATGTCGGGGATTCAAAGGTTGGAGCCAGGGCAAGTAGATTGGGCTATCTGAGCAAGAACGGGTTCAGAATACCTGAGACATACGTATGCACCTTCAGAGCGTATGAAGAACATGTTTCTGGAAGAAATCAGGTCTTGGAGATTTTGGAGAAAGAAGTTGAGAACCTGATAGATAGTAACAAGCATTTTGCCATAAATCCTTCAGCAAGCATGGAAGATGCGGCGAGCGACTATTATGGTCGATGTAGGAAATATTTGAACTTGAAGGGCTCAAGACCCATCGTTGAGGCCATAGAGGACATATGGCGGTCCACCAGAGCCAAATGCGATCAAGAGGCTAGACCAGCAATAATCATTCAAGAAATGGTAGACCCGGAAATCTCAGGCGTAGTCTTCACAAAAAACCCCGTAAATGGAATGAATGAAGTCTTAATAGAGTCGGTTTTAGGTTTCAAAGATGTACCATCACAGGAAGAAACAACACCGGATCGGTGGGTCTACAAATGGGGAAAATGGATTGAAAAACCTGAGGACAAAGAAACCGTCCCCCCGATAATATGTGAGATTGTTGCACAGGCCAAGAGAATAGAAAAGAAATGCGGAAAGCCGGTGAGTTTGGAGTGGGTGTACGATGGGAAAGAAACTTACTGGCTACAACTTAGAGAAATCAAATTGAAGAACATTGATCTTTATTCTAACAAGATATCCAAAGAATTCTTGCCAGGTATCATAAAACCGCTGATCTGGTCAGTAAACATACCCGTGGTAAACACTTCTTGGAAAAAATTGTTCACGGAGCTTATAGGCAAAGACGCAAGAAACATAGACATAAACAACTTGGCAAAGCCCTTCTATTATAGAGCATACTTCAACATGGGTGTGGTAGGGGACATATTTGAACTTCTAGGAATGCCCAGAGAATCCGTAGAACTATTGATGGGAATTCAGGTTGCAGGAAGAGAAAAACCAAAGTTCAAACCAAGCGCCAAAACCTTCAAGTATATACCCAAGATTATCCTCTTCGCCCTAAAGAAAATCATCTACGAAAAAGAGATAGAGAAATTCTTGACAAAACAAAGAAAAAAATACGAGTCTTTTGGCTCCCTGAACATTGAGAAACTAGATGCAAGAGAGACTCTGCGGCGCATAGGTGAGCTAGTGAAAGCAAACAAAGAGACCTCGTACGTTGTCATAATCGCACAACTGCTTATGGGTTTCTATAACGCTATGCTAAAGAGACAATTGGAGAGTATCGGCGTAGGTATCGAAGCAATTGATTTTGATCACGTAACACAAGAAGTAAGAGATATTGATCCAAACTATCACTTGTCAATCCTACATGATAAATATGACGCGTTGCCTCAACATCTAAAGCATGAAATGAAAGGGATGAGTTACGAAGATTTCTCCAAAGCACCTGAAATGAAAGAATTCAAGGAAGAAGTTGAAAGATTCTTGCTCAAGTTTGGACACTTAAGCGATAGTGGCAATGACTTTTCTACCTTAACCTGGAGAGAAACGCCTGAAACTATNNGTGAAAAGCCCGATCAGGGGCGCGTTTCTCAAATTTACATATAGAAAGGCATCGAGCTACAGAGAATTTAGAGAGCGAATATCTTTTGTTTACAGCTACGGGATTGGTCTATTTAGGCCCTATTTCCTACATCTCGCGAAACTCTTCAAAGAAAATGGTTTCATAGAAAAAGAACAAGACATATTCTATTTGAAACTAGAAGAAATAAGACGCATAAGAGAACTAGGAACCATGCCTGTTGAATACAAGGTCAACCTGAAAAAAAGGAAGACAGAAATCATCAAATATGAGGACATAATTCTCCCGGACATAATATACGGAGACTCTCCTCCTGTTCCGTTGACAAAGAACAAAGTATCTAGCAAGTTGAAAGGACTGCCTACTTCAAGAGGATATTGCAAAGGTATAATAAAGGTCGCAAGAGGCATACAGGATTTTAACAAGATAAAAGATGGAGACATACTAGTAATACCCTATTCAGATATTAGTTGGACCCCTCTGTTTACAAAAGCCAAAGCGGTAATATCTGAATCTGGTGGAATGCTTTCTCATTGCTCAATAGTGGCAAGAGAGTATAACATTCCTGCAGTTGTTTCTGTAAAAGGCATCACAGAGCTTAAAGACGAGACGCCAGTGGCAGTAAATGGCTACACCGGAGAAGTCTCGATTATCGAACGTCCACGAACTGAATCAAGGTCGAAATCAACAATACCAACATATGGTGCCCATGACGGGGCGCCTGAACCTGCGCGCGCGCAAGCTTGAGCAGGCATACTGAAATGTACGCAAGCTTGATCTCCACACAAAGTAAAGGCTGCGCTCGCAAGGCTATTTTCTTTTGATTCTGAGCTTTAGAAGAATTTTTGATATCCTCTTTTTCGTTCGTTCATGCCTTGCTTTCTTTGCTTTCTTATATGCTTCTGTTCTCCTGAATTTCATAAATTCTTGTATCTCAGGAATGAGGGCAAACCAATAAATGGCGTTTACAGCAATGGCGTAAGCTGAGAATTGACTTGCTCCACTGGTCAAAAGAGTCCATGGGATGAGGTATATTGGCATGGAGAGGTATGCGATAAAAACGTCATCCATCACAAACAAACCTATTCCCGTACTTGAGGCTAAGGCTATAGGAATCGAGGTCCAATCGAAAAATATCAGGCTTCCTAGAAGACATGAAAGGCCTCTTCCTCCTCTAAATTTATAGTAAACCGGGAAATCGTGCCCGAGAATAATGGATGTGGACAGAAGATAAGCATATGCTTGAGAATCAAGGCAATTCAAAGCTACTGCAATTGGTATCGCCGCCTTCAATAGGTCTAGGATGCTAGTGATTACTCCATATCTAGCTCCTGCTCGGGCTCTTATTGTTGTGGCACTTACCGAGCGAAAACTGAAGTATTCATTTGTTCCTTCCACCTGAACCGTTGAACGTTCAAGGTTTTCTCCTGGCAATACAAGTTTTCCGATTATTCGAGTGAATGATATAGAACCGATAAGATACCCAGAAAAGAAGATGATCAGCGATAGTAGTGGCACCATGAATGGAATTATCTTCTAATTCTATCTAAATATTTGCACCCGCCGAGTAAGCGCAAAAGAATAGGAATGCTCGCATGCATTCACCCCAACCAGGACAAATGAGCCGTTAAAATGGTGGCGTGTACATCTTTCTGTTAACTTGAGGGGCTTCTCCACCAAGTTATGACCATTGTCTATAATCGCCTTGGTGTTACTTATGCGCGCGCATAGCCTCTCTAGTGATCTATGTCTGTGTAGCCATAACATGGAATTATTATAGACTAACAGTTCGCAGATCATGTGTGCATGAGAAGGGGGAATGAATGGGTGTCGCTACGCAGTTTTCAGAGTTGGCTTGCGGAGTTCCCTGCGAACTAGAACATAAAATAAAGCAGTATAGATCGCCATAATAGGAGCCGCAATGATTCCTAGCACCATCAACACTCTGGCGATGTCGTTTGAAATCCACTGCAACAGAAATCTCAGGAAACTCGGCAACACGTCCGCAAGATAGGCAAAATCAAATGGAAAAACCATAAAGAGCCAAGCAATGGCCACAGTGACAAGGATGGCCCCAAATACGTCAAAGAGACGAACAAGGTTCTTGCGGCCAAACAACCCTTTCAAGGCAGTTGAAACAATCCCCTGCGTCAGAGACCCATAGAACAAGAGCATCTCCAAAGTGGCGAATTTTGAAGTAAAAAAACCTGTTGACCCCGTCTGGTGAGCAACGAAATACCACACAATCAAGAGGCCAATCGCAACTCCAACGATGTTTCCGACACGCTCAGAATATGGGATAACGTCTTTCTTAGCCTCTGCCTCCGCACGTCTAGCAAACCAGTTATTGGTCGCTTCTGTCCCGCTCAAGATGATTTCATCTCTGGAGGATGCTTGTCCTTAATGCCTGACAATTTTCAAGATTTAAGCCTTACGGCATTCTTCTTTCTTCAACTTTTGCTTGCGCATGCGGCGCGCGTGCATCCAATACAATCCCCTCGCGCAAAGAGCATGCGTGCGCTAGAAGATTTTACCGTAGTCGAAGTTATCTTCTAAGAGGAAATCAGTGTATTTTGTGACTTCTACTTGTTGATCCATTAAGTTCTTTATCGGCGTAACGCCCTTTCTATCTCCCAAAATTATGGCTCCGACGATCCTACCTTGTTGCAAAACGATTTTCTTGTAGACGCCCCTTTCTTCGTCGATTTTTTTGATTTCTTCATACTGAGACCCCTCTGGGTTGACTAGCCCCATGGAAGTTAGGTCTATACCAACAATCTTCAATGTATTGGATGGGATCGTGCCTTCATAGGCCTGCTTTTCCTTTTCCAACATGTTCGTGGCTGCTATCCTTGCTTGTTCCATCGCCGCTGGAATAATGGCGTAGACTCGTCCATCAAATTCAGCTACGTCCCCGGCAGCATAGACGTCGTTAGCGCTGGTTTGCAGGTACTGATCAACGACGACGCCTTTTTCTACCTTGATCCCGGCCTCCGCAGCCAGATCCGTGTTAGGCCTCACTCCCGCAGAAATCAAAACGAAGTCGCCAGAAAGTTCTTTTCCATTGTCAAGTAGAATACCAGAAACCGTTTCTTTACCCAAAATTTCCTCTGTTGTGGCCCCTAACACGATTTTTATGCCACGAGTTTCAATTCGGTCTTTCAACATCATTGCTCCATCCTGATCGAGTTGCCTTGGCAGCAATCTCGGGAAGATTTCTACAACCTCAACTTGCTGGCCCAGTTTTCTTAGGGATGTGGCAAATTCCAAACCAAGAAGTCCGCCTCCTATGATGATGGCCTCCCTTGTTTTCTTTGTATGTTCCTTTACGGTTAGGGCGTCTTTCATAGAGCGGAGAGTGAAAACACCGGTTTTTTCTACGCCCCTAATGGGCGGCACAAACGGGTGCGCCCCGCTTGCAAGGAGAAGCCTGTCATAGTCTACCCTTAAGCCGTCTTCCAGTAGGAGTTCCTTCTTGGCAGTCTCAATGCCCACTACTGTCTTGCTCAAGTGGACCTTGATACCCCTTTTTTCGTACCACTTCTCAGAAAACATGCAAATTTCTTCAGGCTTCGCTTCTCCAGATAGAACCTCATATAACCTCGGACGAGGATAGTAAAAGTAATTTTCATTCGTATAAACGGAGATCCTGGTTTTGGGATCGCCTTCTCTTATTGTTCTTGCTGCTGTAACGCCAGCCAATCCACTTCCAACAATAACTACTTTCATAGCGATACTTCCAAGTTGCATCATGATTTGCATGCATGTGCAAAGGGCTTACTTTAATCATTCTACATTTGCGCATACGCGCGGATTAGCTCTGTCAGCCTAGCCATTTTCGCACCAGATGCGATCATCTCTTCAACCGCTTTTTCGCTGTCTTCTCTGTTAACTCCGCGAGTTGCATCCAACAACAATACGGTCTCAAATCCCAGTTTGATAGCATCAATCACAGTGTTCTTCACGCAGTAGTCGGTTGCAAGTCCTCCAACAAAAACCCTCTTTATAGCTTTCTTTCTTAAGTCATCTTCCAATTCGGTTTGGTCAAATCCAGAGTAAGCCTCTTTAGACACATCCGTCGCTTTCGATATTATCCTCACTTTGTCCGGGAGCTCCAAATCTGGATGAAACTCCGCCCCTTCGCTTCCTTGTATACAGTGAGGAGGCCATCTGCCTCCATGCGCCTTGAAGGATATGTGATTATCGGGATGCCAATCCCTCGTAGCGTAGATCTGCGCTCCGGCCTTCATGAATTTCCTGATGTAATCATTTAGGATTGAGACTACTTCATCACCCTCTGTAATCGGTAGAGCTCCCCCAGGGCAAAAGTCTCTTTGAACATCAACAATGATAAGCGCGTCCTTCTCATCTATCCTAAACTTCATAATGACTACCTCTCTTTTTATGCAAGCTCAAGTCCCTTTCTTCTTATACAATAGTTGCAGACTAGTCTACCGTCTTTTGTCCGAACCATTTCATGCTCACTACATTCTTCACAAAAGAGATTTCCACACTCTCCGCAAAAGCTTTGATTATCACTTTCAAGAAGGGGTTCTTGGCAGAAAGAGCAATAGTTCACCCTATGCACTTTCTCCAGGATTCTTAGAATCTTTCTCATGTCCTCTGCCATATTATTGCCCCCTCATTTATTGCCGCCTCATGTAGGGTTGTTCTAAAATTCGAGAAATATGGGTCAGTGGGGTTTTGACGATGAACTAGACGACTGGTAAACTCAAGATAACAAGCATAATGCTTTGTACAAAAGTCCTGACACTCCTCTTTGAATAGCCTTCCCATTGTTTCCTTGTTCAAGGGATAGAATGTTCCTTCATTCTTCTTTTTGCGCGCGCACATGCAGGACTCCCGAAGGTCTAGCCAATGCATGCATGCTCCACTAATTATCCTTTGCGCAGGAGGAGTTCTTTCTTATGTATCGCCAACGCTCTTGTACCATCTATCGTGAGGGAAATAGGATCGCGTTTGGGAAACGAATCGGTGAATGGGTTGACGTATCTTTCTATGAATACTCTAACTTCCTTGGAGTCGAAAAGACGGTGAGGGCGAAGGCCCTTTTCAAAATGAATATCAGCCAGCCAGTAGAAGCGCTCCTCCGGCTCCAGCGCATAGGGCACGGCTTGACGTTTTATCCTGATGTAAATTCGCCCATAGTTCACGCGTTTAACAGCCACTACTTGTTTCTCTGACTCGTGAGAAATCTCACACCCAGCATCGTCGAGTATAGTTTTTATTGACTCTGGACGTATCCTAATTTGCATTGGAACACACCTTCTCAAATACTATGAACGAGCGCACCCGCCACATTAAAGACTTTGTGAAGCTTCAGATTAAACGTTTCCATGCACGCGTACATGCACGCGCATCGCTGAAATAGGTCAAAATGTGCGCGCGCACATAGGCATGAGCTGGCTACTTCTTAAATAAACAATGCACACGCTACAAACCTAGTTGCACGCGACTGCTTGGAGAACGGTCATGTGAACGATACGTCTTTCCTCAAACTCTTTGAAGAGATCTTTGAGCTGTGCTTGAAGGAATTCTTTGGTAATCATCTCTCTCTTTTCTATGGTTTCGTGTTCGTATTTTTCTACGAAGTCACCAATTGTCAATGGATCTTTGTGCTGGTATGTTAGGATTGTAGGCGTCACTATCACCAACCGTCCGTTTTGACTTAAAACTCTATGCCATTCCTCGAGCGCGATCTTTAGGAAATCCTTTTTCGGAAGGTCTATAACCACTAGGAGGTCGCAGAAGTTGTTCTTCAAAGGTATGTTGTCGTAGGTGCCGTCCAAGAGTAGGAGATTTTCAAGGTTCAGTTTCACTGTCACCGAACTTGGCTTAACAAGGTATATCTTTCTCCCAGGCGCTTTATCATGAAGCGCGTAAATCATTCGCTCGTGTATCGGTGAATATTTTGGAATAATGTGGACAATGTTTCCCTGTCCGCTCAACTCATCTGTGATTACACTGCAGAGGCTATCAATAGGGTTTGTGTTGGGAGGAAGTTTGGTAAGGTACTGCCCATAGAAGCTATGGATTGTCTTGATGGCTTCCATGATCATATATTCGAGCTCTTTCCTTCCCTTGCTACCAAGACTGTAAACCCTCTTTCGAGGCCCTAGTGGACTTCTCTCCCAGCGGGCTTCAAGCAATCCCTCCTTCATCATCTCGTTCAGGATCCTGTAAAGACGAGTAATCTCAATATTAATGTCTGCAGACAAGAGCTCTTTATGAATCCTATACCCGTAGAATTCTCTATCACCGAACATCTTCAGAATGATTCTCCTGAGATCCACCGTTCTCATGAACTTCAAGCCTCACTATGTGAATTTTAGTCCTATAGCTAATATTCCTTATGGACTTATTAAACCGCGTGAAATAGTAGAGGAAGAGGGAAAAACAGGTAATGAAGAAGAAATTCAGAATCCTAATTCTTGTATCTGTGATATTTTTCGTGCTAGCAATGTCTTATGACATCTTGGTCCTGGCAAGAAGCAGCGGAATATCTGGGTACTCAGTTGATGGATGCGGACAATGCCACGCCCCGGTTGCTGACCCAGAAGTGGTGGTCCAAATTCTCGGTCCAACCATCGTGTTTCCTAACGCAACGTACAAGTATACAGTTGCAACGACCGGTGGACCTGGAGCTAACAGAGGCTTAGATGTGTCAGTCACTGATGGTACGCTAACAGTTACCGATTCTACAAACACCCAGTTAGATAGCGGAGAAATCACGCATACATCTACCGGCACGTCTCAAGCAAGCTGGTCATATAATTGGACAGCACCTTCGAGCTATGGACCCGTCACAATGTACGCCTCAAGTCTTTCAGGCAACGGCAATGGAAGAAAGGATACAAATGACTTATGGAACACAGCCTTCCTAACTTTAATTGTGACACTTTCCGGTGACACCGACGGCGACTATGACGTTGATTACGACGACTTCATAGTTCTAGCAGGAGCTTACGGATCAAACAGCGAACAACTGGCATACGAACCAAACTCCGACTTTGACGTTGACGGTGACGTTGATTACGACGACTTCATCGTTCTGGCTGGAAACTACGGAAAGACTGTTTAGCCTGCGCCTAAATAGAGAAAGAAGGGGATATTGCAGGGCACATCTTCAGTGCAGGTGAGGTTCAAAATTCTCCCGCCCGCTTCGGATCTCCCACAAATCATCAGAATTGAATGGAAGACAGGAGAGGCAGGAAACAGTAGGAGTGCGCATACTAGAGTCTTTAGTTTTTCTATGAGGTATACACATTGACTGGGGTAGCGATTATCCTCACATTATTCGAAATCCCTGTTTCTTTTTCTATTTCTCTGGAAACTGTTTTTGCAAGTGATCTATATTCGCGATCGTGGATCTGGAAAGCATGTAATCGAACATAGACATCTGCTTTATTATAGCTACGAAGTGTTACTTCTGGGTTTATTTCAT
>JABAOF010015730.1_pt3 | contig 12863 bp, 10 predicted proteins | sample 7062171 | NCBI WGS metagenome assembly JABAOF01 (sample SAMN14538628, study PRJNA623070) | marine sediment metagenome | biome: marine biome [ENVO:00000428]; feature: marine pelagic biome [ENVO:01000023]; material: deep marine sediment [ENVO:00002113] | place: India: Gulf of Khambhat ...
CTGGTGCCGGGACTGGGGGTCGCGGACGTGGGCGCCGTCGCGCACGAGCCGGAGAGCGGCTATGCCGATCCGCACCTGACGGTGAACGGCTACGCCGACGCGGCCAAGCGGCACGGCGCCAAGGTAGTGGTCGACTGCATGGTGACCGGCATCCGGATGGAGGGCGACCAGGTAGTCGGCGTGGACACCACCAAGGGACGGTTCGATGCTCCGGTGGTGGTGAACTGCGCCGGGCCGTGGGGTGCCCGAGTGGCGGTGCTGGCCGGCCTCGACGTCCCCATCGACTCCTGCCGGGTCCAGGTGGCGGTGTTCCGGCGGCCGCCGCGCTTCGTGACGCATCCCGTGGTAATGGACCTGATCAACGGGGTGTACCTGCGGGCCGAGACCGGGAACCTCACCCTGGTTGGATCCATCGATCCCGGCGAGGCCGCCGCGGTGGTCGATCCCGACGACTACGCCGAGCACTCGGACGCGGAGTTCGAGGCGCAGATGGGCGAGCAGTTCGTCCGCCGCTACCCGCCCATGGACCTGAGCGAGAGCATGGGCGGTTACGCCTCGCTGTACGCCATCACGCCCGACTGGCATCCCATCATCGACGAGGTGCCGGCGGGGAGTGGATGCTACCTCTGCTCCGGCTTCAGCGGACACGGCTACAAGCTGGGTCCGGCGGTGGGACTGATGACGGCCGATCTCATCACCAAGGTGAGCGACCCCGAGTTTCCGGCGGACCTCTTCCGCGCGAGCCGGTACGAGGAGAACGCTCCGGTCCGCGGCCAGTACGAGTACAGCATCGCAGGGTGAGCAGGCAGTGGGGAGGATGGTGATGGTGGCTGATCCTCATGTTGTAGTGGTCGGCGGCGGGGTGATCGGCGTCTGCTGTGCCTACTTCCTCGCCAGGCGCGGCGCGCGGGTCACCGTGCTGGAGCGCGACGAGATCGGGAGCGGTGCCTCCTTCGGAAACGCCGGCTTGGTCGCCCCGGGGCACGGGCCGATCAACAAGCCGGGCCGCGTGAAGCAGGCGCTCAAGTCGCTGCGCGACGAGACCAGCCCGCTGTACATCGCTCCGCGCTGGGATCCCGAGCTGGCTCGCTGGTTGTGGACGTTCCGCCGGTTCTGTAGCGCCGCGCATCAGGAGCACGCCCTTGCGGCGCTCGCGCCGCTGAGCCACGAGACCAGTGGGCTCTTCCGGGAGCTCGTCCGGGGTGAGGCGATCGCCTGCGGCTACCGGCCGGAGGGATACTACGAGGTCTTCCTCACCGAGCGGGCGCTTGAGGGGGCCAAAGCGGAAGCTACCCTCGTCAGCCAATACGGGTTCGGCGCCGAACCGCTCGGGGGCGACGCGCTGCGGGAGCGGGAGCCTGCGCTCAACGAGTGCGTCGTCGGGGGCGTCTTCCTGTCCGACGGTGCCAGCGTCAATCCGCACCGGTTCGTGACCGAGCTCACCGAACGCGCCGGCCGGTACGGAGCCGCGGTCCGCACCGGCGAAGAGGTATCGGCGGTCGCGACGCGGGGCGGCGCGGTGACCGGCGTCGAGACCGCCGGCGGCGAGACGATTCCCGCAGATGTGGTGGTCCTCGCCACCGGGGCCTACAGCATCGAGCTGGCGCGACGCCTGGGCTGCCGCTATCCGCTGCAGGCTGCCAAGGGCTACCACCGTGACCGCACGCCGAGCGAAGGCGTGACCCCCGCGCTCCGCACCACCTGCATGCTGGGGGAGAGATCGGTGTTTTGCACGCCCATGGACGGCTTCGTGCGCTTCGCCGGGACACTGGAGTTCTCGGGGGCCAACCACGAGCTGCGGCGGTCCCGCCTGGAGCAGCTCACCGCGTCGGCACGGCAGTACCTCAAGGGGGTGGGAGATGCGGAGGCGCGATCCGAGTGGTGCGGGCTCAGACCCTGTATCGCGGACGGTCTGCCGGCGGTGGGGCCGGTGCCCGGCTACCGCAATGCCTTCGTCGCCACCGGCCACGCCATGCTGGGGCTCACGCTCGGTCCAGTGACGGGCAAGCTGATCAGCGAGTACGTGCTCGACGGGGCGCCGTCGCTCGACCTCTCGGCGTTTCGGGTGGACCGGTTCGGCAAATGAGGCTCGTTAGCACCGGAGGCGCAGCTCCCCTCGTCGATCTCCGCACTGCGCTGTTCGAGGGGCTAGCCCCGGACGGCGGGCTGTATTTGCCGGCCCGGCTCGAGCCCCTCGACGAGCGAACGGTGCGGGGCCTGCGGGGCGGACAGCTGGGGGAGACCGCGCTCACGGTCGCGCGGCAACTATGGGGGGAAGAGACCGAGGGCGCGCACCTGGCGGAGGTTATCGCCGCGGCGCTGAACTTCCCCATCCCCCTGGTACGGCTCGACGAGCGCACGTTCGTGCTCGAGCTGTTCCACGGTCCCACGTGCGCGTTCAAGGACGTGGGGGCGCGCTTCATGGCGCGACTCATGGCGGGCTACCACCGCGCCGGCGAGGGGGCGCTCACCGTGCTCGTGGCCACCTCCGGCGACACGGGCGGTGCGGTGGCCGACGCCTTCTCGGGGCTGCCGCACAGCCGTGTCGTGGTGCTCTATCCCGAGGGGCAGGTCAGCCCGCTTCAGGAGCGCCAGTTCACCACGCTGCGGGGGAACGTCCAGGCGCTGGCAGTCGCGGGCACGTTCGATGACTGCCAGCGGCTCGCCAAGGAGGCGTTGGCCGCCGGGGAGTTGCGGCGACGCCTGCACCTCACGTCCGCCAACTCGATCAACATCGGACGGTTGCTGCCGCAGATCTTCTACTACTTCCACGCCTGGAACCAGCTGCCGCAGGGCAGCGACGACGTGGTGGTGTGCACTCCCTCGGGCAACTTCGGCAACCTCACGGCCGGTCTCATGGCCAAGCGGCTCGGGCTTCCCGTGGCCGGCTTCGTAGCGGCGACCAACCGCAATGACGTCGTGCCCGAGTATCTCACGACTGGTGCCTTCCGGCCGCGCCCCTCGGTGCGCACGATCTCGAGCGCCATGGATGTGGGGAATCCCAGCAACTTCGCCCGCATGTCGGCGCTGTACGGCCACGACCTAGGCGCCATGAGAGGCGACGTCACGGGGTCGCCGCATACCGATGAGGCCACCCGCCAAGCCATCGCACACGTGTTCGAGACGCACGGCTACGTGCTCGACCCCCATTCCGCGGTGGGATACCTGGCCTCGCGGGCGGTGTTGCAGGAACGACCCGATGCCCGGACCATCATTCTGGCGACTGCCCACCCGGCCAAGTTTGCCGAGGTCGTGGAGGCGGTCATTGGCAGGCCGGTGCCCGTGACCGGCAGGCTCGCAGCGCTGCGGGACCGGGAGCGAAACTTCACTTCTATCGGGCCGACGCTGGTCGAGCTGGAACGGGTGTTGTTGACCGAGGTCACGCAGTGAGAGCGTGAGAACGTGAGATATCCAAAGAAGGGTGAGGGCATGAGAAGCATGCGTCGTCTGCTGATTGCCGCGACGTGCGGTCTGGTGCTGGCTGTGCCGGCAGCGCTGCGCGCGCAGGAGGATGCCCGAACACTGCTCCATGCGCTGTTCGACGAGGCGTGGGCATTCGAGCTCGAGGAGAACCCGCTGTTCGCCACGTCGGTCGGCGAGCACCGCTACAATGACCGGTTGCCGTCGGTGGCGGCCGAAGACCAGGCGCGCCGAGCGGCGGCGCGGCGGGCGTTCCTGGAGCGACTGAGGGCCATCGACCGATCGGTCCTGGATGTCGTCGACCGGGTCAGCTACGACATGTTCGCGCGGCAGCTCGAAGACGACCTCACCGAGTTCGAGTTCCGCGCCTACGAGATCCCGCTCACGGTGGACGCCGGCTTCCACATCGCCTTTGCAGGACTCCCGCGGCGAGTCCCGCTTGTCACTGTACGGGACTTCGAGAACTACGTTGCGCGGCTCCGCGCCTTTCCAGGCTACGTGAGCCAGCACATCGAGGCCATGCGCGCGGGGCTGGCCCGAGGCTTCTCGCTGCCGCGTGTGGTGCTCGACGGCTACGAGGTCACGATCGCGTCGCATGTGGTGGACGATCCCACGGGTAGCGTGTTCTACGTGCCGTTCGCGTCGTTCCCGCCGTCGGTGCCAGTCAGTGAGCACGCCCGGCTGGAGGAGGAGGGGCGGGCAGCGATCGTCGAGGCGGTCGTGCCGGGCTACCGGGCGTTTCTCGAGTTCATGACCCGTGAGTACATCCCCAACACGAGGACTACCTTGGGCGCTTCTGAGCTGCCGAACGGGGAGGCGTACTATGCCTACCTCGTGCGCCACTTCACCACGCTCGACATCACACCGGAAGAGGTGCACGAGGTCGGGCGGCGGGAGGTGCAGCGCATCAGGCAGGAGATGGAGGCCATCATCGAGGACGTGGAGTTCGAGGGCAGCTTCGCCGACTTCCTCGAGTTCCTCCGTACCGATCCCCAGTTCTACGTGGAGACCCCGGAGGCGCTCCTCAGGGAAGCCTCATTCATCGCCAAGCGGATGGACGGGAAGCTCCCCTCGCTGTTCAAGACGCTCCCGCGGCTGCCCTACGGCGTCGCTCCCGTGCCGGACCACCTGGCGCCCAAGTACACGGGTGGGCGCTACGTGCCGCCGTCGGTGGGGACCACGGAGCCGGGATACTACTGGGTGAACACCTACGATCTGCCGAGTCGGCCGCTGTACACGCTGCCGGCTCTGACGCTGCACGAGGCGGTTCCCGGACATCACCTGCAGGGCGCGTTGACGCGCGAGCTGGAGGGGCTGCCTTCCTTCCGGCGGGCCACCTACATCAACGCCTTCGGCGAGGGATGGGGCCTCTACTCAGAGTGGCTGGGGATCGAGGCGGGCATCTACACCGACGCGTACAGCAACTTCGGCCGCCTGACTTACGAGATGTGGCGGGCGTGCAGGCTGGTGGTGGACACCGGGATCCACGCTATGGGCTGGTCCCGGGAGCAGGTAATGGAGTACCTCCGCGCCAACACCGCCCTGTCGCTGCACGAGGTCCGCACCGAGACCGACCGCTACATCTCCTGGCCTGCTCAGGCGCTGTCCTACAAGATCGGGGAGCTCAAGATACGCGAGTTGCGACGGCGGGCGGAGGAGGCCTTGGGTGAGCGGTTCGACGTGCGGCAATTCCACGACGTGATCCTCGGCAATGGGACCGTGCCGCTCACGGTACTGGAGGACCAGGTGGCAGCGTACATCGAGGCCGAGCTGGCCGGCGGAAGCGGGCGGTAGGCGCTACTTGTTCTCGTCCAGGGGGTCGTAGTCGAACTTCTGTCCGCCGACGGACGCCTCGTACATCAAGCCGCCCTTGGCGATCGTGACGATCGCTACGCCCTTGTTGTACGCGATGTCACCCGACGCACCAGCCGTCAGCGCGACGGCGGACGCCTGGGCAGCGAGCTCGAAGTTGCCGCGCTTGAAGTCGTCGAGCGCGGTTTCATCCTTGAAGAAGATGACTTCGCGGTAGGCCTGACCGCCCAGCTGGAATCCGATAGTCACCTGCGTCAGCGTCGACTTCCCGACGACCTCCCCCTGCTCGTAGACCCACCCCGAGCCCCGGGCGCCGCCAATGCCGATGGCACCCTTGCCCACGGACGGGAAGATTGCGTACCCATAGGCGTTCTCGAACCACCACTGAATCCCGGCATCGACTTTCACGAAGTCGGCGATCGCCTCCTCGACGTTCTTCTGGGCGTGAAGACCGTCGGGTGTCATCAGGGCGATCAAAGCAGGCAGCATCGCGGCCAAGGCAGTAAGACGCATGGAGGGCTTGCTCCCGCGTGTTGAGGCCGGGAAGTTATCATCTGGCCCGGCCTGGCGACAGGCCGTTTTCCGGGGACCCACGATGGAACGAGGGAGCTGACGAGTGATCGAGTTGGCGGATCTGGCAGCGGCATTCCGTGAGCGCTACGGCGAGTCGCCGACCCACGTGGTACGCGCGCCCGGGCGCGTGAACCTCATTGGGGAGCACATCGACTACAACGGTCTCTCGGTGCTTCCGATGGCGATCCAACGCTGGGTGACCCTGCTGTTCCGGCCCCGCGACGGCGCCATCGTCCGGGTCGCCAACACGGACAAGGAGTATCCGACCCGGGCCTTCGCGCTGAGTGAGGCGATCGAGCCATACCCGGAGGGTGACTGGGGCAATTACCTCAAAGCGGCCGGTCAGGGGTTGGTGCAGCGATTCGGGAACCTGAGCGGCTACGACGCCGTGATGACGTCCAGCATTCCCGCCGCGGCGGGTCTCAGCTCCTCTTCGGCACTCACCGTGGCGAGCGCCCTGCCGCTGGCCCAGGTGAACCAACTCCAGGTGGATCGGGTCGAGCTCGCCGAGCTGCTGGCCCACGCGGAGCGCTACGTGGGGATACAGAGTGGCGGGATGGACCAGGCCGTGTGTCTCGGCGGCACGCGGGGCGCCGCGTTGCGCGTGGACTTCGCCCCCCTGCAACTCACCACCATCCCGGTCCCCGACAGTATCACATTCGTGGTCGCCTCGAGCATGCTGCCGGCGGAGAAATCCGGCGCGGCCGGGGAGATCTACAACCGGCGCACCCGCGAGTGCCGCGAGGCGCTCCAGGCCGTGCTGCGCCATCTCGGTGCCGCGCGCCGGGTCGACTCGTACCGCGGGCTGCTGGACCGGGTGGACACGGCGGAGCTGCTCGACGCCGGTGAGGCGGCGCTCGAAGGGGACCTGCGTCGCCGCTTCCGCCACGTCGTGAGCGAGGCGCGGCGCGTTCACCTGGCCGAGGCCGCGCTCGCGGCCGGCGAGTTGGCCGAGCTGGGATGGCTGCTGAACGAGTCGCACGCCAGCCTCCGGGACGACTACCAGGTGAGCTGCGCAGAGCTCGACGAGCTCACGGAGCTGGCTGGGGCGGGAGGCGCCGCCGGCGCGAGGCTCACGGGTGCGGGGCTCGGGGGTTGTATCGTGGCGGTGTGTGCCGCAGACCGTGCGTCGCAGGTGGTCGAGCGCCTGTCAGAGGACTTCTACCGGTCGCGCAACTCGGGCTCGGACCTGAACGAGCACCTGTTCATCGCCGAGGCCTCCGGCGGCGCCTCCGTCGAGCCGTTGTAGCAGGTCGAAACCCGCCGCACGGAGCCCCGTAGGGACCTGTGCGGCGACACGAGAGGAGACTCAGGAATCCATGACGAACGAGGTCGCGATCCTGATCCTGATCCTGGTCGGCATGCTGGGCGGCTTCTCGCTCGGCGGGCTGAGCATTGTTCTCAAAGCACGGGGACGCCGGCGCGGTGAGGTGGACCGGCAGGAGTTCGAGCGGCTAAGCGACACGGTGGAGAGCCTGCACGACCAGGTGTATCAGGTGCGGGAGTCGCTGGCGGACCTGCACGAGCGCGTGGACTTCGCCGAGCGGCTGCTGACGAAGGGCGGGGGGGAGGGCGGGGCGCACGGCTAGCGCCAGCCCCTCGGGCTACACGAGACCGACCTTCGGCAAGACGCGGAAGATCCCCACGCCAGCCGCGCCGGCAACACCGAGATACACGATGCCCGCGAGCACGTTGCCGTAGAGCAGGAGTCCCGTCCCGAACAGCGCGCCGTAGACCGCCACACACCCCAACACCCACCCCAGCATGGAAGCGCTCACGCTGCCGGCCACCGGCTGCGTTGCGACGGCGGCCCGCCAGCCGCGGCCGAACGGGCGAACCTTGTCGTAGAACGCCTGCAGCGTCTCTGAGTCGTCCGGCGGCGTGAGCAGCGTGACCGCGAGCCAGCCCACCGTCGTGATCGCGACGCCCACGACCAGCATGAGGGAGGGGTGCAGCGGGGCGAACCCCAGCGCCTCGTGCGCGAACTGGAAGTAGATCGCCACCGTGAACGAGATGACCATCCCGGACAGCTCGCTCCACGCGTTCACGCGCCACCAGTACCAGCGCAGCAAGAAGATGAGCCCGGTGCCCGCCCCGACCTGCAGCAGGATCTGGAAGGCCTGCATGGCGTTCTCGAGCCAGAGCGCCACGATCGCCGACAGCACGATGAGCGCCACCGTCGAGAGCCGCCCCACCCGCACGTAGTGATGCTCGTCGCGGCCGGGCGCCATGAAGCGGCGGTAGACGTCGTCCACCACGTAAGAGGCTCCCCAGTTGAGGTGCGTGCTGATGGTGGACATGTACGCGGCGGCGAGCGAGGCCACCACGAGGCCGAGGAGCCCGTGCGGCAGGAACACCAGCATGGCGGGATAGGCCAGGTCGTGCCGCACGATCGACGGATCGAGGTCGGGGAATCGCACCAGGATCGCGTCGAGGCTCGGGTAGACCGCCAGCGAGGCGAGTGCCACGATGATCCACGGCCACGGTCGCAACGCGTAGTGGGCGACATTGAACCACAGGGTCGAGAGCATCGACTGATTCTCGTCCCGCGCGGCGAGCATGCGCTGAGCGACATAGCCGCCCCCGCCCGGCTCCGCGCCGGGATACCAGGTACTCCACCATTGCACCGCCACCGGGACGACGAAGATGGGCAGCGCCGTGCGCCAGTCGGTGAAGTCCGGGAGCAGCGAGAGCTTGTCGGCCAGGGCGGGGTTGGCAATCAGGCCGGTGAGCCCCCCAACTTCCGGCTGCTGCAGGGCGTAGAACGCCGCCGCCAGCGAGCCGATCATCGCGATGGTGAAGAGCAGCAGGTCGGTCACCACGACGCCCCACAGCCCCGCCGTGGCGGAGTAGAGCACAGTTACGGCCCCGGCTACGACCACGGTTGTGTACTTGTCGACGCCCAGCAGCACGCCGGCGATCTTGATGGCCGCCAGCGTGACCGTGGCCATGATCATCACGTTGAAGAACACGCCGAGGTAGACGGCGCGGAATCCGCGCAGGAAAGCGGCAGGTCTGCCCGAGTAGCGCAGCTCGTAGAACCCGATGTCGGTGAACGCCCCGGACCGGCGCCACAGCTTGGCGTAGAAGAACACCGTGCACATCCCGGTGATCAGGAACGCCCACCACAGCCAGTTCTGGCTCACCCCGCCGGTGCGCACCAGGTCCGTCACCAGGTTGGGCGTGTCGGTGGAGAACGTGGTGGCGACCATGGAGGTACCCAGGAGCCACCACGGCAGCTTGCGGCCGGATAGGAAGAACTCGGTCGTGCCGGTCCCGGCGCGCCGGGCGAACAGCAGCCCAACGGCGAGCGCGACGACGCCGTAGAGCGAGACGACCAACCAATCGAGGTTCGTGAGCTGCATCGGCTAGTGCGTGCCTCGGTGTGTGTGGAACCAGGCCGACAGATCAGCGGGATAGCGGCCCCGCGACACGAGGCCTGCGAGCTCGGCCGCGACCCGCTCCCGGTCGGCCGGGAACGTCATGCCGAACCAGGCGTCGCGTGACTCGAGCACCTGAACGGTGATGGTGCCCTGCGCCAGCTCGGAGCTAACCACGCCGGCCAGGAGGAACTCCGCCTCGGGATCCATGCCCCACGTCTCCTGAAAGCGCGCGAAGTGCTGTTCCACCAGCGGGAACGCTGCGGGCGTGCATCCCCACAGGTTCATCGAGGCGATCTCGTCGCCCGTCAGGGGATGCGCCTCCCCTGCCGCTGTCACTCCGGTTATGCCGGTCGCGCCACGGCGGATGTGCCGCACCTCGGTGACGGACTCCAGGCGCCCCTCGGCGTCACACACGCACACCCCGCGGGACACGCCGCCGGCGTCGGAGAGAGTGTCGCCCACACGAAACCCCACCAGCGCGAAGCCGCGATCGGTGGCGTCCAGGCCGCGCAGGTAGTCGCCCAACGCCGCTAACGACCCGGCACCGTAGAAATCATCTGCGTTCATCACGGCGAACGGACGGTCGACCTGCCCCGCGGCCGCCATGACCGCGTGTCCGGTGCCCCACGGCTTGGTGCGGCCCGCAGGCAGGTACTCCAGATTCTGGAAGGCGTAGCGCAACGACACGCCGCCGCCCAGGACCCGCTCGACGTGCTCCCGGAACGATGCCTCCTGATCGCGCCGGATCACGAGTACCACGTCCGAGAAGCCGGCGCGCAGCGCGTCACAGACCCCGTAGTCCAACAGCGCCTCGCCGCTCGGGCCGACGGGCTCGAGCTGCTTCGCGCCGCCGTAGCGGGTGGAGAGGCCGGCGGCGAGGATGACGAGGGTCGGGCCGATGGCGTTCCTCCCGGCGTCTCGGTGGCTGTGAAGATCGCGCCAAGATATTGTTTTGCAATGTGTTACGCCAGGAGCACATGTCAGGGCCCTCGGCGTGGGGAGCGGCATGCAACGGTCCGCGTGGTTCAGGAGTCTAACCAGGTAGAAACGCAGGAACGCGTGGGAGCGTTGAGATGACCGCAGTAAACCTTGCATTCGATGCCGTGTTCGTGTCTGGCAAGTGCCCCGCCGCTACCGGGGTGAGGCGGCGTGTGCGCACGCAGCTGGCGCCGGCGGGCAAGGACTACTGCCTGTTGGACGAGCGAGGAAGACGGCTGGGCACCATTCCTACGGCGCTCGTCAGGCCGACCTTGGGCCGCAACGCTCCCACGCTCCTGCTGAAGCGTGATTGGGGGCGGTAACCTCCAGCTAGTGGGATTCCTCCTGGGGTAGTGCAGCGCGCCGGCCGAATGGCCGGCGCGTTCTGTTGTGAGGCCGTTGCCGGACCCCGGCTGACGCGTAGCGGCCGACGCGGCGGTGGCGCTGGAGAGACGGGGCGGCCCGGACTTGCCCCCCTCGTTACAATAGAGGCAAGGATCCATGCCCCTCCTTCACCTGTACCGCGCTCCAGGGCTCTCACCCGCGCGCAAGAACGCGCTCCTGTTGACTGCCCGGCAGCGGATCTCCCACGACATCAAGGACATCGATACCGAGTTCTGCTTCAACATCGAGGCGGACGGCAGGCTCGCAGCATCTGAGCTGGAGGCGCTGACGTGGCTCTTGCGGGAGACGTTCGAGCCGGAGGGCCTGGGGCCGGAGAGCATGCTGGACGGTGCCGGCGACGTTCTGGAGGTCGGCCCACGGATGAACTTCACGACCGCGTGGTCCACCAACGCGGTGTCCGTGTGCCACGCCTGCGGGCTCACCAGGGTGCGGCGTATCGAGCGGTCGCGGCGCTACCTGCTGCGGGCCAGCACTGCTCTCACCGAGCCGGCCCGGGCGGCGTTCCTGGGGCTGGTGCACGACCGGATGACCGAGACTCCCTATCCGGAGCCGCTGCAGAGCTTCGAGACGGGACTCACGCCGGAGCCCGTGTCGGAGATCCCGGTCCTGGAGGAGGGTAGGGCGGCCCTGGAGCGGGCTAACCGCGAGATGGGCCTGGCGTTCGACGAGTGGGACCTGGACTACTACACCGACCTGTTCGTGCAACAAGTCGGCCGCAATCCGACCAACGTCGAGTGCTTCGACATCGCCCAGTCCAACAGCGAGCACTCGCGCCACTGGTTCTTCAAGGGCCGGCTGGTGGTCGAGGGTAGGGAGGTTCCCAAACACCTCATCGCGCTGATCAAGGACCCGCTGGAGGCGAACCCCAACAACAGCACGATTGCATTCAGGGACAACTCGAGCGCGATCAAGGGCTACGCGATCCGCACCATCGTACCGGCGCGGCCCGGCGAGCCCTCGCCGTTCGTCCTCTCGGATGGGGACTACAACGTCATTTTCACCGCCGAAACCCACAACTTCCCATCGGGTGTGGCGCCGTTCCCCGGTGCGGAGACCGGCACCGGCGGGCGCATCCGCGACGTGCACGCCACGGGCAGGGGGGCGCTGGTCGTGGCGGGGACGGCCGCCTACTGCGTCGGCAACCTCGGGATCCCGGGCTATGAGCTCCCCTGGGAGGACTGCGGCTTCGCCTACCCCGGCAACCTCGCCTCTCCGCTGGAGATCGAGATCGAGGCATCGAACGGCGCCTCCGACTACGGCAACAAGTTCGGTGAGCCGGTGATCGCGGGATACACGCGCTCCTTTGGGATGCGACTCCCCAGCGGCGAGCGCCGCGAGTGGCTCAAGCCCATCATGTTCTCGGGCGGCATCGGCCAGATGGACGCCCGGCACACCGAGAAGGGTGGGCCGGAGCCGGATATGCTGGTTGTCAAGCTGGGCGGCCCGGCCTACCGCATCGGGATGGGTGGAGGCGCGGCCTCCAGCATGGTGCAGGGCGAGAACGTCGAGGAGCTCGATTTCAACGCGGTGCAGCGCGGCGACGCCGAGATGGAGCAGAAGGTGAACCGCGTCATCCGCGCCTGCGTCGAGCTGGGCGAGCGCAACCCCATCGTCAGCATCCACGACCAGGGCGCCGGCGGGAACTGCAACGTGCTGAAGGAGATCGTGGACCCGGCGGGGGCGCAGATCGAGATCCGCGAGGTTCCCCTCGGTGATGCGACGCTCTCGGTGGTGGAGATCTGGGGGGCGGAGTATCAGGAGAACAACGCACTGCTGCTCAAGACCGAGCACGCTGCTCAATTCAGCGCGCTGTGCGAGCGCGAGAAGGTCACGTTCGCCTACGTCGGCCGGATCACCGGGGACGGCCGAATCGTGGTGCACGACTCGGCGGACGACTCCACGCCCGTGGACCTCGAGCTCGAGGCCGTGTTGGGTGACATGCCGCAGAAGACGTTCGAGCTGGAGCGCGTTCCGCCGAAGCTCGAGCCACTCGATCTCCCCGACGGTCTCACCGTGCGCGGTGCGCTCGACCGGGTGCTGCGTCTCCTCTCGGTCGGCTCCAAGCGGTTCCTCACGACCAAGGTCGATCGCAGCGTCACGGGCCTGATCGCCCAGCAGCAGTGCGCGGGCCCGCTGCAGCTCACGGTGGCCGACGTGGCCGTGATCGCGCAGAGCCACTTCGGCACGACCGGTGCGGCCACCGCAATAGGGGAGCAGCCGATCAAGGGGCTCGTCGACGACGCTGCCATGGCCCGCATGTGCGTGGGCGAAGCGCTCACCAACCTGGTGTGG
>JABAOF010004564.1_pt1 | contig 12860 bp, 14 predicted proteins | sample 7062171 | NCBI WGS metagenome assembly JABAOF01 (sample SAMN14538628, study PRJNA623070) | marine sediment metagenome | biome: marine biome [ENVO:00000428]; feature: marine pelagic biome [ENVO:01000023]; material: deep marine sediment [ENVO:00002113] | place: India: Gulf of Khambhat ...
GGCGCTGGCTATTTCCTCGGGCAGCGAGCAGCTGCTGTACATCTCCGATGCGGTTCTCCATCCTATCCATCTGGAGCAGCCCGACTGGTACGCGGCCTTCGATCTGGTGCCTGAGCAAGCCATAGCCACCAGGCGTCAGCTCTTCGACCGGATCGCTGCCGAGAAGGTCTTGATGATTGCCTGTCATTTCCCCTTCCCGGGTCTGGGCCGCATCATCCAGAAACGAGAGAGGTGGCAATGGCAGCCAATCGCGACGATAAGCTAGGAGATGGCTGAAGCCGTTTCGGGAACGGTCAGAAAAAAAGTCAACCACCCTTCGGGATGGTTAACCTATGAGAGTGCTTGACAGAAGGCTGAGCTTGCATTCCTTAAAGTGATAACATTGCTCAGAAGAGAGATATCAAATGGATGGTTTGAGGTCTGGTTGGGTTAAAACAATCGAAGCAATCAACAAGCCGNNNTAGCGCTGTTGATTGTCGAAGCTTTCTTAGCTACAGTGCTAGTTTTCTCGAACTTGAAGCCAGAACACAAATATGTCGGAATGTGGGTGGGGGTAGGAATGTTTTTCTTAGTAGTGCTGATTGTGGGGCTCTGCATGTGGATTAGGCCACGAAATCTGATGTATGATCAGTATGGACATTTAGTTGATTCCGGCAAAATTCCGTATGGAACCAACCTCAGTCAAATTTCCGCAGACGAACTGAGTAAACTTCCTCAGAGAAAAAAGGATGATTGAAATGGTGTATGTGGTGAGTTATGATCTCAACAAGCCCAATCGGGATTATACGGCATTATACACACAGCTACAGAACTCGCATGCGTGGTGGCATTATTTGGAGTCCACTTGGCTGATTGACACAAGTGAATCTGCCACGGAGCTATATAATAGGTTAGCAAGTACGATAGACAAAGACGACAGCCTCCTAGTTATTGAANNAAGCTGGTCGACAAAGACAGGGGTGGTTGCCTGACGAAGCCTGGAAATGGATTGATGAGCATCTCAGGTGAAGTCACTGACGGACAGCCATAAAGGCTGTCCCTACGATTAACACATTGAGGTTAGATCAATGAACGTTCTCGGCATATCCGGCACTCCAAGAGAGAATGGGAATAGTGAGATTTTGTTACAACATGCTTTGCGCCCTTAACCGGATCCATCAAAGACGGAGGGATGGAAAATGAATGAGATATTTGGTGTCCCGGAAGTACTCCTAGAAAATTTCGGCACGTACAATCAGGCCATTTGGCCCATGCAGATCGTTACTTATATTCTGGGAATCGCCGCGGTTATACTGACTATGAAGAAAATCAACTATTCCGACAAAATCATCTCTGCCATCCTGGTCTTTCTCTGGCTGTGGTCGGGGGTTGTCTGGTGTCTGGTGTTCTTCGGCCAATTCAGATCTGTATATAATGTAGCCGGGATCATGCTCGTTGCTCAAGCCGCTCTGTTATTTATGTTCGGCTTCGGAGTGGTGCTTAAGCCATCCCTCTCTTTCAAGCTCCGTGCGCATTCGTATTCCGTTATTGGGGCTATTATCATATTGTATGCGATGGTCATTTATCCTATTATTGGCGAGTTAACCGGACTGAGCTACCCCAAGGCTCCGATTTTCGGTGTTGCTCCCTGCCCGGTTTGCATTTTCACTTTCGGGTTACTGTTGTTAGCAGACAAGAGAGTGCCTGGATCGATTTTGGTCATTCCGCTGATTTGGTCGTTCCTGGGAATAGTGGCTGCTGGATGGTATGGCATTTTTGCAGATTTCGGGATGGCCGTTATCGGCATTGTCGGAACCGTGCTCATCTTGCACCGCAACAAGATCAGCGCAGATGTCCCTGGACAACTGGCTTTGGATATGAGATAGCCACCTTTAGCTTCTGAGGTAACACTCATGAACATTCTCGGCATATCCGGCACTCCCAGAGAGAATGGGAACAGTGAGATTTTGTTGCAGCATGCTTTGCGTCCGTTTGAGAAGCAAGGCTGGCAGGTGAAGCTTCTGCGCGTGCGCGAGATGAACATAGACCACTGCCGCGGCTGCGATTCGTGCAGAGAAACAGGCACCTGCGCCATTGATGACGACATGCATCAGGTTTACGACGCCTTCAGGTGGTGCGATGCCATACTCGTCTCCAGCCCGGTTTATTCGCGCAACGTTGCGGCTCGGCTCATGGCGCTTCTCGAAAGACATTACGCTGTTAACCAGGAGAGGCCGCTGGAGGGAAAACCCGGCGGAGCCATTGCCGTAGGAGCCGGCACCTGCGGAGGGCAGACCATTACCATAATGGCCATCTACAACTGGATGCTCTCGCGCGGCATCATTTGCGTTCCAGGCGAAATGAATGGAGTCACTGCAGTGGCAAGCGAGCCGGGCGATATTCTGAAGCAGCCGAATCGGCTGAAGCAAGCGGAGATATTAGGAGAAAATGTTTTGAACGTGGCAAAAAAACTGAGAGGGACGTAGCTCTTCTTATTACCCTCCCATCGAGGAAGGGAAAATCTATCACCTCTCCCCAGGGAAGAGGGCTGGGTCGAACATCCTGCCTTGGCGGGATCCTTGTCCGATTCTTGACCCGCTAAGGCAAACGATAAGTTAGCAACCCAACCCGGAGAGTCTTACAAGGAGTGAACCAATATGGCATTCAAAGCGCTGTTCCTGGCTCATGCCCCGGATGCGGAGCCGGAAAAACACAGGTGTGAGATCGAGACGTCCAAATACAAACTCTATGTCTTGATAGTCAGAGATCAAACCCAGGCAGTGGAGTTGAGCAAGAAATATGTCAAAGAGGAGGGAATTCACTCTATCCTCCTCTGTCCGGGGTTTACGCACAGCGACATTGCGGGGATAGCAGAGGCGGTCGGGCCAAACGTTGGTGTTTCTGTGGCCAGAGGAGACGGCCCCAGCAGCAGGGTAGCACTGGAGGTAATGAAAAAAGAAGGCTGGTTTTCGCAGAAAACCTAAGATAGCCGCACCCTTCAGGGTGCGCATTCCCTTCGAAGGCTATCCCTGCGCAACCACAGCCACGAGGGATCAACCGTATGCTTGATACCAAAGACTGTCACTATGATTCTTGGAGCTCTGCGGTCCGCTAAATAGGCTGACAAGATAGCTGGGCTTCGGCGCATTCTTAGGGTGAGTTACATGATGAAGGATAATAGGTCAGTTGGTTACGATAGAATAAGTCGAATCTATGACGTGAGTAGAGCAGCCAATGCTGAGACCGTGGACAAGTTGGTCAGATTGCTAAATGTGAACTCTGAGCGCATGCTGCTCGATTTGGGTTGTGGCACCGGCAATTACACCGCTGCTCTGTCGAAAACAGTGAAAAGCGTCATCGGGCTAGACATATCCAAAGGCATGATTGAGCAAGCACGAGCCAAGTTTCCTGTGCTGCGATTCCTTTGTGGCGACGTAACGAATCTCCCTTTTGATTCACAGACGTTTGATGGAGCATTCGCAATTCAAGCACTCCACCATGTCAAAAAGAAGGATGTCTTCTTGAGTGAGGCTCATCGTGTGCTTCGGAAAGGGGCATACATCGCCATACACTCTTGTTCTCACAAGCAGATGCGGTCGTCCTGGTATTATCATTACTTCCCCAAAGGCCTCGAAGTGGACCTGGCACGAATTCCCGATTCGGGAGAGATCGCCTCACTTCTTGAAAGAGCGGGATTTTCAAATATCGGCATTGAAATATGTTACACTGATGTTGGTGTCGCATATGAGACGCCAGAGCGCTATCTGGACAGGAATTATCGGGAAAGCATCTCGACGTTTGCGTTTCTGAAGAAAGAGGATATCGAGTCCGGCTGTGAGAAGTTGCTGCACGACATTGCGTCCGGCGTGGCAAAGAAGATCGTTCGTAAGGCAGAGGCGAACGTGGCGAGAGTTGGGGGTTCGTCCATTATCTATGGGCAAAAAGGATCATTTTAGTGGCCACATGCAGGCTGGGTCTATGACTTTGTTAACCTTCAGTAAAGAATGATATGAAAACAACAACTGTCTTATTAGATGCCGGCGGCGTGATCTTGGATGAATCAGAACACGAGCGGGTCAGGGCTGAGCTGGCTGAGGAAATGTTGAGCACGGCGGTGCCCGGATATTCTATTGACGACTACTATTCAGACGTGGAGGAAGCGGTCAAGTGTTTTTGCCCGAGCGTGTATCAGTACGTTTTCTGGAAGGCTGTAAACAAGGATATGTTGCTTTTCGATAGACTGTACGCCACATACTTGACCGAGTGGAAAAACCGAAAACCGCCGCTGAGACTGACCCAAGGATTTCAGACCGAACTCAAGGCACTCTGTGGCGATTTTGAAGTAGGAATTGCCGGCCAATACGGCATGGAACTACTTGATTTCCTGGAAGAACAAGCTATTCTGGACTGCTTTACGCATCGGTTGACCCAAGATGACTTCGAAACGACCAAGCCCGACCTGCGTTTCTACGAGCGGATTGTTGAAAGATACGGCGTTAACCCTCGACAGTGCATCATGGTGGGGGACAGAATCGACAAAGACGTGATTCCGGCCAAACTCATTGGCATGAAAACGATTCTGGTTCGCGTCGGGCTTCACAAGAACCAACAACCCAGGATTCCGTTCGAGGTTCCCGACGCAGAGTTGAGCAGCGTATCCGGTTTGGCACAAGTGGTACCGGATTTGGCTGAGAGTCAGTGATGCAGAGGCGCGGTGAAAAACGACAGGAGGTGATCAAATGACAAAAAACAAGTCTGAACCTGGGAAGCCATGCTGCCTTGAACTGGCTCCTTTAGAAAAGGCGGCGTTGGGCCACATATTCCGAAGCATAATCCAGTCTGGAAACGCCGCCACGGTGGATGAGCTACGCGTTTACATGGATAAATCCGAAAAGAACGTGAAAGGCATCCTGGACGACCTGGAAAAAAAGGATCTCCTCCTGAGGCGAAAAGGAACCCAGAACATCGTAAGCATCTATCCATTCTCACTGCGACCAACAAAGCATAAGGTCATTCTGGAAGACGGGAAACGGCTTTTTGCCATGTGTGCGGTCGATGCCCTGGGAGTGCCCAACATGTTCAAAAAGGACGTTAAGGTAATCTCCGAATGCGCGCGGTGCGGGCAAAAAGTAACCGTAGAAGTCAAGAATCAAGAAATTGCGGCAAAGTCCCATCCTCAAATCATGATATGGAACTTGGAGGCACGCGAGGGAACGGCGGCGGAAACCTGTTGCCCCATTATAAACTTTTTCTGTTCGGATGATCATTTCAGGGAGTGGGCAAGCGACAACAATGAGGTGTCACGCAAAGGAAAGGGTGAACGGCTGGAACAAGCATATCCTGACATCAAAGAGCGTTGGCAACGCTACGGTGAGGAAGTTGGGGTTCGATGACAAGAATCGTAAGCTCTAAGAAGGACCAACTGACGAAGTGAAAAGGAGAAGTCCATGAAAAGAATCAAATTCCCCGGATGGCTTTTCTCTCTGGGACTACTCGGTGTTCTGGCAACAGTGTTTGCTCTTCCAGTTTCATCTCAGATGCCCCCGGGCAAGCTGGTCAGCACGGAATGGTTGGAGCAGAACCTGCCAAACGAGAATCTGAGAATAATAGACGTTCGGCAAAGCATAAAGGACTATTGGCAAAGTCACATCCCCGGAGCAGTCTACTTAAACCCTGAAGCTTTGAGATTGGCTGACCGCGGGGTGCCGGGAAAGCTCATGCCGCCTGAAGCACTGGTGGTCATGCTGGGAAAGATGGGTGTCAGCAAAAAGACGACCGTCGTCATCTGCAGTGAGCAGAACGACTTCAAGGCAACCTACCTGCTCTGGGCTCTGGATTATCTGGGACATGCTTCCGCGGTGATGCTGGGGGGCGGATTTGACAAATGGGGAAAAGAAGAACGTCCCGTTACCCAGGATTATCCTGAGATCAAGCCGGTTGAGTACGGCTTGCCGGCTGAACTCAACCAGGAAGTTCGAGCCACACTTCAGGAGGTTAAAGAAGTTGTAAGTCAAGGAGGCGCGCTCCTGATAGACGTCAGACCCGCGCAATTATACACCGGAGAAAAAGGATTCTGGAAGAGGAAGGGACATATTAAAGGAGCCATAAACCATTTCTGGGGCGATGACCTGAACGAAGATGGTAGCTGGAAAAGCAGGGAAGAATTGAAGCAAGCATACGAAAAACTGGGAGCAACTCCGGACAGGACAGTTATCGTTTCCTGCGGACAGGGGCTGATGTCAAGTCATACTTATTTCTCACTCAAGTACGTTCTTGGCTATCCAAATGTGAAAAACTATGACGGAAGCTTCAATGAGTGGTCGAATATCGAAGATCTGCCGGTCGAAATTGGCACAGGAGAAAACCGTTGACGAGATTATCATGGAGAGAATTTAATGAACTTGTATGATTTGATCATGAAGCGAAGATCAGTGAGGAATTTCGAGGACAAACAAATTCCGGAGGGCACCATTGAACAGCTTCTGGACGCTGCCAATAATGCTCCTTCCGGTGGGAACATCCAGCCTATTTCCGTCATCCTGGTGCAGGATGCCCAAGCCAGACAGGAACTAGCCAAAATGGTTGGAGATCAGCCCTGGGTGAGAAATGCTCCCCTGTCCATGATCTTCTGCATCGATTTCTACCGGGCCAAACGATGGGCGTCTGTTTCCGACGTTGAATACAATGGAGAAAAGGCACTCATGCCCTTCCTGATCGGGTACGCTGATCTCATGTGTTCTGCCCAGAACGTTGTGATCTTGGCCGAAAGCCACGGGCTGGGATCGGTCTATATAGGCACGATATTGGACGTTATCGATGACGCCAGAAAGTATTTCTCTATACCCAAGTATGTCCTTCCCATGATGGTTCTCTCCATCGGGTATCCCAGGTCTGTTCCCAAAGGCATCCCCAAATTAAGGCGGGACGTGATAGAACACAGAGAGAAGTACAACCAATTAAGCGATGATGAGATCAAGAAGGCTTTTGAGGAAAAGTACGGAAGCTTCGATGACAACCTGGAGAGGTTTTTCCGAAAGGCCTATGTCGAGGCCCTGGAGGCGGAAAAACAGCAAAAACCAGAGTGGGCAGATCCCGAACGGGTTAAAAACGAGATGAAGAGGCTTAACATCAGGAATAACGCGCAGTTTCTGTTCAAGTTCAGATATCCATCCGAGCAAATGATCCAGTTGAATGGCCCTTTGGTGAAGGCGTTTAAGAACGCTGGCTTTGATTTCTTTAGTCAACCAAGCTGTGAAGGAACCGGAGATTGACCTGTCCAGCTCCTTAGAAAGGAGTTTTCGAGATGACATTGAGCCGACTAGTGCTATTGCTTCTTGTGCTATCTGTGGCACTGTTTATTACGTCCTGCTCGCCCAAGCCGGTAGATCTGGTGAAGGCTTATGGGCACGCTTACAACAGCCACGACTTAGCTGAGCTTCTGCCTCTGTTTGCGGAAGATGCCACCTTCGACTTAATGGGACAGTTTGTCCTTAAAGGCAAAGAAGATATCCGGAATGTCGCAGAATACGACTTTGCCTTGCATATTCACATGACCATCGACCAGGTCGTTCAAAAGGGCGATACAGTATTCTGCGAGCTGATCGAGATGAATGACTGGCTCGAAGTTTCAAAGATCGACGAGGCCTTCTATTCCGCGCAATTCGTAGTTGAGCGTGGTTTGATCAAGCACATTAGAGGGACGCCCACACCTGAAACGGAGAAGGCTTTTGAGGAAGTGCTTACTCCCCTGCTGAAGTGGGCCTCGGAACACAAACCCGAGCAACTGGCTGAAATGATGCCTGAAGGCAAATTCGTCTATAACGCCGAGAATGCAGAGAAATCTCTAGCTATTCTGCGCGAATGGAAACAAGCCGCCAAGTCTCAAGAGGATTTGTAGCTCGGCGGCTTGACGCCAGATGTGCCAGCAGACCAGAAGATGTGTCATAATCTCGGATGAGCAAAAAGATGAGCCACGGTTCTCATGATTAGGTCGTCTTGCCACAAGTTGCAGGAACTTGAAATGACGGATAACATAATTGACAGACTGCTCCTCTCAGATGAACCATCCGTGCGATTCAAGGTTCTGGTAAACGTTCTGGGCAAAGAGCCAGAATCGCCAGAAATCCGCAAGGCGCAGAAGGAAGTCGGGGAATGGGCGCGTGTGAGAATGCTCCTCTCAGAAAGGAGCAGGGACGGGAGAATCCCGTTTCATGCCTATAGGAAATGGCATGGAGCCCATTGGGTTCTGGCAGTCCTTGCGGATATCGGATATCCGCCCGGGGACAAATCGCTCATTCCGCTCAGGGAGCAGGTTTACGAATGGCTCCTCTCCGAAAAACACGAGAAGAGCATTAAGACCATAAATGGCCGGACGAGAAGATGTGCTTCTCAGGAGGGAAACGCAGTCTCCTATCTTCTCACACTTGGCTTGGCGGATGATCGAACCGAAGAATTGGTCAGGCGACTGATCAAGTGGCAGTGGGCGGATGGCGGGTGGAACTGCGATAAAAACCCGGAAGCCACGAAATCATCATTCTGGGAAAGCCACATCCCGCTCAGAGCGCTGGCACTGCACGCCCGATTAACTGGAAGCTTTCAATCCAAGCAGGCAGCAGAGAGCGCCTCCGAGGTTTTCCTGAAGCGCAGACTATACAAAAGGCTGAAGGATGGTAAGCCCATGAACGACGACTTTGTGAAGCTGCACTATCCTTGCTACTGGCGTTATGACATTCTGGGAGGGCTAAAGGTTATGGCGGAAGCCGGATTTGTCAAAGACGAGCGGTGCAAGGACGCTCTGGATCTTTTGGAATCGAAGGGGCTGTCTAACGGGGGATATCCCACTGAAGGAAAATACTATCGGGTTTCAAAAAGTGCACGCACCGGTCGTTCGCTGGTCGATTGGGGAGGCGTTAGTAAAAAGCGGATGAATGAATTCGTAACAGCAGATGCTCTCTACGTACTCAAGAAGGCTGGAAGGTTTACCGAAAGCAAGGCAATGTCATAGCGAACAAAGGAATGTCCAAGAAGAGTCAGAGATAATGAAGACCTGGTACGAAGACGAAGCTTTCTGGGAGACCTGGGCCCCCTTCATGTTCTCAAAGGAACGCTGGGAGAATGCCGCGGAGGAGGTGGCTAATCTGATTTCCTTGCTGAAGATTGATCCGGGAGCGTCCGTTCTTGACCTTTGCTGTGGCCCGGGCAGGCACTCCTTGGAGCTGGCCCGTCGCGGCTTTTCCGTGGTCGGGGTCGACAGAACCGAGACGTACCTGGAGAAAGCTCGAAAGCAAGCAGAAACCGAAGGGCTTGACGTCGAGTTTATTCGGGAGGACATGAGAAGTTATTGCAAGCCCGACTCTTTCGACGCGGCGATCAATCTCTTCACCTCTTTTGGATTTTTTGAAGACAAGAAAGAAGACGAAACGGTCATACAGAACGTGAATCGCTCGTTGAAAGGCGGCGGCATCTTTCTGATTGATACTATGGGCAAAGAAATACTCGCTCGAATTTTCCGAGAGCGCGACTGGCAAGAGATAAATGGTGCCATAATGCTGGAAGAGCGAAAGGTTACCAAAGATTGGAGCTGGATGGAGAACCGCTGGATTCTGCTTAAAGGAGGAAAGACTCAGGAGTTTCGATTCTCCCTACGACCTTATTCGGCGGCCGAGCTGACCAAGCTGTTGACCGAATGCGGCTTTGCCGAAACCGAAGTCTACGGTAATCTGGCCGGCGCGCCCTATGATCACAAAGCTAAGAGACTGGTCGTGGTGGCTCAGAAACGAAAGGAAAAGGTGTGATGGTCTTCGGATGTGTGAGCGGTTGCATAACTTTAGGCCCGCTTTGCTCACGAAACCAGTGCAGAAATCATTATCAATTATCGCTGTTTGCACGAATAATAAGATAGGGAAGAGAACTTGTCCGATATTACAATTAAGAACATCGGGTGGATGATCTTGTGATCCGCAGCCCGGTCTAGCCAATGAGGAGGGAGAAGTGTCTGAAGCTAAAATCACAGATAGGGTCAAAATCGAGCTTACCCCTAATTCTATGAAGGTCTTGGAGCGAAGGTATCTCAAGAAGGACGACGCCGGGAAGGTCGTGGAATCGCCCGAAGAGCTCTTGTTCAGGGTGGCAAAGGTGGTGGCTCAGTCAGATAAGAACTACGGCGCAACTGACCCGGAGGTGGACAAGACCGTTGAAGAGTTCTACCTGATGATGGCAAGACTGGAGTTCATGCCCAATTCCCCTACCCTTATGAATGCCGGACGTCCCCTGGGTCAGCTTTCTGCTTGCTTTGTCATCCCCATTGAGGATTCCATGGAATCCATCTTCGATGCGGTCAAAAACACCGCACTGATTCACAAAAGCGGCGGCGGTACCGGATTCTCTTTTTCCAGATTACGACCGAGAAACTCGCCGGTGGCTTCCACCAGTGGGGTGGCCTCCGGTCCAGTATCCTTCATGAAGGTAATCAATGCGGCTACCGAGGCGGTGAAGCAGGGAGGAACCCGGAGAGGTGCAAACATGGGGGTGCTGCGGGTGGACCATCCCGATATTCTGGAGTTCATCACGTGCAAAGATGACTTAAGGGAGCTGACCAATTTCAATATATCCGCGGCAATGACCGACAGCTTCATGCAGGCGGCGGAGAACGACGGCTACTATGACCTGCTCGATCCCCGCACCGGAAAAACATACGTCAAAGACGGACAACCCGTCCGCTACAAGGCTAAGGAGATATTTGATCTCATCGTGGAACACGCCTGGAGAACCGGAGAGCCGGGGGTGATGTTTCTGGACAGGATGAATCAGCGCAATCCCATCACCAAAGTGGGCCTTATCGAGTCCACCAATCCCTGCGGTGAGCAGCCCCTCCTGCCCTATGAATCGTGCAATCTGGGCTCCATAAATCTCTCCAGGATGGTCCGGGCGGTGGTCGATTCAAGCGATCCCACCACCATGTATCGATGCGAGATCGACTGGGACAAAATGCAAAAAACAGTGCAGAAGGCGGTCCATTTCCTTGACAACGTAATAGACGCGAACAAATATCCGCTTCCGGAGATTGAAAAGAACACTAAAGACAATCGAAAGATCGGACTGGGAGTGATGGGCTGGGCGGACATGCTCGTGCAGCTCAAGATACCGTACGGCTCTCATGAAGCGGTTAACCTGGCCGAACGGGTAATGGGGTTCATTCAAGAGAAATCCCATCGGACCTCGTCTGAGCTGGCGCGCAAGAGGGGCAGCTTCCCCAACTGGGTGAAAAGTATCTATCACGAAAAGCAGACTCCCATGCGCAATTCCACGGTAACCACCATCGCTCCGGCAGGAACCATAAGCATTATCGCTGGCTGCTCTTCCGGAATCGAGCCCTTGTTTGCCATCTCCTACATCCGAACGGTGATGGATAACACCAGGATGATTGAAATAAATCCTTTCTTCGAGAAAGAAGCCAAGGAAAAAGGCTTTTACAGTGAGCTATTGATGGAGAAGACTGCCGAAATAGGGTCTGTTCAGGAATTTGACGAGATTCCTCCGGACAGCAAGAAGATTTTTGTCACCTCTCACGACATCGCCGGTGAATGGCATGTGCGCCACCAGGCGGCTTTTCAGAAGTACACCGATAACGCCGTGTCTAAAACCATAAATCTTCCCAACCAGGCTACGGTTGAGGACGTGGAGAACGCCTACAAGTTGGCTTACGAGTTGGGCTGCAAAGGAGTAACCATTTACCGGGATGGCTCCAGGGAAGCACAGGTTCTGGCCACAAAGAAAGAAAAGAAAGAGGAAGGGAAGATCGTCCCCAAGGACCGACCCGCCACGCTTGCTGGCATCACAGACAAAATAAAAACGGGATATGGCAACCTGTACGTGACCATCAACACCTTAGATGGCAAGCCGTTCGAGGTATTTGCCCAGATAGGGAAATCCGGCTATTCCACCATGGCAGATACCGAGGCCATATGCAGGTTGGCCAGCCTGGCACTCCGAAGCGGCATTTCCGTGGACAAGATAATCGAACAGCTTTACGGAATCGGCGGAGCCTCGCAGATTTTCCAGGAGGGCGGGCTGATCATGTCCATCCCGGATGCCATCGCCAAGGTTTTGAAAAAGCATTTCGGTACAGGCCGAAATGCGAATCATGACAGAGATCTAACCTACGAATTCTGCCCGGACTGTGGATCCAAACTGGATCACGAATCCGGATGCGTGGTATGCTCCCAGTGCGGATTCTCCAAGTGTTAAGAGCTTCTTGACTGAGCTACCGACTTAAGATGTTGGTCGGGCATCCCTGCCCGACCAATTTTTTTGCCCATTTACGGATTCAGGGACACGGAAAGCCCGTACGAACGATCAATAACATCTTGACAAAACCAGGGATAGTGTTATCATCAATATGAGAACACCTAAAAGACGGGAAAGCAAGTGACCGATATTCCGCGGATATCATTCTGCCTGCTTTTTGTGGTTTTATGCCTCACCTGGAACCCATCCGCCGCCCAGATGGCCGGTGACGCCAACGGGGACGGCTCAGTGGCGGCCGGTGACGTAGTTTATTTGATCCAGTACCTATTTAGAGATGGGCCGCCGCCGGTTTTCTGGGAATGCGGAGACCCCACCGCGGACTGCGAGGTGAACGCAGCAGACATCGTCTATCTAATCACCTACCTTTTTCGGAATGGACCTGACCCACAGATAGTGGAATGCGGATGGAGTGAACCGGTCAATTTGGGTCCCCCAATAAACAGTCCCGAGGCCGACGAATCGTTTCGGATGACGCCTGACGGAACCATGGCAGTGTGGGTCTCAAACAGAGAGGGCACTCAAGGCAATGGGGACATCTGGTACTCTCTCTGGGACAGCATTTCAGGTATGTGGTC